>LFCJ01000695.1_pt1 | contig 21836 bp, 21 predicted proteins | sample 643141 | NCBI WGS metagenome assembly LFCJ01 (sample SAMN03766243, study PRJNA286221) | soda lake metagenome | biome: soda lake; feature: Kulunda steppe; material: water; isolation source: sample B1-Br-g2 brine of Lake Bitter-1 | place: Russia: Kulunda steppe | collected 2010-07
CCCCTGTCGACGGGTTCGATCCCCTCGGCGGTCAGGTCACCACCGGCGTGTTGGGCCATGTGGGCGACCATCTTCCGGCCGCCGAGTCCGGGTGCGCCGGGGTAGTTCAGTCGGACGCCGGCCTCGAGATCGGCCGGGGAGTCCCATCCACGGTCGGTCGGATACTGGATGCCGCCGCGGGTGTGGAGGAACGTCGCGATTCCCGTGACGGGAACGCCCTCCGATCGGTCGGGGACGAGGTGGATCGGTTCGGTGATCGCGACGTCGAGTTCGCCCGCGGCGAGCATCTCCAGGGTGTCGTAGTGTTCCGGCGGCTCCCAGACCTCGAGTTCGAGGCCGACCTCCGCGTAGTAGCCCCGTTCGTCCGCGACGAAAAAGGGGACGTGATCGGGGTTTAGGAACCACTCGAGGCCGAGGGTGATTCGGTCCATACAGGGGGTACTCGCTCCTCGGGCAAATAACTCGCGAATATAGGTCGGTTATAAGATCGTGTCGGCCATCGTCCGCCCGGAAACCGCGACACGTCGTTCCGTGGCTCCCGGGACGGCGTTCGTGGTCAACCGGCCAACCGTTCCCAGACGAGCAGCGTCGGCGGGAGGACGACGATCGCCATCAGATACGAGTAGATCACGCTGATCACCATCAGGAGGCCGAACTGGCCGAGGATGGGCGTGATCGCGAGCACGAGCGAACCCGCACCGCCGAGGGTGGTGAGCACTGAGCCCGTGAGCGCGCCGCCAGTTCCGCGCATCGTGATCAACAGTGACTCGTAGCCGTCATCACAGGCGTTGTACTCGTCGATAAAGCGGTGGGTGACGTGGACGGAGTAGGCGACGCCGACGCCGATGGTGATCGACAGCGAGGTCCCCGTGAGGGCGTTCAGGGGAACGCCGAGGACGGCCATCGTCCCACCGAGGACGGCGAGGGTGACGACGATCGGGACGAGGTTCGCCACACCCAGCGAGGCCCGCCCCTCGAGGACGTGGTAGATGAGCGCGAGGAAGACGGCGGTCGCTGTGAGTGCGATCGCGAGGCTGGTCAGCGAGGAGAGAAAGATCAGGTCCGAGACCTCCTGGAAGACCACGATGTCGCCGGTCGCGGTCGCCTCGAGCCGGTAGTCGTCGGCGAGTTCGGTCGCGTCCTCGGTCACCACCTCCTGGCCGGCGTCGGCCTCGACGGCGTAGATGACGCGGGTACTGTCGAGATCCTCGGAAACGTACCGCAGTGCCTCCGAACGGGAGTCAGACGCGAGCAACGACTCGAGGACGAACGCCACGTTCCGGTCGGGGACGCCGTTCCCGGAGACGTCGTTGGCCTCGACCAGCCGGGCGAACTCGGGGTTTCGCTCGGCCTCGGCGTGGACGACGTCGACGACGCTCTCGGTCGACGCCTGGCCGTCCTCGAGTACGACCGAGTCGGGTGGGTTCTGGCCCGCACGGTGGATCGACTCCAGGGCGTAGTTCTCGTAGATCGGCCCCTCGGCATAGACCGTTACCTCGTCGTCCTCGCCGGAGGCGAAGTTGTCCTCGAGGTAGTTGATCGTCGAGGTGACTGTGTACTCACCGGGGGCGAGCGGGCCGGGGGCGGCCTCGAGGTACGACGGGACCTCCTCGGGCGGGAGGAAGTCTTCCTCCTCGAAGGTGGTGTCGACCGTCGTGGCGTACGCGCCGGCCCCGGTCGTGACCAGGGCGACGACCAGGAGGATGGCGACGGGAGCGCGTTTACCCCAGTGGGTGCCGAGGGGCAAGAGCCGGCCGAGCGCGGAGTCTTCGGAGCCAAGCGGGGCGGTGCTGAACGAGGGGAGGTCGTGGCGACGACGGAACCGATCGAGGATGACCTTCGCCGCCGGGAGAAAGAGGCCGAAGATGAGAAACGTGAAGACGATCCCGACGCTGGCGACGAACCCGAACTCCCTGACCGGGTCGAGACCGCTCGTCACGTTCGCGCCAAAGCCGATCACCGTCGTGCCGGTGACGATGAAGAACGCGACGAGCAGTTGCCCCGAGGCGTCGGTCATTCCCTCCTCGATACCCGCCCCGGTGACGCGCTCTTCGCGGTAGCGGTTGATCGCGTGGATCCCGAAGTCGATCCCGACCGCGAGCAACAGTGGCGGGATGGCGATCATGAGTTCACTGAACGCGATCCCCGCGTGGCCGGTAAAGCCGAACGTCCAGACGATCGCCATGAACAGTGCGACCAGACCGAGTACGAGATCGAGTGGATCACGGTAGGCGGCGGTCAGGAAAAGCAAGATGAGGACGACCACGACCGGGACGACGATCGCAAGCGAGTCCTCGATCACGTTCTCGAACTCCGCGTCGAAGACCCCGCCGCCGAAGGCGACGACGTCCGCGTCGAAGTCACCGAGTGCGGCCTCGACGCGTTCGTTCGCCTCCCGCTCGTCGACGCCGTCGGCGTGGGCCGCGGTCGCGATCGTCGCCGAAGCGTACGGTTCCGCCGGGGAGAAGTCCTCGCTCAGAGACGCCGCGAACCCGGGGTTCTCGGCTGCGGTCCCGACGGCCGCCCGCACCTCGGCGTCGGTCGACTCCTCTAGAACCCGCAACTGTGCTTCGGGGGTGGTCGCCGAGGGATCGATCGCCTGTGCGACCGCCCCGGCGACACTCGAGGTTTCCTCGACCCGGTAAAAGCCCTCCCCTTCGAGGTCGGTCTGGATCTCGAGGAGTGTTATCAGTCCACCCCGGGTGAGGACGTTCCCCTCCCGGTAGATCAGCTGGGTCGTGGCGTCGTCGTCGCCGAAGGGTGGTTCGAACTCCTCCTCGACGCTGTCGAGTGTCTGCTGGGACGGGAGTCCCTCGGCGAAGGCGTCGGTTCCCTCCTCGGAGTCGATATCGCCCAGCCCGCCGGCGAACAGCGCCGTCACCAGCAAGAAGACGACGACAACCGTCCGCGACCGGTGGATTATCAGGTGGGTGAGCCCCTCGAGAGCGCGTTCGACGACGTCGCCGTTCATCTCATCGGTCGTCTATCCCGTCGGTGTCCGACGGCCGCTCGTCTTCCTCCTCGCCGAACGAGAAGACGTCCCCCGAGTCGTCGGCCTCCGGAGTCCCCTCGTCGGCCTCCGGAGCTCCCCCGTCGACGCGGTCGTCATCTCCCGCCGGGTCGGTCCGTTCACCGTCGTCTTCGGCCCCCCAACCCGGCAGCGACAGGTTGGAGACCCGGCCGACGTCCGGGACTCCGTCGAGACGTTCCCCGAGCGGGTCCCTGAACCACCACGCGAGGGCGAAAAGCGCGCCGAGCCCCGTGAGAGCTGCGACGACTAGCGCGATCGGCACGCCCCCCTCCGGTTCGGCGACCGTCACCGGAACCCGGTAGGTGTCGGACAGTTTTCGGTCGCCGTCTTCCTCGTACTGGAAGTCGACCCGGACGGGATAGGTCTGTGGCGTCGCGTCCTCTTCGGCCGACAGCTCGAAGACGACGGTCGTCGACGCGCCGGGCTCGAGTTCGGGGACGAACGCCTCGTCGTCGCCGTCCTCGAGGGGGGCGTTCGTGAACAGTTTCGCCTCGATGTCGCTGAGTGGCTCGTCGTAGACGTTCGTGACCTCGAGTTCTAGACGGTCGGTGTCACCCGTCTCGATCGTCGCGTTCGTCGCCTCGACCGTGAACTCATCGCGGCTGTCACCGACCTCGACGGTGGCGTCGACGGGGTCACCCGTCCGGACGTCATCGTCTGCGTTCCGATAGCGGACGTCGAGCTCGAGCAATCGGGGGCCCGGTTCGCCCTCGTCGGTGATGCCAAAGCTGAGGTCGAACGACGCCTTCTCACCGACCTCGAGGTCACCGACGGCGTACTGGGTCTCGCGGGCGAAGACGTTCGGACCGAGCCCGGGGCCGGAGTCGATCTCCGGGACGATCTCCTCGCCGTCGTCGTCGACCTGGACGACCACGTTCTCGACCGGTTCGGGGCCGTCGTTCACCACCGTTCCCGTAACGATCCCGTCCTCGCCGACCCGGAGATCGCTCTCTACGTCCTCGAGACTGAACGACTGGGAGTCGGCCGCCTCCACGCCGGTACGGACCTCACGCGAGAGACGATCGGAACCGTCGGCGCGGAAGTCGACGACGGCGGTGACGGGATACGTCCCCGCCGGGGCGTCCGCGGAGAGATCGAACCGGGTCTCGACCGTTCTCGTCTCTCCGGCCTCCCAGTCGCCGACGTACTTTTCGGTTACCTCCTCGAGGGGATCGAGGGCGGGATCGGGTGATGAGACCTGGACGGACGCGTCCTCGACGGGGTGGTCGCGGACGTTCGTGATCTCGAGGGAGACGTTCCCGGTGTCCCCGACGACCAGCCGCGAGTCGAGGGCTTCGGCCTCGAACGATCGCGTGGCTGCCTCGGCACCGACGGTGACCTCGCGGGACGTTCGATCCGCGCCGTCGGCACGGAAGTCGACGGTCGCCGTGATCGGGTAGGTGCCCGCCTGTGCTTCCTCCGAGAGGGCGAAGCCGGAACTCACCGTTCTCGTCTCGCCGGCCTCCCAGTCGCCGACGTAGACCTCCGCGTCCTCGCCGACGTCCTCGAGGTCCGCGTCCGGCGAACCGAGTTCGACGACCGCGTCGGTGACGTCGTCGTCCCGCTGGTTGGTCAACTCGACGGAGACGTCCCCGGTCTCCCCGACGACCAGCCGTGAGTCGACGCCCGAAGAGACGAACGACGCGTCGGTGTTCGTCGGTGCCCCGACCCGGATCTCGCGGGACGTCCGATCGACGCCGTCGTCGTCCCGGAAGTCCACGGTCGCGTCGACGGGATACGTCCGGGCGATCGCGTCGCCGGAGACCGAGAAGCCGGCGTCGATCGTCACCGTCTCGCCGACCCCCCACTCGCCGACGTGTTGTTCGACGTCCTCGTCTATCGCCTCGAGTTCCGCCGCTGGCGAGTCGACGGCGACTACGGCGTCACTCGCGTTTTCTACCCCCTCGTTCGTCAGTTCGATCGACACCTCGCCGGTCTCGCCGACGGTTAGCTCGGAGTCGACGGTCTCGCCGGCAAAGCGGGCACGGTCCTCGACGACGACCTCGACGGTCTCGGTCTCGGTCTCCGTGCGTTCGAGCCCGTTCGACGCCGTGTAGGTGTACTCGATCTCCACGTCGGCCTCGTAGACGCCCGCCTCGGCGTCCTCGTCGACTGCGACGGTGAACGACTCGGAGAACAGACTCTCACTCGACATCGTCGGCATCGGCGTCTCCGCCGTCTTCACCGAGATCGGCGCGTCCCCGCCCTCGAGTGTGACCGTCACGGCGCGTGCTTCGTCCTCGGGAATATCGCCGGGGTCGGCGTCCTCGTCGGGTGAGGCGGCGTTCCGGACCTCGAGTTCGAGCACCGTCTCCTCGCCCGGTTCGACGACGTTCTCCGGGAGATAGACCTCGAAGTCGGGGGCACTCGAGGCGCTGGCAACGAACGCCGACGGAACGGAAAGGAAGACGAGAACGAGGACGAGGACACCCACCACACGGATCCGTCTCATTACCAGTCAGTTCCCTCCGCTTACCTATCAACCCTTCGATTAAAAACAACAAGATTGTTGTTTGTTCCTGTAGAACGGGTGGTATGGACGCCACGACGACGTATCTCACCGACCTCGGACTCTCGACCTACGAAGCCCGGGCGTACGTCACGCTCGCCCGACACGGGCCGATGACCGCCGACCAAGTCGCTTCGAAGTCGGAGGTCCCACGCGGCCGGATCTACGACGTGCTCAACTCCCTGGCCGATCGAGCGCTCGTGCGCGCCGACGACGGGCGACCGAAGACGTACACGAACGCCGAGGTGTCGACGGCGATCGACGGGTTACTCGAGGCCCGGGTCGCGGAACTCGAGGACGAACGCCGGGAGTTCGAACGGACGGCCTCGACCGCACAGCGGGCCCTCGATGGTCTCTCGGCCGACATCACGAACGAGGACTTCGCCACGAGCGCGTTCCGTGACGGGGCGGCACGCGATCTCCTCCTCGAGCGGTTCGCCGCTGCGGAGTCGTCGATCCTGATCGCCACCGACGACGTCGCCGTGGCCCCGGAGTGGCGCGAGACGATCGCCACGCGGGTGTTGGAGTTACTCGAGGTCGACGTCGAGGTTCGTCTGCTGGCGACGGCCTTCGACGGCGTCACCGACCGATTCGACCGTCTCCGCGAGGCCGGGCTTTGCACCCGCCGAACCGACGCCGTCCCCCGACAGCGGTTCATCGTCATCGACGAATCCGAGGTCTGTCTCGAGGTCCTCCACCCACTCGAGAGCGAGGAACTGCTGGCGCTCGTGAACTTCCGTGACCCGGAGATCGCACGCGATCTCACCGAGAACTTCGAGCGACTCTGGGAACGTGGTGAGCCACCGGACGAACGTGCTGAGGCCGATGGATAGCGAACGAACGACGGACCGTGTGGAGGGGACACCGCGGACGTGCCCGTCCGAGTTCGTCCCTGTCTTGGGGCGGAAACGACGCGAGACGCGACCCCGGAACCGCCCTAGACCTCGACGCGCTGACCGCGCTCGCTCTCGGTCGGACGCACCTCGAGGTCCGCCCGGAGGGCGTCGACGGCTTCCTGGGGGTCGGTCTCGGAATCGAAGACGCGGTCGAACCCGAGCCGTTCGAAGAAGGCCCGGGTTTCATCGAAGTCGTCCTGGCCGACGGCGAGATTGCCGCCGATGTAGGTGGTGACGTCGAGTCCGGCCGCCTCGATCCTCCCGTGAAAGCCCTCACAGTCCTGTTTGGCGTGGCCATAGAGGGAGGAAACGAGTATCGCCTCGGCGTCGTGGGCTTTCGCGGCGTCGACGAACTCCTCCTGGGAGGTCTGGACGCCGAGATTGATGACGTCGAAACCGCCGGCCTCGAGGGCGTGCTCGAGGATGGTGATGCCAACGACGTGCGCATCGGAACCGATCACACCGAGGGTGACTTTGGGGGCCATGTCGGTACCCACACCGATGCGGTCCGACGGCATAAACCTAATGGTTTATCATGCACAACCGGACGCGATCGCCGGAGCGGCGAGTTCGGCGTGGTCCCGGAACCCCTATCGGCTTCCCAACCGACTCGTCGAGTATGACCGACCTCGCTTCCCGGGAGTGGCGGATCATTCGGGACGCCCCCCGGACGGGACCGATACAGATGGCACTCGAGGAAGTCGCCGGGCGGACGGCGATCGCGGAGGACGTCCGGACGGCCCGGGTCTATTCGTGGGAGCCGAGTACGCTCTCGCTCGGGTATGGCCAGCGAGCGGACTCCGTCGACTGGGAGTTTTGTGACCGGGCGGGGATCGACGTCACCCGCAGACAGACCGGCGGCGGCGGGATCTACCACGACCGCCACGCCGACATCTCCTATACCATCGTCGCCCCCGCCGAGGAGGTCCCGGGGGACCTGATGGACTGCTATGGGCTGTTCTGTGAGCCGATCCTCGAGGGCCTCTCGCGGATGGGCGTCGACGCCGAGTTCGCGAGTGCGAAACTCGAGGCCGTCCACGAACCCGCCTGTTATCTCCGGGACGTCCACCCCGCCCACGACGTGGTCGTTCCCGGTTCCGACGGCGGGGAAGGACGCAAGATCAGCGGCAACGCCCAGTATCGGCGCACGGACGTCGTCATCCAGCACGGTTCGATCAGCTACGACCTCGAGGTGGACGCTCACCTCGGGGTCTTCGCCGACCACGACGTCTCGCCGGAGACGTTCGGAAAGCGGGTGACGAGCGTCCGCGAGCAGGCGGGGATCGATCGTGCGGAAGCCGTCGAGACGCTCGCGACGGCACTCGAGGAGTGGTGTGAGGCGAGTGCCGGCGAGTGGAGCGAGGGCGAACTCGAGGCCGCCCGCGACCTCGCCGCCCGCAAGTACGGGGCCGACGCGTGGGTGCGGGAGCGAGCGGACGACTCCGCACGGCCGTAGTCACCGAAGCCCACCGTCGACGACGGTTCGAAGTGTCTTTCATCCACCGGTACTGACCACTCCCCATGAACGTCGGTGCACACGTTTCGATTTCAGGGTCGCGGGTCGCTTCGGATACGGAGACGCCGCCGTACGACGACGTCCGCAACGCCGTCCACCGCCAGGTGGCCTTTGGCGGCAACTGCGGGCAGATCTTCACTACCTCCCCGCAGGTCTGGCAGGATCCCGACATCCCCGAGGAAGCGGCCGCGGGCTTTCGCGAGGAGAGCGACGAACTGCTCGAGGGCCCGTGGGTGATCCACTCGTCGTATCTCGTGAACCTCTGTACGCCAAAGGAGGACCTCCGTCGGAAGTCGACCGAGAGTATGCAGGCCGAACTCGAGGCCGCCGAGACACTCGGGGTCCCGTACGTCAACGTCCACCTGGGCGCACACACGGGGGCGGGCGTCGAGGGCGGCCTCGACAACGCTGCGGGCGTCATCGACTCCCTTTCGGTTCCCGAGGGCGTCCGGATCCTGATCGAATCGGACGCGGGAAGCGGGACGAAACTCGGCGGGGAGTTCGAACATCTGGCGGGTATCATCGAGCGCACCGAGACCGACATCGGGATCTGTATCGACACCGCCCACACCCTCGTCGCCGGGAACGATCTCACGACCCCCGAGGCCGTCGACGAGACCGTCGGCCGCTTCGACGACGAGGTCGGCCTCGAGTACCTGGAGTACATCCACCTCAACGACTCGAAACACGACGTCGGCACGCACAAGGACGAACACGCCCACATCGGCGAGGGCTACATCGGCGAGGACGGGATAGCCGCGATCGTCAATCACCCCGACCTCCGGGAGTTGCCCTTTGCCCTCGAGACGCCCACCGAGGACGGGCGTGGCTTCGCCTGGAACATCGAGACGGTCAAAGAACTCCGGGAACCCTAGACCCGAAATCGGCCGAGTACGCCCCGGGCGCCAGTATCCAGGGAACGATTCATATGGGTGCAGTATAAACGGAGCGCTATCGGCTATGGGAAAGATCACGTTCCGCGCGGACGAGGACCTCCTCGAGGAACTCGAGGCCGTCGACGCGTCGAAAAGCGAGGTGATGCGAGCGGCCCTCCGGGAGTACCTCGAGTCCCACGTCGACGGTGGGCACCGTAAGACGACGGCTCAGCCGGGCGCTTTCGGCCGCGAAACGTCGAGTATCGACGACCTCGTGGCGAGTCGTGTCGACGAACTGGTCGAACGGCGACTCACCGAGTTGCCGGAGGTGACCGTCTCCGTCTCCCTCGACGGGGAGCGTAAGACGGCGGGGAACCGCGTCGACGGGCGGACGGCGGCTGCCGACGACGTCGGCGGTGACAGCGGTGACCGCGAGTGTAAACAGTGTGGCGAGTGGGTCGACGACGACCACGTGTACTGTCCGAACTGCGGGGAGAAGACGGCGAACAGGCTGTTCTGTGAGTGTGGTGACGAGGTCCGGTCGGATTGGGCGTTCTGTCCGGGCTGTGGGCGTCGGACGCCGGCGGCGGACGTTCTCGACTCCGGGTGACTCTCACCGCCGTGACTGTCGTATTACAGTGAAAGTCATCCCGGGGAAACTTTTATGGTGTATGACAGGGTTGTCTCTTAGTGCGTAAGACGGTCGTCTTACACGGGCCGCCTGGAGGGGCGAACCCTCCACAGTCTGGTGGTTCTGTGTAAGACACGGTGCGTCTGACAGGGGCGCTCACCGTCTTACCCAGCAGGGGAATACAACCATGGAGCGTGTGACACTACGAATCCCGAAACAGCAAGTAGAGGAGGTCGAACGACTGGTCGATTCCGGCGAGTTCCCGAATCGCAGCGAGGCGATTCGATCCGCCGTCCGCGAGATGATAAACGACCAAGAGGAATGTCGCCAACACGAGACGAACGAACGCGGCCTGGCGAAGGTGTGAACCGATGCAAGATATCGTCCAAGACGCCCTAGAGAACGCCGAGGAGGAGGCCCGCGAGATGAAAGCCGGGATGGACGACGACGAGTTCGGGGACCCCCGCATCGTCATCGTCGGCTGTGGCGGTGCAGGCAACAACACGATAAACCGGCTGTACAACATCGGCGTCGACGGCGCCGAGACGGTCGCGATCAACACGGACAAACAGCACCTGAAGATGATCGAGGCCGAGACGAAGATCCTGGTCGGCAAGTCCCTGACCAACGGGCTCGGTGCGGGCGGTGACCCGTCGATGGGCGAACGTGCGACCGAGATGGCCCAGGGCACGATCAAGGAGGTCCTCGGCGAGGCGGACCTCGTGTTCGTGACCGCGGGTATGGGCGGTGGTACCGGCACGGGTGCCGCCCCCGTCGTCTCGAAGATCGCCAAAGAGCAGGGCGCGATCGTCGTCGGCATGGTCTCGACGCCGTTTAACGTCGAGCGTGCCCGCACCGTCAAAGCCGAGGAAGGGCTCGAGAAACTCCGGGAGAAAGCCGACTCGATCATCGTCCTCGACAACAACCGACTGCTCGAGTACGTTCCGAACCTCCCGATCGGCAAGGCGTTCTCGGTGATGGACCAGATCATCGCCGAGACGGTAAAGGGGATCAGCGAGACGATCACCCAGCCGAGCCTGATCAACTTGGACTACGCCGACATGTCCACTATCATGAACCAGGGCGGCGTCGCGGTCATGCTCGTCGGCGAAACCCAGGATAAAAACAAGACGAACGAGGTGGTCAAGGACGCGATGAACCACCCGCTTCTCGACGTCGACTACCGCGGGGCGTCGGGTGGGCTCGTCCACATCACCGGCGGCCCCGACCTCACGCTCAAGGAGGCCGAAGGGATCGCCGACAACATCACCGAACGCCTCGAGGCCAGCGCGAACGTCATCTGGGGTGCCCGCATTCAAGAGGAGTACAAGGGCAAAGTACGCGTCATGGCAATCATGACAGGCGTCCAGAGCGCCCAGGTGCTGGGGCCGACGACCCAGAAACAGGCCGATAAGTCCCGGGCGAGCATCGAGGACGTACGCGACGTCGACTTCGACGCCAGCAACGACCTCGAGGCGGGGAACTTCGGCGCTCAGAGCGACGGCGGCCGACGCGAACTCGAGAAACGAAACGGCGTCGACGTCATCCGCTAGCGCCGACCGTCCCCCCTCAGGAGGGCGGTGTCAGACGTCGGACGGTGTCGTCACCACCCAACTCACGGCCGATTGACACTCATCGAAGGCGTCAAGTTGATACCGCGGGAGGGCATGGTTCCGGCACGATATGTCGTCTCCGCCCGTGGCACCCCCCGGCGACCTCGACTCCACAGTCGCGGCCGTCGATCCGACACTCGTCGTCGCGCTCGCGGGCGGACTCTCCGGGACGGACGCTCTCGCGTGGCTCTCGATCGGGGCGTTCGTCCTCGCACTCGGTCTCGCCTGGAACGGCGTCGCCGACGTTCCCCGGTACGTCGCAGCGGCGGCGTGGGTGCTGTTCGGCGTCTTCTGGCTGTCGATGGTGCCGTACTACTACTACGACGCACAGAGTCCGTTACAGACGGTTCTCGCACTGGCGGCCCTGCCGCTGTGTGCCTACACCGGCTATCTCCTCTTTGGCGGCCGGGAGTCGCTTTTCTTGCTCACGAAGGCCGTCGCGATCATGGGGATCATCTACCTGCCGGCGGAGACGATCCCGTTCGTCCGCCGGTGGCTGATCGAGACGGTCGCCGTCCAGACTCACTGGGGGATGGAACTGCTCGGGCACAGTCCCGGAATCGACGAGGCCGTCAACGGGTACGAGAGTCGCTTCGACTTCGATCCGGACGAGACCGTGACGGGCCGGACGACCTACATCGTCATGGCCTGTACCGGCATCGGCAGCATCTCTATTTTCGGCGGCCTGATCGCCGCCGTCAAAGCCCCCCTGGGTCGGAAACTCACCGCGTTCGCCATCGCGGTCGGCGTCATCTGGATCCTCAACCTCGCGCGCAACGTCTTCGTCGGACTCGCCTCCCCCTGGGGGTGGTTCCAGTACGAACCGCTGATATACGTGACCACGGAACTTATGGGCGCACCCGAGAGCCAGACCTCTTACCTGGTCGCGCACAACTTCATCGCCCAGCTGCTCGCCGTCGTCGCGCTCGTGGCCATCACCTACCTCCTCGTGAGGATCCTCCCGGAGATCCTCGAACCCCTCGAGGACGTCCTCTTTATCCTCACGGGCAACGAATACGACCTGGCCGACGCCCTCGACACTGACGTGCGTGCGGACGGCGGCCGTGAGAAATGACCGACGTCGACGTCCCCTTCACCTTCCGCGATCGGGCGCTTTACCTCCCGACGGCACGGGCGCTCGTCGTCGCCGACCTCCACCTCGGGCGGGCGGCCGCCTCGAACGTCGACGCGCCGGTAGACGACGCCGGGGACGTGATCGCCCGTCTCGAGGGGGTACTCGAGGTGTTCTCGCCGGAGACGGTCGTCGTCGCGGGGGATCTCCTCCACTCGTTTTCCCGTGTTCCCCGTGGCGTCGAGGTGGCGGTCGGGGCACTCCTCGCGACCGTCGAGGGCGCGGACGCGACGCTGGTCGTCACCCCGGGGAACCACGACGGGACCCTCGAGGCGGTCTACGACGGTCGGGCGGTAGAGGAGTACCGCCTCGAGGACGGGACGGTCGTCTTACACGGCCACGAACCCCCCGAAGCGACGGGCCGGCGGTACGTGATCGGACACGACCACCCGGCGCTGTCGGTCGACGGGCGGAAACGGCCCTGTCTGCTCTACGGCCCGGGGACCTACGAGGGCAGTGACGTGGTGGTTCTGCCGGCGTTTACGCGACTCGCCCCGGGCTCGACGGTGAACCGAAAGCGTGGGGAAGATTTCCTGACGCCGCTGGTCGACGACCCCGACGCCTTCTACCCGGCACTCCGGGACGAGTGTGGGAGGACGCTGTGGTTTCCGCCGCTCGGGGAGTGTCGGCGGCTGCTGTAGGCGGTCAGCGAACGACCGTCACCGGCATCGGTGCACGGCGGACGACCGTCTCGGCGACGCTCCCGAGTAACACCCGCGAGATCCCCGACCGGCCGTGGCTGCCGACGATGATCTCGTCGACACCCTCGGCCTCGGCGACTTCGACTATCCGGCGGGCCGGCTGGCCGATAGCCGTCTCCGTCCGGAACTCGAGGTCGGTAGTGTCGACGAGGTCGTCGACGTCCGCGCGGACCTCCTCGTCGGTCTTCGATTCCATCTCTTTGAGCTTCTCCCTGGCGAGGTTGATCCCCGCGCCGGTCGAGCCCTCGGCGGCCTCGATGACCCGCAGGAGGACGATTTCCTCGTCCGCGTGGTCGTCTACCGCGCGTTTCAGGGCCTTCCGGGCGGGCTGGGAACCGTCGTACGCGACGAGTACTGCCATAGCCGGGGTTTTTCGCGGGGGAGTATAAACCCGGCCTACCCGAGGTCCTCGAGGGCCGCCCGTGCCGCCTCGTGGCCGCTTTCGATCGCCCCCTGGATCGAGGACCACTGCGTGTAGTCTCCGGCGAGGTACATCGAACCGTCGGGGTCGCGAACGTCGGGTAACTCGTCGTGGATTCCCGGCGGCTGGGCGAACTGGGCGAAGTCGACCCGCTCGGTCGAACGGACCTCGAAGCGATCGAACCGGCGTTCGGGGAACCACGACTCGAGGGCCCGCCGGCTCGTCTCGGCGAGTTCCTCGGCGCTCTCCTCGCGCTCGCCGAGGTAGGTCGCGCTCACGAGCGTCGCGTCCTCGGGTGCGTACTCGGGGGCGACCTCGCTGTGGGGGACGACCTGGTTTGGCCCCTCCTCGCCCGTGTTCAGGAGTAGGCGTTTGCCCGTCTCGAGGTCCGTTTCCTCCGGCAAGGCGTAGTACTGGGTCACACAGGCCCGGCCCTCGGTCGGGATCGACTCGAGGCCGGTCAGCTCGCGGGCACTCCGGGGATCGGTCGCGACGACGACGGCGTCCGACCCGTGAGAGTCGCCGTCGGCGACGACGGTCGCGCCGTCGCCGTCGGCCGTGACGGACTCGACGTCGACGCCCGTCTCGAGGGTCACACCGTTCCGTCGGGCGTATTTCCCGAGTTGTGCTGGAATCTCCCCCATCCCGCCTGCCGGGACGGCCGTCGCCCCGACCGAAAGCGTCCGGAAGGTGTACTCGAAGACCGCCGCGGAGGTCTCGAGAGAGCGATCGAGGGTGATCCCGCCGTAGAAGGGTGCGGCGAAGTTCTCTACGAACTTCGGGGAGAACCCATACTCGCGCAGGTACGACGCGATCGACTTGTCGTCGCCGGCGAAGATCTCCGCGGGGTCGGTCCCCGTGAGATCCCGCCTGAGTTTCGCCACGCGGAGTTTGTCGCCGATCGTGATATCGGGGTTAAGCAGCGTCGCGGGCAGTGCCGTCGGCTCCCGAAACGGGTCCGACAGGGTAGAGCGGTGGCCCGGACGGGCCAGGACGGCACCCGGGGCGAACCGACGGAGGTCGAGCGCCTCGAGGTCGAGTTCCCGGGCCACGGCGGGGTAGGTCGGAAAGAGGACCTGAAAACCCCGGTCGAACCGGTAGCCGTCTTCCGTACGGGTCCGCACGCGCCCGCCGACCTCGTCGTTGCGCTCGAGGACGGTCACCGACGCCCCGCCGGCGGCGAGGTGGCGGGCGGCGACCAGTCCGGCGAGACCACCGCCGACGACCGACACGTGTGGCGTCTTACTCATGGGCGGCGCTTGTATCTCGACATATAAAATCATGGACCCATACGGCGTCGACCGGCTGGCCTCGAGTCCGTCGGATGGACAGCGATTTGTCTTTCGGGCCGAAAGCCCGACTATGGAGACGACCGAGGCGTTTTCGGGGCTCGAGTGTACCGACTGTGGGGCGACTTTCGACGCGGCCGAAACGACTCACCGCTGTGAGGAGTGTGGGGGGATCCTCGATCCGGCGTACGACCTGGACGCGATCGACGTCGACTGGGGGACCGTCGAGTCACGTCCCGTCGACTCGATGTGGCGCTACGAGGAACTGCTCCCCTTTTGCCGGGAGTCGGCGGTGACGGCCGAGGAGGGGGGAACGCCGCTGGTCGAGTGTCCGACCCTCGCCGAGGAACTCGGCGTCGGACGCGTCCTGATCAAAGACGAGGGCCGAAACCCGACGGGGACGGTCCTCGATCGCGGGCTGAGTCTGGCCGTCACCGCGGCGAGCGGTCACGGCGCGAGCGACGTCGCCCTCCCCTCGACGGGCAACGACGGGCAGGCCGCCGCGGCCTACGCCGGCCGGGCCGACCTCGAGGCCCACGCCTACCTGCCGGCGCGCTCGAGTCACACCCACAAGTCGATGGTCAACGTCCACGGCGGCGACATGACCGTCACCGGCGGCCGGTTCCCCGACGCCGAAGCCGGCTTTCGGGAGGCGATGGCCGAACACGACTGGTACTCACTCGAGGCCTTCGCGACGCCGTATCGCCACGAGGGCGAAAAGACGCTGCTGTTCGAGATCGTCGAGAAACTGGAGTGGGAGGTTCCGGAGGCGATCGTCTACCCGACCGGGAGCGGACTGGGGCCGGTCGCGTTGCACAAGGGCGCGAGCCAGTTCCGGGACCTCGGAGTGATCGACGAGCTGCCGGGGATCTACGCCGCCCAGGCGGAAGGCTGTGCGCCGATCGTCGAGGCCCTCGGAGAGGAGAGGGAGGTCACCGAACCGATCGAGTACCCCGACACGATCTGTGGCGGTATCGAGATCCCCGACCCGAACGCGAGCCCGCTGATCCTCGAGGCCCTCCGGGAAAGCGACGGGGGTGCGGTGGCGACGAAAGACGGCGAGATCTTAGACGCGGCGATCGCCGTCGCGAAAAACGAGGGACTGGAGATGGACCCCTCCTCGGCGGCCGCGGCCAGTGGTGCGTGGCAACTCGCCGAGGGCGGCGAGTTCGACGGCGACGCGACGGTCGTCGTCGTCAGTACCGGGACCGGGAACAAGGAGGCGGACGTGTTACGAAGTCACCTGATGGGTCAGGGTATCTGACGGCCTCGGGATCGTGGTTTCGCCGCGTTGACCGGTATCCGTCGGTTTCGCAGGGTTTTTGATCGCTACCGGGAAACGGAGGGGTATGACTGCGCCCTGGGACGACTGGAACCACGTTCTGAAACTCGATCCCGACAAGGAGTTGCCCGACGGGATCACCTACGGTGACCTCTGTGCGACAGGCACCGACGCGATCGAAGTCGGCGGCACGACGGGGATGACCGAAGAGAACATGACCGCGGTCATCGAGGCCTGTGCCCAACACGACGTCCCCCTCTACCAGGAGCCGGCGAACCCGGGCGTCGTCGTCGACAGCGACGCCTTGGAGGGGTATCTCGTCCCGACGGTCTTCAACGCCGGCTCGCCTTTCTGGATCACCGAAGCCCACAAGGAGTGGGTCCGGATCGACGACGGGTTGGACTGGGATCGGACCACCCTCGAGGCCTACATCGTGTTGAACCCCGAGGCCGACGTGGCACAACTGACGGAGGCGAACTGTGATCTCACTGCCGGTGACGTCGAGGCCTACGCGAAAGTCGCCGAACGGATGTTCGGCCAGGAGATCGTCTACGTCGAGTACTCCGGCACCTTCGGCGAGGAGCGTCTCGTCTCTGCCGCGAGCGACGGCCTCGAGGAGTCGACGCTGTTCTACGGCGGCGGGGTCCGTGATTACGACTCGGCGTACACGATGGGCCAGCACGCCGACGTCGTCGTCGTCGGCGACCTCGCACACGACGGGGGCGTCGAGGCCGTCCGGGAAACCGTCGACGGGGCGAACGACGCCTGATACTGCCGAAGGAAAATCCCCGCGGATTTTCGCCCGCCAGTGCTCGTATCTCCGACCGATGTGTCCGGGCCGCTCGTCACCGGATAGCATCCGGTTCCTCTCGCCCCTCTGTCGTCTCAGTTACTCGACCGGCTGTATACGTACGTTTGTCTGACCGTAGCAGACGGTCTCGAGTTCGTGAGGTATTCTTAGGTTGCTACAGTGCATAGTGGTAGCAAATGGCGGTTTCTCAGCGATCCGTTCTCGAGGCGGGTTCGACGGGGACGTACACGCTCGTCGTCGCGGTCGCGGACCGTGGAAACGTCGAGCAGTTGATGCGGACAGCAGTCGACCTCGCGGCGGGAAAGGACGGGGAGATCGAGGTCGTGAGCGTGATCCACAAGACGCCGACCTCGCCGTTTCGGCTCTTTTCGGACCAGCGGATCAAATCCGAGTTCGCCACGGGCCACCGGGAGGCGATAGACCGGGCGACTGCGGCCGCGTCCGAGGCGTCGGTACCGGTCGACGGCCGGCTCCTGATCGGGACCGACGTCGCCGGCGAGATCCTCACGGCGGTCGAAGCGGCCGACGCCGACGCACTCTTGTTGGGGTGGCACGACAGGCCCCGGGCTTCGGACGTCGTCCTCGGGACCACGGTCGATCCGGTGATCAGGCGTGCCCCCTGTGACGTCTTCGTCGAGCGCGTCGGGACGACCGCCGACGGCCTCGAGTCGGTCCTGTTTCCGACCGTCGGCGGCCCACACGTAGAGCCGGCGACCGACCTCGCGGAGGCCGTCGCGGCCGCCGAGGACGCGACGGTGACGGTCGTCTCCTACGCCCCCACGGGGGCGGACGAACGCGACCGGGCGAGCGCCCACGAGTACGTCGAGGCGGCCGCGAGGCAACTCACGGAGGTTCCCGTCGAGGCGGTCGTCGAGGAGAGCGACGACGTCGGGGAATCGGTCGTCGTCGAAGCCGGCGAGCACGATCTGGTCGTCCTCGGGGCGACCCGCGAGCGAACGGTTCGGCGTCGGGTCGTCGGTTCGGTCGCCGCGACGGTCAGCCGGCGGGCCGATCCGCCCGTCGTGATCGCGAAAGGCCGTTCGGACGGGTCGATTCTCTCCGCGGTCTTCGATCGCCTGCGGTGAGCGGTCAGGCCCGGTCGGCGACTGCGTCCCGGAGCCGGGGGAGGACGTCGGTCACGTCGGCCCGGAGGAGGACGCTCGCGTCCGTGTCGTAGGGCGTCGTCTCGAGGTTGACGATCGCGAGTGTCGCGTCAGTGCCGGCCGCCTGTCGTGGAAGGGCGGCGGCGGGCTGGACGACGAGCGACGAGCCGATCGCGAGGAAGACGTCACTCTCGCGGGCGAGGGCGCGTGCACGCTGGAGGGCTCCACCCGGGAGTCGTTCGCCGAAGAGGACGACGTCGGGTTTGAACACACCCCCACAGGAACACCGTGGCGGCACGTCGCCGTCCCGGACGCGCGCTACGATCGGGTCGTTCGCCTTCCGGCGGCCACAGTCTTCACACCTGACCCGGTGGGCGTTGCCGTGTAACTCGAGAAGTTCCGGCCGGTCCCCCTCGGGGAGCCTCCCGGCGGCCTCGGCGTGGAGCCCGTCGGTGTTCTGGGTGAGGACGGCCTCGAGGTGACCGTCGGCGGACAGGTCGGCCAGTGCCTCGTGGCCGGGGTTCGGTTCGATCCCGTCGCCGAACATCGCTTCGTAAAGCTCGAGGCGATCGCGCCAGAAGCCGGCGGGGTCACGCTGGAACCGGCCGTAGGTGAACTGTCCTTCGTCGAAGTGTCCCCAGACGCCGTCTTCACCACGGAAGGTCGGGACGCCCGAGGGCGCTGAGATGCCCGCGCCGGTCAACGCGACGACGGTGTCGGCGCCGGCGATCTCGGCTGCGAGGGAGTCGAGGTCTGTCATGATCGAGGGGTGGCGTTCGGGGGACAACTGTCACCCGGCGTCGGCGGCCGGGGCGGTCGGCTGGCGCCGTTCGATCGGCTCGGCACCCGACTCGAGGGCCTCGAGGAGGAGGTCGACGTACTCCGCCCGGCCTCTCGCCGAGAAGAGTTCGTGGCCGCCGTCGTAGAGGACGACGTGTTCCGTCGGGACGCGTCGACCGATCGCCGCCAAATCGATCAGTGGGTCACACAGCGAACAGAAGACGACGGCGTCGTGATCTATCGTCAGCAGGTTCCGCTGGGCGGCTCTCGTCTCGCGGACGAACGCCGGGGAGACCCACCGTGGCATCGTCGACAGCTGGTGGTCGGTCGCGAGCGATCCGAGGGCCGCCTCGTCTACGGTCGGTCCCGGCAGGAACTGGAATGCGGTCGGGATCGCCGAGACGGCCTCGAGGACCGGCTCCGGATAGGGGGTGTCATAGCCCCACCACGGACTCAGGTAGACGTGGTTTTCCGCGCCGTCTAGAGCCTGGCCGATCAACGCACCGGCGCTGTGGCCGAGAAGCTGGTAGCCCTCGAGATCGAGGACGTACTCGGCGATGGGCTCGAGCCAGTCGGCTTTGAAATCGTCGATGTTCGTCGGCAGTTCGAAGGCGTGGACCCGGTAGCCGGCGTCGGTCAGTTTCCCGATCAGCCAGCCGACGTTCTCGTGGGTCCACCGGTTCCCCCAGCCCATGACGAACACGAGGTCGTCACCGTCGTCGCCGAAGGTTCTGTGTCTCATACTGAAACGTTCGACGGGCGAGAACAAAAAGGGTTCCCGGAGACACCCGACGACGAGAAACCGTTTTGGCCGCGAGGACCCAACCACCGCCGATGAACGGACTCGAGCGCGAACGGGCGGTCGAACGGGTCGCCGAAATCGTCGACACCGTCGAGGACGAACGGATGCCCGTCCCCGTCCGCGAGGTGTGGGTCTACGGCGCCCTCGCCCTGGGCGTCGACCCCGTCTCCCGGGTCGACGTCTATCTCACCAAGGATGTCCTGTTGGGCGACGACCCCGACGACGCCGGCGGCGAGGACAGCGAAGACTCCCACGGAATCGAGGGGGTCGGCTCCACCGTCCGTGCCGACTGGGCCGTCGAGTACCCCGAATACCTCCGTGCGAACGCCGGCGGGTACGCCGCCCCCGAGAAGTGCCTGGCCGCCCACCTCCTCGAGGCGGACGAACCCGTCCACCTCGAGGTCTGTAACGCCTCCTTCGAGGACAACGTCACCCAGCGCCTGCGGGGGGCACAGGCACGGGGGGACTACACGCAACTGCTCGACCCTCGCGGGGTCTGTCTGTGGGTCGACGGACAGCGAAGCGCGGAGGCGTTCCGGAAACTCCGGGCGGGCGAGTTCGCCCTCCCGACCCTCGAGATGGCCCTCGGGATGCTCGGAATGGACCCGGCGGAGGCGGCGACGGCCGCCGACGAACTCGCGGCCTGGCAGGAAACGAAAGAGGGCGTGACGGTCCGCGGGGACGTGGTCTAGGCCCTACAGCCGTCGTGTGGGACGACTCGTCTCCGAACGGTGGAGACGGACGTTGTCGGTCGAGCGGTCACCCATGGGTATCCCCGTCGGCGTCAGAGCCGGCTCGCGCCGACGGGTTCGAGGGCGGTCTCGGCCTCGAGTTCCCAGACGCGTGAAACGAGATGTGCGTTACAGTAGTACTCGAGGCGTTCGAGACCGGTCTCGTCGTTTCGCAAGACGAGCCGACAGGCCACCTCGTTCGAACACTTCGGTGAGTGGTCACACATAGCTGCCTGTAGCCGGTACCCGGCCACCACTCAAGTGGCTGTCGGTGGTCCGGACGCCTGGTCGCGAACGGGGAGTATCAGTCCGAGGCGTGCTGGCGACGGCGGACGTCGTCGTGTTCACGAACCGGGATCGACCTGGCCCGGAGTTCCCTGGCCAGCTTCCGCCGGGAGACGCCGCCGTACGCGGCGGCCTGTTCGAGGGAGAGTGCTCTGCTACGATACAGGGTCAGTGCCGTCGTGAGTGAGTTGCGTGTCATTGTGACGTGAGGCAGTCCTGATTTCGGTTTCAGCGGGGGAGTCGACGTCCTCGAGGGACGTCCGCCGGACCGCGAGTTCGGTGTCACAGTCCGGAGACGGGCATCGGCTACCCTGTTCGGACCTGCGGAACGTCCGCTCATAGTGAACGAACGTGGGGGAACACCGGAGAAACGTGTGCCCTCCGGATTTCGGGTAACCATTCCACTTCGATCGTAAACGTAGGGGGCAATAAAGGTTCCGTAACACCCATCCATGTGAGAGTATCGAACACGTATGTCTTCTACGGAGGGATTATAGTGGACGTGTGGTATGTTACTGTGACTCACTCGGGTTGCCGTACCACGCCGGGGTGTCAGACCTGCCCGGCAGTCACGTAAAACGGCACGACTTCGGTCCGTTCGTACTCACCCGCCTGCATCTGGTCGATCACGTCCCGGCCCATCTCACGCCAGTCACTCCGGAGGTCGTCGTACTCCTCCGGGGAGAGGTCGCCGGCGAGCATCGTCTCCCGGTCGTCTGCGAGCCCCGCACCCGTCGCCTTGCGCCTGGCAGCCGCCAGGGCGTGTTCGCCATAGGGTGGCTCGATCGTCCGGTCGTGGTCGTACCGGCGGGTCTCGACGGGTTCGAGGTCGGCGGCCTCGAAAACCGCGCGCGCGTCCGCCCCCAGGGTGACGTCGGTGTCGACGCCCTCGAGGTACGCCCGCCTGGCACGGGACTCGAGGACGGACTCCGACGGGACCGAGGAGTCGATCCGGACCGCGCCGTTGTCGGGTTCGATCGCGGCCACGAGCGCCGAGGAGACGCGGGCGAACTCCCGGAGGGCCGCCGCCGGTTCGGGGAGGTTGATCAGGAGCGCCTGACAGACCACCAGGTCGAAACTGTCGTCGGCGAACGGGAGCCGGGTGGCGTCGCCGGCCACGACGGGGACGGTTTCGCGGGCGATCGAAAGCAGACGCGAGTCGGCGTCACAGCCGACCACCTCGCCCGGACACTCCGCCTCGAGGACCCGGCTCAACTCGCCGGTGCCACAGCCGACGTCGAGGACCCGTTCGCGGCTCTCGAGGGCGAGCGCGGAGAGAGCCAGCCTCGAGTCGGCCCACATCCCCTCGCGGGTCCGGCGCAGGTAGTCTTCGGAAAAGCGTCGCACGGGGACGGGTTGGCCCGTCTCGAGTAAAAACGAGTCGATGTCAGTGCTCCGTTACAGGGGAACAGGCGCAATGCCACGGCC
>LFCJ01000697.1_pt1 | contig 21827 bp, 13 predicted proteins | sample 643141 | NCBI WGS metagenome assembly LFCJ01 (sample SAMN03766243, study PRJNA286221) | soda lake metagenome | biome: soda lake; feature: Kulunda steppe; material: water; isolation source: sample B1-Br-g2 brine of Lake Bitter-1 | place: Russia: Kulunda steppe | collected 2010-07
CGAATAAATCCGTCGTCACCGTCTCGAGCGTTCGAGATCGAGAGTTCGTCCCGGTTCGATGGTGACAGGTGGGTCTTCTCGGGACGAATCACACCGATCATGGAGGAATTTGACGGGTGGACTGCCGAGATCTCTTTAACTGGAGTCGGTGAAGACGGATCCAGATACGACGAAGTACCGGTAGAGTCGATCTCGGTGTCTAACGACGAGGTCACGACAGCCCACGAAAATGGGACTGCACGTCTCGTCGCCAGCGAAACGGCTAACGAAATTACTTTCGAAGGTCAGTCTCAGGCCACGGAAGAGAGTGATCTGTTGAGTGGTAAGATCGGTGAAACACAACTGGAGATTCAGGCAGAGTTACAAACTTCTGAGGGTGATCAATCGTGACGAGATATTCACAGCGACACCGGAGTACGACACTCCCGTTTGAGTATCGAGAGTTGGGTCTTGATTTCCAACTCGATATGTACTCTATCGATGGAAAGAAACCGACAGATTTCGATCTGAAGCCAGGTCAGTCGGAGATTGATTTGGTTCCTGCCTTTCAGTCGGACGAAGACCAAAATGTCGAAGACTGGGAAAAATCGATCTTGTATGGAACACTCACCGTCTCCGATAAGACGATCGAGGGCGTCTTCCCTCGAGCAGAGCGTGATTCACCGCCAGCGAAGCTCTACGTCGCAGTGCGGTGCCACGATACTATATATCGCGACCGGACGGTCGTCTCAGAAGCGCCCACCGAACCGGGAACGTACGATGTGACTGTTAAGCTATACAAAGACGATATCAGAGGTTCGGTCGAACTTCGTCCGTACCTCGTTCGTGCTGTAGACCGAGATAGCGAGGATAAGTACGCCGCGAAGGCGAACTTCCGAGTCGCAAGTGGCAAAAACTACACGATAATCGTCGATCGGCCACCAGGTGAGGAGTCACCGACGATAGACGGTGAAGAGGCGAGCTTCTCACAAGCACCACATCTTCCAGACGGAAACAAACTCTACTATCTGGACTTTCGAAACGAGAGCCGTCCGAAGCTATGGATCAACTCAGATCATCCACGAATCACCGACGTACTACAGAGTAGAGGATCGGTCGGTGCGGAAGCACGAATGCGAGACGTCGTTCTGGATCAGATAAGTTATGCTGTCTGGACGCAGCTTCTAATCCGAGCTGCGAGCGCCATCGACGAGGCTGGAAACGTAGAGTACGAGTGGCAACAGGCAATTTTGGAAACGTTTGCTCGAGATCTTTACGATATTAGCAATCTCGAAGAAGCCATGTACAGGCTCCGAAGCGATGTGAACGACCGACAGACGTTCCCTCACTTGATGGAACGTATCGATACTTGTCTTCAGGAATTTATCGATCCGAGGACACAGTTGATCAACCTCATGGAGGAAGGTCTCCAGATCTGATATGAGCGAAAAAGACGTACTACACCGACTGACGGAAGATGGCAGAAGGCTGATCAGCAAACCGTTCCTTGAGGGAGAGGCCTCCATCGAAGAGGAGGCGTTAGCCGACCATGTCGAACCGATGCCGGGTCGGCCGACTGCCGACTTAGACGCGTTAGACGAGGCAGTAGACACTGTCGTCTCAGAATACCCCGAGTACGATACAGCGATGGATGGTGCACTCGCTAAAAGCGTTCATCAATGTCTCGACGTCACTCGTCGAACGGCAGGAGATCCTGGTCTTTGGCACTGGCTCGCGGTCGTCCGGTATCCAGAATTCGTCAGGCATCGCTGGAAATACCGGTCGGAAGAAGCGATGCGCGAGAAATACCTCGGTGCGGGATCGGACTTATACTCGAACGCGATCCACAGATTGTGGTGGATCGCAGAACTCACTTCTGAACAAGACGACTATACGTTGACTGATAAGGTATTTTCAAACCAGACGATCGTCAACAAGGTGTTCGATCGCTGGTTTGCTCGATATCAACCAGCGGTCGTTGCAGTTTGCGACGAACTCGCTGACGAGCCGTCTAGTGTCATCGACGAAGCGACCCGACGTTTTAACCACGCTCTGACGAATGTTCAGCTCGAGGGCTTATCTGAGGAGGAAGCGCGAGATTTAATATCGAATGTGATACAAGAAGTAGAGGGGAAGCCGGCCGATTAACTCAACTCTCTGACCTGGAATTAAGAGTCGGTTGCATTCGGCCGAGGGTCCCGGTAACCGATCACAACTACATCTTCGACGTGCATTATCGGACTCGTGAATTTCAGTGCCCGCTGTGCGTGTCGGAAAATATTATAATCTTTCCTCGTCGTACTGTAATTCACCGGAACAACGACACAACCATATTCTATTTGTCTTTCATATTCTCCCACGCTACCTCGAGAGAACTTTATAAGATTCTTCCAGATATTTTTCTTCTCCGTCTTCTCGATCTCGACAGCGATCTTGCGATCTGGATTGTATAGGTCAACACTATGGTTGGAATTTCTCCAGAGCTGGTGCTCAGTCGTACCCCCAGACGAATACAGATCGAGATGTGTGGCTACTTCATCATCGAAAGGAATCTCCTGTCCTGACTCTGTTTCTAAAAAAATACTGTCGTCAACCGTTTCGATGGCCGACTTGATGTTTGATAATTCTTCACTTGGAAAACGTTCTTGGTCCCCTCCGCGATACTCGTGAAGGTGCTTCTCGTCAACAATTTCCACCATCAGATCAGTAATTAATTTCTTCGTGTATAATGGACTTGTGGCTCTACTGAACCTCTTTTTATCTGTGGCGTTGGTGCAGAGCCTTCAAAGGCCCTGAAATGTCCAATATCGACTCAGCTACCAACACAACGTTAGAGGCCACAGCTGTCGGAATTACCTCTGGTTCAAACGCCGTTCATATTGATGTCACAATCTCAGACCTACCGCGTTAGGCCTCAAGAACAATTCTGCACCACCGCCTTTATCCCGGAACAGGCGTAATATCACGCCCTTGGCTGTGGAAGATGTCGATAGTGGTGGATGTCAATCGTTCTCTCTGTTGTCGGACACAAACGATGTGAGCTGGTGGTTTTCTTCCAAGAAATCTTCACGCCGTCTCTCTTCCATGCGCTCGTTGTAATCGGAATAATCAACCCGGCCTTCGGTTAAGCCCTTGTCTTCTTCGTACACTTTCAACCAGGCTCGGCAGATGTGATGGATGTATGGAGCGGGGATCGTGTTCTTCGCCAAGTGTTGCTTCGGGTACGTGCCTGGACGGTACTGCTTGACTGAGGCCCACCACTTTCGAGACCGTTCGGAGAAATAGAAAGAGGACGTCTCAGCGGTGTCTGCATCACCTTCTTTTGCCCAGAACCGACGGTACTGAGGAGGCTGGGGAACCCGGAACGACGTTTCGAAGGCCCTGGCGTACTTGATCGGGAGACCAAACATTCTCCCGTCTAATACCACAGGTTCCTCAAGCGGGGCCTTTGGCACGTTTTCGATGACGTAGTGATCACAGTAGTCGTTGGCGAGCTTTCGGGCGCTCGGAATCATGTTCTCGTGTTGGTCCGGGTCACCCGAGATGCTCGTTGTGTCTGCCCACTTCGAGCAAACGGGATGGAAGACTCCGAGATCGAACTTTACGCCCTCTTTGAGCGGAAAGTGCCAATCTTTTCCTTCCGCAAGAACGTGTGCGTCGGCTCGGATCGGTCGACTGTCGTTGGTATCCAGCGGGTCGATGCCAATCCGAAAGACGTCCCCGTAGTTGCTCAGGACTTCCGATTCTGTGCCGTAATCGGCGAAGCAGTGTAGAATTCGTGGCTGCTCTTCGTCGTCTCCTTCAAGCACGATAACCCACCTCCCAAAGTCTGGGCGAATCTACCGACAGATTAGTAGACTGATCGCGTTCTCTTTTTCTGGCAAGATAGACTCCAGCTCTGTCGGTCATTAGTAGATACTAGTGAAAGAAGCGGATAAAGAGTGGGGATTGGACTGAGACGTAGTTTGGAAGGTACGTTTCAGTCGTGTGGGGGACGTCGATCGCAGAACTTGGCTCTCTCTTCAGTCAACTCGTACTCGACACCTCGTGAATTGCCCGTCGTAGTGACACCTATTAAGCATACTAGCCAAAAAGGATACATTCGACCAGTTTTCACCCGCTTCAGAAACCACTGTCGAGTTGTAACCTTCTCTGCTGTGACAATTACGAAGCGCACGAAAGTCTTCAAGATGAATTAATAGGTTTCGAATGAACTGACGAGTAATGCGAAACCTGGACCCGTCAACCGCGACTCAGCTCGTCGATCTAGTGTTCGATGGAACTGCCTATCGCGGACTTGACGAAGCGATTCTCATCACCGGCATCGGTGATGGAACACTGATCGATGCCGTCATTGACGGGGTGGATGCAGATCCGAACATTACTGCGATCGATAACGACTACAGCCGTGTCACAGATACTCGCGACGAATTTAGTGAGTTTGATATTACTATCAGACACGATGATTTCCTAAACCGCGAAAGTGGACTCTCGAAGTCTTCTTTCGATCGTATTCTACTAGACCCGCCAATAGGAGAATGGCAACCAGACGAAGGACTATCGCTCTCTGACCTCGCTCAATATCGAACAATCGACCACACTATGGATCCGGACTCGATCGAACTTTACCTTCCGTTCATCGAACGTGCTCTCTCTCTCCTTTCCGACGACGGTCGGCTGGTCGCACTCACTCCACCCAGGTTTATGGACTCTGATCTAGCAGCCCCACTACGGCAACTACTCAGAAAAACCGGTGATACGCAAGTCGAACGGTCGCCTGTCGATACACCCGTGAAGGACCGCTACATTCTGGTTTTGGATGGCGGAACAGAGTCCATACCAGAGCTCACGTCATTCGATCAACAGGCGGAAGAGACACGATTACTGGGCGCCATGTCCGCCACGGCTGGCGACATCATGATGTCCCTTGACGAACTCGATACTGCACTTCCGGACGAGGACGTCAACAGTGCATATCTTACTCTCTCCCGAAACGATTACGACGTCACACTCGTCACGAGTGAATGGGTTCCCCGAGCAGATGGCTATCTCCCACGAGCCGCCCTCTCGGCGGCGACGACCGGGACCGTCGCCAACCACATGCAAGCGATCCCTTCGGAGCAGTGTGTGCCTGAAGATGAGCCGTTATCGGGTGTGCTCCGAACGCTCGCAGAACCAGACACACGCTATTGTTTTGTAGGATCGCCCGACGATGTCCAGGGACAGATCACCCGATTCGATCTAAACGAGCGCCCAGTCTACCTGTACCTCTACTCTAAGCTGAGCGACGTCGAACTAGAATTTAGGCACTTGATCCGGGAACATGACCTTGAGTGGAGGTCGTCACTCGGTCCAAATCAGTCACCACCATCTACTGACGGACTCTTCGACCGCGTCTCGAGGCTTCAGTTTAGAACCCTCGTCAACACGTTGACTGGGACACGAATCCCAATCGAGAAAGAATTCAGAGAAGCACGTGTGGCCGACACGACCGCGGACCTGAACGATCTCGTACGACTCCGAAACGATATTGCCCATTTTCATCCAATCGTCCAGACCATGTACGACAACCCCTCGGAACGATCCGATTCAGCACCACGGACAGCGAGTGAGCTTGCCGCTTGTGATGCCCTAATTACGAGGATCCAGAAACAGATTTCACTGGATCCACGGTGAAATAGACAGACCGTTCTCCATGGTGGTTGTCAACTGCCCCGCGCACGGTGGCGTGGGGCTTGTCAGTGAACTCCGCCTCTACCCGAGAACGGGGGAGCCAGCGTATCTAGCTAACTCGGCATCCTCACTCCTGACTTTAGAGAGTATTGAACACACCATACTTGGTCATCGTGAGGCCCTGGTTGACAAGACGAACACAAGGAGACCGAAGAACAGTACTCCGAACGCGGTCTGTCCCACGGCGAGAGCTTCACCGACAGATCCGATCGGTGTGAACCGCCCATAACCGAGGCCAGTGAATGCAAGAAAACTGAATAGAACCGAGTGTGCTAAACCGGTTACTCCACTACCATCTTCGATCCAGAGCCACAGGTGGTTGAGTGTCTCGTGCTCAAGCGTTCCAAATGCGAAGTGGAGAAACGCGGTAGAAACCACGAAGAATAACGACCAGCCAAAGAGAGGCTTCAGTTTAGTTCCATGACCTGTCGTGTATTTCAGGAAGCCGTCAACAACAATTGGAACGTACTGTCTCTTGTCTACATTGACTCTGAGAGTTGCGTTCTTACGCTTTCGGTGATATCTGAGTGACTCGCCTGTCAACGAGTTATCCCTATAGACTGCTTCGAGTGTTCGATAGACGGAAGCGGCCTTTCGTCCAGGGTGCTCCTTGTCGTCTCCTTCCCCCGAATCCAAATAGTTGTAGATACCGTCGAACGTCGTTCCGGTCCCAACCCGTGCAGAGACCAACTGACAAGTGTACAGCCGCGCGTCGGTGAATCTGGAGTCGGTGAGGTCGGCCTGTGCGAGGTTAGCGTACTCTAGATTGGCCTCATCAAACTCAGCGCCATCCGCTCTAACGTCAGCCATCGACACTCCAGAGAGATCACAGCCGTGAAACTTTGCGTCCGAAAGTCGCGCCTCATCGAATCGGGCCGAAGTAAAGGTCGAACCGGAGAGGACCGCGTTACTGAGGTCCGAACGACCGAAGTCGAGATTCGTCGTCTCGTGATCTTCGAGTGAGACATCAGCCATCTTGGCTCCGACGAAATCTACATCTTCGAGGGTACATCCACGGAAATCCGTCTCTCGAAGGTCAGCGTCGGAGAAGTCGGCGTTGACGAAGTTTGTGTCGACAAACGTCGTGTTATAAAGGTCTGCACCGACGAACGATACTTTCTCGAAGTGTGCACCTTTTGTCTTGACATCTTGCATAACCGCCCGATCAAAGGTCGCTCGCTCTGGCTCGGTATCGTGCAGTTTCGCTCGTTTCAGACGGGCACGCGAGAAGTCAGCGCCCTCAAGTGTAGCATCTCGAAGATCTACGTCCCGCATCTGTGCGCTGCTGAAAGTACAGTCGGAAACGTCAACCTCAAAGACGGCGCCATTGAGGTGCGCATCCGTGAAGTCGGCACCACCTAATTGTGTTTGCTGACCGGTGAAGGTGGCGCCCTGTAGCTGAGCGCCCCGAAAGTCGACGTCTCGAAGATTAACATTTCGGAAGGTGACATTTTCGATCGACGCATCCGAGAGCGTTGCGCCGCGGAGCGAAACGTCGGCAAGCACCTTGTGGCCGTTTACCGTCTCTCCCGAGAAATCGGCGTCCTCAACTCCTTCTTGCCGAGTAAAAACATCGTGAAGAGAGGGTGTTGTGGGTTCTTCGGCAGTGTTGGTATCTGTCTCGTGGGCGTCTGGATCGCCACTGTCTCTTTCTGAGCTGCTGTTCCCGAAGAATGCTTCTGCAGTAACAGTCTCTCGAGTACTTGTTCTAGCATGCTCTAACGCCTCGACGACTGGTCGACTTAGCTTCGGTCCGTCCGCGAGACCTACGATGTCAGAGTCGTCAAGCCACAACAGGTCATCGGAGACTGGATGCAATCGCGTGCGTGTCCGTGATGTATCGCCTTCAGAGACCCGCTCAGGTGATGCATGTGGTTCGAACCGGCCGACGAGAACACTCCTTTCGGAGTCCAAAACGAACACGATATCGTGGTCTTCGAAGTCGTATTCTGGCCCGTGTTCGAACACGCCTGGTTCGGTTTCCATCCGTTTCTCTAGTAACCAGGTCGTCATGTCTTGACGAGTACCGACGGCCGCAACAAAAACCCTCTGTTGCGATCGAGAAAATGACTGAGATAGGCCTAGCCGGTCGGCGACAAAATATAGTGGTAATCAATCTGGCAGTGATACCGACCGACTCGCTTCGAACACTGCATCGAAGGTATCTGTTGCAACTGACACCGCATGACCCGAAGTGAGAATTCCAATTTCGAAGTTCGAAGAGAGATTCGTCACCGTGAAGTTCGCACTCCCGAGATAGCAGTGAGTATCGTCGGTGACAACCATCTTTGCGTGCGTAGCGTACGCTTGATGACCGGCGTCGTTGAGGGCGAACAGTTCGGCGACATCAACTAATTCTCGCTCGTCCTCCGAGAGAGTATTGTTCATCGCCGAGAGCACGTCGTAGCGGTCCGTTCCTGAGCGTATTTCCCGGGTAAGTATCCGCGTCTCGACACCCCTTCGTGGCAGCGTCCGGAGTGTCTCGACTGTCGGGTGGTCCGGATCGAAGTACGGGTTTGCGATCCTGACCACGTTCTCTGCGGTCAGTAACGCCGATCTCACGCGGGTGTCGAGGTCACCGACTGACGGAGGAGGCTCGACGTCGAGTTGTGGGGGGATCGTAGCCACCAGTTCTGTATCGTCTGGCCGTTGATCGGAGTCTCTCTCCCTCTCGAGAGCGGTTCGGGCAACTATCTGTTCCTTTAAGACCGTTCGTGACTTTTCGATATCGACTTCGAAGGTAGCGTCGACAAACGGTGTCTCACGGCCCACCTTCTCTGCTGCGTCGTTGAGTACCAACCCAACGAGTAGTGCTTCCGCTTCGACAGACCCGAGAGATTCGTCAGTCGGTAGTTTCTCGTCGATATCCTCTCGTGTGATCGAGACTCGTCCGGTACCCAGTCGGTCAACAGCCGCGGCCAGTGCACCGATACGGCTAGCCGAGTCGAATAGCGTTGCGATCGTGAACTCTTCTGAGGTCGGTGTTATCACGGTGATATTTCTCTAAACGACTGTTCGGAGGTTATAGTTCCCAGAACGGATCAATGTCTCCGGTGCCGATCAGCACACCACGGTCTAGTGCCTGGTTGTAGTACTCACAGGTGAACTCTGCGACGTGCATACAAGCGTGACAGGCCGCCCCTCCTTCCGAGCTCCGGCAGGCGGGGTCATATATGCAATTCTCGGCATACTCTATCGTGTCACTCACCCACTCGTTGATCCGGGTTTTGAACAAGGTAAACATACCGCCGAGAGCGAAGTGTTCCATACTCTCGGCGTAGAGGACGATCGCCGGAACGTTCGGGAGAATAAGTTCCGAGATGCTGTCGTTGTCGAGCCCGCACTGTTCGCTCGCAGTACTCATTAGGGTGTGGCTCGTCGAGTGAACGAGCTGGTATATCTCTTCGGTTAATCGGTCCTCGATAGGGGTGAACGGATTCTGTGTCTCCCGTGGGTCAACGGTCTCTAAGAACCAACGCTTGAGCTCTTTTTCGTCGTCAAGATCTGGTGCCTCGGGCTCAATCAGTGACCCGTTGGCCAGGAGCCACTCGACGATTCTCGCCCGGTCCAGTTGCAAAACGATGGCCTCCGAGGGAGACTGGTCGCCATAAATCGAGACCGCGTCGTCGTCGAACGGGTGGTCGAAGGCTTGGAGATCTGTGTCCGCCGCAGTCGGCGAATCACGCGTGTAGCCGTACAGAATGTTCAACAGCGGGAAGCTGTCCACGACCCAGGCATCAGTGATACCTAGATCGGCGAGATTGTCCTTGTAGAACTTGGCTTGCGGGTGTTTCGCTACGAAGTTTTGGTCGTCGAGATAGTCTTCGATGGAGCTTGACGTCGGATAGTCTTCGATATCTTCTAGATCCTCTTCGTCACCGGCGTACCCACCCGTACAACGCATGAAAGTGAACAACTGATCTGCGACGAGCGTGTGCCACTCGCGGTCGTCCGGTGCCTCGATATCGTCACGGTTCAATCGTACTACCGTGTTCCGAGTATAGCCGTCTCCAGGCGTGAGATCTTGAACCATATCCAAGACGATATCTCGGTTCCCCTCGCCGAGTTTCTCGATATACTCGTCTAATTCGCCCGGCGACATCCCGGGAACCGATGCGACGGCTTCCGGTGTGATACCTTCACTCCTGTAGTCGGGGTTGCCAAGGTAGCCCGCCATGAGCACTCGACACCAGTCTTCACCGTACGGAATGTCACCGGTTTCGACGCCGACCATCGGCATCTCCGCGAAGGCGTCTCGTTGCGGGTACTGGACCGTCCCGGCCTCTACCGGAGTTGGGAAGCCGATGTACTCACCACATTGGCTACACAACCCGCCGAGGTTCGACTCGTGATTACACCCTTTTCCATGGCATCGGAACGACCACGTACTCAGGTCCTCGGGTGCTCCTCTCTTCAGATGGATGAAGTCGAAGCCGTGCTTGTCACATGGTCGTGGCTCGAGATTCGTGACCGCACCGCAATCGTGTACCAGAACGAACTGGAGTTGCTGGAGTTGTCCTTCGCAGTCAGATCTCGGGCAACTTCCTTCGGTGTCTCGAAGACTCGCCACTTCGTTCCGATAGGTCACGGCTTCACATCGCTTACACACCACCGTACGAGGGAAGAACTCACCCTTGACCTGCTGGACGCGCCGGAAGTCAACCTCGGTGTTACGAAAGTCGCGCCAAGGCAACTGATCGCTGTTGCGGAACGGCTCTATCTGTCCCGCGACTCGATCTATGATGCGATCGGTGTCAGCAACCTCGAGCGGCTCGGCGCGCCAGTCTTCAACTTTCATCGTGATCCCACGGCGAGCATAGCTAAAGATCGCTCCGGGTGCCATGGTATTCATCGTCTGAGCGATACCTCGTTCCATCTCTGCTTGATTATCCTGACTCATCTCATTCACCACCAGAGAACATCTCTTTCAGGTCACGGGTCGCCAAACCGTGTGTGACCGGGATCTGTTCGTCGACATCGCGCAGGCTGCGCATCGGCCCCCGCAAGCCAGCGTCTTCGTCCTCCATCACGTTCCCGAGGTACTTCTTGAGCCCTGCTTTCCGTGGGTCGTGAATCTCCGGCTCAGCGTTCAAAAGGTGATTCCAGAGCGTTTCGAACTCCCTTTCGATGGCCTCGTAGTACAATCGCGCCCCGATATCACTGTCAGTGTCGTCGCCGGCATGTTCAACGTCGTATGCTTCCAGGACGAATTGGAGCAATTCGTCGTGTTCAATGACACCCTGGTCCAGAGCTTCCCGGAAGCCATCGAGGTTGTAAACTCTCCCCTCGTCGAACTCGTCTTCGTGGTAGTAGTCGTAGTATTGGATGAGTATCCCGAGGACGACGCCGGGAAGGGTACACTCGATTGCGAATTCTGCCCACCGTTCCAGCGGCGTCGCTTCGACTAGGAGGTCCTGGTACCGGTGGTAGTGTTCGAATCGGGAGTAGTGTGATCGGTCGCGTGCCTTGATCGAGTCGAACAAGACGAAGACCGACCCGGTACTCTCGCGACCGACCCGAGAGTACGCCTGAATGTACTCGGCCGTGTTCCGCGGCATCCCGAAGAAGGAGATGAAGTTGAACCGGTCAACGTCCACCCCGTGCGAGATCATGCTCGTAGCGATGACGACGTCGATCGGGTTCTCCGGGTCTTCGGCTTCGAGCCTGGACAATGCACCCCGTACCTCTTCCATACCTGTCTCGCCCGTGAGAGAAACTGGTGTCAACCGTTCGTGCGGATCCCCATAGGCGTCCAGCTGGCGGTTGATCATGCCCTTCACCGACCGCTGGAGGATATCACTTTGGTTTTTCGATATGTTGTATGCGATTTGGACCTTGTAGTCATCCAACGCCTCTAACACAGCCTCTCGGCGTTCATCGACGCCCTCCGGGAAGTTGAGCGGACCAGCGACGACGTCCTTGGTCACCTCTTGCATCTCGTCGAACAGTTGGTCTGGATTCGCTTCGTAGGATTGGACGACGCGGGCGTACTCTCGAATCACGATGTTGATCGCTCGAGTTCGACCGATACTCCGCGGGAGTGCGCCGATCATCTGTCGTCCGAGTCGGTAAGGGTCCTCGTAGGCGTAAAACGACTGCCGGAGACGTGGTCCTTGAGAGGGAAATTCGTTAGGAGTTTTTCGATACAGGGCGTCGACCTGATTGTCAGCCCCTTCGATAGTCGCAGTAGCCGCAATCGTCTTCATTTCCCACTCGCCGTCGGTGTAGGCGTCGATCAACTTCTGTATGAGTGTCTCGTAGTGTGAGTCAAATGCGCCGAACTCCTCTCGGAGTAGGTGGAGTTCGTCTTGGATGAGTATAGAGGGTGGATCGGTCGGTTCGACGTCTTCCAAAGCCTCTAGCGAGGTGTGCTCACACTGATGCTCGTTGGCGACCCCTGGTCCACTAAGGAGACACTGCTTTTCGGGGGTGAAGCCGTGATCTGGGCAGCGACCTTTCAACTGTCCCAGGAGACTCCGTGCACGGCGGTTCATCCCCATAACGGCGATCTTGTCGATGGTACTGACGACGAACGTCGGTGCGTACCGATAAATTTCGTTGTCAGTGATGTAGATCGGTAGCTCAGCGGTATCGCCATCCTGCCGCTGAACCTCTCTACACTCTTCGTTCGTACACTGATGGACGATTCGAAGTCGGTCTAAGTCGCCTGTTACTTCGACCGTCTCCTCCCGACAGTATGGACACTTCGGGACGGTCAGCCATTGTTGCTGGTGGACTTCGCTTTCGGCTGCGAGAGCAACGTTGTTCGTGTCTCCCCCGTCTTCGAAGATATCGTTTGGCGTGTTCTTGTTGCCCACGAAGTACCCGATGCTGAACTGTTCGCCACCCATCTCGTCGTGTTCTCGCCGAACTTCTTCGGCCGTACAGAGCACGTTGGCAATCCGCTGCAACTGCTGGAGTGAGAGGAGACGAAGTGGGAACTTCGTCAAAGCGGTCATCCCGTGCTCTTTCCCTCTGAGTCGGTCGAGAAACGCCGTGAAGGTCACTAACCCGAGATACGCCTCAGTCTTCCCACCACCAGTAGGGAAGAAGATGATATCACACACATCCAGCATGTCAGTACCGTCAAGGCCACGGCCGACCTGCGAGGCGATGTCCGGAACCGACATTACTATGAAAACGATCTGGAAGAGGCGCCAGTCTTCGAACTCTTTGGCGAACGTCTCGTTGAGAGCGCGGAATGCAGTCTCCAGATCGTCGTTTTCCTCGGCTAGAAGCAGTTCCTTTCCACGTTCAAACCGGTATATCTCTTCCTCAAACTGTTCCAACATTTCGTCGTACTCTGAGTTGGCCTTTTCACCTTTGTGCGTTAAGATGTCCTCACGTATGGCTGCGTACTGGTCGCGTGCACGCTCCATCTCGAGTTTGATGTTTTTGAGGACCGTTTCGATGTCTCCCTCTGCGAGTGCCTCTGTCGGAGCCGAGATCGTATCGCGGGAGACGTACTTGGGTTGTCGGTAGACGGGAACCGGCTCGGTAGTAATACTCGTAACCGGGTCGTTCTCTACGACTGCGGCCGAGCAGTTTCTTCCGATGCCGTAGATGTTTCCGTCGTATTGGTAGTGGTCTCGTACTTTCTCCGACTCGAAAGGTTCGAAGGCTGGCGTCTCGGCCGAAACTGTCGCCGATGCGTCGAAGAGGAACGCCTGCCAGGACTCGTCCGGCTCGGTCGCGGTCTCCGGATCTTCGCCTTGCGTGTTCACCAACTGGACAGTAATGTCGTAGTTTCCGTCGTTCCGATGGCTGACTTCCAGCCGAATTTCGGCACCCCAAAGTGGTTCTACTAGCTCGTCGGTGAACACGTCGTCTAAGTACTCCTCAAATGCTGTTTCTGACTCCAACGCTCGGGGTGGAACGTTTTGCTGCTCGTTGTACGTGGCGCTCTCTCGTGGCTGGGTGACTGCTCTGTCGTCTTCCTCGAAAGCAGTTTCTGCAGCATCTAGGCCACTAGATATCGGTACCGTGATCTCCCCACCACCGTCAGCTTTGTTTCGTAGCTGGGCTTTGGAGACTTCGATAGATTCGAACTCAGGAGTTACACGTTCGTAGACGCTGACCAGTGGCTGTGATTCATCCGGGACTGCAACAGATGTGCCACCGTCGGCTTGGAGACCGGGTTCCGGCTCCTCCACCTCTTCTTCCTTTGACGGTCCTGTTGCTGCTAGGTCACTATGTTCTAGTTGTTCGCCGTACTCCGGGAATCGTTTATAGAACAGCTTTGCGTCTGGCTGTATTTTGAGAGGGCCGTCGAGTTCTTCCGGATCGATCTTCAACTTCAGTCCGGTCGTGAACGGTGAAATATTCCGTGTCATCGCACTGCCTGCAGCTTCTATTTCCTCGCCATCGTCGCCGGTTCGTTGTTCCTCACGGTAGTCGTACTGGTTCGAGAGAGTGGCCGCGAAGTACCGGACGCGTGGATCTACACTGTAGAGGGTCGATTGGCTATCTCCCCGCCCCGTGATTCGATTGATCAACCGTTCCGTTACGAGGTGATTGATAACCTGCCGACGTCGAAACTCCTCGTCCCCTGCTTCGACGTACCGAGCGTTCGGCGGACGAGTGTACTCCGGATCAGATTGCGGAGGAATCGAATCGAACGGTGAGGTCATAGGTAGCAGTATTCTTGCTCTGTGAAAAACCTTCCCGAAATAACACGTAACGTCAGAGTTCGGTCACCGAGGCAACCTCGTAAGTCGTCGCGTTGTCTCGGATCTCGTTATCTTCGAGTGAGTTCATCTCGGCTTTGAGTTCGGCCCTGAAATCGTGGCCTTGTTTCATGTTTGTCCTCCGAACACGGCTCATACTCTCCTCAATACGAAGGGCGTTTTCGCCAGTGAGTTCGTCTATATCGAACCATTCGCCCAGTGCGGCGATGTCCTCGGCTCTGCGTGGGCCAATGGTTAGCGATGGATCACGCGCGGGCTCTAGACAGCTGTCGGCTTCTGCGGCAGATTCGAACCAATTCCAGACAGTCGATGGCTCACGATCTATTTGGTCTACTGAGCTCGTGATCTTGCGCCCGACTTCCGGGTGTGTCATGTCGTCAATACTGTTCGACGTTGCGAGACGGGAAAGAATATCTCTCAACGACTCGTACCAAATCGTCAAGTCTTCGAATGTGTTCGTCTCACCATGCTCTTCTTCGTATACGTCGCTGAGCCACTCGTCCCAGCGTCGTACAAGTACATCTTCATCGATGATGACTATCTGATCGCCCTCATGGAGTGAGTGAGGGGAAATCCAATGGAATCGACCCTCTTTAGCTGACGGGTTAGGCCGCCGTCGCATGACTCTGTCCCGACGTATGAACGTCTGGCCATCCGCAGTTTCGATCGTTACTTTGCTTCGCTCGTGCTCGTCGTATCGGTTTGATCCTCCATTCTGGTAATCGATGGGACGAGCTTGATCGAATAAATCCGCGAGTTCTTTTCTGTCTGCCTCCCCGGAAGGGGTACGACCTGGCTCAACACTGGATATTTCTCCTGGCTCTACTGTATCCGATTTCCCGGTTTCGGTGGCCTCCGGTTCGGTGGTTGGTTGAGCCTCAACGAGTTTGTCGACTTCCACCTGTGGCGGAGCGTACGGCGAGTAGTCCAAGCCTGGAGCCGCAGCATTTCTCGACTCGACGAACCGATTCGCATCACGCTCGATCATCCAGCTCCACTTGCCACGGTACGTAAGGACGATCGTTTCGTCAACCATCGGATGGACATAGAACCCAGCGTATTGAGGCCGTTGTGGGCCGATGACGAACAGTTGGTCTCTGTCTTCCAGGTCACGTGCCGAATCCGGACTGACGAACACTACGCGATCGTTCTCTATGTCTGATTGAGTTACGACTCCGTCAGATGTAATGATCTCCTGAACTGCCCGTTGCCACGTCGCTTTCGGGAGGAAAACAGCAACACGACGCTCGTCTGCCAAGCTCTCTTCAAGACGCTCTATCAGTTCTTCGTACAGTGGATTCTCTTTACCGATGTGCTCTCGAGCCCGGCGGAGTGCATCGGTCGTTTCGAACAATTTGTCTGCGATCGCCGGACGGCCGATTATTTCATCCGCTCGTTCCTCCAGTTTGTCGATCAGAGCATTAACTGTACGTGGACCGAAATATCCGTCGCGCTGAGACCGAACCCACTCGTCATAGCGGTCGGCTGGGACAGGCAGACGTTCGAACATCAACTGTCGCGAGAAAATTCGTCCAGCAGCCCGATTTTCGTCGTACTCTCGGAGAGTTGAGGACGCTTCGTACCCGGGTTCCAGATAATCAAGGAGGCCCCCGTCGTCAACACCAACGACTTGAATATCTTGAGTGTCTGTGGCACGATCGAACCACGAGGAGAAATTGCCCACAAACTCTGGTCGGTGATGGTCTTGATCAGTAGCTGCCTCTAATGCATCTATGCCTGGGAGCGTGTCCGTTTCGTCTAGGTCGCGCGGTGGACCGTACCGAGGAGCACGACGTTCCTCAAACTCGTGTTTGGTATAGTTTGTGTAGAGTGGGGTGATTGGAGCATCTTCGTACTCGTTGAGAAGTTCGTCGATACCTTCTTCGTAATTTTCCTTTGTTCTTGACGCCAGATTAAGGAGGACCGTATCTATTGCGTCGAGTTCCTTTAGCTCGGCGAACCGCTTGGAGAACACGACACTCACATCTGCTATACCATCAGACATGGGCACGATAGATCCGTCGTCTATGCGTGCATGAGGGATGATGTCGGGGAGTGGGACTGGGGGAGACTCCTCAGAGACGACCAGCCCGTAGTCCGCGAACTCGTCTCGAAGGTCACTTTTGTTCCCCCAGTGATTGCCTCCACCAGGGCTGAAGACGATGACGTCGGATCCCTTGTCTAAGCTGCGAAGTGCCAGTTCGAGTGCCAATAGGACTGCTACGCGCGGTTCGTATGTTGGCCAGACAATTGGGAGCGTCTGCCCTTCGTGGACGGCGTCACCGACGTTGGCAAGCGCCCGATCCGTCGCTTCGTCGATCGAAAGCGACTGGTACGAAGTCTCTCCTTTTGAGCGATACTGGAGACAATTTACAGCGTTCGCGAGGTATTTGACCACTGACCCCTCCTGGTGAGTGTTCAGTAATTGCTCTAGGTACGAAACCGTATCGTCACTCTGTGCTTGTCCGTATCTACTCAGAACCTCTCCAGCGAGAGAGCCTTCTTCACCACCGCTTTCAGCTATTGTAGTGATCTCCTCTACGTGCTCTTGTACTGTATCTGGATCACGTTCGGCGAGGACACGAAGCTGAGTGAGAGCGTGCTCGTGGAGTCGGACCGAATCGGCTGTAAGCCACTTGTCGGCTTTAGAGACCAGGTACGCTGAGCATTCTTCCGTTTTGTTCGCCTCTATGAGGATCTCGAGTGCGTCTTCCGCACATCTAAGTGGGAGTTCCTCATCGTCTCTGTCTCCTGACTCGAGTATCGTATCTTCGTCTACCTTCACTGCACTCACAAGACGATCCGTGACGGATTGGCTAATTGGATCTGTGCCTTGGGTAATCCCACTCAGTGCAACGATAGCGATGTCTGCCTGGCTCTTTCCTAAGAGGTTGAACAATTCGTCAACACTGTCTTCAAGCCGGCTTGGATAGGTATACGACGCGTGTCGAATGATCGGGACAGCGTCACTGCTCGCAATCGCGGTCTCGTCACCATTCTGTAAGACTGAGACTGCACGATCTATCGCCATTTCCAATCCTTTCTCGGCCCGGGCAGATCGCACACCTGTCTCGTACTCCGCTATTTCCTCGAGTGTTTTGAAGTCCTCGTAAGTACCGAATTGGCGGAATAAATCAACTGCAACACGACGGCAAACCTTGGACTCAGCCTGTCGAAGTGAGTTTGCGTACTGGCGATTTACTGCTTCGGAGAGATCTATCTCGTGCTCTAGAAGATGGTCCAATAACTCTCCCAATTTCTCTACATATAGGTCATCTTGGTCCGTGACAGCCGTTAAGACGTCCGAAATGTGTTCGGCGACGACAGTCGGATAATCTTCAGCAAGCGTCTGAAGCGATATCCATACTGTTTGTCTACGAAACTGGTTTTGAATATCGAGATAGCCAGTTAGTGTCTGTACGAGTTCCGCAACGCAGTGAGTGTCAAAGTCTCCATTAGAGAGATCGTTTAATTGGGAGAAGGCCTCGTCTCTTGTCTCAGGGCAGTCCAGAGTTTTAGCGATATCTCGAGCACATGGTGGCTCTTCACACATAGCTATCTGACACCTAACAATTAGGTTTGGCGATTAGTACTTCCTTGCTCTTGAATCGCTGCTTTTCATCATCAAGCATGTTAATTCTAGCCTAGCATAAACAAGCACGGACACGGGTATAAATGTTTGTCCCTTTATATTAGTTTCTGTGAGTGAACTGGTAAGCTTATATGACCCATCTATTTCATTAGAGGTTATGGAGTGGGCAGGCGCAAAACCTCGCGTTTTAGCGCTGGAAGGATGTCAAAGTGAACTACCTCACCTACTCGCTTACGAGTTGCGCCGTTCGCTCCTCAAGGTCATAGGAAATTCACCCATCTAATAACATCAAACAATAGTAGTTTATACTATCATGATCGTTCTTTGTGATGATGTCAGATTGGAGTTGGGTGACTGAAAAGGATGCAGTAGGTGAGATGCCCGTTAGAGTTTTACCGAAACGGCGAGCGGAATTTCTCGATTTCGCCGACGATGTCCAGGTCAAGTACGAACTTTCGACCGAAGAGGAACCGTTTCCCGGTGATGCGTGTATACTGACGGCCAGAGTCACCAACTCCTCGCGTGAGGGAGACACCACTACGGTCAAAGTTGACGTTCTTGATGTAGAGTTTCTCCGAAAGGCTGGGCCCAGAGACCTAGAAATCGGAGAGATGATGAAACACCTCGACGAGGCCCGTCGCCGACGTCAGGAGCAGAAATCAGAGCAGCGATGCGAGAATTGTAGAATTATAGATGGGGATACCAAACTATCGGCGAACACGAAGTATGGAAAGCGGGATCTTCACTACTGTGCGCGGTGTGATCGCTTGCTTTCTAGCGAGGAATACCAAAAGTGGCTGAAAATACACCGCTAGCAGCATTTGTGTCATCCGGTGATTTGAATCCCACTGGCTAGTGTCCACTGGCGTCGTAAGAACACTCTCCGGGCCGATTTCACGCATCCTTTCTGAGGATGCTCCATCACAGGTTGTCGGACACACTGGCCACACGACACCACAGCGAAATGGGCAGGTATACTGTCAGAACTTCAACGGGCGGTGAATCGATCTTCGTCAAGGTGACCGATTCTCTGTATGCACTCATCTGGCGTTCCGATGGTGGAGACGAAACAGAGAGACTCAGGTAGCTGTTGGGAGATCGTTGAGAAAGTCCAGAGCCGCATTATCGAACGCAGAGGTATACGAGTCGGGGGAGCTGCAGCGACTTTTTGTGACCCAGCGGTGGCAATTTCGCAGTTGAACCGCGTCGAATCGTCTGGGTTCGTTCCCGGCAAGGGTTGGAATTGACTCATCGTATCCTGTCCATTACAGTATGTATTGACTTTTCTGTTGACGGTTCGGAACGTGTCCTCAATGATCTCTGGAAATTAACAACCGCTATTCTCTCGTGCTGAAGGTGACATAGAACGACCCGCCCCGGAGCTTCTCCAGGATCGGGGTGGCCGCGGGGTCGAGTCCCGAGAACTCGACGACGTTCTCGATGTCCAGCAGTCGGACGTCGCCGGCATCAATCTCTTCGTCACGCCACCCGGTCGGAAAACCGATCAGGCGTACCAGGTATCGTCGGGCGTCGGTTCCCTCGCTATTTGGTCCCTCCCGAAGCGCCATCCGGAGTTCGTTGCCGGTGAGCTTAATCCGACCCTTACGCAGCCGGTTGCTGGCGACTGCTTTTGCCTCCACTCGGCGCATCCAGTCGGCCGACCACTCTGTTAGGGGCTGATCGCCGGGCGTCGCTGCGAACGGATCGATCAGGTCGAATCCGGGCCCACGTTCGGCGGACGTGTCAAACAGGGCGTGGAAGGCGGCACGCTCTGTTCGTCCGTCGTCGAGTTCCTCGCAGGTGAGATACTCCACGAGTTCGGCGCCGCTGGCGACGGCACTGAGGTCGGCATCCGACGCTATGTCGGAGATCTTGTCCGTCGAGTCCAGCCGCCAGCGGTCGTAAGAACGCCACATCTGGACCTCTTGTAAAATCTCGGAGCGAACTTCGTGTGGCGTGTCGCGGAAGCGGCTCCAAGCACGTTCCAGACAGATTAACTCGCCGTCGCGCCCGCGGACGTCGATTTGCGCGTTTACGTGGTCGTAACCGCTGCCGGAGAACTCCCCAATGTCCGGCGAGCCGCCCTCCGTCGTCGAACCTGCACTCGCTTCGGCGAATTTCTGCGAAATGTCTCGAAGCGAGTCGTCGCTGGCTGCGATCCAGTCGGCGGTTCGGTCCGTGCGTGTGGACTCTGTACCGTCGGCTTGTCCGCCCGTCCGGTTTTGGAAGTTATCGAAGGCTTCCTCGGCGTTGCCTGCGGGACTCTTGGTCTCTCTCGCGGTGTCGGCCAGCCGGTTGAGCAGTTCGTCGATCTCCGGATCACGGTAGACGACGTCCGACTGCTGGAGATCCTCGCGCTCGTTCGTCACCCACGACTCGACTGCGTCGGCGAGCGCCTCGAGCGCCGACGGCTCTCGGTCTAGGTACGCAAATTCGACGAGATGCCGATCACGGAGGTCTGTCGCAAGAGCCCCTGATGTTGGGACGAACGCTGCTCCCGTCGTCAGTGGACCCGGTGTCTGGTCGGCGGACGAGGTTTCGCGTATCGCCCGATGGATGCCGTCTTCTCCTTCGTCCTCGTGCTCGGCGAGGACCTCAAAGAACTGCCGGATTCGGTTGGCCTCCTTGACGTAGGCTTCGACCGAATGGGATCTCCCGTCATCCGGCCAAACGTCGAGGTCCCGCCAGCGTCCACCGGCGTCCGCGAGTGCATCGGCGTCCAGCACGCCGGTACTGTCGAGCCGGAGCACGGACCGCACTCGTTCACCGTGGTCCTCCGTAGCAGCCGCGAGGAGGCAGGCCGCAGCGTTCTCATGAGAGAGACCACAGCCGTCGGTCAATTCGTCTACCCACGAACGCAGAAGCGGGTTGTCGGTGGCCGTTTCGATCGCCTCCTCGGTACCCTCCATCTCCCGACTCGTGTCTGCTGCTCGCACCGTCTCGAGCGTAGTTTTCGGGTCGGGATCGAAACTCTCAGGCGGCGACAGGGCGACATCATCTGCAAGTGTCGTGACGAGAGCGGAGAGAGCCTCGTGTATCCGTTCTAACTGCCGAACACGCAGCTCAGCGATGTCCCGTCGAACGTCGCTGAGGGTATTTTGGTATTCGTCCTCGAGAGCAGACGTGTTCTTGAACAGAATTGCCTCGAAGGTGTCTCGAAGATCGTACTGGTCTATCACCTGCACCAGTCCGTCCGCGGCTAGGTATGCGGGGATCTCCTCAAACTCGTCCCCACTTTTGTTCCGAGACCGATCGAGTGAGTCGTAGAACAGCGCGATCCGTGGCTCCCCACCGTCGTCAGACGCCTCCCACTTTGCGGAGTTACGTCGACCGTCGGCACCGTCTCGCCGGACGACGCCGATCGGGTTCTCGAACACGGCACTGATCTTTTTGTTGGTGTCCTCCAGGTCGATCCCTGCTGCGTTCTCGAGACAGGCCGCCAGCAGGTACTCACGACGCTCGTGGAGTTGGGAACGGAGCCCTTCGAGCCGTTTGCCGTCCAGTTCCGTTTCGGCATCGCGAACCGCTCGGGGTGTCGGCGGGTCGTTACGGAGGCTGATGCCGAATTCGCCGGCGCCATCCTCATCGCCGACCACGTACGCTATCTCGGCCGAGTCGGCGGGTCGCTCGACGAAACACTGCCGATCGTTTACCAGCCGAGCGCGAGCGAACTTCGAAAGTGCCTCGGTGAATACGATGGCGTCCGGCTTCGATCCCGTCAGTGAATCCTTGACGATGCGCAGTGCCTTCGAGGTGTCACCCTCGGTGACGGGAAGGAGGGTGCCGAGGTTGTGGAGATCGCGTCGGAGCCACCGCCGCTTCGGCTCCCGCTCCTC
>LFCJ01000698.1_pt1 | contig 21811 bp, 29 predicted proteins | sample 643141 | NCBI WGS metagenome assembly LFCJ01 (sample SAMN03766243, study PRJNA286221) | soda lake metagenome | biome: soda lake; feature: Kulunda steppe; material: water; isolation source: sample B1-Br-g2 brine of Lake Bitter-1 | place: Russia: Kulunda steppe | collected 2010-07
CCATCTGCTGCTGTGCGTGGCCACTTGGTGCAGCCCATTTCAAAAAGGCTCTTCTGCCCTTTGGGCGCGTGTAGCTCAATTTTGGGGCGCTAGAAAGGCTTAAACAAATAACTTTAAACTTTGCGAGCCCTGGATAAAAGTAATTTCTTAAGGTGGAGGTTTATTGCGAACCCGCTCTGGGGGTTATTTAATACCCCGCAAAGAAACCGGCGTCGGTAAGGTATCCACTATCACACATACATGCACACATACACACACACACACTCATGCATGCACATGCGCACACACACACGGACACGTACACGCGCACACACAAACACGTACACACATGGCGTGCATATTTATCAATGTTTATCAATTATCAATGTCTGAAAGACAATGCAGGAACAATATTCAAGGCATCCCTTTTTCTTTTAAACGGTTAAATTACCTCTATCTTGGATGAGACTGAGGTTGTCAGTGACGAGCAACTCCAGGAACAACCCATCCACCTTCGGCAAAGACTACACAGTCCCCCAACGTTAAGTTGGCATTGTCTGTCACAGACGGTCTGTGTGGTCTAGATTTAGTTGACACCATAGAAAGTAAGCTGCACTCAACCTTTTTTAAAAAACGAGCACGAACTGTGTTGATCAAAAACGCCGCCAGTCGAGTATGCAATGGCAGTGGCTTTAACAGAGCAGACATCCGCAGCAAAGAAATTAGAAACCTAGCAATAAACATAAACTGTGTCATTGATACTCAGATTAGGATGCGAGTATGCTTGGTGAAGCTGGTGCAATACAAAAATATAAGGGGCTTTTCTAACAGTGTTTACACAGTGACTCTGTTGTCGGAGGAAGGGCTGAAGGCGTGGCAGCGTCTCAGAACACGCACAGCATGCTGTCTTGTGTCTTGTCAAACCCAGATGAGAACCCCAATCCTCTCCCCAAGACAATGTTTTCAGATTAATCTATCAATGGACGTGTGCTTGTGCTCGTCTTCGCTCCTCGAGGGCAGACTCAAACAAGTAGAACTGCTTCCGTTGCTGCCTGAAGAGCTTCCAAACCTACAGAGATACAAGGACCAGGAAAATCGAAGCCTGGAACTAGCAAAAAGGCTTGCATTACTCACACTGTTTTGCAGCAAATCATCCATAACAGAAAAGAGTCAGTGGCCTTGAAGGAATTCTGAGTGAATATGCTTACTCTGTTTTGGTGTGCCTGGCAACCGAATGAAGCACACAAGCTGAGGTGCTGGAGCACTCCCTGACCTAAGTACTTCACACGCTTGCATTATTGTGTGACCACTATCACCTGCACCGCTCGACAGTTAGACCATGCCGTTCATGAACCTCTAGTTGTCTTGCCACACGCGTAGAGCGGCTGTCGTGCTAATTATGATGAAGAAACAAGTCAGGGACCAAGTCATATTAAAGAGCTTTAATGCAACACATGAGTGCCCATGCTTCTAAGCAGACCTACAACTTATACAATTGCATGCTGCACTAATTCAACTTACTGCATGGAGGCCAGCAAGGAAATTGATTTCCAGAAGCACAGCCTGGACGACTTGGACTGCCTCTGTGAACGGCCGCTGACCCTGGTAAGGCAATGGCAGGGGTGTATTTGGTGTGACAAATTGTATTTGTGGGTTTGTTGAAATCATAAGGGAGCTCCATGATGATTGTTACATTTGTTTATTGAATCGCTGGCAGCATGTATCTCAGGCAGCATCTCATGGAGACACCGATCCTAGTTCTCACTTTGGCCATAGCAATCTGTTGGGTCTTTGCATGCACTGCTGGCAGAAACCACCATCCTTTTGCCTCACCTCCTCTGATGTCAACATGTAATACGTGGTGACATGGTGAGGGACCATAGTTAATATGACGTACACAATCAGCCAAGGCAGCTGCAAAGCAGGAAGGGACGAGCGTTTTTTTATGGCAATGCAGGACTGATTTCCATCAGCACTAGACAGCATGAGGCCAGCCGGAACTTAAGCAGGGTTGGAAAGTAATGTTGCTTTCCAACCCTGCATGTTATGATGTGCAGAGAAAGTTATTAGCAAGTTCAATTTCCTAATTTGCCTGAAAACAACCTAACATCCATGCTTCCTAGAGCGAATTCCATGAGGTATCACAGCTAAACAAATGAATCCAAGAAGCGAGGCTGCCCTTGTCCAGCAACGGAGACGCTGCACCTGCATTCATGCATGCTGCCTCTGTGTTTTCATACCACAGCTCCTCACATGTTCTTGCAGGTTGCCAATGTAGCCAGCGAGAATGCGAACAGGTTCAGCTGCTGCCCATATGGAAATAAGAACTGTCCGTACAACATCAGCGTCTCGATAGTGCAAAGCATCGAAGTACTGCATGAGCAAAAATCATACGAGTGAAACACGAACCAATCACTGCATCAAGGCATTCAATAGCCTGCAAACATGTGTCTGCCCTGCTATCAAGGTGCATAGTTAGGGCACATGACTGGACCAAGAATGGATCACGAGCATACCCACAGGCAGCCAGTCACTGGTGAGGTGCGAACATGAGCTGCAACAGCAGTTGTTGCATCTTAGCTGCGAAGTTGTCACCTGACAATTCACAACAATTTCTGGCTTTATTTAAAAGGCCAGAGGAAAGGTGGCTTCGCTTGCGCCTTGAGGCTGCTGCATATGCGAGCCCTGTACCTTTGCAGCCCCTTCGCCACTGATGTCATGCAATGCTGTTGTCTTCAGGGAAAAACCCACCTGAGAAAATAGGTAGACCATCCAGAAGATGACCCAACCAAATGAGAAGATTGGTTGGTAGTACAAGACTTGCTGGAGAAAAAGTGATGCACAAATCCGTCTATCTGCATTGACATGAAAGGCCATAGGGAAGCAATTAATTGAAGTAATTGCGAATCCTGTTGAGGGCCTTTGCATAAGCAGACAGTCGGTTAAAGCATGCGCTAATTCCCTGTGCTGCATCTGCATTGGCGGCCTGACACTTATGGTGCATAAAGTCTGGAGTGGAGTAAAGGAGTCTGTTCAACTTCAATTCTTTGTCAATTTGTGCTGCGAATTGTGTCTCTGGGACTTCCCAAATGACAAAGCTCCTTTCACGTTCATGATAATATTTCAGCTTGATGGTTAAAATGAGGCCATATCATGTGCGAGCTGACTTTAACAAGGGCAGGCTATCTCATAAAATGCACGCATTGATGCAGTAAATTTGCGCATAAGAGTGTTAGCCAGTTTGGCTGTTGGCAGTGGCTTGACTTTGACTGCGTACAAACATGTTGAGGAGCAAGACCAGGATACAGTGCAGCAAATGAAATAGAGAACATAAACACTCACGAGCCACTGCTTTGAATGACTCTGGGACTTCTGCTTGGATGGAGCCAGGTGCTTTAAAGCTGGGTCCTCCCTTGCTTTGGCGCATGATGCTTTGACAAAAGAGCTATATATGTGGTTCCATGCAGGCAAACTGAGTTTCCGTTGTACGTCCCTCTCCTATCTTTTTCTAGCTGTCATCACCATGCTTCTTCATCAATTTAATCATAAAAAAGCAAGTGGGTGTCCATCCATTGGAAAAATCTATGTAAAGAGCCCGAAGCCATCCACCCAAGCAGCTTCTAAATCTCTGTGCGTGGTGAAAGATTTATATTGAATTTGAAATGAATATTTTTTGTGCTGGATTTAGAACATACTTCTTGCGATCGCCATAGATCTCAACGCTTGCCTCGTCATTCCAGGAACAAAGCATGCTGGCACCTGGGAGAGCATGGGCACTTGGACCTACTTCTGTCCTGTACCGGGCTGGTGCGCATGTGTTGCGGCCGCACATAGGCAACAGCATGGATCGGCCCAATGTTTATGGGGTGCCATTGCCTGTGTGTCATGTGGATAGATATATTCCTGTCCCCCACCTGTGCGCAGTAAACCTACTGGGCAGGCCCCAGCTCCGTGCTCTCCACCCGTCCCTGGCTACTGCCTCTCCAGCCGCTTCTTCCAAATTGCCTGACATTAGACCGCACTCCGACAATGAAGCAGCGTTTTGGGAGCAAGTCCTATCCAGGATCACAAAGTGAGCCCCGTCCGAATGAACGTTGCATGGTTCAATCATTGATCATATCAGAGCATTTCCTTCCTGAGCAATTCCTTGTAGTACCTTCACTCATTTGCGATATTCATGCCGATCTGCAGGCCACAGCTGGCAAATATGAGGCGTATCATAAACCCACGTGCCCCTCTTGGACTGGATGCGGCATATTTGATGTAGGTCCCAGTGGGCTTGCCTGTTAGCTACAGGTCTTATAAGCAGAAGCGCATAGCAGGGGTTGAAGAACTGCTCAATTGTTCAATATTTAAATTCAAGTATGGTAGCATGTCACTCATGTCAGATGTCACTTACGTAGCATGCCACCTATGTAGAATACCAACTTTATCACTATCTTTGTTCTATTTTGGGAAATAGAAGGGCATGTAACCAGCTGACCAGGTGCATTCCTTGCTTTCAGAATGGGTCATGGGTCATGTGCACGGGGTCAAAACTTTTGCAGAGCTGTTGGGCCTCATGCTGATTGCGCAGGTCTGAGGATTTGGGCATTGCTTTCCAGCACCATACCTATTCTGTGCTATGTGCTGGCATCAGAATTTTCCGTAGCTCCATCAATCACATGCAGGGAGGGATGGCGCAGGGAGGGAGAGGGAGAGGCAGCGAGGCAGGAGGGGGGGTCCTAGGCAAGAGCTTCTGCGTCTGCCTTCTCTGTCCAGAAATTAAAACCAATCAGGCACAAGCCGGGCGGGCTCAGGGGGGGGCTTGAGCGCACGAAGGGGGGAGGGGCGCGGTGCACACCTCCTAATGCAAGCAAGGCACACTGCCAAGCCGCGTGCTCGCGTGAGCCTTGACCACGCTCTCACCCGTCAACGCCGCTGACGCGTACCCTCCCCCACGCACCATTGCTGTTTGGGGTGCTTGTTGCAATACAAGGCACGTTATGCCGCGGTGACGCCTGCACTGAGGGTGGGTGAGCCAAAGATATACATGTGCCTCGTGCAAGCACGCATCAGAGCAGCCTACCCGCCCTCTCCCGTGCCAGCTACTGTCAGAAAAACACTACCACAAAAAAGTTTGCAAATTGCACCAAATTGCTTGTGCGGGGGGCGGGGGAGGAGACACTGCAGGACAGAGACACCCGGCCTGACTGCACTCTTCGCCAAGCCGCGGCCACCGGCGGAGTGCCCGCAAAATGCTTGTTTCAGTCATCATTGCCTTGTGACATAGTACCATGTCTTAACTTTAATTCTGCAGTACCAGAAACGGCCACAATACTTTGTCCAGGTGGTGCAGGCAAATTTCCTCAACAAGGCGTCAGTTCTGTCCAACAAGGTGTCAGTATAAAGTACATGCTTCACATGATTCAGGGGCATCAACAAGAAGGTGCAGCTGCACAAGTACATTTTGGAGTGCAAAAAGAGGTACCCGGAAAGCATCATACTTGTCCAGGTGTGCTGCTGCAGGCTTTCTAACTTGCAATCTCATACAAAGGAGTTGTAATCTGTAGCAGCCGCACGCACATGGCCTAGCGTGGAATTTACCGCACATCTTGCTGGGTGACTCCTTGCACACAGGTTGGGGCCTTCTTTGAAGCCAGCGGCCTTGACGCGCTGGTAAATTCTCAGGCTGTACGTTGCCTTTCCTTGGACAGCTGGGCACCTTGCAGGGTGCATGGCCATTTTTAGTTTCTTACTTTCTCAAGCCACCCTTGTTTGCTTGCCCTGAGCAGCTAGGCTTTGCAGGCACTCTCAGCACCCAGCCGTTGTTAAACCAAAAACACAGAAATAGAGATTAAATCCAACCCTTCCTCCCTCCCTCCCATTTCTCCTACAACATGCTGATGCAAATCACAAACACTGGTGTGTGGATGCTCACTTGCCTTTTGACAAGTGGCTTGCAGGTTTTAGCTCAGTTTGCCAACATGAACCTGATGGCCCAGGCAACAGCGGTCATCCCAAAGGCTGGATTCCCCATAAATCAGCTTCCACTCCACGTCTACACGCTAAATCAAGAAGGGTTCTCTGTGGTGCGCCCATATTCGCTCGTCTTCATGTGTAAAAGCCAGGAGGTTGTGCTTCAAAAGAGGTTGGAGATGGCTGGGTGATGAAAGTATAGTTTGAGTAAAAGAGCAATTGCAGCGTGCATGCACCACCCCTGTGCCATCAAAGCAAAATATGGTTACAGACAATTTTTGATCCCTTCAGATTTCATACAATGGGGGAGTACTTGGCCATTTTGGGGGGTCATTTTTTCATACTGCACATTCCAACATACCAAGGTCAATACTTTGCCAATGGCTGCAATCTCTATCTAGCAAACATTGAAAAAAAGTTAGGTAGAGAGGCCCAAGGTCAGAGGCAGGAGGGCTAGAAGCTGGCAGAAGCTGTAATTCTTGCATGTAAGCATGGCTCAAGGAGCCCCAACTGGCGGCAATTTTGCACCAAGAATGCATCATTGTGAAAATCTATGCAATCTGAAGTAGGTTTGGAAGATAAGAATCCAGGTCTGGGAGGGTTTCACCTTCTAGTTTTGCCCTTAGTAAATACCAATGCACCTTTTCATCTCATCTCTTACAAAGTAGCTTCGATTCAATCAAAGCACCCTAACAGAAAAGTGACTCAGGTTGGCGCTCTTGGTGCCCCGAAATTTTAACATCCCTTTAATTTACTATGTAAGTTTACTGCCAAACTTCAACCCCACATCAGGCGGCTTTCTACCGCGTGTGCTAGAATGCTCAGTTTTAGGATGACATTTTCCAAGGATGTGTCTAGCACCCTGGCACGCACTGTTGAGCCTGCTCAAAAGTGCGTCTGAAGTTCCAGACACTAGCTACACTCGCCTGCAAAATATTCAAGAGTTCTTTCTTTGATGGCGGATTCCCATACCTGCTTTATCATGGATTGAGTAGGCTGGATTAAGTCAGACTTATTGCACGTCAGGATCAACGCTTTGTTGTGGCTGTATGCATTGGAAATTGCTGCTGCTAATACCTTTTTCCAACTTAGTCTCTTGTCAAATTTGGAACCCAGATGGTTGCGACAGAAGTGGCCAAGTCTCAAGTGGCCAAGTCTCGAGCGGGCAAGTCTGAAATGGATCGGAAAGTGGACTTTATTTCTACTCCTGTGAGTGTGTTTGCTTGCTGTCCTTTCACCTACTAGCTCTATGATGCCAAAAGTGCAAAAACACTTTTGCTTCTTTGCATGTGCCAGTTGGTGGTTTCAATAGTTGCAAATGCAAGCAAGGCATACTTGCAGCAATGCACAAAGGTTTTAGGCTTCAAACCCGAGATACCATGCATTGCAAAAACACTACCTTCAGGCTCGTTTTTACTGATATCTTCACGTTATTAGGCCTTAACCTGGATATTGGCTAATCTTGCCACCATTCCAAATGATGCCCCATGGCTGACTCCTCCTGCCTTGCAGGCACGTCCACGCTTCTTTGAACCCCAGACATCAGACATGGATGGGGGTTTCTTAACAACCCAAAGGCCAGTGCCTCCTATGATAGGTAAAGAGAGTGCTTGTAGCATTTGTTTGTTCATACATTGCAAGCCTCACTCAAGCCCACTGCTATGTTCTTGTGCCATTGGTCGATCCAGGGAGACACGGCAATCTGTGTGGACTCTTTTTCAGTATGTCATAATCGAACCGTGCACTGAACCGGATTGCACCATCTTGATGGTCCGACATTTGATAAATGAAATAAAAGTCTTAAGATGGCACCGTCCTCTTCCAATTGTACACTGAATTGTCTACCATATTGGCACAACCCTGAGAACAATGCACTCGATTGTTTGCTCGCAGGGATTGCAAGCACAAAGCAGGGCTTTAGTCTTTTCACCATGCATCGAGACACAATGCAGGCATTCATAACCTCGGGCTTGACAAAGGTATGAACACAGCAGCATTGGGATGTTTTGCCTAAGAGCATCATGGAAGATCGCGGGCCCTGTTGTAAACAAGGTACTTGTCTACAAAAGTACGGTATGGAATCTAAGCTGTGTTTTGTTCATGTTTTTGGCACCCAAAAGCTGCTGTCTTGCTGTATTTATGTTTCCATAGCAGTGGTTCTAAAGGTTGATCCCAATGTGGAACGTGCAAAAAACTGTCAGCGATAAGCACCAGAGGGGTCTGAAAATAAAAGCCCATCACTGATAGAACCTTTTAAGCCAAGCATGTCTTTGCCAGCTTGCTGCACACTAGCATGGCTTGCACACTTGCGCTTGCAAGGCTACATCTTGGTCAGTGTATTCCAAATTCGAATGTCTGCTTGCCTTGGGGGCTGCAAAATGTGTTGCTCGCAGGAGGGGCTCTTGAGTACAATCTATGGCACAGGGTATGCAACACCAGTCCTGATGCACGACAGCACTAAATTGGATCCTCAGGTGAGCAAAAAGATGTGGGCACTTCCCAGCCTGCAGCAAAGACTGTTGCTAAACCAAAACGCTATGCGCTTCCGGGCACCATACCAACAAGGCTTTGAGTGCGAGAACTTTGAAACTGGCCCCAGTCCATTCTTCCCTGCTGATTGAAGGCTTTGTGCATTGCTGTCGTGCCATTCTGCCTCCTAACTCCACCAGCCAATACTAAGCAGGCCTCGTGGAGGATGATGGGCCCATGCAAGCTGCTCACTGCGCCCTCGTGCACCATTGCAGTCACGCGACGAGGTCGTGAGATTTATCAAGCGCACTGCCAGCATCAGCATGGCAGTGACGTCAGAGTTCACGGGCACCAACCCAAGCCAGGGCTTTGTCGATAAGGTATGCCTATATGGTAAAAGAAGCTGTTCTTCATGGCAGCAGGGAGTAAGCATTATTGAGCTGCACATGCCTGCACCACCTGAATACAACCACTGGCAGCCAGGCCACATGATCAGTCATAGGCCATGACAAATGACTATGGCGCATTGCAGGTCAAACAGTACATGTTCCCCCAGGAGCTGCAGAGCGGCAAAGACATCTCCATCGACATGGTGCGCCGCTCAAAGGACATCCTATCTTGTGTGGACCCTGAAACAGTGCCTCCTGCTTCATATGAAAACAAGCGATGCTGTCTTGTGTGGACCCTGTTTTGTTCTGACCATGAAACTGTGACTCCTGCTTTTTCATGCAAATGCAAGCGATGCTGTCTTGTGTGGACCCTGAAACTGTGCCTCCAGCTTTGTTGTGTGCAGAGTTGTTGGTTTTTGGTGTTAGCTATTGTGCATCAGCTAAAATGAATGAATCAAGGCAAATAGCGCCTCAGGTGCTGCTTTTTGCCACGCAGGCACATGTTTTGTACTTGCCTGAAACTGCCTGAGGCAAATGGTGCTGAAAAATAGAAACTTGACTGAGTTGCCACACCGCAGGTGCCTGTGTCCTTTGAGGGGCGTCCGCGACCTCCGTATTTGTCGACAGTGATGCAGCTGGGCCTCAGCAAGTTTACCATGGGCATTCCCAGCCTCTTGGTGCGTGAATGGCAGACTTTCTGCACTTGCAAAGTTGCCGCACAGCTTGCTTCCTTTGGATGAGGTCCCTGCCTTCTACCAAGGTTCTGCATAAGAGCCAAGCCTGCTCAGCAGCTTCATAAATACTAGTCCCGAAATAGTGGGCTCAGGCTCTTCTGTTGTATGTCGTGCTCTGTCACAGGATGCTGTGGGCGGCATGAACATGCCAGCCCTGAGTCGCCATTGGCTACACAGCCTGTTGCTCATGCCCCCTGCGCGCGAGCACGCCCAGATGCTGCAGAGAGCCGTGTCCCACTTTGCTGCTTGTGATCAGGTAGGCACTGCACTGCACAAATTTATTCCTGCTCGTCATCAACATAAAGCATCAGATGTACATGCATCCAGAAGACTCTCTTGTGCGTATATTGCGCAAAAGCCGATTCACCTTGCTGCCAAATGCCTGGACTGTATTAACAAGAGCTTAATAAGTGTCTTTCTGTCAGCCTATGCATGTAACCATGCCCTATGTCTTGCAAACTCATGCTGATATATGTGCCCAATGTCTGGTCCACCCCTGTCTGCGCTCCTGCTTCTGCGCAGCCGCGGCCCCTTCTGGTCGTCTCTTTGACAGCAAATAAGGTGAGATGCCTAGCTGAAAAGTATGCTCTATACAAGTGGCATCAATGGTATATATATAACTGGGGTGGTATATATAACTGTGGTATATGTAGCTTTAACAGACTCAATCATGCAAGGTATAGGGTCGTACCTGACGCAGGCGCCTTTCCTTCAAGCAATTCTATTATTCCCATTTTTGATGAAATGTTGGATCATGGTCTAGACTTCTGCTTACTGAATGGAAGAGACTCCTGCTGAGCTCACCATGTAATCATGTTGTACATGCCAGATTGTGGAGATCATCGAAACCCGGCAAGGCAATCCCACTTTCTTTGCTCAACTAAGAGGTGTGTCAGGATCAGGATCAGGATCAAAGAATTTTGAAGACAACTTTTTCATCATTGCATGCCAGTTGCATCAAACAGGCTTTTTTAAAAGCTATGAATGAAAGGATGGCATGCTCAGGCTATTCCGGTCTTATGCATGGAATAAGGACACAACACGATGTCATGCACTCTAGCAAGCCTGCCTGCATCAAGAGTAAGGGCCTGCACCCAAAGGAGATAAGATATGCTCACTGTCTCTTTAGGTGGCAATTGGCTGAACAGTGTTGCTGGTGTGCAACTCAATCGGGAGTTCTTGCACACATAACACAAACCGTCCTGCTGGTAGGTTACACTATTGGTTATGCGCACATCCCTCATGCCGTTGGTTTCCCCACAGACAAAGCGAAAGCCTGCACTTTTAGTGATCGACATGCTTCAAGATGTTGTTGGGTAGTAGCACAATTTGCACGTGACCCAGCATGCTTTACGGTTGAGTAACTGGCATAGAAGCACACATGTCTCCAAAAGCATTGGCAGTCAAAAGGAGCTGATTGGTGCTGCCCTGTCAAGAGCCTGATCCACCCCTGTTGTTGGTGGTGCATCTGTTAATATGCTGCACCACCTATGCTATGTTGTTGTTGGTGCATCTGTTAATATGCTGCACCACCTATGCTACTGCATGAGAACATGCAGCAGCTGCTTCTGCGCGCCTACATTAGGCACATACACATCGGGTCATGTATGCACACAGAATTGGTGACACCTATCCACGCGTACTTGGACTCGAGTGCGTACGAGCCTGTGGTGAATGCCCTTCTTCCCTTCTGCATGGCAGAGACTGGACTGGGAGTCCATGTCCAAAATAAGCACTTGGTAAGCTCTGCCTGGCTCACGTGTGTCAGCTGTCATTGCTTTTTTGAATACCAATCTTTAGCCTACATAATGCCTGTCTGCATGAACCCTTAACTTTCAAAAGGAGCTGACTGTGGCCAAGGCTTGTGTGCGTGCAAGTTGGCATGTGAAGAAAGACATGATAAATCTGCACACAAGCACCTGCAATACACAGGCAAGAGCAGAAGGTCTACGCCAAGAGCTCAATGAGGTGCTTAAGGACATTGAGGTATGGTTTTGTGCCTGCACATGTGTTTTTTTGAGGGTGAGTTCATGCGATGTGTGCTTTTGAGGACAATAAAAGCCACAGGTGCTGTGTTGATCTTAAGGCCCACGTCCCTCTTTGACGCCTGACATGTCTTTGTGCACAAGCAGCCGCTGGATGCCTCCAGCTTGCTCACTTTGTATTTTGGCAAACCCTTCATGAGCATGTTATGGTGTTATGGTGTTTGTGCTGACAGGCAACGGTGGTCTTGGATGCCTTGTCCAAAAGTGACACTGGGAATCTTGAAGGGAGTAAGCCTTCTGGGCGGCCTAGGTGAGAACAAGAAGCAGATGGACAGCTGCAAAAACATACATGCCTGGCACATCCTGTCATTGTGTGGCATATGTCACTAAGAGGTAAGGTGGATTGCAGGTGCTTACTCCTCTTCTTCCCCACCCCAGCATACCTTTTTGCTTATAATGCTGTCAGGCTTTCTGTGAAGATTGTGCTTCTTGCACTTACTTTGATACATAATGCACCTTCAAGGCAAGCTCAACTTTGATGTTGCCTGCCCAAATCTATAACAGATGAGTATATTGTTGATGCTCTGCAATGGTGTTTGCCTAACATGTGCTCAAGCGCCACGTGCATGACACCTGAAACCCGAGAAACAAGTCCTGATTACTGCACTCATTTTGTTACATCAGCGGCAGATACCTCAACTTCCCTCCCCTACTTTGGCATTGCAGCAAGTCCGAGCTGGATGACGTGAATCGAGATAATCTTTCCAAGTGAGTACTTGAGGATAATGTGAAGACAGTGGCAATCTGAAAGTTAACTGCAGTCACTCCGCGACAGGACTTAACACCCTGAGTTGAGAAAACTACAGCCACTGTGCCACAGAGCATGACACCCCGGTGTTACCTGCAAATTGCCAGCAGAGATCATCTGCATGTAACAACTCTGCAGGTTCAGGGATGCAAATGAGGCTTTTCGGAGGCAAGTTCAAGTGCCGGCCATGCAAATGGAGGTTGGATTGGTGAGTGGGTGCTGAACAGGAGGGACAAGGTGTCAGGGTCCCCAGGAGCAGTGAAACAAGGGAGCAGCAAAACAGCAGAACAAGAGGGTTAAGGTGTCAGGATCCCCAGGAGTACAGCTGTGTCAGCCTGTCCAGCTTACGTCTGGCTCCTGCATCCCTTGTTTTTCTTAAGTGCCGCTTATTCATGGTAATCAAGCAGCAAACAAAGTTGCATGCGAGTGGGGTGGCGAGAGCATGATTTGTCCCAATTCCAGGTATTCTCTTTCACTCATCAACTCATATTTGATTGCGAGCAGCACATACAGAATCTTCTTTGTCTCCCTTAGTGCAAAAAAGGAGTGCATTAATCGGTTTAAGGCGCTGCTTACCACACTGTTGAGGCGTGTACAGAAGTCTTTGGAACGTTTTTAATCTACAAGATCATCAAAATGATTGAGATCTCAATGCGGGGCTTCCCCTTATGCATCATTCTAGGTCTAGCCAGGAGGGCATCTTGGAGCAACCATGCCCGCTGCCAATCCGTCATAGCTGCTTTCCAGCTCACCACATGGAATTTACACAAGCTATATGATAGCACAAAATAAACATCGGTACATCCTTCAGGCACCTTTAAGAGCAATCAGCTATCCATGCACCCGCGTGGAAACTTGCTTTTTTAAGTCACTGCTGTGGTTACGGGCAAGGTGCCGACTTGTAATGTTGGGTCACAGGTGGATGCAGCGTACGCAGAGTTTGAGCATGCTACTCTCCAGCTGTTTGAAAGCCTACGTGCCTTTACTGAAGACAATAAAAAGTCGCCACCCTACGTAAGTTTTTGCAGATCTGTCTGGCCAGCTAGCTGTTCATCTGGTACTCTGCTGGTCAGTCCTCATAAGCTGCAGGATCACTGCATACCCCTTGATGTATTAAAGTCAAGTTCTTACTTGTGTATGTGTGTGAGTGTGTGTAGGTCTCATACGACAAGGCTGAACGCCTTTCAGTGGTCATGGTGAGTTGGTGCTTCAGACTTGATACATGGCTGTGTGAAGTTGTGAGAATGCTTTTTGCACATACAATGTGCAAAGTATGGAGCAAAACGCATGCTTTGAGGCTGTAAGCCTGTAGACAGCATGCATTGTAGGAGTAGCCAGCACGTTGTCAAGTAGAGTTGTTCCATCAAAGGAAGTGTACCATTGCGCATGCAGAGCACGGGCGGGTATCCAGAAGGGAAAGACAATGCTGAGGAATATAAGGAGGCACAAGACCGAGCGAAGAAGCACAAACTCTCAGGATCTGTCACCACTGTTTCATTACAAAACAGGTGTGGATCCAATCATCGGAGGGCTTATTGCTCATGCCTGCCAAGCCTTTTGCAATACTTGCCCATATGCCATACACAGTACCACGAGCGCACACAAGCACATAACCGGTACGCACTTGTCCACTCAAAAGATACACTGTGCGCAATCTCAATTGTCTTGCCTGATGCAGGTGCGACAAATACCTGGACGCTTCACGGCAAGCACAAAGCAAGGTGAGAGCGCCTTCCCAGTTTTTAGAATGGAGAAGTGTATAAAGGCTGGATCTTTACATAAGGGTGCTGGATTCTGAGGGCTTTAACCTCAAGCTCGCAACTCCCACGTGATCTACCATCTCAACCGTCTCAACCATCTTAACCATCTCAACCATCTCAACCAACCATCTCAACCATCATAATACCTATGCCTTGCACTAACCATCTTGCCCCCTGAATGTGGGGTGTGTCAGAGTTCTTCAACTTCCTGCTCTTTACAGGCCATGCATACGCGCTGTTGGTGCAGGATCTCTACAAAATCACAGGGCTGTGCTTGCTCGCTGCCTGAATGTAAGGTGGACAAGGCTCTTGTAGGACATGCAGCGTTCTGGTCCCACTGGTCAATCCCGAAGGTCTTCCACGGAGGCTCTTCACCTCTTGAGCACCTGCCCCTTGCAACTTGAGGAGCACCTGATGTGCGCAAGCGTATGAGCCACACAAGCCCTGCAAGCTTTCTCGCCTGCCTCACCCAGGGAGCGCGCTGTCAATGGGTGTGCCTGCGCATGAGCACGCTGCTGACAAATGTGCCTGCGCATGACCGGGCTGCTGACAGATGTGCCTGCGTTTGTGCGTGCACTCTATGCAGGCTGCTGAAGTCCTCACTGGGCTGTGCGCGCGGCTCGGCTCCCGGCTTTCCGCCCTTGTTCTGGCTGCGCACCTGACTGTGGTGATGGAGGCGCTGTCAGTGCACTCAGAGGTGCAGAATGGTCAAAGTGGGACCTCTGCCTGCTTGATTGTGCAGGATGCAGGCGCAGCAGATTGCACCTTTGGCTGTGGAGCTGTACGTCCTGCAGGCAGGGTCTCTGTCGCATGTGCTGTGATGCATGGGGCAGACAGAGGCGGATGTCTTGCACCGAGGCTGCTGGAGACAATCCCAAGGCAATCGGGGTGCCTAGGCCTGCGTAGCCAATCCTTAAAGGACAGTCCTGTGCTCGGAAAACCTGCAAGGTCAGCAAATGTGTTGTTGAGTGCACCCCAGGCAGCTGAATCTCTTGCTGCTGCTGCTGCTGCGGCTGCAGCAGCCCTCCCGCCTTGTAAATCAGCCAAATTTGCTGCTCAGCCTATCTTATCGCTCAGCCTTGCTCGGCCGCCCACCAAGCTCGCCAAGGTTGAGTCAGATTGCCTTAACTGCTACTCAGCTATTGACGCGCGCTCTTTTGTATGAGTGAGTGCGCCATTGTCAAACTCTTTAGGTAAGCTTGCCATGCAAGCCAGCCATACCCCCGTGTCTGTGGAGAGGAGCACTCTGCACCAGCGTCGCCATTCACGGCCATGTGTGCAGCCCTCGTCCACAGCACCGTGCCCTGCCACGTGCAGCCCTCCTCCTCAGCACCATGCCCTGCCGTCCTGTCTCTTGCGTGCAGCTCAAGCTCGCACACGGCTGGTGCCTGCCGTCCTGTCTCTTGCGTGCAGCTCAAGCTCGCGCACGGCTGGTGCCTGCCGGAGCTCCTGTCCCCGCCCACAGCCCAGGCGCCTGCCAGGCCAGGTCAGGCAGGCAGCAGCAGGGGCAGCGGCGGCTCCAGCAGCACAGCCGCGGAGGCTAGCACACCCAGTCGCCATCCCTCCAGCACACGCCACAGCCCAGGTGCAACTGCGCACAGCCTGACCTTGGTGGGGCTTCGGCCATACTTTTTGGGCCCCACTGACCCCGCTGTAACGAACGACATCGAGATGGGCAACAACATGTGGCTCCTCACTGGCGCCAACATGGCGGGTGAGATCACTGGCGTGAATATGGTGGTTGCGATCACCGGCGCCAACTTGGCGGGTGAGATCACCGACGCCAACATGGCGAGTGAGACCTGCAGGGTCTGCCCTTAAGCCAGGACCCCGCTCGAGCTAGCTCACGCGCCCCCATGTGCGCACCCTGGCACACTTGTGCACAAGCGGATCATCGCCTGTGGGAACATGGGTTGTGCGCCTTCGTGCAGAGCGTGCAGCCCCTTTTTTGGGTCATTGGCAAGCAAGCGGGTGCTGTTTGTGTGGCAGCCCCACAGGTGCTTGCACATGCATGGCCGCCTGCTCCAGCCTGAAAGGTCCTTGGCTCCTGGGGGCTGTGCTGTAGAGCTGCGCGTGATATGTGGCAACACCGGCCTCCCTCGCCATCTCCCTGCAGGGAAGTCAACGGTGCTGCGCTCCATTGCAGCAGCTGCGCTGCTGGGCATGTGTGGGCTGATGGTGCCCTGCCGTAGCGCCAGGATCCCTGCCTTTGACTCCATCATGCTCCGTAACTTCAGGTATGCCTGCGAGTGCCCACAGATGCGTGTGATTGCGGGTGTGTGCATTGAATTGCCAGGGGGTGCGTGTAACTGGCACATCTGGCGGCGGGGCTGGAAAACTTTGTACTGCGCCATGTGACATGGAACACGATCAGCATGTGACGCAGCATGCAGGTGTGAGCAGCAAAGCTTCCTACACTGCCTCGATGCATAATGAGAGCGGCACGGGCCTGCCAGGGTGCAGGAGCCCACATGACCTGGGCCTCCAGCCCTTGTGGCAGACCTCACCGGCAGCTGCTCTACTTGCACACTGCTTGCTCTGCCTGCGGGCTCCAAGCAAAGAAAAAATTGGACATGTGTGGCCACAACCCCTGCAAAAAATTGGACATGTGTGGCCACAACCCCTCCATGCTTCCTCCATGCGCCCATGTGTGCGCAGTGGAGACTCCCCCGCCGAGGGCAAGAGCAGCTTCAGGCTGGAGATGGAGGATACAAGGTCGGCTTCTCTGCCCTCAAAGCCCTCCATGCTCCCAGTCAGTAGCTAGGCTCTGGGTTGATCATACTCTGAAAGGCTGGAGCTGTGTTTGCATGTGCTCGGGACGATCATGGCTCCTATTTTTGCCATGCTCTGCTGCTGCCACGCTTTCAAAAGGCCAAGTTTCCCAGCCAGTCTGGGCTGTTAAAAATTTGCAGGTACACACACAGTCGATGGTAGGAAGCTTGATGCTGCATGACCCTGGGCATCTGCAGTCATATGGACATTGAGCTTGCAGCTGAGGCTCCTGGTTCCTGCACATGCAGCCCTACATGGGCTGTTCTGTAATTTGCATTAAAATGCAAATTTCAGGCTTGCCAGAAACCATAAGTTGCATTATAGATTTACCTCGAACCTATGGTATTTAGCTAATGTATTGGCCAATGCATACTGTGAGTATGTCCTGTTCAGCAACCCCGACAATCAGTGACTCTGCCTGGGAACATCTCCACCCTTAGCAAGCCTGTGCAGCTCAAAGCATTGTCCTTGCTAGCAGACAACGGTGCTCGCAGATGTCAGTGCACTCAACGTGGGAGCCCTGCATTCATATGCCACCACTGGATGTGCTCAGTGCGCTCAACGTGGGAGCCTGCATGCATATGCTACCACTGGATGTGCATGCACCTACACCGCTGCACACCTCACGATGTGCATGCACTCGTGCAGGTGTGCGGATCAGGAAAGCACCTCCCGATCCCTCATACTTGCGGACGAGCTTGGGAAAGGGACTGAGGCAAGTGGCAGGGAATTTGGCAGCTGCAAATGTTTCTGCACTCATCCGCCAGGGGTGAGGTGCCCGCATGGTTTTCCTAGCCCTCCCTCCATTGTAAAGCCAGCCATTCAAGCCTCAGCCACACTTGCTGCCATGTGACCTCGCACTCCTCGGCAACCCTTAGCAAGGTGCCAAGCTGTGGCAAAGAGGGAAGTTGTGAATTGTGAACTCACTGCAACACCCCTGCATGCCCGGAAAATTACTTGTGAAACGGCGCATGTTGACAATCGCTTGCAGGTGGATGCGGGGACCGCAGCCTGTGCGGCGCTGGCCACAGTCCTGGCTAAAAGGGGGAGCACCACGGTCTTTGCCACGCACCTCCATGGGCTGGTGAGATGCGTTGTTGGGCGCACACCAAATTGCTTGCAGCTGCTGCGTTGCATGCAACCAGCTGTTTAACGCGCGACCAACCACCAATGCTCGCAATTCAAGTTCTGTCCTCTTGCAATCAAAGGCAGCTGTTGCTTGAGCAACTGTCACATGCTTCTTTCTATTCCATGACTTATGCAGGCCCTGCCTTCACACATAATGGCCCTTATTGGGTATCTTCACCGTCTCCTTCCAGACATGAAGCAGCAAAATTGGGCATCTTCTCATGGCAGTGTCCCTGATGCTTGAGCACCGTGCATGGCAGGCCAGCAGTTCAGGTTTGCGGTGCGCCTGACTCTCCACCCGTGGCTGCAGGTGGACCTGCTCAGGCCTCTAAACGAAGCTGGTCAGCTTGAGTACATGCGCATGGGGTTGTCTCGGGACCATCAGGTGCGGGAGGCTGGTTGTTGCAGGCAAGGGGTCCAGCCAGGGACTGTGTTCACAAACACGCTTTCATGAGTCTTAGCCTTGCCAACACTGAACCGGGTGCGACAGCCTATCTGCTGCTCATGCACAGATGAGCACACAAGCAAGGCGCGCGCATGCCAACACATGCACACCCCACACTCTCGCGCATACACATCCCCAGGGCAAGCTGCGCCCGACCTGGCGCGTTGAGCAGGGCGTGTGCTTAGAGAGTCTGGCATTCAATGTTGCTGAGGTGAGCTGGAGCTGCGCCCTCAAGGCTCTTGGGGCATCGGAGTGGCCTTAGCAGGCCTCGGTCTACGAGTATTCAGCTTCCTTGGCCTATGCTACACAGAGATCCCACGCATGGAGGCAAGCATCTGCTGAGGTGCTTCTGCTTGTGCACATGCTGCAGGCTCTTGATTTCCATGGCACCTGCTCTCAAATACACAAGGGCAAGGCCGTAACTTGCTGCTCACGCATACCGCCTACGGACGCATGGAGTGGGCACCTGCCTGCCTTCTTTTGCGCTCCCTTCCTACATCTCATGCCAATTGTTACAGAGGCAGCAGCATTCAAACTTGACTGAACCTATCCATGTGTCCTTTACGTCAAACCAGGTGAACCATGATAACCAACTCGCAAGTGCTTGGTCCACTCGCACACGAGGGGCAGGTGTGCACTTCAGGGCAAGCACGACCCGCCTGCAGGTTTGAACCTTGCAGGAGCGTGTGCAGGTCCTTCCCTTTCTGGTGCTAGTCAGCATCACCTGCACATCTGTAAGCTACTTATTGTACAGCTCTTCACTCTCCAATCCCCTCGTCTGCGCCCTTCACTCTGCAATCCCCTCGTCTGCGTCTATCACTTCTGTTTGCTGCTGGTGCTCGCCCGCAGGACGCAGGGGTGGCACCCAAACTTGTGGACCTCATGCGCACCTTTTACTCCAATCTCAGGCCCCAAAGGCAGCTCCCACATGCACAGGGGGGTGGTGTCATTGGCGGCAGCAGCAGCGTCACCGATAGCGGCACCAGCAGCAGCAGCAGCAGCAGCAGCAGCAGAGCAGGTGGCAGCTTGGAAGAGAGCCATGACGACACATCTGGCTCGGAAGGGGGCCCTGTTAGGCCAGCAGTGGTGGACGGCAGTTCTGGGCACAGGAGCAGCCGTGCCTTTTGGGATCAAGCCGCCTTTTTGCTGAGGGAAGTCGTGGGCGCCAGCTGCGAGAGCGGCTCTGCGGATCCCCTCCCTCCTGTGTGGCACGTCGGACCCAATGAGCGGGTCAGTGTGCCAGCGGCTTGTGCATCGCACCTGCAGCCACTCACCTTGCGCACCCAAACAACATGGAGTTGTATCCTACCTGTGCCATTTGCATACTGCCAATGCCTGGTGTGCGCCTGGATTGTGTCCTGCGTGCTGAACGCGTGCAGTGTTGCGTGCGCTGTGCCGTGCATGCTTCTCACGCGGCAGGGTATTGGAGAGCCTCGATCCATGCTTGCTGTGGTTGAGGCCGTTGCAATCTTCGGTACAAAACAAGTTTGAGGGTCGCAGCATGGCAAAGCAGCTCACCTTGCTGAAGCAAAGCAGATCACCTTACAAAAGCAAAGCAGGTCACCTTGCTGAAGCAAAGCAGCTCGCTTTGCTTAAGAAGAGCAAACAAAAGCAAAGCAGCTTACCGAATCACCTAGCCAAGCTTGGCCACAGCCCACCTTGCCGTGCCGCCTGTCTAATTTTGTCCACAGGTTTCAGGCTTGCATGCATGTAACATTCCAGCTGTGTACATCGTCATGTATGCAAACGGCGAACTTTATTGTGGGCAGGTGCGCGCTTGCACGTGGGGTGTGTATAGGGGGGGGGTAGCATGCGTGCGTGCATGTGGTTGGGTGTATGGGTGTCTTTGTGTACATGCGTGCATGTGCATGTGCCCATGCATGTGCAAGTGCAGGTGTGTGTGAGCATGTAGGTGTGTTTTGAGAGTGTTTGCACGTGCATGTTCAAGAACTTGCGTTTGACGTACGCATGCCAGGTATGTACAAGCGGTATAAGCAGGTATAAGCGCGAGCAAGTGTGAAGTTGCAGTCCTCTTGCGCTTTGTCTTGCTGCATATATGCTAGCGCCAATTCAAATCGTGCATAAGAATCTTTGGTCCTGAGCTACGCTTTCTTTTTATCTTCCCTCCATCACTGCCGTGCGCCTGCACTCTGTTACACCCATGTTCACGCAATGTAGACTACAGGCCTGAGGGATCGACTTAGCAGCCACCGGAGAAAGCAGAGCAAAAAGCCTTGGACAGGTGAGGTCTTTGGTGTTTGCTGAAGCCGTGTGAGGAGGATTTTAAAGGTGCAAGCTGTATCAGGATTGCCACGTGAGGGTCCGCGCAAAAAATAGCAACCTAAGAGAAGTCTGTTGCATAAACCCTATTGCCTAATTTGATTGCCCTTTATCCCCTTTTGCAGCTTGGAAGTGACCCAGCCTGCCTTATCTCATCTTTGCCCCTTATCTATCTTTTTCCCTTTGCCCTTCGTTTACCCTTTGCCCTTCATACCCTTGTGCAGCTTGGGGTTGATCCAGCCTGCCCAATCTTCCATGGGTTCAGGGTATATGGGCCTCTGCAAGTAAAGCTACCCTTGCGGTCTTGGTGGTAAGCCTTGTGCATGTCCCGGAGCAGCCATGGCACATGTTCTTGTGCATCTTGTGCACATATGAGCATGCATGGCATATGTTCTTGTGCCCCTTGTGCATATGTTCTTGTGCAGGTCCCGGAGCATCCATGGCATATGTTCTTGTGCCTGAAGGCAAGCAGCGAGTCCTGGAGGCCAAGGCTACCAGCAGGATCTGCGAAGCAGGAATTCCACTAGTGTCCTTGCACGACAGGACCTTTAAGGGTTTCCCACGTGATGAGGCCAGATAAGCGGACAATAAGGTGGATGGGGGTAAGGGCAAGGCAACATGACGAGGCTGATAAAGCCAAGGCTTGCGCTTTGGCAGTTAGTACGTGCATCATGAGTGCACATGGCCACAGTATAGTGTCTTCAGTTATAGCTGGCATATCAGACGGGGTAAGATACCTAGGAGGAGTCACTGGCTCGCTCTCACTGGCCTGCGCATTTCCTCAGTAGCTACTACCCATCAGTGATAGGAGAGGCCGAGTTGGCTTGTAACACGTCTAACCATTGGAAGGGACAATCTATGATCAGGCGACTATGGGCAACTATGTGATTCCAAGGTCTTTTATCCTTCAAATTCAAGCATTGAGATGTACACCTCGATGAAATCAAATATAATTGTGATGACACACGACCAGAGCATAAGCATGGGTAAATAGGGTGTCTCAAAATCTCAAAGAGGCTCCTCGAGCCTCTGCAGAGCCTCGGCCTATGTAGAGAGGGCCTCGGTGGTGCTTTATCGTTAGAAAACTGCTTTTCACAGACGCAC
>LFCJ01000700.1_pt1 | contig 21805 bp, 17 predicted proteins | sample 643141 | NCBI WGS metagenome assembly LFCJ01 (sample SAMN03766243, study PRJNA286221) | soda lake metagenome | biome: soda lake; feature: Kulunda steppe; material: water; isolation source: sample B1-Br-g2 brine of Lake Bitter-1 | place: Russia: Kulunda steppe | collected 2010-07
GCAAAAAACGCGACAGTCCAGGGCGGCCCAGCTGCCAGCAACACATGCCTTGGTGACAGTGTGCATCAGTGCTCATGAGCAAAAAACGCGACAGTCCAGGGCGGCCCGGTTGCTGGCAACACATGCCTTGGTGACAGTGTGCATCAGTGCTCATGAGCAAAAAACGCGACAGTCCAGGGTGGCCCAGCTGCCAGCAACACACGCCTTGGTGACAGTGTGCATCAAGTGTAATGAGCAAAAAACGCGACAGTCCAGGGTGGTCCGGTTGCTGGCAACACATGCCTTGGTGACAGTGTGCATCAGTGCTCATGAGCAAGAGAAGAGACAGCGCAGGGTGGCCCAGCTGCCAGCAACACATGCCTTGGTGACAGTGTGCATCAGTGCTCATGAGCAAAAAACGCGACAGTCCAGGGTGGCCCAGCTGCCAGCAACACATGCCTTGGTGACAGTGTGCATCAAGTGTAATGAGCAAGAGAAGAGACAGCGCAGGGTAGGCCAGCTGCGCAGCCTGCGTGCATCACAACATACGCCCGTGCTGTGTGCAGATTGCAAATGTGCCCTGCCCAAGCCAAGCAGGGGGGTTGCCTGCCCTCCGCCATGCGCAGCTGAGTAGGCAGGTCATGGCCTTAGGGGCAAGCCTGTTCTGCCATGGCAGCTCTTTGTGTACATGGCTTCCCCTTGCACCAAACACCTGATGGCCTGGACGGGGGAAGCATGTGCCCAGGGCTGGTGCACCGGGAAGCAAAAAGTGGAGGAGTGACAGAGGCACGAATAGCAGGTCACGCACCACAACTGGCCGCATGAGCACCCCATCCCAGAATGCAGAATTTGTCTGTGCACCCATTGCAAAAGGACCACATTTGCACAGTAACCACACTGGCCCAGGACAAGGCGCTGCATGCTGGCGGCCAGCTTGCGTGTGCATGCAGGTAAGGACCTGACCAGCTCAGTCTGTGCCAATCTTGGGCCTGACAAGGCCCAAACACACGACCAGCCAGGACACAACCTTCCAAATCAGGGCCATGCCGTACAGCCTCCTACATTTGCCAGTTGACATGCAGCCCTTTGAACCCACCGCTGGTCCAGCGGGCAAGCAGTCTTGAGAAAAGCCAGGAAAGCGCACGCAGAGTGTGTGCTGCCTTGTGCTGCCTGGCAAGCATGCTGGGGATGGAGCCATGTGGCATTGATGCATTCATCCTCACCTCTCGCCCAAGCCCAGCACCACCTCCACATGGAAGTGACGCGTCCCTACCACGTCCCGCTTGCCTCGATTACCTGCGCACACGCAAGCAGCCCAGGCAAGCATGCATGAGCCCAGATTCGGTAGCCCGGATTGGCTGCCGCCTGGGGGCACACTTGCCCCACCCACCTCACAACCTGCATCGTCGTTCACCCTCCTCACCTACTGCTGACCTAAGACTAGATCCTGTCTATGTCTTTGCTGTCCACCTTACACACACACACACACTTACTTGCACACTTGCCCACATACACACACATGCGCACACGCATATACTAAACATATACACGCACACGCACGCGCACAGCCTGCCCTCCACACCCGCTGCCGACCCCAGGCTCCAGCCCCAACCCTGCCAGCCGCTCCTCCTTCGGCCCCACGCCAAGATCTTCTAGCCTGGTCTTGCCAGCCGCACCCACTTTGGACCCCAAACGGCATCGCGACTTCGCCCCCCGCGTTGGTGGCCCGCCTCGCCGCGGCATGCTGTGCGAAAGCCGGCCCTGGCGTGCCCCTCCCCCTCCCAGGGCGGTGCACCACCAAGGGTATGGGCGTGATGCTGTTCATGGGCAGCTCCGCGTACGACCCCAGCACCGCAAGTACGCCGCCCTGCTGCAGATGCTGCGGCGCATTGCCCTGCGCGGCTCGCGCCCCCCCTGGCTCCCTGCACTGCCGCACGGAGCTGCATGTCTGGCCGCTGCAAGCGCCCTGGGCCGGGTCCACTCCCGAGGAGGCTGGCAGCGGTGCGGAGCAAGGCGGCGCCTGGGCCGGCGGGCAGGGGGCGGCCGCGCAGTGGCTCACGCCATGCAGCTCGGCGACGCCGCGGCAGCTGCACACCTCCAGCTCAGCCTACGCAACAAGGCAGCACAGCATGTGCGTGTGTGCGTGTGCGCGTGCATGTGGGTAGCTTGCGCGGTCAAGAGCATCATGCGTTCAGGTGGCCAGCAAGCTGTGTTGATGGTGAGAGCTTGTATGCAGGCAGGGGGTGCATGCCATCAGGTGAAAGGGGAGAGGGGCCAGCTGCCCAGCCTCTGCCTGAAGGCAGGCTCACTGCAGGTTGGAGACGGCAGTGCAGATGCGAATACAAACGAACCAGGACAATTCACTGGCATGCACGGGAAAAGCTATGTACAGGCTTGGGCCCACTTCTGACGACAGCTGGAGGCGCATGCTGGAGCGACGGAAATAGACAGCTGCTGCAGGCTCAAAAGACAACACGGTTGGGCGGCAGCAGTGCATGGCAGTGCGCCCTTGCTGCTGAAGGGCGGCATGTGTGGGCATGGTTTGAACCCTCGCTGCTCCGCCACAAGCAAAAACCCACACCTGCGGTATTCACCCAACACCTGTGGCACAACTTTCGCCCACGGGCCCTGGCAAAGACCCCACACCCGGGGCACAACCTGCATCTGCAGCATAGACCCCACCTGCGGCAGTAACGCCACACCTACGGCACTCACCCAGCACCTTTGGCACGACCGGCAACTGCTGCGCAGAATCCCACCTGTGGCAGTAACTCCACACGTATGGCACTCACCCAACACCTGCGGCACGACCGGCAACTGCTGCGCAGAATCCCACCTGTGGCACGGAGGCCCTGGCACGCAGCAGCACGCGCCGCCCGTCCTCGCTAGGCATGGCGGTGGCAAGGTGGAAGTGGCTGTCGGCCACCAGGCGCTTGGCCACAGCCCAGCAGCTCGGGGAGCACTGCACGCGCCAGAGAAACAAATGTGGGCCAAATGTGTTGGGGAAACAAGTGTGACGACTATGCCGGGCAAACAAGCAGGTATTTGCATGCGGATGCAGGTTGAGTCCGCCACGTCTTGGGGCGGCAAGAGCGCATGCAGTGCAGACCACGCGTACACAGGACGTCATCACTGCCAGGCGCATGCAGTGCAGACCACGCGTACACAGCATACAATCACTGCCAGAATCCTTTGAGGGAGGGGAGCACCAGGCTGTAGCTGCTGCCGCTGTCGCGTGACCAGCACAGCGGTGGCAGGAAGCAACAAGTGAAGAGAGGGGAAGACTGCTATGGGCGCTTGGCAAGCTTGGCCAAGACAGCTGAAGCTAAGCAGCACGTCCCTGGCCCTTATTGAACTTGCAGCACGCATCAGAAGGGTGTGTGAGCAGATGCAGGTGCAAACCCTTGTGTAAGTCCAGGCACGCACGGACCAACATACCCAGGCATTGAAACACAAAAGGCACTCTCACGTACACTTGCACGCAATCAAATTTACGCGCATGTGCGTGCACACGCACGCACACAAACTACATGCGCATGCGCGCACACATACACACACGCGGAAAGCCACAGACGTACACAACCGCAAACACGTGTGCACACGAACGCATGCTCTAACATGCTCTAACATGAACTTGCCTGCGCCTTGACAGCAGCCACGAGGTCCTTGCTCCCCTCCTGGAGCTGTGCAAAAGCCCTCTTCCCAGCTCGGGCTTCCTCTGTGCCCCATCCTTCTTGTTCGTGATCAGGGCTGGGAAGAAGAGAAGAGGAGGGTCGCCTGGGGGAGAGAAAGGGTGCGCCTTCCTCCGATGCGAACTGTAACGAGCCGTTTTTCAAGCACAGCTGCGCAGGAACAACAGTTCAGAGGGTTGTCTTTCTTGAGCATGCCAGGATCATGTTATGACAATTGCGATTTGACAGTGCTGTAAGTTTAGAGGAGAGGAGAGCCAAGAGCTTGTGTGTACTTCAAAACATGCCTTCCCTAGACTTGATGGGATGCCTCATTTGTACCTGCAGAATCTGCTCCAAGCGCGAAGGGCTGCCGCCATCCATCTCCAGGTTTGGCACAGGCTCCTGCGTGAAGCAGGTTTCAAAAAGCTGGTATTTAGCTATGTCATGAAATGACGTCTACGAGACATGACGGCTCTTCGATAGTCCCTGCAATTTACTAAGATGGATCTTCATGGAAGTCACTACTATCAAGGATCTACCACCTGCACCCTACACCAAACTAGGACTGATCCTATGGAAGAGCTGCCAAGAAATTTGCTGGCAATGAGGATTTCTGGGATGAGCAGATGGTGACAAGAATTAGAATGCTTGAGATCTTTGCAGCACACCTCAAGCTTAGTTAGTCCTTGGTACGCCAAGTCTGGAGCAGGAAGGGTTTCGCGTTGCCATGCTGTGCATGCTATCACGTCCAGCCATTTTTGTCAGCCCAGCATGCAGTCTTTTCCTTGTCATCTCCCTTACCCCCGCCATCGCATCACCCTCACAACAACTGCCTTGGTGCCTGTACGAAGCTTTCAGCTCCTCACCTGGGCCTGTCCTCGGAGCGCCTGTCCTTCCCCGCGCCAGTCCACAGATCTCCGGTTTTCGTCTTCACTCTTCACGTTTCACGCACTGTGGCGCGGAAGAGGAAAGGTTGTCCCCGTCAGGAGGATCAGAGAGGTCAAAGAGCTAGACAGCTTAGTATAAACAAATAATTAAAACAATCTATTCCAACATAGTGGTGGATCAGCGTTTTGTCATTGGCACTCCGTCTTGATGTGTTTTCATCCTTTAATAATCTTAGCAATAATCTTAGCTAAGATCATTCCAGTTCAACCTGCTGATCTGAGGGACGCATTGGGAGTGCACTGTGCAAATTCAAATTTGAAACACGGGTTGAGTAGCGCAAGTCCTGCTGCTCTTTTTTAATATTCCAGGTGAACTTCAGCATCATCCTGGGCAAATGAAGCAACACCAACACAGACAAGTTCAAGCATCGAATCCTTAGTCCCACATAGAAACGTCTGAATTGGACAGACGAAGCACCACTTCCACTCGTAGCCAGCCTACTTTGTCTTGGCCGCCTTCCGCTGCTTCCCTCCCACTCCTCTGCGGCCCGCCTCACTGCTGCCATCCTGGCCCGCCTCTTCATCCTCCAAAGCGCCGTCAGGCATCCTGCCCTGCCCACCCACAGCATCTTCGTCCCTTATCACCTGTCCGGCGCCTGCATCACCCTCCGTAAAGCCCATTGCCTCACCCCTTGCACGCTTTCGCTGCTCCCGTGTGCCCCCCTGCCCCCCAGCCCTCACCCCGCTCTCCTCATGATGCTGAGGTTTCTGGAGGGGATGGGGCTGCTCCGTCTGGGGCAGCAGCAGCGGTGGAGGTTGCAGCACACCCTCCAGCTGCGCCACAGCGGCTGCGCCCGGCACTGCATGTGCGATACACGCTTGTGCAACAGCCGGCGGCGCGTTTCTCTTGCCCCATGGCTCGGCACCATGCCACAGGGTGTGGGTAGGCCCCGCTTGGGCTGCCGCAGTAGTGGCAGCGGCAGCCTCATCGGGCGGAGCGGCGGCCCCCTCCGCAACAGACGCAGGCGGAGTTGCTGCAGCGGGCGGGTACCTCAACGTGGAGCAGGTTGTGGAAGGCACTGCCAGCGGCGACATTGTGGTTGCGCATGGCCCTTCACCTGCTTTGTCTTGTGTGGACAGCGGGCCTGACGGCGATGGCGACAGCTGCGGTGGCCGCTGCTGGGCGCCTTCCAGTTCCAGCGGCAGCGCCCTGGCTGTGCCTGCTGGCTGTGCAAGCCATTTGCAGCCGCTTGCATGCGGCCACCATGCATGACCGTCAAGGGCCATGTCCGTACGAACGCGATCACCCTGCGCGTGCTGGCCCTGGCACAGGTGTGGCACCGCTCCTGTGCCAGGGTGCTGGCCTTGGCTCACACGACCTCCGAGCAGGGCACGTGGGCCAGGATCCTGCTGCATGGACTGCTGGTGCTGCAGGGCTGCCGCGCCTGGTGCCAGCAGCGCGGCCACACCGCTACCTGGCACGTGCCCCTGGTTTGTCCCCAGGACCAGAAGCAGCTCGGTGTGCGCCGCTTGCAGGGCCTGTGCAGGGGAGTGGAGAAAGATTACAACTTGGATTTTACAAGGGATTGATGTCAGGTCAGGCTGATTAATTTGGAGCTGTGCAGGGGGTGTATAGGAGGAAAGGCCGGCAGCAAAGCAGATGCAGCTCGCCTAGTGCATGCGCACGTGCCATGGATGCCTTGCGGGCAGCACTGATGCCTCGTTGGGCTACTGATGCCTTGCTAGCGCTGAGGGTTGTCTCCATCATTCGGAAGCATGTGTAGCTGGACTCCTTGCGCAAGTAGCTCACTTGTCAGCGATTTCAGCCGGCCTTCTATCGTGAGCAGCTCACCTGCAGGCGGGCCTCCAACAAGCCCAGGATGCCATGTGTCTCCTTGTGCTGCCTGGCCAGAGCTGATGCCCGCTTGCACACCAGCACGGCCGCTAGGGCTAGTGTTGCAGCCCGCACCCACCAACGGGGATCAAGAGCCAAGCTTGGGACAGCTGGTAGGCCATCAGCCTGCACGCGCCGCACAGCCAAGTGTGGGATGACCTCTGACTGGAAAGTGCAGAGCGTGTGAGACGGCCAGTTTGCGTGAGACAGCCAGTTTTTGCGTAGACAGCCAGTGTGTGTTAGACAGTCAGCTTGCATAGACAGCCAGTACACGTGAGACAGCCAGTGCACAAGAAGCAGCCAGTGCGCGTGAGACGGCCAGTACGCAAGAGACAGCCAGTGCGCATGAAATAGCCCGTACGCTTGGGATAGCCCGTACACTGGAGATAGCCTGTACATGTGAGACAGCCAGTGCGCGTGAGACAGTGCAGGCCGTCACAATTAACGCGGGAGCATGAGCTGAGCATGTGTAAAGGTGTGAACGCCCTAGGATAGACTGATGTGAAACTTTGCAGGGCATTGCGAACGGCAGGCACGATGGGAGCCCGACATGGGACACCAGCCTGCGCGGAGATTGAGGTTTGGGGCAAGTTAGACAAAGCCTCTCATGGGCACAAGCCTCTCATGGGCACAAGGTAAAGCTTGAATGCAAAGCTTGCGCAAGTATTTCACGTGCTGCTTGAAAAGGTGGGCGAGGGTGTGCGATGGGGTGAGCACCGTGCACAAATTTGGCGCAGCTCATGCTTACAGATCAGACTGATTTTTTGAGGGCGGGAGAGGCAAGAGGATGGGAAGGCAAGAGGGGACAAAGGCAAGGTCTGCATGGATTTGGTTAAGTTTAGGGGTGTCTCTGCCCATGACAAGACTCAGTGCCTCCTGGAATTAAGGTATGAATTCTCTCATTCACGCACAGTACATTGCTCTCCCTGAGCCCAGCCCAGCTAAGCCCCCGCTAAGACCATGAGATTAATTGTAACCACACACACATACACACAAATGCACGTGCATGCATGCACACACCCAAATCAAACAATGTTTGCCCTGCCCACCTTGCATTCCCCCAGCCCAGCCCAGCCTAGCGCGGCTGCACCTGCCAGGACAGCACGCTCTGCACCCAAGCCGCCCACAATACAGCCTAGCAATGGGCCCCTGACAGCTGCTGCCAGGTGCTGCGGCAGGAGACCCCCCAGTAGCAGCACAGCGCTCGTTGCTGCTCCGTGGTACACGAGGTCACGCAGCGTGTAAGACCTGCACATCATGCGAGCACAGAATCAAATCACAGGCATGTGCATGGAAGCAGCAGCACAGCTCTTGTTGCTGCTCCGTGGTATGTGGGATCACACAGCGTGTAAGACCTGCACATTTTGCGAGCACAGAATAAAACCATAGGCATATGCATGGAAGCAGCAGCTCAAAGACCAGGGGCTGGGTCGTGCTTTGGCTTGCACCCTCCCAAAAGCTAGGCAAAGCTTTTGCGTGTGCAGAATGGAAATCTGAACTGCACAGAGGCAACAACTACAAATTGCCTCAGCGAGGCAAATTCCTGAGCTGTTACACCGGACAATTGTTAAGGCATGCAGCAGACCCCAGCAGGAGCGCAGAAACATGCTCTGCACACTTTGCTTGTCACAGCAGTGTACCACAGCGTTTTGCTTGCACAATATACTGGCCTGCAGCTATTCAAAGCAACAATGCATTGGTCAAGATCTCACGCAGGCACTCACAGAAGCACATTGGTCAAGATCCCACACAGGCGCTCACAGAAGCTCATTGGTCAAGATCCCACACAGGCCCTCACAGAAGCACATTGGTCAAGATCCCACACAGGCACTCACAGAAGCACATTGGTCAAGATCCCACCCAGGCACTCACAGAAGCACATTGGTCAAGATCCCACACAGGCACTCACAGAAGCTCATTGGTCAAGATCCCACACAGGCATTCGCAGAAGCACACTGGTCAAGATCCCACACAGGCACTCACAGAAGCTCATTGGTCAAGATCCCACATAGGCACTCACAGAAGCTCATTGGTCAAGATCCCACACAGGCACTCACAGAAGCACATTGGTCAAGATCCCACACAGGCACTCACAGAAGCACATTGGTCAAAATCCCACACAGACACTCACAGAAAAACCCAGCTCAAGCACTAACTTACTCACCTGCCCAACATGTAGGTAAGCAGCCGATCGCTGCGCCGTTCATACTGCAGCACAATATCCAGCGCACCCTGCACCAGCATTTTCAAAAGTCATGTTCCAGCTGCCAGCGGACATGTTGGTGCAAGTGTTGCATTTTTGCAGTCTGCGCTGCAGGTCGTCGAATTCGTCCGACCACTTCACCATGGCTGAATGCTCAAGAGAAGATCTGTGCACTGAACATGGCAGTGATGAAAGCCCTTGCACACATGCTGATGTGCAAACACGCACGCGCGTGTTCACACATGTGCGGATATCCAAGCAGCCACTGACTTGTGCACATACACACACACACTCACCTTACCTACTTATACATGCATAAATGCGTTGAAATGCATAAGATGTCCGGTGTAATATGCAAGCTAAAGAAGTATATTCTGGAGCCACTCCTGCTCCCACCTGCAAGCCGTTAGCCCTCTGTGCAAGTTCATCACTTGCTGTGGCGAGACGCTGCTGGAGGCGCTCTGCTGCCGTCTGCCTAGCCTCCATCACTGCCGCTGCATGCTCCGCAGCCTGCAGGCATGCATGAATACAGACACGCGTGTTTGTTTTCTACATGTATGTGCTCTTGTGTACATGCATCTATGCAGAAGAAGTTATCCTGACACGCGCTGGATCGTGCAAGCGAGTGTGGACAGCAAAACTTGCAGCATTGCAAGCAAAGGGATAACCGGCAGCCTGTTATGATATATGCCTGAGATGAGATGGTCTGTTGTGCACTAAGAAATGAAAAAAAGACAGCCTGATAAGGCAAGACAGTCTGATAAGGCAAGACAGTCTGATAAGGCAGGGCAGACAGCCAAGATGCCTCCAATAGCAAAAAAATGCTATACTTTGCAGGGCTGCATCTACCAGCATGATTGCCCTGCAAAAGCTTGTGAGAAACGCATCACCTTGTGATGCATCCCATGAAGGGCAGCTGACACAGCTCAGGCAGAGCCTGGAAGACCCCAGGTTCTGCATGTACATGCATGTCACACGACACCACATGCCTTATGTGTAATTTGTGCGTCACACGTGCATAGTTGGTTTACCCCACCTGCCAACGCTCTGCAGATGCTCTGGCACGGCGTGCCTCCTCCTCTGATAGGGCAGACAGCTCAGCTGCTACTGCAAGCTGGCGCGCGTGCAGCACCTCCTGCGGGCAGAGTAGGGCTTGTTCCAGAATTGAGCAAGGAGGACACTGAGGGAGGGGATGAGGATGATGCATTTAGTGGCCAAACATGCTTTGACATTGTGTGCCATTTCCCATCCTAGTGGTTAAGCATGATTTGTACTTCGCTGCCACAGCCAGCCCTTGACAAAAGTCCCCGGGTTATTGATGGGCTCTTGCCTCGAAGGCAGAGTCGGAAATGCGCCATGAAGTGGCACTATGAAAAGTCTGGATCAAGCATCTAGCTTTATGACCAAGTTGAGCTTCATGATAAGGTTGAGCTTGATGACAGCGTGACAGGAGTTGCACTGATGGAAAAAAGCTCGGGAGTGAAGGCTTGCACAAAGGAACCTTGCACAAAAGGAACCTTGCACAAAGGAACCTTGCACAAAGGAACCTTGCACAAAAGGAACCTTGCACAAAGGAACCTTGCACAAAGGAACCTTGCACAAAAGGAGCCTTGCACAAAGGAACCTTGCACAAAAGGAACCTTGCACAAAAGGAACCTTGCACAAAGGAACCTTGCACAAAAGGAACCTTGCACAAAGGAACCTTGCACAAAAGGAACCTTGCACAAAAGGAACCTTGCACAAAAGGAACCTTGCACAAAAGGAACCTTGCACAAAAGGAACCTTGCACAAAGGAACCTTGAAGAGAAGCAAGTCAGAGCAGATCAAGCTCACCTAGCAGCTGAGAGCTAGATGTTGCATTGTGGCTGGTGCCGGGGGGGCTGTGGTTTCAAGCCAGATGCAGGTACGTCAAGGTAGCAGATCATCCTGGCATGCCAGCATAAGGCACTGGCTTGGTGCATTTTGGAACAGGACATGGGCTTTGTGAGGATCGGAAGGGGCCCTGCTTGGGGGGCTGGATGAGGCTGAGACGCTTGACTGCTTTATGTTTGTGCTCCTTCTGGAATATAAATACCAGCATAACTGAAAGCTTGGTCGGCTACAAAGCGCCTGTTTGGTTGCTGAATGTGCGCCTTAGTACACACTCAACGTTCGAACATCTCACCTGCAAGCCCAGTGTCTTGTTTACTGTTAATTCCAAGGTCATAGCACTAGAGGCCAGCTGTAATATATGTGAGAGCCCTTCAGCAACCTGCAGACATGAGAGCACCCATTTGAAATTGAAATTGATTGATTGTACCAAATATGCTGCATGCATCTGAAGACTTGACCCACTGGAGGTGAATTAGTGGTTAATGACATTGGAGGACCCATAAAACAGCACAAGGATCCTACTGGCATTTTAAACTACTAGAACACAGGCATAAGCAAAAAAGCATGCAACTCTTATGCGCACCAAAATGCGCAAAGGCTTGTGCATCTTAAGCCTACCAGAGCACAGGCTCGTGCACTCAAATGAGCAGGGCAGCATGTTTGCTCAATGCAGCCCTCCGGCTCAACGCAACTCCTATTTTCAATGTTAGACCTTGAGCAGCACTGTGCTCAGCACAAAATGCAAGGAAAGGAGCACCAAGGCAAGACTGGGCCTGACCAGAACACTTGCTAGGCAAGTTATGCAAGCATGTGCTGTGCAGGTAGTGAGAGTTCCAACCCTGTGCAAGCGCACACATGAACAAGCACAATATCTTGATGGCCAACGCGTGTGGCGTTCGTGCACGTGGATAGGAAGCATGGTGGGGCATAAGAAAAGGAAGCGCAATCAGGCTCTGGTGCCGCACCTGCTCAGACAGGGTCTGCGCACCCGCGGCCAGGGATCCCACGGCAGCGCCAAGCTGCGACAGCTCCTGCACGCATCGGCAGGGTCCCAACACAGGGCCTCACACCAAACAAGCTTGGGGGCAGCAGGGACAAAGCCTGGCCCTGGGTGCAATGCTTGCACAGCATTGTGCACGACTGTAGCCAGTGAGCGCCGCCCGCGCTTGTGCGCCTTATGAGCGGCCAGCAGGTTTTGTCTACAGGCAAGTATGTACCAAGTCCACAGCACTCGTGTGCTTGCAAAAATTTTCCAAGCACAGCAGCGCCCGCGCATTGTTTGCAAGTGCGGTGTGGCCCCTCTGGCGTGGCACCTTTGAGCCTTTTGATGTGTTGTTGTGAAAGACTGTGGCTTTTCCTTTGTGTGCTGCACGGGTTTGGGCTATTGCATCAATTCCCAGAGCGCATGAGCTGTAGATGAGACTTCAAATGGCTCACCTCAAGAAAATCGGGATTGCAGATCAGTTTGGCTTGAGCAATTGAAGGATTGGGGCCTCTGGAACAAGATCATGATGAGCTATAGGGCGAGGTCATTTACACGTTGCAATGCTAGTAAGCAGCGAGGTCAATTTCTAAGACTCTAGAGTTTTGATACTTGGGTGCCCTGTGCCCCCCCCTTCCCACTTATAGATGAAACCTTGTAGCTGATGTGCTTGTGGGCTGTGCGCTTTGATCCTATGTCATGCAGTGCCAGCAGTGCTCGTGTACCACTGACCTCTTTGTGGGCAGTAAGGTTTGATCCTATGTCATGCAGTGCCAACAGTGCTCGTGTGCTAGCCCCATGCATGGCCGCCGTAAGCGCCTCTGCCTGACGGAGGAAGTTCTGGTTCTGCACAAACAGGCACACACTGCACGCACAGCCAGGCATACACCACATGCTGTCAGTGCACATGCTGTCAGTGCACTAACCACATGCTGTCAGTGCACACGCGGCACACAGCCAGGCACAAGCCACATGCTGTTAGTGCATCATGATCGACAAAGTGGATCTGGTGTTGCGAGATTCCTAAGCACACACACGGGCGCCAAGAAGCAAAGCTTGTGTGGGTGCTTTGGACGGTTTTGTGGGCGCCTCTTGCGTGCGCAAATAACTCATGCACCATTTGATCTGCACTACTTCAAGGTCCTGACAATGGCATACCATCCAGTGGAAGCAGGTAACAACGCCATTGGAAGAAGATTCCACCACCTGGTCTCATGACAGACACAGATGGACCTGCTGAGGTGATAGACATGAGGTACACATCTTTGTAGTGCCTATTAGCCAACGCTGAGGAGCGGCATCTGTGCCCCTTGTCTAAGGGCAGCTACAACTGCTCAAGAAACACACCCAAGCAGGGCAGGTGTGAGGCCAGATAATTTGGGAAGGCATAGAGTGGCAGGGAATGGCGAAAATGGTCGAGGTGAGTCCCTGTGGCTTACTGAGGCTGTGACATAGTTCTGGCACCCCTAGGGCTCACCTGTGGACGTTTGTGTAGAATTGAGTGTAAGCTTGAAACGCGCGATCATCTAAGCCTGAAGCACAGGCTTGGATGCTTGCCTGCAGCAAATGAGCACACAGGTAGACACCTTTAAAGGGCTGAGGTCCCAAGCTTGATGCATGTTCACCTATGGAAGGCCCCAGACCCTTGATAGAGTGCAGTTGAGTGGTGTGACTTGCTCCTAGTGAGTTCAAGTGCTTAATGTACGCTTCAAGCTGCTTACGTGGTTGAGGGCAATTCAAGGAAGGAGTTGCTTCAATATGGGTGCGCCAGCTTCCCGACCAGGCGCTGCCCTATCACATGCATCAGGGTTGGAGAGAGCTACAGACCAGCAATGGATGCTGGTGATTGACAAGCCAGATCCAGACCAACCCTGCTGTATCCTTTCCTGCCTATGAATCAACAGGGCAGGGGCTCACCTTGGCGGGGCAAGCAGGGAAGGGTGTGCCTAAGGAGGAGTGCTTGATGAAGCACCGCGCCATCCCCAGAGCAAGCCTGCATCGCTCGTCTTCGCTCAATTGACGGCAGTCCTGCAGCGTGGCGCAGTCCTGAAACATTCTGTCCACTGCGGACGATGCTGCAGGTGCTGCTGAGAGAGTATCCTTTTTTGTACACACACATCTACAGTGCATGGTATCAAATCCTACAGGCGCACAGCAAAAGCGTGATCAAAGAAACCAGAGAAGGATCAGCAGGTTGTGCTGCCCGAGCTCGTTTCTTGGCAAACGCTTCAATGATTTTCAAGGGATGAGCATGGCTCTCCACAGTGAAAATAGCCATCCACACAGGACCTTATGACTTATCACTGCCTCTGCCAAAGAGTGCCGTGAAGCCCTTGTGCTGCGTTTGGGTGCTTGTGACATGTCTGGATTGCCTGTGGTGAATTTGGGTGCTTATGATATGCCGTGGTTGCCTGTGCTGCGTTTGGGTGCTTGTGACATGTCTGGGTTGCCTGTGGTGAATTTGGGTGCTTATGATATGCCGTGGTTGCCTGTGCTGTGTTTGGGTGCTTGTGACATGCCGTGGTTGCCTGTGCTGTGTTTGGGTGCCTGTGATATGCCTTGGTTGTCTGTGATGCAATTGGGTGCCTGTGCTATGCCGTGCTTGCCCTTGCTGCAATTGGGTGCCTGTGACCTGCCGTGGTTGCCTGTGATGCTCTTGAGCCATACGCACCGTGCCTATGGCATGCAGGGCCTGGCTGTAGCAGTCTGTGCCAAACAGGAGCTGCAGTATGCCTTCCGCGCCAGCCGCTTGTTGCAGCTCGTCAAGAGCAACTGCGGTTGGCCAGGGTGAGCCCACAGAGTGAGACTCAATGTCAGATTATGTGCCTTTGGCTGTGGCAGGAACTAGATCCGTGCAAAAGTGGACAGAAATAGCGGACCATGACAGCAGCAACCATGGATGCTTAAATATTCATTGCTTTCTAATTTGTGTTGATCACTCACTTGACTGCCAGTCCTCGCATGGGTACTTGTGACCAAGGATTTCAAAAACCTTCTTAGGCGGTATGACTGACAGTAAAGTAAAGCGTCTTTTATGAATGATTCAAAATCTCAAACCAAACCAATCCAGATATGTCTTTATTTTCTTGATTGTGAGGCGCCAAGGGGGTGAGACGGCCCAAAACTATCTAACCTATCTTCCACAGGAAGTAATTGCTTGATTCTCTTTCAGGAGGATGCACGCGGGCAAGCAGAGGCAGTGGCCAGATTGTGTCCACAAATATAAGGGGGTTAAGATTGTCTACTGAGACGAAGTGATAGGCTACCCACTTGGTATGCCGGGGGGCAGGAGGGCCCTGCTTGCTCAAAGGCCGTTCGTTTCTCTAGCTATTACAGGCAAGCCTTCCCCCCCATCTAAGACAAAACAGGATATGCACTGTAACATGTTATTGAGCGGCAATTCAAGCCATAGTGGGTCTACAAATGTTCATTTTGCATTGGTCACCGCTACCAAGATGGTACATGTACTTGTGTACACAAGACGGCGATCGTCCATCAAGATTGAGCTTGCTCGAGCCCACCGTGGCAGCAACTTATGAATCTGCTATTGTTTTCCTAGTTTTCATGCTTCTCTGAAAAGAACCTCTCTCGTGTGGCACACAAACACCAACATTGAGGCCGTGCCTCTTCAACTTCACTAACACGCACCTTTGCCCCTCTCCAACACATGACTTGGTGCAGCGTTGAATTGCATCGGTATGGAGGACATCCAGCTGCAATACACGGGCCTCGGGCTGAACGCAATGAGGATGACAAGACAGGTTACCATACTGCCCAACAGCATCTCGATTCTCGTGCTTCTACTAATTTAATATTTTGATTATTAAATCAAATCCCTAAGATGACAGCATGGAAAGTAGGGCTCTCTGATTTGAAGTCTGTTTGGAATGCTGGTCTGACCCACTTTTTAAAATAATTCTATTATTACTAGGTATGTAACTCATTGTGCGTCTGCCTCAGCTGCTCGCTTCGATGCCCTTGCATAGTTCCGCCCGCAAGCCCCCCAAGCCATGTAGTGCGTCCCTTTTAATCTACGCAGGCACCAATAATATTTGACGACCCGTCGCCTGGAGCCCAGCTCTCTGCCAACACTCTGCCTCGAGGAAGAGGTAGGCATCGAGCCAGGGAACAGGAAGCCCACTTCAGAAATGCATACAGTGATATTATCAGCTAGTTTTACCTTGTCTCTGTGGCAAGTTTCATAGTGAGAAGAACCCTACGCTAGGCTGTACAGCCTCGTGCGCACCAATGAGCAAAACTAAGTGCTTATTGTCTTCTGTTCTGCAGTAGCCGCTCGTTGGTGACTATGTGATGCTTTAAACCATCTAATTTATCATACAGCCACATACTGAGCTTTAATTGTTCGGCTCGGAGAGGACTCCGCTCCTGCGATTGTGTGGTTTGGGAGGTCCTCCTGAGGATCCAGGGTGGACTCCAATTTCCCTCCTGCTTTTCTTTCATCCAATTCCCCCAAAATTCGGTCAAATGACACAGTAAAAATAGATCAAGAACTGCACGTTTTATGACTAAACATGTGGAAATTGTGCTGGGTCTGTGTGCAGCTTTTTAAACTTCATCTTGAAGATCACCTGTTGAGCATGCCTTCAAGCAACTACAACAAGCTGGTTGCCCAGCAACAGCCAAAAAGGCAGGCCTCATCCATGCAGAGCCAGGTAAAACGCGCATGTCAGTGCCCTTGGCGTTGGAAGAGGGAGAGATGGTTTGGGAGGATATGCATGTTATAAGACGATTATCTTACCATTATCTTCCATAATATTGCCAATGATTGTGATCATTGCAGAATTTTCCAAGCCACATTGCATGTATTGCCTCTGGTTGCTTTATCTGCCACACAGGTGCTCGTCAATGGCAAGCCTGTTGCTGTCCAAGTCAAGACATCCGTTGAGAAGACATTTGAGAAGCCTAAAGTTGTTGTGCACGCTGGCTGCGTGTTGGATGCCTCTACAAGCATGACCTGGGCTGCTGACCCAAAAACAGATCACAGTAAAACAAAGATGGTGAGCTGCAATTTCAAGTGCACGTACAAGATTGGATAACTTTTGCTTGGAAACGCTTTGCAGTGTTATTAGGAATAAGAGAACAATGCAGAAAACTGCTGCTCTTCACAAGCACAGCAGGTGCTTCTTGAACTGCAATCATTCTGACATATCCACCCAGTATTGCATTGTATGTAAGTGTTCAGATGCATCTGATCACACTTTCAAAGAAGCCTCATGAATCATGATCATGATCACTCATCTTTTGCAGGCTGTTGTTCTGGACTCTCTGCATGACATGTACAAAAAGGTAAATAATAATGCCTGTCTGAAGATGGGAATGCCTTTCTTGCTTCTGACCTTGCATAACTCTGTCTCATGGTGCCCATGCATGTAGCTGTATGAGCTAGCATAAGTTTTTCAGCAATCAGTTTAAGCAATTTCAAGTGACACTTGCACTTCATTTGTCTTTGTACGATACTGAGCGCAGTGTAATTCAAACCTGCAAGTCCTCACTCTGGTAATTGCTGGCAAGCCCAGCAGTCAACCCATCTGACTGACAGGCTTACCATGATGTGAACTTCAACTCATCCCCACCCTGCTGATGCCTTGTAGGTGCTGGAGAATGATGACCGCTGCACGGTATCCTTCTTCAATGACCGCTACAAGCAGGCAAGTTGAAGGGCCCATCCGTATGCATGCCTTACACACACAATAATTTCCGTGAATTAAAGAGATGCATAGCTTGAATTGCTGCCATCATTATTTTGATACGAAGCTCATTGCATGTTGCTGCAGTGCAAAATTTGCACCCAATTGCTAGCTTTATACAAACTGTGTTGCAGGTATTTTTCAACACCAAGGTGGCAATCTTGAAGACACAACGCGCACGCCTCAATGAAGAGGCTGGCAAGATGGGTGGCGGCACTGCTTTCTACGACTCAACAATGAAGGCCCTTGCCTCCATGCAGGTGAGCAAGCATTTTGTGTTTGCCCTTACTTTATTGCACAAGGCTAACTGTACATGGAAAGTTTTTCAAGAAATGAAAAACCAGATGAAACTGCTGGCTAGCCATGCAGACGTGATTAATCTTATATCTTACAAAAAAATTTTGAAAATTGAGTAGCCACCAGCAATATAGACAGGCCTGCTTTTGAGACACGCAAGATGTACCCTCAATCACCCTCTCTCAATGCCCTATTTCTATTGTGTTAGCGCAGATTATGTTCCATATGCATGGGTCAAGGCAGCCACATTTCCTGAAACCAGGAGCTTGCCATCAAACACTATGAAATTCATCTGCACTTTGAACCTCCCAGCATTAGCTTTTAAACATGGAACTCACCTCTGTGTGGAAAGATCAGGCCCAAAAACAAAAGCGGCTCTCTCATGGCCCACAGCAGAAAGTGTACACAGATTGAAAGGCTTTTGAGCTTCTGTTAACCTGTTGGCTAATCCCTGGATCAGCGTTACATTTCTTCCTTTGTACTCTCCCTTGCTTGGAGCCTTAAACCTCTTTTGTACCCTCCCATTGCTTGGGAGCCTTAAACCTCTTTTGTACTCTCCCTTACTTGGGAGCCTTAAACCTCTTTTGTACTCTCCCTTGCCTGGGAGCCTACCCTTGTTTGCATTGCTGTATCGTTTTCTTTTTTGTTCCTTTATCCTTTTGGCAACCTTCCCTCGAGCTGTGGCACTCCAACCCCCTTGATAACTTTCAAATGCAGGCTGCAATTCTAAAGGCAGCTCTCTTCTATCATGTTGGCATACGTAATTATGTCTTTGAGCTTGCGGCCTTTGCATTCAAACAGGCAACAAAGCAGATTGAGGACAACCACGGCAATAAAGTCCTGAACAACCTGATTGTCTTCACTGATGGTAAGTTATGGCACTCACCAGGCGGCTGATGGCAGGGGCCAGAGGATACATGAGCAGAGTGACAAGGTCTTTCCTTTTCTGCAGTGTGCACTTATTTTTCTTGGATTACTAGGCTAAGCTTATGGGGCAAGGGGACACATTAGCACACTATCAAGGGCTTCCCATTTTCAGCACTTTGCAGCCATTTTTCTAAGAATGAGGTTGTGGTGCGAAATCCACGTTCCATATGCTATCCTGCAGCAATATAAGCCCTAATAGCAAGGCAAGAATAACAGGTATTTTGAATCTGTGAGCCTTATGTTTACCCAAATTACTTCAATTGCAGGTGAAGACAATTCTTCCAAGGATTATGACCTGTCACGGATGATTGCGGCGTTGATGAAGCCTGGCCTCTCCAACTTTCATGCCACCATTATTGCTGTGGGCGGAGCTGATGCTATGCGTGCTGCAGACAGCATGCGCACAGAGATTGCAAAATACAAGTACGGGCGGGATAAGAATTAGGTGTGCTGCAGACAGTATGGGCAAAAAAATTTCACTATCTTTATGGGCGAGACTGATGCCATGAGAGCTCGGGACAGCATTTATAAAGAATGTCAGTGGATGTTGGGCAGAGGTGCTGGGTATTTGGTAAGAGTGCTGGATTTCTTCCAAGCAGGCGCTTGTCACAGTGTCTTGCAGTCACTTACAATAGAACCTAGTACACCTGCACCATAGGTCTGACCAGTGGCTGTCTCGCAGGCACAAGTTGATTATGACAGCACCTCTCCGCAATTTACATCCGCAGATTTCTGGGAAAGAAGTGCATCTGTCTGATTGGTAGTCTCCCTCGCACACGTCTGTTGCTCTGCAGACAGAACCACGTCTATGTGATCACAACTCACAGCATCCAAACTGCCTTTGATGCATCCATCAAGCGGCTGCGAGAGAAGAAGGAGCAGCTAAAGGAGAAAATCCATATTGAGTTCATCCAAAAGGGGAAGAAGAGCGCGCCAGTGATCCCACATGTGATGGGCTCGCTCCTGGGGGTTGCAGGTAAAATGTTTATTTTGAGCTTGGAGATTAAACACATTCCGCCAGCTCCATATTGGAGATCAAATTGCAGCCGGGAAGCTCAGGAGGATTATCTCATACACATCACCATCCTTGTACTTGTTGAGGAATGGAAAACAACAAGAATAGTGCCCATAGCGCTGAGGTCCCTGACAAGGCTCCTAAGGTGTCCATCCAACACAGCATAAGCTTGCTTGTGGCCCTGTGCTGTGCTATGATGTGAAATCCTACCATGTAAACTCCCTTGGCTATTATAATACACGCGCAGCTCCTTGAAGCATGAGCTCACTTTGCCCTGCATTGATCTCCTTATGCCTTGTCCTAAGCTCCCTTTGCCAAGCGATGAGCTCCCCTTAAACATCCTTTACCTGATCATATATCTGGATACCCCTTGCTCATTGACACAACAACATGTAGCTGGCGGCAGCATCCTTGATGGCGGCAGCAGACGCATGCTGCCCTTGGGGCAAGGAATAAAAAGACAGGAGAGGGGCAGGAGCGCATCACCTGCCCGTCGCAACCGTTCATCCTCTCGGACTGGAGCAGCTCGCGAAGGGCTGCGCTATTGAGCTTGTGATGCAGTTCAGCAGTTCTGCAAAGGTGCGTTGCCTGGCCAGAAGGTACGAAATGTATTGAAGTTCCCCAGCAAAACTAGATGAACGACAGCATGTACATTCAGAGCTCTGAGGCAACATAGTAGACATGCTAAACAGACAGTGTTTTCAAGCAAGGTGTTGTTGAGCGATCTGTTCCTCTCACATGGCTGTTCTGACTTCAATGTCCAGGGTGGGAAGCATGTGGACAAGTGAGAGCAGCAACAAGGTGAAGCAAAGAGCCGCAGCTGCCCAAACTTCCTGTGTGTCATAATAGTCAGTTGTGTTGTGGAGAAGAAGATTGAATGGAGAAATTGAGCAACGTGTACTCGCATTCTTCTTGTCCAAGTTGAAGAATTCCGGCTACTATTTGCCCTGCTCTTGTTGCCCAAATTAAAAATGTTGGATGTATATTGTCACAAGGCCCTTGTGAATGGTTATTTTAAACTCATAACTTATTATACATAACTTGTCTGCTAAGCTTTGTTAGCAAATCGTTTGCAATAAGCCTAGACATCACTCTGACCCAATCATGAGTAAGAGTCAGCTATAAAACCATCAAAACGGTGCTTTTCTGCACTGCCTTTTGTGCTCTTGGGCTGTGCTGATGTAAATAACAAACCATATTCAGGAAAACTTGCCTGGTGCAGCAGATCTATGACCGCATTCTATCACCACAAGTTATGATATGTCCACGATTCTAGGCATATGCACTTAAAAGCCTTTGCAGGCCGCCTCGCTCCTATGCCAGCCTCCAGCTACCAGCAGTAGCCCTAATCTCTTTTAGTGCAGCCTGCACTGGCTAGATCAATATAGCTTGCATCATTGAAGTGTCACCTCAGGCAGCTTTGCACGCATGAAGCCAGCAATGTGATGATTTCAACTTTGGCTTTAACCTCTGCAGTTCCTGCAGAGTGTCATTTCCAAGGTACTTTTGCACTCATCCAGTCAAACAACAAGGAGCTGCTGCTGAAGATTGGCTGGAAAGTTGATGTGCTTTTCCTCAACACCTTCTTGTCTGTATCCAGTTGCACGTCTGCTTACTCTCAAGTTGCCCCACAAGGAGTTCCACATCAGGGTTCCACACTACCACTAAAATCAACCTTGCACCACTACAAAACATTAAGGACAAATTAAAAGCTCACATGAGCAAGCATCACAGACTTGGAGATGCTAATACCAACTCAGGTTACTCTAACTATCGGAAGAGATTGCTCACCTCCGTGAATCTTAAAACTAGCAATTCCTCCTGGAGCAATACAAAGAATCAATGTATCGCAGAAAAGGAATGTCATGAAATTTAGAATGGGTACTCTTTACACTCAGAAAATGGCCCTCCTCTACGGCAAAGCCACTAATACATCTTGTCTGTTGTGTCATCAGCCAGACAGCCAAATCCATATGCTTTCTGGCTGTCAGAATACTTCAATTCAAAACATGGTGACTGAAAGACATAACATTGCTTTCAGGCTGATCATAAAAACCTTGATCAAAGGTGATCATGGAGGGAACATTATTTTCACAGATATTGGAAGCGAAACACAGATGGCTCAACAAAGTCTGGTCTTGCCGGCACATGTGGCCAACAGGACTTTACCCAAATGGCTTCTACCAAACCTTTCTGCAGACGAACTTCGATCCTGCTCAAAGTCAGATGCTCTTTGCGTACTACCACATGCCTTGCCTAGTCAGACTGTCTTTGATTTTCTTTCTCAACGGCACAATAGACTCTGCCATTTCATTTCGGACATTATGGACTATTTTTTGGCTGGCGAAGACCAGCAACAAACCAATCAGC
>LFCJ01000702.1_pt1 | contig 21782 bp, 30 predicted proteins | sample 643141 | NCBI WGS metagenome assembly LFCJ01 (sample SAMN03766243, study PRJNA286221) | soda lake metagenome | biome: soda lake; feature: Kulunda steppe; material: water; isolation source: sample B1-Br-g2 brine of Lake Bitter-1 | place: Russia: Kulunda steppe | collected 2010-07
AGACGCAGTGGAAACGACAACGTTTAGTTATCGAGTACCGTCACTGAAAATGAAGTCCCATGGGGTAGAGGCCAATCCTGTTGCCTTCTGGGGGCAACGACCGCGGTTCGAATCCGTGTGGGACTATCAGCGAACTGACAGTAATCCTTTTTGAGAATATCACCACTGAGAGACCAATCTCTTCTTGCGATTCGACAGCGAGCGATCGTGATGGTCGTAATCCATTTTGTATAGCAGTTGATGATTCATCAGGAGGTGTTCCTGCATGAGTCGATCGGCTCATCCAACCGATCGAGTCTGCGGCTCACTTGGGTGTCATAACACAGCAGCGGTGCGCATCGAGCTTGCTGACGGACGTGTACGAGTCGTCTGCGATGATCACTCCACGGATGGGGAGGTGATCGACCATGTCTGATCTCGGAGATCGCGTTGATGAGCTCGAAGACCGCCTCAACGGAGTGCTCTCTGTTGCACAAAGTGCGCTGCAGCGAGCGAACGAACTTGAGGCAGAGAACGAAGAGCTTCGAGAGGAACTCGATCGAACAATCTACCGTGTAGCTGAGCTCGAGCTCTGTCTCCCCGATAACAAGGCCGACTACGACACACTCGACTTCGATCAGAAGGTAGGGATGGTCCGAAAGGAGTTGATGGAACGTGCCTACGTCGCACTCAACAACCGATCGAAGATGGACTACAAAACGGTCATGTGGTCTGTCTTTGACGGGAATCCATCTGTCGGTCACTGTTACAAGCTGATGGAGTACGCTGCACGTGACACGCCAGGTATCACGTATGCCGATCCAGAGAACGGCTCAAAGCAGGTTCGAATAGATCTCGACGAGGTTCTTGACGAGACGAAAGCTCAAGCCGGGTTTTCACGCGTGAATAAAGACGAACAGGAGGAGGCTCGGTAAAATGCCGATTTTCCACCCGGTTATTCCACCACCGTTGTACTTGGTGTAAATTCAGTTGTATTAGACGTTGTAAATAAAGGTTCGTTAGCGTGGAGTCCGCTTCCCGAACCGCTTCCCGAAAGGGAATTTCCCAGCGTGAACAGCTCTGATGGCTTTATTCACGCGTGAAAATCCATATCGATGCAAGACACACAAACCCCGATCGAACTACAGAACGAGAACTTAGATCCCGCGGAGAAGTTTACACGGTTCTTCCGAGGATACTACAAGAACGCCGTTGCACAGCTCGCTCAACAGTACCCGAACGAACAGCGATCGTTAGAGATCGAGTACGGAGATCTCTTCCAGGCCGATCGCGATCTCGCAGAAGACTGGCTGAAGAAACCCGATCAGATGCAAGCGTACGCTGAGGAGGGTCTTCGACTGTATGACCTTCCCGCAGATATCTCGATGAACAACGCACACGTGCGTATGATCGATCTGCCAACGAGCCAGACGCATTACCCAGGGCATTTCAGTCCGACAAAGGTCCATCGAGATCGACCGTTCATTGGCGTTCAAGGAGAGATCGTCGCCTCGAGCAGCGTGTACCCGTCGATCATAGAGTCCGCGTTCGAATGCCAGCGCTGCGGAACGATGACCTACATCCCACAGTCCGATAGTGGATTTCAAGAGCCACACGAGTGCCAAGGCTGTGAACGACAAGGACCGTTCAAGATCAACTTCGATCAATCGGAGTTCGTTGACACACAGAAGCTCCGGGTTGCAGAGCCACCAGAGATCGCAGCCGGCGAAGGGGAAACGATTGACGTCTATGTTGAGGACGATATCGCGGGCATCGTAACGACAGGCGATCGCGTCACGATCAATGGATTGCTCCGATTAGAACAGCGGACATCGGGGAGGTCGAAATCGAATGCCTTCGATCTCTACATTGTTGGACAGTCGATCGAGATTGAGGAATCAGATCACGCGACGATCGAGATCACAGAAGAGGACAAACAAGAGATCCGTGCATTCGCGAGTGGAGAACATGGCGATCCATTAGAGCTCTCATCAGCGTCGATCGCAGCGGGAGTGTTTGGTGCAGACTTTGATCATATCAAACGAGCGCTTGTCTTGTCGGTTGTGTCCGGCGAGTGGATCACACATCCAGATGGAGAGGTCGATCGGGGATCGATCAACGTGCTTGTGGTTGGCGATCCAGGTACTGCAAAATCCAAGCTCATCAAGCAGGCTCAGAACAACTCCCCACGAGGAGTCGGCGTTTCAGGAAAGGGAGCGAAGACTGCAGGGATCACAGCGAGCGCTGTTCGCGATGACTTCAGCGATGGTGAGTGGACGCTCAAAGCCGGCGCATTCGTGAAAGCAAACGGTGGCGTGCTTCGAGTGGATGAGTTGGATGACATGCCCGAAGACGTCCGATCGGCGATGCTCGAACCGATGGCGAACGGGGAGATTAACGTCTCGAAAGCAGGCATTAACGCCACACTGGAAACACGAACGAGTGTTGTCGCTGCAGCGAACCCCAAGTATGGCCGCTTCGATCGCTACGAGCCGATCGCCGAACAAGTGGCCTTGAATCCAGCACTCATCTCACGCTTTGACCTGGCGTTCGTCGTCACTGATGACAACAACCCAGATACAGACCAACCGATCGGCCGGAAGATCGTGGCTCGACGTGAGCTCGCAAAACGGAAGGACGTCGATCCATCGTCTGTCGATCCCGACGTGGAAGAAGAACTCGAACCGCCGGTTGATGGAGAGCTCCTCCGCAAATGGATCGCCTTAGCCAAGCGACAACCGGCTCCCGTCATGAGTGAGAAAGCGCTGGAACACGAGATCGCAGATCACTTCGTGGATTTCCGGACCAAACACTCGAGCGACGATGCTCCAGTCCCTGCGACCTGGAGGCGACTCGAAGCAAAGCTCCGGATCGCAGAAGCAGCGGCCAAGTTAGAGCTCTCCCCAACGATCGAGCGCCGGCACGTCCAGACTGCAATCTCGTTGGTCATGCGATCGATGAAGGACTTCGGGATGAACGAAGACGGACAGTTCGATGCCGACGTCGTCGAGTCAGGAACCTCGAAGCCACAGCGTGATCGTATCACGACGATCGAGAACACTGTCGAAGAGATGTGCCAAGAGTCGGGCGGGGCAGTCGATCGGGAAGACGTCCTCGACGAAGTCGAAGAGTTAGGCTTCGATCGCCAGCGTGTTGACAAAGAGATTGACAAACTGATGCTCGAGATCGGCTCGATGTACGAACCGACCGATGGAAAGGTCAAGTGGCTCGGGAGGGCACAATGATCGACACCCCACAGTTCCCTGCGATCGAGGAAGACATCAGCGAGAATCCTGCCAAGTGGCTCAGCCAAGACATCACGATCGACGAAGGAGACGGAACAACTGGACAGACGATCTTCGCGATGATCCGTGGTATGGGTCGAATTAAACGAGTGCGTGCATGGATGGCTGTTGAACGAGCGCTGCACCAGGGCGGACGCGATCGCGTCATCAACAAGTTAGAACAGAAGGAAGCCGAGCTCCAAGAGCATGGGGAACGACCGTCGTGGGATGAGTACCGAGCGATCGCCGAACAAACTTCGATCGAATCAACAGAGAGTGTGGCAGTGTTCCTCGACGAAGATGGGAATGAGATCGAACAGCGATCCAGTATCTCGACATCGGCGGTGGTTCAATGACCGATCGATCGGAGGACTAAGCTCACATGACACTCTCTGCGTATCGCGACGAGATACCAGATGATCTGCCACCAGCTCCACGCTACGTCTTACACATGTTACTACTGGAGGGGGCAATGACACTGGATGAGCTTCGTCAATACACACAACTCCCAACATCAACACTCACGTCGGCGCTCGATCGGCGTGGTGAGACGATCTCAATCACGATCGACGTACAGGCTGGCTCTGAACGAGGACTTAATCAGTCGAGGATTGAAGCATATCGGCACTTACGAAACTACCTCTCATTTGCAAACAGCATCGACACTGGAACGACCGATCGAGGGGTCCCGTGGTACCGTGAGCGACTGCCTGCTCGAGCGCCAGTTGAGACGCAAATCGTCCCGATCGAGCCTGGGCCTGGAGTCAGCGAGACGGACGGCCTATGGGTTGCGATCGTTGGAGGAGACGATGAGACAGACATCCGATCGTCACGACGGCGGCTGACGTTCGAGTGCTTTGTCCTTGCTCCGCTGCGGGAGTATTTCACTCGTGAAGATCTCGCAGATGATCTTGCCTCGGAGGTCATTTAGATGGCAAATCCAGGATATCGACTCTATTTACATCGTGGGGATGGAACTCCTGATCCATCAGACGATCAAACGGTAGTCATTGGTCCTGACGATATTATGCGTCCGAATCTCCCACGGAAACACACAGACATTGATGAGTGGGAGTTGCAGGTACCCTACACGCGGTCCCTCAATGAGTGGCGGCTTGCAGACGCATATCTTGAATATGAAGCAGCAGACGGTCGATCGGAGCTCATCTATCGTGGACAGCTAGACACAACAAGCAACGATCAGCGTCGAGCACAGACCACACTCCGAGGCCAATCGATCGAACACAAACTCAAGAGTGGGAGTTCTCAGCAACATTACCAAGGCGCGATCGTTGCAGACGTCATCAAAGACTACTGGGAAGAGGAAACTCCATTCAGTGCTGTTGTCGACACGCCAGAACCAGGGCCGATCGACATCGCGAAGGTCGTTCTCAACGCCAAGACAACAGACGAATTTGAGGTAATCCTTGCAGCACTAGATCCAACGGAGCCGATCGTTATTGATGATGATGTAGTTCGATTGGCCGACACCCTGTACTTCTCCGAAGTCGAAGATTATGATTCATCAGCGTTTGGTGACGACGCCGTTATTGAGTGGCGATCGGCGTCTGGAGGTGAATTGGGATACTCATTCTCGTTTATATACGATTGGGGATTTGATTTTACCCCTGAGTACACGATCCCCGAAGATTATGTTGGTGTTGCAGCACGGCTGAGTGTCCGTTTTTATGACTATATTCGAACTAGTTGGCAAGGATACGGCTTTGAGATGCTAATTGACAATGAGTTCTTCTCAGGCGCAGGGACATCCAACGGGTTCGGTCTCTTGCAATCCAGTAATTCTGGTAGCGAGCTCGATTTAGATGAAGCGGGCTACTACGACTCATCTGATGAGTCATACGACGACCAAGCCGCCGCATTAGACCCTGACGGAGATCAGATTCAACTCTTCGGAGACAATCCGTCAGTTGGAGATGCATTTTATTTCGGACATGATGGAGACTTTGACACGCTTGATATTGAGTTAGAAACGGCTGCGGAAGGTGACTATGAAATAGAATGGCAATACTACGCCAGAGAATACGAAGAAGTCGACGATGATGAGTATGATACAATTGTCACGGAGTGGCGGGACATTCCAAGCGTCAGTGATAACACGGATGGTTTTCAGGAATCTGGACGGGTAGAGTGGCTGCTAGATAATATTGGAAACGACACAAGGGAGGGCGGCGACTACACTGAATGGCGAAGCACTCGTCCTGATAACAGTGTTAGCCAAATGCGGTATGTGAGAGCCCGTATTGTCTCAATCGGTGAGATCGAAACACTGCCTACAGCAACAACTGCATTCGGTCTTGGATGCAGATTCATCTGGCTCACAGAAGGAGGCGGTTGGAGCAACGGAGATCTTGAAGCGGGAGAGACCTATCGTGTTGAGCTTGACGTCCTCGACACTGACGGAAATGGCGTCATGTTTGATGCGGTTGCACTCTATGACGATCGCTATGAGTACAACTTCTCGAACGAGCTTGATGCACCGTATGGCTACTTACCAGGTCCGGAGCTGAAGCCTGAAGAATACACGATCGGAACAGATCTCTATGAAGAAGAGTGGAACGTCACTGGTGCAACGCTGAGCCTCGACCTGTCTGCTGGTAGCGATCCATCCCTACTCAGGCTGTCGAACAATGACGGCGAGACCTGGGACGTCACTGCCGAAGACAGTTCAGAAGCGAGTGGAGATTTTGATTCGATCGGCTCTCTCGTCCGATCGGAAGTGACACTCGTCAGAGGAGGAGAACGAGAAGGACAGACACCACTCACTGGATTCGAGTCAACGGCGATCGACGAGTGGACAGTCGCTGTCGACACCGATGACCTAGCGATATTCAACGATCGCGAGTTTGCAGGCAGTGACTTCGAGATCCTTCGAGAGCTGCATCAAGAAGCTGGCTACAACTGGGTTATTCCTCCGGTGTGGGATGATGAAGACCTAGAAGTACACAGTTTCCCACGAGGATCGGTTGTCAAAGAGGCGGATTGGACGACAAAAGACGGCGTTAAAGATGGATTCGAGATGCGATCGTACGCAAACGTTGTGACTGTCTTCGGAGCGTACGACGAGAAAGAAGAGGAATACCTCGTTGCAGAAGCACGCCAGGAAGATGAAATACAGCGGCTTATCGACCTTGGATTCACGGAAGGTCAAGCAGCGATCGAAGAGACATTGATCGAGCCAGATATCGATAACGACGAGGATCTTCGTCGATTTGCCAGACAAGAGCTCGTCTCTCGCGTTAATGAAGATGAGGCGAATGCAACTATCCCGATCGTCCCGAAGATTATCCCACCGGGATACGCTTATCCAGTTCCAGAGCTCGAAGACGAGGGAGAAATTCCAACATTAACGTTGGAACGAACACGCTTCAGGGACGGTTCAAGCCCAAGCGGCGAGCTGCAGTTTGAGGACCCTCCAGATATTTCAGACGTGGTCCGTAGCGTCTCAACAGACGTCCGACGGACAAAACGAGCAATCCGGTAGCGGCGATCGACAACGAACACAACAGATCACGATCGACCACTGCAGTGACCCATCGAGGCGAGCATCTGGACAATCGCTATTTTGAGGACACAATAGATGACAGAACGAGCGTTTCGTCGTGGACCCGCGACAGCTGATGCCTTCATTCGAGAAGGCGATTCGGCGCCAGCGATCGAAGCGACGCTCACATACCAAGACGGAGAACAGGCATGGGAATCGGCTTCAGAAGTAGACACGGCAACAATCTTAATCCGATCGGCACAGACGAAAGACGTTATCTACCAAAACGACGTTGGAGTTGGATCTGGTGGGTCGGTTACGTACAACTTCACAGGAGGCTTTGCGAGTACCGCGACCGGAACTCACGAGGTTTACTGGCGAGTAGAGTTTGCAGATGGTCGTCGAGAGTCGTTTCCTGAAGGAGACTTCTTGTATCTCTACGTCGCCGATCGCTTCGACGAAGATACAATGCCGTTCGTGCTCCTCGAGCTCGCAACGGTCGATGAGCCGATCGATGTCGTCCAAGTGCCTGATGATTCATCATTGAGTGGCGAAGACGAGGGATTCTACTACATCACGGAGTCCGAGAACGTCGTCTATTGGATTCCATAAGACTATGAGAAACACAACATACACACTTGAACCGGTAGCGCACAGCTTGCAGACCACAGTTTGGAGGCCGTAGCAATGGGGAAGATACTGCGGATGCTCCGCGATCGGATGAACTTCGACTTTGGAATTTTGACTGCCGATCGGCTAGGCATTCCATACAACGACCCGGATTTCAACTTCGATGTTGATGGGAACGGAAACCTCGTGGTCGATCATGTCGACTCGAATAACCAATGGACGTTTAATCCAGACGGAACGCTGGCAACCAACGCTCTCGAAGCAGGAAGTGCGACAGTAAGTGAACGAGCATTAGATTACTTTGGAGAAGAAATAGGAGTTGACAGCGACGCCAGTGGCGGGGAGTTGTCGATTGACAACATCCCCGGCGGTGGTCTAACATATTATCTTAAAGTTGAGTATAGGTTTGGCACCGGGACATCTGACGTGACATTGAGATTTAATGATGATGTAGATGGAAATAGTAATTATATCGTTTGGGATGAGCAAGGTACACGATCCACAGGAAATGATGAAATTTTATGCGTGGATACCTCATCTTTCGGTCAGGGATGTTTTTGGGCTAAAATCCAACGAGATCGGGGCTCTCGGCGGTTAGGCGTGTCTTTCGATCATCAACCCGGATCAAATGTTAATGGATTTGCACAGTCTGCGACGAGGAACGAGACAAGCTCTGATTTGGAGAAAATAACAATGAAACCTGCATCAGGATCGAGCATAGAGGGTCAAGAGGGCTCTCGAATGCGATTATGGAGGGTGCGATAATGTCTTATAAAATAACAAAAAAGAAGTTCGGAATCGAAGTATCGAAAGAAGACAAAACGGTCGTAACGACAAACTCATGGCCAATAAGAGACGAGGCCTCTGCTGATGCAATATTAGACAATTTTGCTACAAATGTGGCAATCAAAATTTTAATTGGTGCTTGCGAGGTTGAGGATGAGTTAGATCATGACAACGAGAACGACGAGTAACCCTCTTTCAGAGAGCCATTATACGAGATCGGCCTGAAATAAAGTGTGTCAACAAACAGATCAATCAGTGAATAGAGTCCAATTCTCTCTGCATGTCCACTCAAACATTCTATCACCGAGATTAGATATGAATCAGAAAACTGATTTGAATTACATATTATTCTTTTGTCACACGTGGTAGCTGTTGTATCTTTTTTATTGATAATGTACAATCTTCTGGAACGCCTGAGGACTTTGGTGGAAAAAAACTCATTCGATCCACTGCATGCATAACTTTGTATGAATGGTGACTCTGATCCCCACAATAATATTTCCCGGGTTGTCCAGGACCAAACATCCCTTCATACCCTAACGGATGGCTACCAAACCCTTGTTGTGATTTATATTTTTTATAGATGGCTCGCGCAATATCTTCTAGAGGGGATTCTTTTACCACCTGTTTAATTCCTTTTACCAGATCATCACTCGAATCTATAGGATTTCCAGTCTCCTGGGTTGTATTTGAGACATTAGCGAATGTCTCATCAGACACGCTGATTAGTGCGCTCTTCTCCTCACGACTTGACACTGGTAGTTTTGCCCACGCTTCCATAACCTCCTTGTCAAATAGAGGGAACCACCAATCATAACCCATATATGAATAAAGAGATCCATCCTGCGACATCCACTTGCTTTGTCGCTCTTTCCATTCCCAATATTCATACATTCTAATTAAATCGGATGTTGAATCTATATCGATATTAGACTTCAAAGGCGAGCAGTTTTGATCAATACGATCTCGCATTTGATCTGTTAGTTTCGAATCTCTACCCCAAAAAATATAATGATTATCAAGTATGTAATCAATTAATTCATTATACGTTTGAACCTCATTTTGGGATGGCATATGCTCTCCAATACTACCGATAGTTTGTCCAGAGGCAAAGACAGCATCATCTGGCAGTTCATCACGGTTGTTGAGCTCGAATAACGCAGGACCTGCCCAGTGTGTAGGGAAGGAGTCCATATTATGCCTTCTTTTACAATACTTTTCTCGTCTTTCGCTTTGAAACCATTCTGACCAAGTGTCTTCAGTGTACTCAACATACTTTCTATCAACATTCAATTGTTCTGCAATTCTTTGACTCTCGGTGACATCATAAAAACCAGGCTTTCCGAAAGAGATTGCAACTACAGAATCATATTCTTGCCTGACGAGTTCCGATAGAAGCAGTTTAGAATCGTATCCGCCACTCAAGAGTACACATATAGGCCTACCTCCAGCGACGGTACAGAGACGATCAACTGCTTGAACAATTGCTTGTCTCAAATTCTCTTTTGTTTTAGCTTCAATTGTACTATCATTTCTGTCAAGTTTCCTCGGATAATATTTGACATTCTGTTTCGTCTCGACATTTCCATCATTGTCAATTACTAAGATCCCACCGGCTTCGATTGTGTTAATTGTAGGACATAATGTTTCTTTTCCAGTCACATACCCTGTCAAAAGATATTCTGCTTCTAACACCGGGTCAAAATTAGTAGGATCTATGCCACCACTGATTTCTCTTGGATTATCAGCAATAATATCACCGCTCGCCGAATAATATAATGGTATACTCCTAATATGATCGACTGATGCAACTACTTTGTTCTCCAGCCGGTGGATGAACGAATAAAACCCTGAAATTTGATCATCAAACTCTTGGATTTCAGAGACTGAGCGACAACTCTGTAACTTGCTACACATTTGCTCAGCACCAAGATATTGGGATGTATCTTCAAAAAATGCAGACCCAGATACCTTCGTTTCACCTCTTTCGTACCAGATATCTTCGCTGTATATTCGTACTTGGAGACTCATTACTCACTCAATATGTGTGTACGCTTATGAATTATTTCCTATCTAACCAAGCGGGGCGTCGCGAACGTCAGCGAGCACCTCGGCGATCGAAGGATTCTTATGTTGGTTAGTCGATCGTGGCGAATCAAAAATGGGCCCGGGATGCCTACGATCGGTTAAGTAATAAGCTGATTGCCAAGGATAGGAGGCCTCAGACGTCAACAATCTGCAGTTCAAGAATTCCGATCGCCTCGTATTCCGAGATACCCTCCTCTCTAAGCCGATCGTAGAGCTCAACTTCGCTTTCGACCTGTTCCATTCGAACAATCTCTACTGCCAATCGTTCCGTCTTGAGCGATAACATAGGGCGGCTGTGCCGCAATCGTATTTAAAATAGAGCGTCATCTATGAGATTGAACTGACTAATCGCGGAGTAATGATTCAATTTCTTCGAGAGCCTCATCAACACCATTCCCATCGACATCTTCGTATGCTTCGCGAGCACGCTTCACTGCCGATCGCAGCGCCTCGAGGTCGACGCTCTGCTGGTCTCGATGGTCGGCGTCCGATCGAGGATCGTCGACGAGTTCCCAAAGACCTCGATGTGGTTGATCCACATGGCCATGTTCTTTGAGACGTTTGAGTCGTTGGCTCACGTACGATCTCGATTGATCGATTTCTTCTGAAATATAGCCCGGGTTGACGCGATCGGCCTGCTCAACCATGAAATCGAGAATTGCATTGTCGACGTCATTCAACTGCCGAGGTTCAAGCATTAACTCACTCTTCACACTCATTGTTTTTAATAATGGCTACAACAACTAATAACTATCTATAGTTATAACTATTAGTTAGATATATATAATAAAAGCTCATAGTAGTAACTGAGCAGGGGAGTTCGGCATCGGAAAATGGCCGACTCGCGGTGGAACGCGATCGACCTTGCTCTGGTTTAGAGCATGACAAGAAACAACCCACACACGCGAAAAACTTACGAGTTGCAAGAACCGGAAAAAGTCACAGACGTTCGAATGTTGGACGTCGGCGATCGTATCATTGTTGGCGATCGAAAGAAACCACTGACAGTCACGTTCAAAGGCTACAAACACAAGCAGGAACTCGACAACGGTCGCGAGTACACGCAATGGGCGATCGCAGCAGAAGGAGACTGGCAGAACGCAAAGCCGATCGAGATACACAACGCGATCGAGCTTCGAGGCTGGCTCGGACACGTAACCGATGAAGCAAGCGAGACCTGCAACGACCTGGGGCAACCGATCGACGTCCAGCTGGTCGCGATGGTTGATCCATACCGTCCCGAAACAGAACTCAGTTTTGAGACTGCGCGATCGATCTGTGAGGCGAGCGTATGACGCTCACATGCCCCAACTGCGATTCGATCAATATCCTGCTGTACGATGATAACGATGCAACGTTTCCAGAGACGCGCGTTGAGTTCTTTTTGTGCCAAGAGTGCAACCACGAATTCCGACAGGTGTTAGTCGCATGAGTGTTCACGAAATCCCGATCGTTGGATCACAGCCAACGACAAAGCGCGATATTCGAGCGGTGACGGAGTACTTGTCTGTCGTTCCGATCGCCCCTGGCATGTTTCGCGTATATAACGCAGATGCGACCAAAGAGCACATCGTCGACCTCGAGGGAGGCGCATGCACGTGTCACGACTTCCAATACCGAAGTCCAGAGCTCGGCGATCGTGGCTGCAAGCACATCCGACGTGTTCGCATTCGCGAAGGCGTAGACGAACTCCCGCCAGTGCCACGACGTCGGATCGATCCAACACTGCTGATCGAGTTGGAGGCCGATCGCGATGAGTAATCCATCGCGACTGACGCTCGTTGGGTGTGGCAAAGCAAAGATTGACCTCAGCGATCGCGAAGAGGATACCATTCCTGCAGCGAAACTGTACTCGTCGTCGTACTTCAGGCTCAAGCGAGAGTACGCAGAGCGCCAGTCTGACTCGTGGTTGATTCTCTCAGCGCTGCACGGCTTGTTATCCCCGTGGGAGCCGATCGAGCCGTACGATGTCTCGCTTACGCGATCGGGATTCAGCGGCAGTGACGACCCACAGTATGCCTCGATCGATCACTGGGCGACAGCTGTCGATCTAGATCTCTGCGAGGTCGTCGAAACGCTGTTCCCAGATCTTGATGAACTCGTTGTCCTTGCCGGTCAGGCGTATGTCGAGCCACTCCGACCGGCGCTCGAGGCGATATGCGATCGCCATGGTGTCACACTGCGGCTCCCGTTCGATCGGACGTCCGGGATCGGAGAGCAACAAGCATGGTTGAAAGACCACACAGATCGATCTCGATCGGTGAGTCAGCAGTACAGACGCTTGTTTGCAGACGAAACGAGGGGGTCGAAATGAGTACTCCACGCCTGGGGCCGCGATCGTTCTCCGATCGGGAGACCCACTTCTCGATCGTCAAGAGCACAACGCCAGTCACTGTCGATGGCTTTGCATTGCACGAACCAACGGGAGAAGTCGAATGTTGCGAGTGTGACCGATCGCATCACAATATCGACGAGATCCCGCATCAAAGCGGCTGTAGTCAGCGCTTTGTCCGATCGCATTGGTGGGTCCAGCAGATGCAGACCGATCGGTAGATTCCAACAGAGATCTACTTCACAACTTCCATTACTGACGTGAATACCAATGGAAGCACAATCAGAGAAAGTAGAACAACATACAGCGTGATATAGATTTCAGGTAACACGTCACTTGTATTGACTCCCGTGGCAGTGAACGACACTGAAAATACCTCGACAGCGATTTCTTGAAATCCTACCAGAATTACTATTGCTGCAAAAATTGGAATCTCTGTGATTAGTTCTGCTATAATCTTTTTAAAATTCATCATACAGCCCCGTATAAGATACGTACGCAAAATACAGAATAGCGAATATCAGTATGACTGATAAAATATGGGATCCTACTATAAGTGTGATCAAAAGCGCAATCGCCGACATTATTGCACCAGTCACACTCACTGATCGGTATATCTTATCTAATGAGCGTTTAGATGACTTTTCGACAATGGATTCAATGTATGTCATGTTCCTTTCCAGCTGGTCTGTGAACCAACTCGCAGTAGTTGCTTGATCAAGTACGCCACCATCATCTATTGATGCAGTAACTGCTTCTTCGAAGCTATTGTTATGCACGTAAATACGCTCTTCAGGATTAATAACTTCTCTGGAGATGTGCCTTTCTAATACATCCATCCGTGTTTCGATATGATCTGAACGGGCCCTTTCAGATTCAACACGTTTTGCGATCGACTCAATCGAATTATGAATAAGCAAATCAAACGCATCCGTATTCTCATCTGACTCACGTAATTGATTTGGACGGGGTGACAGAGGAAAATCAGCCGATGAACCAATATGCTCTCTTTCTCTAAATTGGTGTTTCCCAGGGTCAAATGAAATATCGCCAGCTTTACTCATTGTTGGCATTATCCTCTAGAAGAGACTCCATTTGATCAAGTTCCTCTTTTACAACTTCAAGAGTTTTTTCTACAGATTCTCGTGATTCCTTGCCGATCTCTAAATCGTCGTCGACACAACGTCGAACGCTTTCTTTTATCGCCCGCATTAGTGATGCACTAAGATTGGATGCCGTTTCGACTGGGACACGAATGTCGAGGATTTCTTGACTCCCACTAATGGCCTGATAATCGACTATTGGTTGCTGGTAATCTGAATCATATCCGACTGAAGATCTGTATGAGGATATTGGATTCCGTTGTCCAGAGATTACTTCGAGATACACCGCAACAAAGTCTGGTTCAAGAGATTGATACCGCTGCCCGAGATCGTTAGCCTCTTCAAGCATCTCTTGATATTGTTCCCCTTCTGGAAAGATGATCTCATCTTCATCAGATGTGTCCCGATATGCTCCAATAACAACAAATCGGAATACCTGCGGTTCAGATACTGCTAAATTGCGCAGCCTCTTTTTAACAGTAGCAGTTTCATTTTGGAGATGTGCGGTAAGTGTAGCATCGAGAATATCTCGAACAACATCTTTCATTTGAAGATAGTGATCGAATTGTTCCTCTGTAATAAGGGAAACATCACTATCGACATCGACGACGTCCGATTCCATAGTATGTCAATTACTGTGTCATGTTAAAAATCCATTCTTAATAATTGTCACTTATTTTGTATATTTTTCTCTCGGAAATACCAGCCCTGCTTTTTATACTTGAGTCTCAACTGAATTGATATGTTTGCGAACAAGTGGGTTTTTGACGAAGACCACGTTCCCGAAGATCTCGTCCATCGCGATGGCGAGCTCTCGCAGCTGGCCCGATCGTTCGCACCAACACTTCGCGACGAGCCAGCACAGAACGTCCTGATCTCTGGACGCAGTGGCGTCGGCAAGACCGTCACGACACGACGATCGCTCGAACTACTTCGGAATCAAGCGCCTATCGCGACGGCACAACTGCAGTGTCTCGCGTACACAAAAAGCGATATTCTCAGGCATATTCTCGATCGGTTTCCCGGCACTGCATCCGTCTCGAAAGGCACGCCAGCGCTGGATATCCTTTCAGAGCTCCAACGGACGATCGATCGGCCCTACGTGATTGTCCTGGACGAAGCTGACAGCCTGCCGAATCTGAATCTCCTTGGCGATCTCCTCCAGGTGCGCGGCGTGTCGATCGTTGCGGTGAGCCACGAGCCACAAACGTTTCTCAACCGATCGAGCGCCAGGGTCCAGGAGGCATTCCACAACGGACAGATCCAGTTTGATCCCTACACTGTTGATGAGCTCGTCTCGATTCTTTCGGCACGAGCCACACATGGATTGCGTCCAGGCTCTGTCGATCGATCGCAACTCGAGGCGATCGGCCGTGCAGTTGATGGCGCTGCTCGCCATGCGATCCAGTCATTGCGTGCAGCTGCAGACATCGCGATCGATAACGAGCATGATGCGATCGCCGATGCAGATATTGACGAGGGGATTGTCTTGGCGAAACAACGGATTCGACGCCAAAAACTCCGATCGCTCTCCTATCATCATCACGTCGTGTATGAGCTCATCCGATCGAGTCCAGGCTCTGTTGTTGGCTCCGGTGAGTTGCACGATCGCTATGAGGATCACGCCGATCGGCTGTATCGAGCTCGCGATCAAACCAGCGTGAGTCGTCGACGTCGACGGCAGGTGCTCGAAAAGTTAGAGCAGTATAGTTTGGTCCGATCGACCGGCTCCACGCGATGGAAGCAATACACTGCGATCGATCCGAACGTCGAAGCGCCGATCGAGAATGAAGTGGTAATGCAGATCTAATTCTCTCGGAAATCGCGACCCCTTTTATACTGCATCCGATCGTCGATCTGAGTGCGTGAAAAGAGATTTACTCAACCGGCTCAAGCTCGGACGCATCGAGCTCCTCGTCCAAGTAGGCGTGGCCTTTGTCGGTGAGGCGGTAGAGGCCTCTATCTACACGCTCAAGCAGACCATATTTTGTGAGTTCTACGCAGCGCTCGCCGGCGTAATCTCTTCGAACATCAACCCGGACGGTATTCGCGTCACGGGAAAGTGCCCGAGGAGTCATGTTGCCTTCGTCTCGAATTACTTCGAGGATCCTATTATCAGTAGGAACCATCCAGTCAGCCGGTTTGCGCACCACGCACGTATCTGCGAGGGTAGTACTCATGTAAACACCGATATAATACACAATACCCCCCGAAACCATATATTTGTTCCGTCAATAAAGGGTTACTCACACCCTAATGACGGGTAAGGTATTTATGCGATCACGATAATAGATTAACTGGAAGTCACGCACGCATTATACGGTAACTAAAATGCAACCGGTGTGACAGCACCGATCGCGTGGCTTCCGAATCCAGAGTACGGATTTCATCAGCCATGGAAACAAAGAACGACCGTCCTCTTAAGAATGAGGACAATGACCGATTTGAACAGACACCGATTACAGAGCAGATTGTATCAATCCAAGCGTTAGGCAAGCTCTTCGAGGCCGCCGACGCCTGGAGTGATGATGAGATGGACACGATCGTCGCGCAGTTGGCGATCGATGCCGGATTTTCACGAGATAACGTAGAGGTTGCAGCCGAGCTTGCAGAGACGCCTCTCGATCTATGCAGTGAGCCACAAGCCACACTTGCGCTCGAAGCCGATCGCCCAGTGACGGATGGCGGGATCGAACAACGCCGATCGACGATTGCGAGCCTCGCGCCTGATAGGGATTTTGACACCGACACAGGATTCGTTCATTTCCGCAATGTTCGAGCAGGCCTCGAAGAGATTGTGGATGCGCTGTCTGATCTCAACAAACGGCTTCGTATCCAGTACGAAACAGAGTACGGAAAATTCCGAACCGAATTCGTTCGCGATGACGACGATCGAATCTACCACGTCGAATATAATTGGAATGAAGACAGCCAGGAGTGGCTCCCGATCGGCTCTGAAGAAGTTCGCAGTATGAAGGTGATTCGATGAGCTGCGTTTCCTGCGGCGGTCGAACGTCTGGTCGAAAGTGTTCGGAGTGTCTCATGATCGAGCGCGTTGACGAGCACTTCCAAGCCGATCGCGAGAAACGGAAGAAGCAAGATGAAGAGCTCGTCACTGATGGCGGAGAACCTGCTTTGGATGCAGATGCAGAAATACACGTCAGCCACGCCGCTAAAGAAGGCTCGCTCAAATTACTACTGAGAGCATGTGATATCTCTGGTCCATCGCGAGAACGTGCATTCCTTGATGAAATAGACTCGATCGAAGAGTTGGTTGACTATCACGCGGAGCATGGGGATTTCACGGCGATCTACGGAGTCGGCCCAGCCAAGAACAGAAAGCTGTGTGCAGCTGTGGAGATGATCTCGAAGACGCCTGAAGAATCAGAGGCGATCGTCACAGACGGCGGCGTTGACGAAATGCCAGCGCCAGTGTATGAGACAAAGACGATCCGAGTGCACGAGCCCGATCGCGGCCAGTACATCTTTTTGATGTTGACGCGGTTCGACGGCCTGCAACAATCACTGTTCGCAGAGATTGGCTACACAAGCACGTACATCCAGTTTGCGACGATGAGCTCTGGATCGCACAATCGCGATGCAGATACCGATCCGTTCGCGATCGCTCGGCGTCGTGATGACGATTTTAAAGACACAAATGCGTTCGACCTGATGTACGCGCTTGATTCTGGAAAAGTCGAGTGGGACGCGATCGAAGACGGCGATCGACTCACAGAAGTGAGGGTCCAAGAGCTTGTCACTGGGGAAGACGAAGTCCCTGATGAGATAGTCACGGATGGAGGCGAAGATATTGAAGAGCCGATCGAAGACATACCATCCCCGGATGAGATTGATCCAAAGACGGTCTTGTTGGTCTGTGGGAACTGGCTGACGGACACGGCATTCAAAGTCGAAACGCCGGATTACACCTGGCAGCATCTCTCGCTCACCCGTGCACGAAAGGCACATCAGTTTGACCGAGCAACCGGCGGCCAGTTCAAGGCACAAGCGCTGGAAGTCGAAAGCACACACGGTACGCCGTATCGATTGCGTCTGTCCACAAACGATCGCGTTGTCCTCGATCGAAAAGAAGCCGGAGAGTGGACCCTATATAAGGCAGTCGATGCACTCCGAGTGGTGAATCCCCCGCGTTTGGATCATCACAAACTGTACGAGGGTCTGATCGAGGCAGACGGAGCCGTCTCACTCGCGCATGAGCCGATCGGGTTGAATTCATCAGTCATTCGAATTCTTGAAAAATATGGCTATCACGAGAGTTCGACGCAGACACAGCGACGGTTATCGACCAAACTCAAAAAGCTCGATCCAGACGAGCTCTTTGACGATCGGCCGGATGGAGATGAATCGTACAAGAAGTTCTACAAAACGCGAGGGGAGGCATAATGACGAGTGAAGTCACCGAGCACATCGATCGAGCCCTGGAGACGGCGATCGTCAACGGAACCGATCTCGATGATGTTGAAGATGCACTGAATGACGGTCTCGATCGTCTTGATCAACTGCGCGTTGTGCGGGGTGAAGCATGAGCGCAATCGAGGAGGCTGCCGATCGAGCAGCGGCGATCGACGAGCTCGACGACTCCGAGGCGTGGATGCTTTCGATGGGCTACGGCGCTATCATGCTCGAGGGGCCAAACGGAGAGTACGTTACCTGCGAAAAGCCGATCGACGTGGAGGAGTGGTGCTAATGCACGCGATTATCATCTCGCGTGTGCGAGGCGAGCCGCGATCAACCACGATCGACTCCCAACTTGAACCGAACACGTATCCAGCGATCGACGCTGAATCGACTGCGTATTTGGATGGCAAGCAGATCTATCACGGCACTGCAGCCGATCGCATAGAAGTCCAAGAACAGCAAGTTAGCGTGGATGAAAACACGATCGCGACGTGGCAAGAGCCTACGTTGGATATTCACGCAACCGAGTGGTACGCCGATCTCGAAGCCGGTTGGATCGGCGTCGATTCGTCGAAAGGCGATTGGTTAGTCTCACATCTCGCCATCAAACACGGAGTCCAGGCGTACGAAACGTTCGTGAATCTCGATCGATTCGCTGAGTACCTTCGCGACGAGCAGGAGACGGCTACGGCGTGGCATACCGCCCGATCGCAATCGTATGATGACGACGGAGACAGCGAGAAAACAACGATCAACTACCACGATGCAGCAACGATCGCTGAAACGGCTCGTGGGACGAACGTCCAACTCGGCTTTGAGTACTTTTGGGATGACGTCCTCGTTCGCGGCACGATCGCGAAGTCCGGCTACGCAGCGATCTACTCACACATGACTGTCGAGGAGTTTGCCCGCTGGGTTGCAGACGAGTTACTCCCGTTCTGTTATACAGAAGCGTTCGGACAAGTAGAGCTCGGTCAACAAGATTCCTCCAGTGAGGTGGAATCATGAGCAGCATCGGAGATGTAGATTATCATCAGAACGAGGTTGAGGTGCCTGAGCGAGATATTGAGTCAGTAACCGAAGCCCTGACAAACGTCTCGCCCGGCGATACTCTCCGTGTCACGGCCGGGATCGACGGAGACGTCCAAGCCGACACGTGGACTGTCATCAACTTCGAGCGGGATGTGCAGGGCTTTGCGTACCGAGTGACCATGATGATGTCTCCAAGAGACGACGGCTGGACTCGGATGTATATCACAGGGAGTGGTAACGACAATCCTGATCTCGACGATTGGGAGCTGGTCAGTATCCCATACCACGTCCCAACTAAGACTGCCGATCAGCGAGACTTCGTAGCAAATGGTTGGATTGTCTCTGTCAACCGACTGGCTACTGATGGCGGTACGGAATCTGGGGGCGCGATCGAACAGCGAGATCCCGCCGATGATCCGCACGAATGCTCAATTTGTGGTGTCTACATCGGCAGTTTTCCAGGAAACGAGTACTGCGATCCATGCGCTCGTGAAATTGGTGAGAAACCACCACTGATTTCGTGTATGGGGTGTGGTGGCCGATCGCCCCAAAACCAGATGAAGCCAGTCGATATCTCAACTGAGGACGAGTACTACCCAGATATCCGCTATCTCTGCTGGAGTTGCTCGGGAGGTCGATCTCGATGAGCAACCAGAGCTCTAATCAGAATTTCAGCCGATCGATCGTGCTCTGGTGGCTGTTCGTTCTCATCGCGATCGCGATCTTTGCTGCGATGGGCATGACCTACGGAGGGTGGGTATGAGCGCTCAACAAGCGTCGAACTGGCAGCATCAAGACGGTCTGCCAGTCGTCCACGATACCGGCTGTGCACAATCGTATCCACAGCGTCGATGGAACATGCGTTGTCCAGATGGCTGGGAAGGATATCCAGTCCGTGTTGCATGGCGAGAAGCAGAGCCAGTCCCGATCGTCGAAGTGACACACAAAAGCCGACGCTATCACAGCCCGAGCGGCATGTTGCTCGTGGCAGATAGTGGCTTTTTGACGACCTGTTTCCCGGACGACGAGCGCGACCTATCGATACACAAAAACACAGAGGCAGACCGATGAGTACCACGAGTTCACAAGCAGACAGAGATGAAAAACAGTACCGCGACGCACTCAGGCGTCTCGCAACGAGCGATCGAGCCACTGCGCCGATCTATGCAGAGCGCTATCGCCGACTCTACGAGGAGGAACCGGAACCATGAGTGTCGCTATCCAACCGATCCATAACTTCGTCAACGATCGACGAGATCAGGGCGGGATCAGATTCGAGATCGGATTGAGTATCCGCGGCGACCTGGCGTTCGATCGGATTATTGAGCTCGACGAGATCGTCGCGAACAGCGCCGGTCGCTTGCTGTTGCTTTTCGGCAGCGAGATCAGTGAGCGCTGCGCCACAGGCCGAACAGAACTCGTCGCGATCGGAGAGGGGAGTCGAACATCTGAAACAGCGCTCGAGGCGATGATCGGATTGAGTGTCGGGCGTCTCGATGCCGTAATGCGAGGCGATGTGATCGTTGAGCTCCTCATCGCGCACGCCAGAGTAGATCTTGATCATGTTTGTGTCGACGTCCCAGCAGGCACGATGTTTGATTGCTTGTTCGGACAGCCCTTCACGAATCCATCGCGAGATCGCAGTCTTACGGAAGTTGTGCGTGTTGACGCGATCGCGATCGATGCCAGCACGATCGGCAAGTCGTTTGATCTGTCGAGCTGCAATTTGGTATTGGAGCGCGCCGTCATCGTCGTCTTCGATGTTTTCGAGTTTGTGCAGCAGCGCTGCGTCGTCGACATCCCGACGAGGATGGTTGTTCAACCACGACGAGACGTAGCCTTCCGACCACGTGATCGGGATCGTTCCCGATGCATCCTTGACATTCGCGTCGGAGTTGATCGTGATCGTCGCCAGGTTGCCCGACAGATCCACATCGGAGACTCGCAGAGAAATGAGTGCGCCGATCCGGAGGCCAGAGTCTGCAAGCAGGGCGATCAGCGCGGAGTCGCGAGCGTTCTTGCACGCATTGAGGAGTGCATCAATCTCATCATCAGTCAGGAGGTCCTTCGGATCGACCGATCGAATATTCGAGCCGCCGACATGGATGTCTCCAGCCCACGATTCGTTTCGTTCGTCGAAGAACCGACGCAGGGCCTTTCGGTAGTTCCGCAGCGTGCCGTCAGCGAATCCCCGATCGTGTTTGAGATCAAAGAGGAAGGAGTCGACATCGTTCTTATCCATCTCGACGAGCGGGATGTCGGATCGCTCCGCGGAGAGACGGAGTCGATTGAGTCGGTTGGCGATCGTTCCTTCGTTGATCGATCCGCTGACGTCCCACTGTCGAATGATCTGCATGATGGCATCGCGATCGCGATCGTCGATGTCAGCTGTCTCGAGTTTGCTGAGTTGTCCTTGGTACCGTTTGTGGTATCCTTGCACATCAGTTGTGTCAGTCATACTCGCTACAACGGATGCGGGGATTATAGTCGCTGTGACGATAATCCGTGTGGGACTATTCGTTTATTCTTTCAGACTCACTCTCTTCAGACCGATCGGTCTCGGTTGCTGCAGCCGAAATATCGTAAATAACCCGTTCAAGCTCCTGTTTGCGGCGCTTTTTTGCCAA
>LFCJ01000703.1_pt1 | contig 21764 bp, 21 predicted proteins | sample 643141 | NCBI WGS metagenome assembly LFCJ01 (sample SAMN03766243, study PRJNA286221) | soda lake metagenome | biome: soda lake; feature: Kulunda steppe; material: water; isolation source: sample B1-Br-g2 brine of Lake Bitter-1 | place: Russia: Kulunda steppe | collected 2010-07
GGTGGCCTCTCGACGGCCTGTTATCTCGCCGATGCGGGAGCCGACGTTCGTGTGGTCGAACAGAACGAACAACTCGGCGGACGGGCGAGTCGCCTCGAGAGGGATGGGTTCCGGTTCGATATGGGGCCGTCGTGGTATCTGATGCCCGATGTCTTCGAGCGGTTTTTCGACGATTTCGATCGGACGCCGAGTGAGTACTACGAGCTCACCCATCTCGATCCCCACTATCGGATCTTCTTCAAGGATGGTGACCAGGTCGACATCACGCCCGAGTTAGAGCGGACGAAATCGATCTTCGAGGAGTACGAGCAAGGAGCAGGTGAAACCCTAGAGCGCTATCTCGAGAAATCCGAGGAGAACTACGAGATCGGGATGCGTCATTTCGTCTACGAAGATCGGCCCCGACTCCGGGATTACATGGACTTAGATGTCGCACGAAACGCCCGTGGGCTGTCGCTGATCGGCTCGATGCAGGGCCACGTCGAGAACTATTTCGAGCATCCGAAACTCCAGCAGATCATGCAGTATACGCTTGTGTTTCTGGGTGGCTCGCCGACGAATACGCCGGCGCTGTATAATCTGATGAGCCACGTCGATTTCAACCTCGGCGTCTGGTATCCCGAGGGTGGGATCGGAGAGGTCGTCGACGCCTTCGTCGACCTCGGCCGCGAGTTAGGTGTCGAGTACGAAACTGACCGACCGGTCACCCAGATCAAAGGCCGGGAAGGTGCGTTTCTCGTGGAGACGCCCACCGGAGCGTTACGCCCGGATCTGGTCGTCAGCAACGCAGATTACGCCCACACCGAACAGGAGCTTCTACCGCCCGAACGCCGGGGCTACGACACCGACTACTGGGAGTCTCGAACCTATGCGCCATCTGCCTTTTTGCTTTATCTCGGCGTCGAGGGCGATGTCGACGAACTCGCCCATCATACGCTCGTTCTCCCGACGGAGTGGGACGAGCACTTCGAACAGATTTTCGACGAGCCAGCCTGGCCCGACGATCCGGCCTACTACGTCTGTGTCTCCTCGGCAACCGACGACGACGTTGCCCCCGACGGTCACAGCGCGCTGTTCGTCCTGGTCCCGATCGCGCCCGGCCTCGAGGACACCCCCGAAATTCGTGAGGAGTATCGCGACCTCGTCCTGGAGGATCTGGCCGCGAATACGGGGACGGACCTGCGTGATCGAGTCGTCCTCGAGGAACGCTTTTCGGTGGAAGATTTCGCCAGTCGGTACAACAGTTTCGACGGGACTGCCCTCGGGCTTGCGCATACGCTTCGGCAGACCTCGCTTTTCCGGCCGCCACACCGGGCGAAAAAGGTCGACGGACTCTACTTCGTCGGCGGAGACACGACGCCTGGGATCGGCATGCCGATGTGTTTGATCAGCGGGAAACTCACCGCCGAATACGTCCTCGAAGATCACGGATGAGAGGCGAGATGGCAAGCGGTGACGGCGAGTGCGCGCTGACTGGGCGCAGCGAACAACTGCGCTACCTGCTTGTACTCTCGAGGCCACGGTTCTGGCTGTATTTGGCTGGGCCGGTGGTCGTCGGTGTCGCCTACGCGGCCGGAAGTCAACAGGAACTGTTCGCGCCGGCCGCGGTCGCGCTTTTCGTGTACTTTCTTTTGCCGGCGAACGTCTTTCTGTATGGGATAAACGACATCTTCGATCGGGAGATTGACGCCGAAAACCCAAAAAAAGACCAGAAGGAGGCCCGCTATGGTGGCCAGCGGTTCGTTCCGGTCGTCGTGGCCCTCAGCGCGCTGGCCCCACTGGTGTTCGTCCCGTTTTTGCCTGGGGTAGCACTTGCCTGGATCGCCGTCTTTCTGATCCTGGGGGCAGCTTACAGCGCTCCGCCGGTCCGCTTTAAGACGACGCCGGTGCTCGATTCGGTCTCCAACGGCCTCTATATCGCCCCCGGTGTCGCGGCGTATGCGGCACTCGCGGGGAGCCAACCGCCCGTCCTGGCGATCGCCGGCGGCTGGCTCTGGGCGATGGGGATGCATACGTTCTCGGCGATTCCCGATATCGTCCCCGATCGGGCAGCCGGTATCCGGACGACCGCGACCATACTCGGCGAGCCGAAGACCTACGCCTACTGTGGTGTCTGCTGGCTTGCCGCCGCCGTGGCCTTCGGCGCACTCGACGTGCGACTCGGCGCGGCGTTTGCGGTCTACCCGCTGCTCGTTGTGTCGATCGTTGCCTCGAGCGTCGACGTCTCGCGAGCCTACTGGTGGTTTCCCGCGATCAACACGGGCGTCGGGACTGGGTTGACGATCGGTGCGCTGTGGGTGATGGTCAATGGATAGTGACGTCGGCCACGGTGGTGCGGGCTCGAGTGACGCAGGCAAGCGATCGCCGGAGGCCGTCGGCGAATCAACCACGAGAGCGACCCTCCAGCGTCGGCTCGAGGAGCTAATCCGCGAAAACCGGTTTACGATCGCCGTCTTCTTCCCGTTTGTGGGGGCGGTGACGCTGGTGGCGAGCGCCGAGGGGCTGTTGCCAGAGCCGCTTGCGTACAACCCGCTTTTGATCCTCTTTGGGACGATGGTGATGCGCTCGCCGCTTTTGGTAGGCTTGCTCCCGAGGGTTGGCTGGTGGGCACTTGGCTGTCTTTCCGTCTTGACGATCTACACCTACGCCATCGAAATCGTGGGCGTCAGGACCGACTGGCCCTACGGCGCATTCGAGTATACGATCTCACTGGGCCCGATGTTACTCGGCGATGTCCCCATCGCGTTGCCGTTGTTCTTTATCCCGCTCGTATTAAACGCCTACCTGCTGATGCTGCTTGTCTTTGGCTCGTGGGTCGATCGCGCGGCCGTGAGAATCCCGATCGCCATCGCAGCCACCGTCGCGATCGACCTCGTCTTAGATCCCGCGGCCGTCGCGATCGGCTTCTGGGCGTTCGACCCGCCGGGTGTCTTCTACGGCGTGCCCGTCTCGAACTACGTCGGTTGGGTCATTTCGGGGACCGTCGCCGTGATCCTCGTCGATCTCGCGTTCGACCGCGAGGCGTTGCTCGAGCGGGTTCGGGAGTGTGAGTTTATGCTCGACGATCTGGTGAGTTTCGTCCTGTTGTGGGGGACGGTTAACCTCCTGTATGGAAACTGGCTCGCAGCCGCCGTCGCGGGCGTGTTCTGTCTGGGTCTCTTTCGGACCGACCGGTATGACCTCGAGATGGTTCGGACCGCCGTCCCCGGTCTCGAGTCGAGACACAGTAACTGACGGGAAATCGATGAGACAGTACTCGATCGAGGTCGTTACTGGGTTGGCACCCGACCGCCGTAATCGGGGCCGTGTCGGTCCGTGCTGTCGGCGGTCGGGACGGCGGATACGCGTCTGAAGACGGCTTCTGGATCCTGGTTCCAGTGCCAGTGCCAGCGTGTCTTTGCCAGACACCACAGTTTTCGGGTCGTCGACAGCGTCGGATCCGACGACAGGACGTCGTACTCGCGAGCGCGGATGACCGCGTGGTGTTCGGCATACAACACCGCAGCGAGCAAGACGGGGAGCTGGCAGTCTTTTGGGAGGTAGCGGATGCCGGCGACGCCCTCCCGGTAAAGTGCCTCGGCGCGGTTCATCTCGTCGGCCATCGCCGCCGCAAACGAGGGCGTATACTCGAGCGATTCGATCTGTGCTTCGGTGACGCCGTGTGCGCGAAGGGTCTCCTGTGGGAGATAGATCCGATCGCGGTCGAGGATATCCTCACGGACGTCCCGAAGAAAGTTGGTAAGCTGGAAGGCCTCGCCGAGTTTGATCGCGTGGGGTAGTGCAGTCTCTTCCATCTCGGGCTCCATGATCGCGGTCATCATGACGCCGACGGCGGCTGCAGAGCCTCGCATATAGGCCTCGAGTTCGTCGTAGGTCTCATACCGGCTTTTGCTGATGTCGGTTGCCATCGCGTCGATAAACTCCTCGACTTCCTCGTCGGCGATACCGTACCGTTCCCGGAGTTCGACGAAGGCCTCGAGAACGGGGCCGTCGGGTGGCTTCTCCCCGAGTGCCTGGGCGCGAAGCGACTCGAGTTCGGCGCGTTGGTCTTCGGCTGGAGTGTCGGCGGCGTCGTCGACGACCTCGTCGGCGATTCTAAAAAAGGCATAGAGGATGTGGGTGGCCTGTCTGACACGCTTGGGGAGAAATTTCGTTGCGAGATAGAACGTCTTGCCAGTCTGTTTCTGTATCGCCTTACCGGCCTCGATATGTTCCTGTTGCATTTGCGGAATGAGTGTGGGGTAGTTGTAGTCACGATGAACGGCAGGTTCGCTTGATGGCCTAGAATAGGACAAATCGCTATAAAATACCTCCCCCTCACAGGTAGGGTGGGGAACGCGAGTGCGTCACACAGTAGCGAGTGCCGGCTACGTCGGCTCTCGAGCGTCGCCATCGAACAGTTCCTCGAGGAGGTGACGCTGTGCCGACCGGAGATGCTGGTGGAACGTCGATCGGGAGATATCCATCGATTCGGCCAGTTGTTCACCGGAGACCGCCCGTGGCCACTCGAAGTACGAGGCCAGATACGCCTTTTTTAGTGCCGTCTGCTGGCGGTCGGTGAGTCTCTGGTCGAGTCGACTCCGAAAGTCCTGTGGGGTCCGTCGTGGTCGGTCGTTTTCGTGATAGCTGAGCAGTTCGACCTGGTCGTACCGGTCAGAAAGCAGGTCATAGACCGATCGGGCCGACTGACCGGTAGCGAGGTCGACCTCGAGGTCGGCGATACCGTCGGCGGCGTCGAATCGCTGAATCACCGCGCTGTGTTCGGCGAGTGTCTCGAAGATGCTATCGCTGACCGTCAGTTCGAGGAGCGTGCCGTCTTCGTACGTGGCAATTGCGGTCGCGTCGTCGACTTCCTCGAGATGAGCCGCGCGGTCGGCTGGGTCGACTGCGGGGCCGGCGTGGACGAACACGAGCGGGCGTCCCTCTTCGTAGGCGAGGCCGCGATAGGTGACCGACGTCTCGAGGGAATCGGCGAGTGCCGTCAGGACGAGCGAGGAATCCTCGATAACGAGTTCGAGGGCTGCAGTCGCGTCGCTTGTTAGCATTTGACGTGTCTCGGTTGCGTTGATCGCGGTCGCGATCGTATCGGCGAGTGACTCGAGGACCAGCAGTTCGCGGTCCGTAAATGCCTCGGGTTCGTCGGCGAAAACCACGAGGATGCCGTAGGTCACCTCCCCGTATGTAAGCGGGATTGCCGCGACGGCCAGAAGATCCGAGCCAGCGCCGACGGGCCACCATCGGTCGGCGTCCTCGAACGTATCGAGATTCTGGATGACGGCTGGATCTCCGGTCTCGAGCGCTTTTACCGCCGGATGGCTCAGATCGGAGTCGAGTACGAGGTTGCCATCCTCGAGTGGAACGTCGCTGTTGCTCGCCCACTCGCGGGGTGAAAGCCGCTGGCTGGTGACGTCGACGCGTCCGATCCAGGCGAGGGTGTATGGATCAGTCGCCGCGAGTCGGGCACAGACGCGGCGTTCGATCTCCTGTCGAGTCTCCGCACTGACTGCCGTGTCGGTAACGTCTTGGAGCAAGCCGTCGACGCGGTCTATGATCTCCTCGAGGGCCTGCCGTTCAGATCGGAAGCGCTCGGCTACACTCTCGGCGTGTTTGCGGTCGGTGATGTCGATGTGGGCGACCGAGACTCGAACTGCGCCATCGACGCTAAACCGGGTCGCTTGCATCAAAAACCACTGTTCGTCGGTGTGGCAGGGATATGCAAGCGAGTAGGTCTCACGGTCACCCGCGAGGACGGCCTCGAGCCCCTCGGTAGCCCGCTGGGCGTATTCGTCGTCGTTCATTGCTACGGTGGCCACGTAGTTCGTCCCGACGCGGTCAGCAGACGGCTCATCGTCGCAAAACTCCCGCCATGTGCGGTTTGTCGACAGAATCGTCCCGCTGTCGTCGACGACGGCGACGATAGCCGGAAGGCTCTCGAGCGTCGCCGCCGCGAGGTCGGTCCGGAGCTCCATAGTTGGTCTACGTCACAGGCGGATATAATGCGACCGGAGTTGACCTCCTTCACGCCCTGAAGGACGATCAGTCTCGAGCGATAAAACCCCAAGCAAGCGGCCCAAGCGTACCGATCAAAGAGTCTGAGTGTGCGACAACGTTTTTATACGGCGTCGTGGACTCACGTCACAGAGATCAGCGTGCAAGACCAACACACAGCCCCCCGGACAGTCGAACTGTGGATTCGCTCGTTTGCGCCGCTTTCGACAGGGTCACGACGAGATCGCACGCTTGAGCGAGTCAAAACGCTCGAGGCTCGCGGTGTGATCGAAGACGTCGAAATTGGTGTCTGGGGGAAGGCGATCGCACGGTCGAGAGCCCACCGGCAGGTCCCACAACTCGAGCGAATCGAGCGTCGACTGGTCGCCTTCGAGGAGTGGGCCGAACGAACCGATCGACAGCTCGAGCCGTTTTTTAGACGGCGGCGAATCGAGTCGACGATTACTGGCGAGTCCTGTGAGGTGTCGCGGCTGCCGACGATCGCACTCGCGGAGTTCGAGGGTAACAGACTCGTTCACGTCGCGCCGTCCCGAGACGGTGTGCGAACGATCGGCGTTTTCGACCGACTCGAGGCACTGGCCGAGGGCGACGATTCGACCGTTCGGTTCGACAGTAATTTCGGCCAGCGTGAAACCGACGACCGCTCCGATATCCGCCGGCGGACGAGACGTCGACGGCGGCTGGGACCGGCCTCGGGGCCGGGATGACGCCGTTTGCAACGACCGGCAAGTAGCCGAGACGGCGAGACCGCATTCGGTGTTCAACCTATATGGGACTCAGTGACATAGTGGCGCGTATGGCATCAGCCACAGCCCAGCGATCACGGTGTCGAAACTGCGGCTTCGAAGCGCCCGGTGGCAGTGACGAGTGGCAACGAATCGAGGTTCCCAAACTGGGGCGGATGACGCAGTGTCCCAACTGCGAGAGTACGGACATCATCACACGACGTTAAACGCGGATTTGTGCCGACGCTCCCCGTCGCCTGCCGGTTCGGGCAGCGAACCCAGCGGGGTTCGACCGGTATCGTGCCGGTGCGGACAGACTCTTGGTTCTCACGCCCGTTCAGTTCGATATGGCATCTCAATCCGACGAGCAGGGACTGCCCGAATCCGAGGCCGAGTGGCGCGAGCGCCTCGACGACGACGAGTATCGCATCCTTCGGGAGGCAGGCACTGAACCGCCGGGAAGCGGCGAGTACCTCGAGCACAACGAAGACGGCAGTTACGCCTGTGTCGGCTGTGGCACGACGTTGTTCGACTCGGAGACGAAGTTCAAATCCGGCAGCGGCTGGCCGAGTTTCTACGACGGTGCTGGCGACCGGATCGAGACCCGACTCGACACCAGCCACGGGATGCGCCGAACCGAAGTCCTGTGTGGGACCTGTGGTGGCCACCTCGGCCACGTCTTCGACGACGGCCCCGAACCGACCGGGAAACGCTACTGTATCAACTCCGTCGCTCTCGAGTTCGAAGACGACTAACGGAGACATTCGGTAGCGGCTTGGCGGTCACATTCGCACCGAGTTGGAATTGCCCCGACTTCTTATATACGCGGATTGCCGACAACCTCGTATGGATAGGGTAGACGGCGAGTGGGAACCGTCGTTTGCGACGCAACTATCGGGGAGTGCCGAAAATAATTTACGACCTATGAGATTTTTATTCGAACGGCCAAACAAAGACAGCATGTATACTGACAGATCTGCATGATTCCACTGGTGCACGATTTTACCGATGCGACGGTTCTGGTCTTTGGTGGTGGCCCCGTCGGTGCCCGGAAGGCTCGCCGTTTTGCAAGCGAAGCTGACGTGGTCGTCGTCAGCCCCGCGTTTGTCGACCGCGAGTTTGGGGACGTCGAACGGATCCGGGCGGCACCCGATCCCGAGGCAGTCGAGACGTGGTTCGATCGAACCACTCCGGCGCTGGTCGTCGCTGCGACAGACGACACGCAGGTCAACGAGGCTATCGCGACGACTGCCCGTGAACGTGGCGTCCTCCTCAACCGGGCCGACCGCGCCGGCGGGCGTGAACCCGGTAGCGTCGTCGTCCCCGCGACGGTCCGTGACGGCGACGTTACCGTCTCGATCTCGACCGGCGGAGGCGCACCAGCGCTGAGTAAATACCTCCGGACGGAACTCGAGGAGACACTCGCCGGCGCGGGGTCGATGGCAACGCTCTGTGCTTCGCTTCGAGAGCAGCTCAAATCGATGGACGTCGACCCATCACGACGACGAAAAATTGTGACTGACGTGGTCAATTCGCCCGCCGTTTGGACAGCTTTACGTAGCGGTACTGCAAACACGTCCCAAGTGATCGAGGACGTGCTGTACGAGCAACTGCCAGTCGGGGGTGAACACCCGTGAACGCAAACGGTGTCGTAACGGCCGCGCGAGTCACACACGAAACCGGGAGTGTCGACGATATCGCGACGGCAGCCCCCGACAGCCAGATGCGTGGCGTCGAGACGCTTTGCTCGTACCCACAGGTGAGCGAAGCGTACGTGCTCTCGACGTGCAACCGGGTCGAAGCCTACGTCGTCGCCCCAGACGTCGCCGTCGGTCAGGCTGCACTCGAGCGGTTTTTCGATGCCGTCGACGACGACGCGCTCGTCGTCACCGAACACGACGAGAGTCTGCGACACCTGTTGTGTGTCGCTACCGGCCTCGAGTCGGTCGTCCTCGGGGAAGACCAGATTATCGGCCAGATCAGGGATGCCTACGAGGACGCCCGGAGCGCCGACGGCATCGGCGACTTACTCGAGACCGTCGTCACGAAGGCAATCCACGTCGGCGAACGTGCCCGAACCGAGACCGCAATCAACGAAGGGATCGTCTCGCTTGGCTCTGCAGCGACACACCTCGTTGCAGGCGATTGCTGTCTCGAGGGAGCCTGTGCACTCGTCGTTGGGGCAGGCGAGATGGGGAAACTCAGCGCACGCAGCCTCGCCGACGCCGGTGTCGACGACCTCATCATCGCGAACCGAACCGTCTCACACGCAGCCCAACTGGCAGATCAACTCGAGGTTGAGGCCGAATGCGTGCCACTCGAGGCGCTCTCGACGGTCACAGCAACCGCCGATGTCGTCGTTGCCGCCACCAACAGCGACGAGCCCGTAGTTAAACCACACCACCTCACGAACGAGTGTGTCGACACCGACCGGGTCGTCGTCGACCTCGGCCAGCCCAGAGACGTCACACCGGCGGCGGACACAGTAGAAGGTGTTACCGTGTACGATCTGGACGACCTCGAGAGGGTCACCGCCGAGACACGCGACAAACGAGCCGACGCCGCCCGCAAGGTCGAGGCGATAATCGACCACGAGTTCGACCTGCTCTGTGACCAGCTCAAACGAGCCCGTGCCGATGAGGTTATCGCCGCGATGTATGAGTCGGCCGATCGGATCAAAGCGCGCGAACTCGAGACGGCCATCTCCCGGGGGGAGTTTAGCGACGAGCAACGGGAGATCATCGAGTCGATGGCTGATGCACTGGTCGGACAACTGCTTGCACCGCCGACGAAAAGCCTCCGGGAGGCGGCTGGTGAAGACGACTGGAGTACGATCAGCACGGCGTTGCAGCTGTTCGACCCCGAACTCGACGATGGCCCACAGTCGGCGGTTTCCTCGAGTCGGCGCGCTGAACAGTTGCTCGCCGTAACCGACGACGACTAGTGCTTTGGCAAGCCTGAACTGATGGGTCGAACCAGTCGGCGGGTGTCGGTTCGACGCATCAGTCGACGCTTGACGGAGTACTAGTGCTTTGACAAGCCTAAACTGATGGGTCGAACCAGTCGGCGGGTATCGGTTCGACCCATCAGTCGACGCTTGGCGGAGTACTAGCCTGCACCGAGCGAACTCACCACCGGTTTCCTGTAATCTGGATATAATGTTTGTCGGTAGACTGACGGTGATTTTTCCTCGTCGGAGCACAACGATTATTTGAGTGGGTTCCGTTCGAACGCACATGGCCGAGTTACTCTCAGACGACGAAATCGAGAGCCAGCTCCCCGACTCGTGGGACCGCGAGGGGGACGAAATCGCCCGGACGTACGAGTTCGACGACTACCTCCACGGCGTCAACTTCGCACAGATGGTCGGCGAGATTGCCGAAGCGCAGGTTCACCATCCCGAAATCGTCATCGGCTACAAGACCGTCGAGGTTCGGCTCACCTCCCACGAGGAGGGTGGAATCACCGACAAGGACACCGAGATGGCCGACCTGATCGAAACCGAACGCACACAACGAGAGGCATAACCATCCGCGATGGACGGTGGCTACGTCTTTCGTGTTACCCTCCGCCTCGAGGCGGCTCGTGAGGACGTCACCATCGAGCCGGCAAGCGCAAAGACGACGGTAACCTGCACACTCGAGGCGGCCGAACCTGGCACCGAAGGGTGGCTGTTCTTCCGAGATACGCTCTGGCGTGGGGAGCTCTCGGATTCGGCCTACGGCCGTGAACTCGCCGAGGAGTGGCTCGGCCAGTCCGTCGAGTCGGCCTCGTTTCGGGAGCTACGGGTCGACGAGGCGTATCTCGAGGCGTTGAAAACCGAGATCGCCGCCGACCTCGAGGCGTTCAACGCCGACTCGGTCGAGGAGGTGCTCTCGAAGTATCTGGGCTCGAGTATCCACGTCCGCCAGACTGAATGACTCGCCGGCGTCGGCGGGAGCCGGACTCGAAACCGGAACCGGTTGCCGGGCCGACAACTATTTTCATGTCGTTCGTGGTCACAGGCCTGTGACGACCGATCAAGACGACCTCGACCTGACCGATGATGAGGCGGCGGCGTTACACGACCTCCAACTCGGCATCGAGTACGTCCACCGGGCGTATGGCTCGTTGCTCGAGTGGCATCACAATCTGGGCCACGCGATGGATCGGATGGCAGACGCCGAGGCCGATCTCCGCAAGGCCGGACACATCCGGTGGGCCGACGAGTTACGCGACGAGCATATTCCTGCGGGAGCGATCGACGACCGGTGGACGTACGAACTCGTCGAAGCCTTCCAGCAGGACTTTTTCAACGACGTTGTCGCCTTCGAGGAGGCGGTTCGAGAAGACGTTGCCGATGGGGTAGGCCACGTCACCGAGCAACAGCAACAACGGCGAGTTCGCAAGCGGACTCGAGACGACGAGTGAAGAAGGCTGATAGTCAAATCGTCTCACTCGGAGTCCGATGGGAACTCGAGTGAATCCGACCGATCACTCTCGGGGTGCTCGTCGCTTTCGGCTTGGGTACTTGCGGTGTCGCCAGCATCGTCAGCGTCTGAGCCGACACTCGCGTCGTCGCCAGGGTCGCCGGCTTTGGAGGCGACTCTCTCCGTCGATGAGACGGTATCGCGGCTCGGGGTGAGTTGCACCTCGGGCAAATCGACCGATTCGACGGAGCCCTGCCTGATCCGCTCGAGCGGCCCGACCGTGTTTCGGTCGCCATCGACCGAGGGGGGTTCGTAGACGTAGTGGAGGTCGTCGCAACGGACCATGTACTGTCCAGTCTGCTCGTCGTACAGGAGTGCGTCCCCGACATCGATGCCGAATTCGGCGAGCGAGGCGAGTGAGTCGACCTCGGCACGTTCTCCGTCGATAGCCGACGGAGGGAGCGCTGTCTGGGTAATAATCTCGTCGAAGGTCTCGCGGTCGGTACGGTACTCGAGCCAGGCACGCTCGTTGGCCGTTAGTTGGGGGAGACGCCTCGAGGCGAAGGTGACGCCGGCGACGCCGACGATTCCGAGCAGTCCCAGAACGGGCCCACCGACGGTTCGCGCCGGGCCGTAGGAAACGGTGGTCGTCTCGGTGCGGTACTCTTCGTAGACTGCCTCGAAGTCTTGCTCGTCATCGAAGGCGTACGTGTTGCCGTCGTACTCGAGTGGGATAGTGACCGCGTCACTCACGAACTGTTCGTCGCCGTCGATCGTCCCATCAACTTCGCGGTCGATCTCGAGGACGATTTCGTGATCGCCGGGGCTGGCCTCGAGTTCGTCTTCGATGTCCTCGATTCGCTCGCCGATCGCCGCGACCTCGAGATCGAACGTGACGGGGACCTCCTCACCGGGTTCGACGCCGGATTGATTCTCGGTCGCGAGCCGTTCGCTGTCGCTCCAGTAAACGAGGTCGTCGTCGCCGTCGACCGCCCGATAGTGAACGTCGACAGTAAGCGAGACGGTGACATCTTCGCTGCTGTCGGCGTCGTAGCCGCTGACGAACGTCCCCACTGCGGTCGGGGAGACGGCCGGATAGTAGACCGGTTCATCCGTCCGCACCGACTCGTCGGGAAACGCCGCCTCCGAGTCGGTCACCTCGGCCTGATGGTCGAACTCGCCGGTTACGACCCAGCGGCTCTCGAGGTGTTCGTCGGTCGTCTCTCCGGGGGCAGCGTACGTGCCGTAGCTCACCCAGGCCCCCGCGAGGAGCGCGAGGACGAAGATGAGAGCGATGATCGTTCGGTGCGCCCAGAACCGTCTCCGGAGGCGAAGTCGTCGTTCGACAGCGTCCTCGGGTAGTGTCGATTGCATTGTCTCACGTATCAAATATTGTGTCTCGAGCGTGCGGATCGCGGGCTCGCTGTCGTTTCGAGCGTGGGTCGGGTTCGCCAAGCAGCAAGCGGCTGAGGATGTAGACGCTACTCCCGAGGACGGCGTTGATCGCGAGCACCGAAAGCCACGGGTGAACGCCATGGAGAGCATCGATAACCGTCACGGGGAGGACGTGGAGATACCGGTGTTCAGTGACGTAGGTCGGATAGTGGCCCCGCTCGTCGGGTGCGGTGATGGCGACTGCGGTCTCGGTTTCGGAGCGCGACCCGACCGCAACGGGGTCGTCGCTGGTTGTCACCCCCTCACTGCTCGGCTCGACGTACGTGACGACCGGGACAACCCCGTCGTTTACGACGACGTAGGGAACCTCGTCGGTCGTCCCCTGCTCTACCATCAGCGGTTGTTCGGAGTCGAACTCCGCGCTGATGACGTCATACGAGTGTGTTCCCGCGGGAACCACCATCGCCGCCGAAGCGGCGACGACCACCAACACTGCAAACCCGACCGAGAGCCGCTTCGAGTCGAGCCCCTCGAGCCAGTCGTCCCCTCGTGCTCCCAACGGCGACCGAGAGGGGCGGCGTCGCTCTCGCCAACTCTCGAGTGTGTAGAGGACGACCGAGAGCCCGAAAAACGCGTAGGCGACGGTCGTCTGGCCGACCCCGTCCACGCCGAGCACCGAGGTCAGGCTCGCCTGGCCGCGTTCCGTGTACTCGCCGAGGGCCATGATCGCCGTCCCGAGGCGTGGGATCGAAACGGTGTGGCCGCCAAACTGGAGTGCGCTTGCGACGATCTGTCCATCCTGAACTGGCGGCTCGTCGCTTTCCTGATCCGTAAAGGGGTTTGCATCCCCTCTGGTCACGTAGCCGTCGTCGGTCTCCTCGACGACGCGATGGGTCGTCAGCCCGCCGCCTTCAATCTCGGTCGCCTCGAAGACGACGACCTCCCCGGGTTCTGGCTCACCCGTCAACTGGGCTGGTATCGCGATGAACCCATCACCAGCATCGATCGTCGGCTCCATACTCCCCGTTTCGACGAAGCCGAGCAAGATCGGCTGGCCGAGGGCGTGCCCGACGAGCAGCGCAACCACCGCTCCAACGACGAGTAACTGAACTGTGTAGCGAGCCCCCCGACGAATCATCCCACCTGGCTCCAATCACGTTGTGTTATTTGAACGTTCGGTACAGTTGACATTCGTGAGAATCGATCAGTTTCGCACGCTCGAGTCCGACTCGTCGCCGTCGGCCGTCGACGTTGCGGATGCCGGCACTCGATGTCGGATCAATCAGTCCTGGTACCGGTACAGACGAGCGACTAGCAGCGCAAGCAACGTTACCGCCGCGAGCCCGGCGATCGCCTGCCCAGGGGTCGGTCCCGGTTGCTCGTCGTCCGTCGGCTCCGCGTTGTCGACCTCGATGGTCTCGAGCGTCTGTACGTCGACCCACTCGCGGCTGTCTTCGGCCACTAACTCGAGTGTCGTGGCTTCGGTGACGACGTACTCGAACTCAAATCCGACGGAGTCGTTCGCAGGGACGGTCATCGACTCCGTCGCCACCTCCTCTCCCGCTGCTCGGAGTGAGACAGTAGCCGCCGCCGTTTCGTCGTGAGCTCGCAGGGTTCCGGTGACGGTGACGGTCTCACCCGGTTCGACCGTCGTTCGATTGACAGACGGTTCCTCGAGTTCGAGCGTCGGTGCGTCGACGGCGAGAGTGTACCGAGTAACGCCGCCGTCGGAGAACGTATACCGGACGTGGTGGTCGTCTTCGCCCACTCGCTCTATGTCGCGTTCGATCCACTCGTCGTCGTATGCGTACACCCCAAGATCGTCGTCTTCGATCCCGCTTCGCTCGAGCCAGCCGGCATCGATTGCGAGTTGATACTCGACGTCCGTGGCGGCGTCGTCGGGACCCCCGACGGCGAAGTCGCCGACAGTCGCCGCAGTCGGTTTGTCAAACGGCGTAGCCTTGCGGTCGGTATCGCGTCCGACCTCGAGTGTAACATCCTCGTTGGTCTCGAGGTCGGCCTCGAGTGTCTCGAGGGTAACCGACGGCCCGACCTCGAGGCCGAGCAGGTCGACCGATGCGGTTTGACAGGGATCGGTGTCGGCGATCGAGACTGCTCGCGTCGTCTTTTTCGGGGCGTCGACGTCGACACTCGGGCCGGCAGGGCAGGGGTCGACCGGCGGCGTGGTTTCGCCGTTTCGTGGTGGGGCTGGGTCGCCGTCGCGTGGTTGATCAGGGTCATCGTCTGGGAGTTTAGCGTTGATACTGATTTCATCGATGATACTCTCACCGACGTCGGTGCCGTGTGAATCCGCGGAGAATCCGACATCGATCGATTCGTTCGGCTCGAGGCTGACAGTGTTTGCTTTGCCCTCGACCGAGGCCGGATCGTCGGGGTTGACGTAGAACTCGACGGTGTCGGCGTCGTGTTCGAGCCAGACGTGGACGAACTCCTCGCCCGTGTACGTGATGGTAAACACGTCGTCGACGCCAGTCAGCGACTGGGGATTGACGCCGTCGCCTTCGATGTCCTCGTTCGTTTCAGTGAGGTCGATCTCGAGGTCGCCGTCGTCGTCGATATCGGCGTAGACACCGTTCGGGCCGTCGGCTGATTCGGCGACGATATCGTCGGTGAGTCGGTCCTGGTCGCTCGGGAAGACATCACCACCCGCAGTGGCGAGGGCAAGCCCGACAAATCCGAACGCGAGCAGCGTGAGTGTGAGTGTTCGCATGGGATGTGCTGAACGACGCGACCAGTTCCCGAACGGCGAAACGGTGTCGTCGTAACGAGTCTTCCGACATCGAGACGGACCATTGTAATCCGGCTGTTACCTCCTCGAGTCGGGACAGTCATTGTCCGTTACCAGTACGCGTGCCGAGTCAGCCGACGGTTGACCACCGAATCTGGTGTGCTACCAGGCAGTTCACATCGAGACAATACAGTACAGACGGAGAGGTCGTATCGGTGTGTTCTGGTCATTAACTCTGCACGTAACCGATCAATCCCACGTTCGATCGCGCATTTTCGACTGAACTCCGCCATCTGCTCCAACGTCACACACGAGCGATCGTTACGTTTGGTCGAAACACTCTCGGATCCGCTCGCACACGAACAACGAGCATCGTCGGTAGGATCGGTTCGTGCCTGTCCGGCTCACTAGTCTCGAAAACTAACACTTGGGCGATCAAGCCAAAAATACGGTCGAATCAGAGATCGGAATTTACGACCCGTCGCTGCCTGCTCCCTGGCCGAAGTCTGGGTTGCTACCATCTTCAGGTTCGGCGGCAGTGATCGTCATTTCGGTAGCAACCTCATCACCCTCTTCGAGATCGCTGGCATCGATAAAGAGGTCGACGCGTTCGTCAGCTCCAGGTACGACGGTAAATGGACTCCCGTCTGATCGGTCTTCGCCGTCGACGATCACGTTGACTGCGTCTGCGTTATCGCCCTCGAAAGCAAAGGCGAACTGCTTGTCGCCGGGTTTGTCGTCGCGGTCGGCCCCAGTGTTGTTCTGGAGGCGGAAGACGTTCCTGAACTCCGTTTTCGACTGCGGGTTCAGTCGGTCGATGGTGATTTCGAGTTTGCCGTTGTCGGCAATCTTCGCGTACGCGCCGTCGAGCGCGTTACGCCCATCTTCCTCGTCTGCCCAGTCGTCGCCGGGTACGAGGCCGACGTACGCTTCAGTGTCATCGACGACCTCGATTGTCGCCTCGCGGTCGGTCTCGAACGCGGAAAACGCGCCCGTGCCAACTGCCGCTGCGGTTCCGGATGCCAATGCGCCTACTCCAATGACGAACTTGCGTCGTTGCATATGTGTCTCTTAAGCGTCTGCCCCGGCCTGGCTGAATCCCGAGGTTCGACGGACCAGCCGGGTTGACGCGTATCTGGACCATTTACCGATACCCACATTGTTGTACGCCAGTTGACTGGTTTCAGACCGCCGTTCACCCGCGGTCAACGACGAGCCGACCCGCTTGCAGATCACGTCGAACGGCCATTGACTCGAGTCAACACCACCCCGACTCTTCACGAGGGGACGTCGCTCGTCGACCTGCGACCGAACAGTAGCCGTTGACTGCAATTGTGCCTGTCACACCGTTCGTAGTGGTAGTCATTACAGTCAGTAAATCAAGTATTTCTCTCGCTCGAGAAGGAGATGAGCCCTCAACTCCGGTCTCAAGCGAGAGTGGACGATCGTCGACGGGGAGCCGATTAAAACACGGGTTCTGCCAGGTACGCCGAGATTTATCAGTACGTGTTACGTTCTTTGGACTCAATACTTTTACCCAGGACAATGGTAGCCGAGAGTCGATATGGGGGCGACACACGCAGACCCACCAGGGGGAACGACCAGTCCACGACCAGCAACCGACCGTCACGGGGACGGGCAGCCATCGGCGAACGGTCGGATGGAAGGCCATGCACACACGGCCTTGGGTGAGGACGACCTATTCGATATCCTCGCAAACCGACGCCGACGGTATATTCTCCACGAACTCCTGCGAACCGACGAGTCGACCGACATCGGCACGCTCTCACAGGAGATTGCCGCCCGAGAAGACGGCCTTTCGGTCCAGGAGGTCTCGAGTAAGGATCGAAAACGCGTCTATACGGCGTTACACCAGTCACATCTGCCGAAGATGGACGGCTACGGTGTCATCGAGTTCGACCAGGATCGAGGGACAGTCGAACCGACGCCGGCGCTCGAGGACATCGAGATTTACATGGACGTCGTCTACGGCCGGGAACTACCCTGGAGCGACTATTATCTCGGATTAACGGCGCTTGCAGGCGTGTTACTCGCCGCGACCGCGTTTTCGATCGGCCCGTTTGCCGCCCTGTCGCTGGCGGCGTGGGGGGCGTTCGTCGTCGTTTCCTTCGGCGTCTTTTCGCTTGCACACCGCTACTATGCGCGACGCGCCCGCTTCGGCGTCGACGACTCGGTCGGCGTCGAACATCACTACTCAGAGTAATGCTATGAAACGGACGAGACGTGCCGCGTTGGCGTTGATGGCCGGCTCGAGTGGCGTACTCGCCGTCGACACGCTCGGGTTCTCGAGTGCACAATCGAAGCGAGACGTGAGGCTGTCGACGACCAGTGACGACGACGCTTACCTCAGCTTAGCTGGCGACGGCGTCGAGGTCGACGGTGTACTCTTTGGTGGGGACGAACCCCAAACCGCACCGACAACGTTCGATCTGCGAAACCACCTCCCTGAAGCAATCGTCGTCACGCTCGAGTGCGACGCCTTCGAATTCGATCCAGTCGACAGCAACGGTCGGGTGCTCGACGACGGCGACGTGGACCTCGAGCCCGGGAGCAACGTCGAGGTGACGGTCGATCTGGACTCGACGCCTGCGGACGGATCGGAGACCACAGACGACATCGACATCTCGGCTGCCGGCGAGCAGACGACGATCGACGCGACGCGTGAACTCACACTCGTTCCGGCGACGCAAACAGCTACCCTCACGCTCTGTCGCGGCGGGAGCAGCAACTGTGTCGAGGTCGTAATCGAACTCATACGAGACGAGACACACCTCGAGGTCGATATCGAGGGTCGGTCAGATGAGGGCGAAACCACACAAACAGGCGGCCGAATCCGACGCGGCGACACACGACAGTTCGACCTCGAGGTGGACGTGTTCGGCGGCGGGAGTGGAAACTGGAACGTTACGGCTGGGACACCGTCTCCCGAGGAAACGAATCCCGGCGAGTCAGTCACCCTCCAGTTGGGTGAGACCACGATCGATATCGAGCCAGGTGACTCCGTCGTATTCGTCACCATCGCTGTCGACGACGAGACAACACTCGAGTAACCAACTCACTCGCCGACGCTGATCTCGACTCAGAGGTGTTTTAGCGACCGTTTTCAACGGAACAACCCAGCCATCGAACCGCTCAAGTCTACGTATCGACACGTGGGAGCGTCACGACGACGCGTGAGCCCTGCGGTTCGTTGTCCTGGAGACTGATTTCGCCGCCAAGAAGCGATATCGCCCAGTAGACGATCCAGAGACCCAACCCCGAACCGTGCTCGAGTGAGGTCTCCTGGCCGGTTTCGATCGTCGTCTGTTCCTGAGCCGGGATCCCCGGACCGTCGTCGGCGACGACGATATCGACCCACTCGCCGGCCCAGTTTGCACTCGAGGGAGTGGCGGTGATCGAGACGGTCGGCGTCGACCGATCGCTGTGGACGACGGCGTTGTCAAGCAGTTCCCACAACGCGACCCGGAGTCGATCGTCGGCTTTGACATGTAACGCTTCGGGCGCTTCGATCTCGAGGGTTGCATCGGGATACTGCCGGTCGAAATCAGCCGCGAGGGTAGCGAGAACATCCTCGACGGCACGGGAGTCAGTGGCCGAGATTCCCTGTTCGAACAGCGAGCGAACGGCGTTGGCTTTTACACCTAGCCGAGAGAGGCTGGTCGCCTGATCTGCGATGGCCTCGAGGTAGTTTTCGAGTTCGTCGTCGATGTCGTCTTCGAGCAACGAGACGTATCCTTCGGCGATATTCGTCCCGTTTCGGAGGTTGTGACGCAGGATACGGTTCAACACGGCGAGTTGCTGTTCGCGCAGTCGTCGACTGGTGACGTCCGATTGGATAGACAAAAAGTGAGTTATCTCGCCGTCTTCGTCGGTGATCGGCGTAATCTCCTGATCGACCCGGTAGAGTTCGCCCGACTTCCGTCGGTTGACGATATCGGCACGCCACTGGTCGCCGGAAAGAATCGTCTCCCACAACGCCGTATAAAACTCCTCGGAGTGCTTGCCAGACTTGAGGATCCGTGGACTGAGTCCAGTCGCTTCCTCCCGACTGTAGCCAGTCTGTGATTCAAACGCAGGATTGACGTAGGTGATCGTCCCCTCCCGGTCGGTGATCAACACTGCGTGACCGGACTGTTCGACCGCACGCTCGAACAGCCGAAGCCGCTGTTTACGTTTCTGAAGTACCCGCTCGTATCGCTCACGGTCGAGTTCGTAGCCGACGATCCGTGCAATTGTCCGCACTGTCGTCCGCAAAAACGTCGGATCGACATCCTCACGCGGCGTCTCATCGGCAAAACAGATCGTCCCGTAGAGTTCGTCACGAATCGTAACCGGTGTGCCGACATAACAGCCAAAGCCAAACCGATCGGTCGCCGAGTCATCCGCCCAGCCTTCGGCCTCGAGATCCGTCATAACTACCGTCTCAGCCCCTTCGACGACCGATCGGCAGTAGGTTTCCTCGAGCGGATCAGTCGCCCCTGGCCAGACCGTCTCGGTATCGCCGACCGCTGTGACGATCCGCTGTGTCTCCCCGTCGATGTGTGTAAAGTAGGCAATAGGGAATCCGAGTGACTCCGCCCCGATGGTGAGAACGCGCTGTATCTTCTCTTCGACTGATAGCTCCGGGTCCGCAATCGCCTGCTGTATGCGGACGAGCGTCGTGAACGCGCGAGTCCCATCAGTCGGCTGTTCAGCAGTCACAGTCGACCATTTAGAACGAAGGAGTAAAAGAATATCAGAGGTTCTCCTGTTCCCACTCGTCCTGATAGCCGTATTCTGGGATCTCCTCATCGTCCTGAGACGTTTGCTGACCCGTCAGAACGAGCGTGTTACGAAACGCCCGGAGAAGACTCTGAAGCCCAAGCACCAAGCCCAGACCCGCAAGCAGCGTACTCACCGTTCCCTCGAATCCAAAGATCGTCCCATCCCCTGCGAGGACGTCCCAGGCGAGATAAAACAGCAAGCCAGCAAAGACGAGGTCGATCACTACCATGATCGCGTGACGGTTCCAGATCATACCCGTTCTCTCGTTCGATCGTTGTAACCCCACCTGCCTGAACGTTTGGGTTTCGGATCGAAGATAGCGTATGATCCGGGTGAGATTCAATTGGATAGTCAACGCTTGAGGAAGTAGTAGTCTCTGACCGAAAACGCAAAAAACAGCACCGAAACAATCACTCCGACGGCGTACCCAGATTCGCCGCCGTACGGGATCAGTCCCATACCGACCACCGAAGCGACAAGCAGACAGCCACCCGAAACGGCCAACTCGAGACGCTGCCACGAATCGTCTGTCGTCGGTGTTGTTTGTACGTATGCGTACAACCGGTCGACTTCCGAAGTCGGTCGGACGATTCCCGACCGGGGATCGTACTCGACGATATTTTCTTCGTCCAGTTTGGGCAGATGAGTCTGGTAGAGTGAGGTGTAGACACGTTTCCGTTGTTTGTACGTTACCGCCTGTCTCGAGATATCGTTCTCCCAGGCTGCGAGTTGTTCGGATAGCTCCTGTAGTCGGACTGTCGTATCCTCAGTGTGGGCCAGAAACTCGATGACGTACCGACGACGCGGGTTCGAAAGGATTTCAAATGCGCTATCCGTGTTGGCCTCTTCGGACGCGTCGGTCACGGCGTGGTTCACGATTTCCTCGCGAGTTGCAGTCGCTTTCGATTGTGTGCGTTTCGGCAGGAACGAGTCACGTTCATACCGACGATCCGAACGAAACGTCGGCGAGTGGCCACCTGAGCCGAAAGAGCTGACAGCGGTACGAACATTTAAATTATGTTTGGATAGTACACAAAAAATATTATAATTAATGGCCGAGCGTAATTACCGCTAAAACAACATCCGATCCAGGCTAACACAAAGGCTGTAGTAAGTACGATATCGGGTTGAACACGCCACATCACTCGGGAAAGGCACGGACCAGTATCCATCGATTCGACCACAACTGTATCCCAATCACAGCGGTAAAGATGAACAAAAAGAAACTCGTCCACAACAATGGGTCGACACTCGAGATAGCAGGAACCTCGAGCAGCGTCGCCAGTACGATCGAAAGCGAAAGTACACCGATGATCCGGTAGATCTCTCCCCAGGTGATGCCATAGCTGGTAACAGCGTCCATATGCCGGTCGAGATCACGGGCCCGTTCGTGGAGTATGACCGTTCTATTGGTTTGATCGTACTGAACAACTCCGAGGTCGTGGAGTCTCGGTAGATGAGTCTGATGAAGTGAGTTGTACACGCTCTCTCGAACGCTCGATGGTGGTGGACGCTCTCCAGTTTCTCGCTTGGCAACCTCCTTTGAGAGATCGTGTAACGATATCGGGCTACTTCGTGCCGACACGGTAAGTTCCCTGATCGTCTCACGACGCCGGCGGTTGGCAAGAATTTCGTACACCTGTTCTTCGGGAATCGTGCTTGGCTTGAACATTGGTTCCCCCTACTGTGGAA
>LFCJ01000704.1_pt1 | contig 21758 bp, 16 predicted proteins | sample 643141 | NCBI WGS metagenome assembly LFCJ01 (sample SAMN03766243, study PRJNA286221) | soda lake metagenome | biome: soda lake; feature: Kulunda steppe; material: water; isolation source: sample B1-Br-g2 brine of Lake Bitter-1 | place: Russia: Kulunda steppe | collected 2010-07
AAGGCCAAGTGACAGAGGGGTTAGGCCGGGTGATGGCACGGGTGTGCTTGGGGGGGATGAGCTGGCACATGTCAGAACACGGGGAGCGAGCAGTGCCTGTGGCGCCCTCCATGGGCGCACCCACACCCCAGGGCAGCTGCACATTGGGGGGGAGTCTCTGAACGCAGGCAGCCTTGATGTCCGCAGCACCACTCAGCTGGGCGCCCACCAACACAGCGGCAAAAGTCGGGGGGGGAGGAGGTCACCAAATGCTTGATACGTTGCGAGAGCGTGGCTGGGTGATGGGAGTTAGCAGGGCCAAGGCCAGCACCTTGGCTGGCAAGGCAGAGCTTCACAGCGAGAGTTTGAAGGGTGCCCAAGGCTGGGTAGGGGGGCTGCAAGGGCGCCCTCAGCGCAGGGTACAGCCCAACAGCCACAGCTGGTCCGCAGCAAGACGCGCGCCAGCAAAGCAGCCACCTCGTCGCTTAGTGTCAATGTGCCCCTCTTCAGGCCTGCAGCTTGGCCGCCCAGCCCTCAGCTGTTCCCTGCCTCCTCCAGCAGCTTGTGCAACCCAACTCCTGTGGAACAAGCCCGCCTGCGTCGCGCGTGAGCCGCCCACACCCACACCCACACCCACACCCACACCCACACCCACCTGGCGCAGCGTCGATGCCGGATTGGTCCATCAGGTTGTAGATGACGGGGCCCATGGCAGGCGGCTGCACCTCGATCTCCAGCTGCACGCGGCCTAGGCGTGGGGCGGCGGACGGTGCAGGCTGCTGGCAGCCCGGGCTCTGGGCAAGGAGGGGGGGGGGCAGGAATGGTGGGCAGGTGTGTTCACGCAAACATATCATGCCAGCGGACACTGACGTGGAGCCCTGTCTCTCACTGAGCTGCTGAGTCGTTGAGCGCCTCTGAGCTCTGAGCTGGCGCTGTGTGCTGGCGTGTGTGTGTAAATGTGTACATACATGTGTACATATGTGTACATGTGTGTGTGCGTGTGTGTGTGTGTACATGTGTGTGTGTGTACATGTGTGTGTACATGTGTGTGTGCGTGTGTAAGCCCGCGCACACCTACCAATCGTCTACAATCAGGCCTATGTGCTATCCCACAAGGCATCAAGTTGGTGTCTGCCAGCGAGGGCAATTGGTTAGCTTGGGGGCTGATGTACAGCAAGATTCAATCCAGACCCCTCTGGAGTGTGCACAGAAGCTAACCTTCGTGCGTTGCTCCAGCAGGCAGTACAGCAAGAGCGCAGAGGCAGACCTGCAGGCAGGCAGCTGGCAAGCAACTGGCAGCTCTTCGAGGAGAACAATCAGGAAGCAGCGTCAACAAAATGTGGAGTTTTAGACCAAACAGACATGTACAATGGGTTATCTTGGGGGATGGGCGGGCGGGGGTGCTGACCAGCTGCTCGAGTTTCTGCTGATTCATTCTGTTTCTGTTGTAAAACGTTTGTTCATTATTAGGAATTGGCATGCAGCACTATATGAAGCAATTCTGTGTAACACTATATTTTGCTTTATTTCAGCTGCTTTACCTGCCAGAACTCCACCTTGCACTACATATTTCGGCATCAGAACCAGGAGGGAGGTCCAGCACCCTGTATAATGGCCCCATACAAACGATTAAATTGAAAGTCAATTCTGTCGGGGCTGGGGGCTTCTAGTAGCCAGATTCAGCGCTATATCTAGCACAAAGATTACACTCCTGCTCATGTGAGGGCATATGTGCCTTGAGTACCCCGGGGCCCCTCATTCCTAAATTCTCATTACGCTTCAGACAGCCCTAGACATCCCATGAAATGCTGCCTGGAATTATACAATGTTGACAGGTTGACCCTTCAGATCAGGTGCATCGTGATTTGAAAAACACGCTGGTGTGTTCCAAGGCACTCCCTGGTGCTGGTGCTGCTACTGCTCGCTGCATGGCTGCTTGCATGGAGCTGCTTGCGTGGACTCAGCTCACTCAAGTGCAGGGCACTCCAGCTTGATGACAGGAACCTCATTATTTATGAAATAAACATTTCATACCATCAGGCCATGTGATAATGGTACTACTTGTGCTCTGCAGGGGCCATTGAGAAGGACTTGATTCGCTGCTTCTTGGCCACTGGCTTCCTAATACAGTCTACCTCCTCCTCGCCTCAATCTTCTCCTCCTTTCTGGCATGCTCCCTGGGGATTGTGCAAACCCCTGCTGCTTCCTGTGCTCGCTGCACGCAGTTGTGACGCTGCATCGTCCTGGGGTTCCCGAGGCTGAGGTTGGCTTGCTACATTTGCACTCCATCACACAGCCCCACTCTGGCTTTATCTTCATTGTAAACATGTCATGCCACTACTTAAGGTAACCTGATGCCAATTTATTTGTGAAATTACATTATTATTTTCAATTCTTGGCCCAGGGCCCAGAGGGAATTTTCAAGTTTCAGTTTTGGCAAGTGCTAAATCTGACAATTTGATAGCGCTATATAGCGCTACATAGCCAAACGCCAATCCCTATTCATGATATTCTAAACTCACATGAAAAGCTTTGGGGGGTTCAGAGGTGTCAGAGAAGCAGCTTTCTAGAAATAATGCATTAACGAGGCCCTCTCCATGTAGGCCGAGGCTATGCAGAGGCTCGACGAGCCTCTAAGGAATTTTGTGACACCTAATTTACCCATCCTTACTTATAAAAAAGATTGATGCCATCAGTTTTGCCGAAAAGTATCGATTTGATGAGGGGGGAATTCATACTCTATGCAAGTAACTAGATCATTGGTTTGACCAAACCCTCCGCAGATGTAAAATGCATCACAAACGCAGGAAGTTTTACGAGGGTGGGTATGGATTGCCAGGAAAAAAGCCTGTATTCAAGTAGAAGCGTCTGCAGCACATGAGGCAAACAGGTCAATAAAAATCAGGGCAGATACAGCGTACTTGCAGATATAAAGCGTCCTCCCGCTTCACAGCCTTTCTCAATGCCTTCCCTCCGCCACACTATGCATACAAACACGGCGGCGCGCGCACCTGCAGCTCCTTGGCCAGAATCTCGCTGCCTTCGCTCCGCCACAGCAGGCCCTCATCAAAAGGAGTGGGGCAGGCCCTCTTGAGCGCGTCACTGGACACCAAGCTCTTCACCTGCGCAGCGCATGAGCAAGGCAGCCGCGCGCAAGCGTCTAGGAACCAGGCTCCTGCTGTAGTGCAGCAAAGAATGCATAAGGGGCATGGCGCATGGCGCGTGCATGCAAGTATGCATGGCTTTGCATGCCACAGCACTGAGGCTTGGGTGTGCTGCAGATCTTGCTTGCTTGGCTTGGGTGGGCTCATGCTTGATCACACAGCTCAGTGATGATGTTATGAGCACAGATGGAGTGGCACACAGCTGAGCGCATGCCAGCTGCGCAGCACAGATTGAGGGGCCCACAGCTGAAAACATATGTGGGGGGGGGGGCCTACAGCTGAGGGCACAGCTGCGTGCACAGAAGGTGGCTCTTAGCTGAGGGCAGGGCTGGAAGATATGATGTGTGTGGGCTCACGCGTGAGTGTGTGGAAGAAGACGGTGGCCTTTGCGAGTTACGGCTCAACACGCGCCGAAAGGCATGGGGGTGTTAATATGCATAGGGCTCTTTACATAAACCATGCTTGCAACAGTTGCAATGCAACTGCTTCAGTGGGCTTTCATCAGACTGGCATATCAAACCAGCTTTACTGCAGGCACAGCCACAGCATAGACCACGTCCAACCTGCCAACTGTCTTTGCTTATCAGGCGCAGTCTGTGCGATGCGATTGAGGAGTACATGACAGTAATGGAGTGCATGTATGCCCGCGTATCAAGACCAACTGCTCAGAGCAGGAGCCTGCTAATAGCTGCATACATAGGTTCACGTACCAGCTGCTCAGTGCGCGCATCTGCTTGTGGCTGCCCGGTGTTGTAGCCAAAAGAGGAAAGGGCAGGGCCAGCCTGCATTCCAGATACAGGGAAGGCCAGGTGGGTGCTGCCCTGGGAAAGGAGGATTGACAGGGGGGCCTTCCTGAACACACGCGCACACATACGCATAAACACACACAAACACATACACACCCAGGTGTGGAGAAGGAGGTGCTGCCCTGGGAGAGGAGGACAGGCGGGGCGATGTGGCCCTGCACAACTTACTACCCAAATTACAGGGAGAAGCAGCAGCGTTCCTTGGCCTGGCTTGGGTGACTGCCCACAAGATAAGAAGCTTGACAGCACAGCTGCACATGGGCGATTGCCCACACACGGAGCAACACTCTCTGCGGCCTGGCGCGGGTGACCGCCCACAAGGCAAGAAGCTGGCCGCACAGGCGCACGTGAGCGACTGCGCTTGGACGGGAACAGCGAGCGCCCCGCAGCCTGACCTTGGTGACTGCCCGCAGCACGAAGAGCAGCGTGAAGTACAGGTTCTCCAGGTGGGACCTGGCGGCAGGGGTGGCCAGGCGGGCCTTGAACATGGGCAGGTTGGGGCCCCAAGTGCCTGCAGGCAGAGGTGCGGATCAGGGCAGGAGCAGGTGGGGACATGGGCAGGTTGGGAGCGGGAGCAGGCTGAATGAGCAGGTCGAGGGCGTAAGCAGGCTGCAGGGGCAGATTGAGGCACGGGCAGGTTGAGGGAATCAGGAGGTCGAGGGCGTAAGCAGGCTGCAAGAGCAGGTCAGGGCTCCAGCAAGGTTGGAGCAGGAGCAGGCGGAGGGCATGAGCACAAGGTGGAGCACGCGCAACCTGAGTTGGGCATGAGCACAAGGTGGGGCACGCGCAACCTGAGTTGGGCATGAGCACAAGGTGGAGCACGCGCAACCTGAGTTGGGCATGAGCACAAGGTGGAGCACGCGCAACCTGAGTTGGGCAGGAGCACAAGGTGGAGCACGCGCAACCTGAGTTGGGCATGAGCACAAGGTGGGGCACGCGCAACCTGAGTTGGGCAGGAGCACAAAACACAGCCCAAATCCTACCAACCTGCACTTAAGCCGCTGGGCCCCAGCACACCCTGAAAGGTGGCACATTGAAAGGGCTGCCAGCAGTCAGCGCTTGATATGACCTGACTGCAAAAACTAGAAACTGCCCCCAGCCACGCGGCACACAGCCCCGGCGCCCCCCTGGTAGGAACCCCCACCTGTGGTCTCGTCATAGAAGTTGTGCACGATGGAGGTGGTGATGGCGGTGTGCATGCCGCTGATCAGGCGGTACAGCACCACCTGCTCGTGAGGCACTGCGGCAGTGGCGTGGCCATCTGCACGCGCGGCGGCCACCGCCGCAGCCGCCTCCCTCAACGCGGACTGGTCGTAGATCGCAGACCACACGCGGTGCGCGTCCTCGCCCTTGTACCCTGCGACAGCAGGGCTGGTGCACTGAACATGAGGCTGCACAACCTTGCAGGGACCTCTAGTACTACATTCCTGGGCCTGCCCTCTAGTAACGCATTCCTGGGCCTGCCGGGCGTGTGTTATCTGCTTTCCTCCAAGAAGCAGGCTATATCAAGGCATGCATCCATTTGCTCGGACTCACCAGGATTTCTGACCATGATGCACCTTGTTGGTTTGTTGGCCCATGCACTTAGCTGTCAGGTCTAGCAGCGCCTGTCTGCTGCGGACCCCAGGCATTGCACAAACACATGCGCGCACGTGCACACACTACACGCGCACACACGCAAGCACATCTGCCACACGCACCCGTGTACTTTTCGGGGTTGCGCCTCAAGTCGACGTAGATGTAGTCCACGCCCGCATCATCCCCAGGCACCCAGGGGTTGTTGAGACCGTGCCAGCCGGTAATGGTGGACAGCTGCGTTGTGACGCCCGGGTCCATGCTGCGCGAGCAGGGGATTGGGCCATGAGGTGCGCGTAAAATACACGTGCACACTACCAATGTGATGGTGCTGGCGGTCAGCAGGTGCTGGTAGACAGCTGCGTTGTGACGCCCGGGTCCATGCTGCGCGAGCAGGGGATTGGGCCTCGAGGTGCGCGTAAAATACACGTGCACACTACCAATGTGATGGTGCTGGCGGTCAGCTGTGTCGTGGCGCCTGGACTCGAGTGGCGCAGGCAGGGGAGTGGGATGCAGGGTCAAGGCTCGCTGCCCACGATGGCTAAAACGCGGTGAGCGCGCACTCTGTGGCCGTGGATCTGTCGTAAGGCAGCGGCTGTGCGGCGCGTGCCTTGCATTGTTGGTGTGCGAGCAGCGTGCTGTATCAGTGTTTGGGCAGAGCGCCATGCACGCGCTACACCACTCAGAAGCTGCCAGGGCAGCTGGGCGATCTAGCTGCTCCCGCGTTTGCCCTAAGTAGCCTTGGTACCCCTGGAAAACGTGCACATCTGCGCATGACATGCGGGGGGCTTGCCTGCTGGCGATCCATGAACGCCAAACCCCCTCACGCAGCAGCTTGCATGCGTTGTATGCGCAATATTTGCAAGCGGCATGCGCGCGCAACCCACCGCCGGTCTACGTGCGCCTCCCCCTCGCATAGCTGCTCCCGCCTCTCCAGTGCCAGCTTGTCCTGCTCCTTCCATGCCTCCGGGATCTCCCCCTCCTCACACTCCGTCACGCAGCAGTCGCGCTGGAAGCACATGCCTGAGAGCACGCAGGCGCAACATGCACCGCCATGCACGCAGGCGCAACATGCACTTGGGAGCACGCAGGCGTAACATGCACCGCTCAAGAAGGTGTGCCAGGCGATCTGGTGCACAGCAGCCTGCTGCTTGCACGGCACACAGCCACAAGGAGGGCATGCCACGCAGCCAGATACGCAGCTGCCGCTTGGGTGCAAGAGCAACGCAAGGCCACCCGCCCCTAGGCGCGCCCGGGGCTGTGGCTGCAATGCTCCCTGGCCAACCCTAGCAGGCTTGGCCAGCACTGCCCAGGTTGGCTGCGATGCTCCACAGCCAAACTGGCCTGCACTGCCTGGGTTGGCCGTGATGCTCCCCAGCCAACCCCAGCAGGCGTGGCTTGCGCTACCCCAACACCCTTAAGTCACAGCCCCACGTCAGAGCTGGGCACGCCCTGCACTGCGCCACAGGCCTCGCACAGTCCCCAACTGTGTGGGGGGCTGCTCCAGTACCGCGTGCAAAAGCAGCCTGCGTCCGCCAATTGTAGTGCCAGACGCAGTGGTAGACACAGGGCCCCCTCCAGGACCCACACAGCTCCCTGTAGACCCCACAGGGCTCACAGTTTCCACCAGCACGCGACGCTGTGGAAGCACCAGCAGGGTGCTGTGGAAGCACAAAGCTGCAGAAGCACAAGGGCTCCTGCACTAAACAAGCACGTGGTGCTGTGGAAGCACAAAGCTGCGGAAGCATAAGGGCTCCTATTCAAATCAAAAGCCTGGCTTTGTGGAAGCACCAGCATGGTGCTGTAGAAGCACAGGCTGCGGTAGCACAAAGGCTGCTGTACAAAGGTGCAGCCCCTGCTCACATACCTGCATCCGGCCAGAACGGGCAGTCGCAGTACAAGTTGACCTTGAAGAAGCGGAAGAAGGGCTGCTCCACCATTTCCGTCAGCAGCGGGAATAGGTGGTCTCTGTTAAGCCGTTCCACTGAAGCATAGTCGCACCCACACTGGGCAACCTGCATGCACGCAGCGAGGAGGGGCGGCAGACATGAGCGCATGCTGCCCAGGCTGCAGTTGGAGTGGCAGTGCATGTGTACCTGCACCTGATCAAAAGTGATCGAGCAGGAGCCGACTGGACAATGAGCAGGAGCACTGCCTCCAAAGCACCAGCTTCTGCGTGCCCACTTGGCAGGGCTGCAGGGGTCACACACTTGCCAGGAAAACATGTTTTGAAGTTGCTACTTGCTTTTATTAAATAGTTTGAAGTCTTTGAGTGATGTGCTTCAGGAAAAAAATCATGGGGTTGGGCGGGTGGTGGCATGTCCTCTGGTTCGCAATGCACTGCTGAATGCTCACAAACAAAATGTGACAATGTATTGATGGAAAGAACATAAATCATGTACAATATCAGGTTGCTTCTCAGACAGTACGGCGCAATGCTGCTCCCCACTTCACAAATTGCAACCGCTCGGTGGTAACAGTGTTTTAACAGACTCAACACAAGCAGTCCCTCCTGACCTGTGTAACTCTACAAATAGACATGCACATGCTCAGAAACTGATGTATGCTGGTCTTGTCTTCACTTTTACTCATAGCAGATCTGCGCCCATCAAGCGCACCTTCCCAGACAGACGACATGCGGCCACCTCTTCCGATCGGCAGGAGGGGCCTGCGCCATGGCCATGGTGTTCTAGACCCAAGAGATCTCTCAAAGAGCTTGTAGCCTGGTACAGCTTGTCCCGGATGGGCTCGAGCGGTAAGGAGTGTGGTAAGCCTGCGCTCTGCAGGATCCCTTCTAGACCCTTGCACTTGGCAGAGGCCCACGTCAGAGCTGGATCCAGAGCATCATGAAGAATGTACTGGCGCTGCTGCTCAGGCAAGTAGGCCACGGAGACTGCAAGCACGAGCACGACCGTTGCCGCTGGCGCAAGCTTGCCCATAGTGATGAGTGATTAATCACGAATTAGACATTTAAATTTATTATAGATAATACTTTTGATAGTTAAAAAACCATTGACTAGGATGCTTTACAAACACCTCTCCCAACATGGTGCAAAGAATTTTTGCAGTAGAACTTCCACTGCTCCATGCATATATACTCAGCGGCCTGCACTTCAAGCTTATGCCCCACCGCAAGCGCCAGCCAGGCAGGCAGTCTTGTCCCGTGCAGCAGCACAAGAGGCAGAGATGAGCTGGGAGGATAAAATGGCACTAGAAAAGGTGTGTTACCCTCTCCGTGTGCTGGTTCGCCAACTGATTGCCCCTTGGCAAACTTTTAAATGGGTAAGCACCAGCCTGCCGGCCTCGCAAATTCTGATCCCTGTGAGAGTCCATCAAAGTATGTCCCACGTCCACACACTATCAAGATGCTCACTCACTCATACCTCCCTGACAGAACTGTTATTATTTCTTCACTTGCCTGCCTAGGTGCGGCGTGCACCTACATTTCACATACCCACACACACCCGCTCGCCTACGCTTGCGCATACGCGCGCTCTAACACACGCACACATACCCCCACCCCCCGACACACACACTGCAAGTACATGCACACACATGTGCATGTTCAGGCCATCACGCATCACAAGTGCTGACTGTCTTTCCTTGCCCTTGGATTTCTCGCTCAGCTTGAGGCGCAAAAGAGGGAGCAGCAGGCCATTGAGGAGAGAAAAGCTCGAGAGTGGGAGAGAGAAAAAGCGAGGCGGAGAGGCCTGCTTGCAAGCAGCTGGACTGCAAAAGAGAAAGGTGGCGGCAGGGGTGGCGGGGCTGACTATTTGGTAAGTCGCGGTCTGCCTGATGCGTTAAGGCGTCTTATATCAGCTACATACCTTAAGGGAAGAAGCTGAAGAAATACTCTGGCATAACCAGATGATGCTTTCTGGTTATGATGCAGATGTTTTTCTTTTGTGCTTGAAACACGTGACAAAGTTCGGGGCTGTAGGGAGGACTTCATCAGCCTGCCTTGTGCAGCTGGGATTTTAAAGATGGACATTCTTCTGTTTATATACAATAGTATTCATTTGGCGGACAACAGCGCTGGACACAGCTTGATGTCATGAATGATAATATCTGTGGAAATATCAGCCTTGACAGGACCCGCCTGGTATGCAGGCTGGCTTTTTTGTCGCACATTTCTGAAAAAGGGTATCTCAATGGCCACGTGGTCTTTAGCTTCATTTCTTTAATTGTATTTCGGTTGCAAGGAAGGGTATCACCTATGTAGTTCGGAGGCTGATTAATCTGAAATTGGCCAACGCCTGTGGATACCACCATGTTTCGGCCTTTGAAAACCACCGCATTTTACACCGCAAAAAAATCAAGTATGGCCTATCAATTTGCGTTGTCTGATGAGTGACTTACTGTGGAATCTGAGGTGATTAGCTGGCCGGGATCAAGCTTTGAGACGCGCAGAGACCTGACACAGGGAATGTGCTTGATGGCATGACACAGGGAATGTGCTTGATGACATGACACAGGGAATGTGCTTGATGACATGACACAGGGAATGTGCTTGATGGCATGACACAGGAATGTGCTTGATGGCATGGCCAGTTTCTGTATCATTGATTAACCCTCAACTAATGCAATCTTGGTAATTAGTGTAATTTGACGCCCCCACGCACTGTTATCCTTCAATTCCATCTTTCTCTTCTGCCTTGATGTCGTTGAAGAAGAGTATTACTGGCTCGGCAAGGCAACCTTGACAAATAGTTGTGCCTGATCTTCATCCTGGTCCAGATCCCGAACCTTTTGAATGACTCAAGCCACAGAATCAAACTTGGCCAAGCGGCAAGTCACCTTCTCAGTGCTGCTAGCAGGCACGAACACCTAACGATCTTAGACTCGTCATTCACGTTGACACACTACCGTAAGAACTGTCTTTATCTTTCCGGTTGCGAGATTAACGGTCAAGGCTGAGGTAAATGCCAATGTGCACCTCCCTGTGTGGCTTGTGTGCAAGTTGCAAGCACAAACCTGAGATGAATTATTTTGGCTGATGCTTGGGAAATGGTTGCCTGCTTTCTGTGCAGTACGAGCTCGGGAAGAAATCATTCCAGAACACTAATGTGAATACAGGTATGTGTGCTAGTAGTTTTCCCTTTGGCGGTCTATCAAACCCCAAGCACTGCTTGTTCAGGCTGAAAGATGTTAAGAGGGCCACAGATGTCACTTTGCCAAAAGTTGCAACTCATTTTGACTGCTTTGTGTACATTTTGGTTCGTCCACAGAGAGTTCCCATGGCAAGCATGCAAGAGATCATTGTCAACGCAACCCCAATGACTGGCAGCATTCATTTAGGAAAGATCCATAAGCATAGCTTTTAGAATTTTGAAGGCCCTAATGCAATTGAGAATGAAACAGCATGCATGAGTATGGCTCAGATGAGGCCAATTTGGTAATGCTTATTCAGCACCCAGCATCTTAAGCTCAGCAGTGTGACAATACCGTTATCTGCACAGCTTCCATTGCGCAACGCTTGCCCTGTGTGCTGGTTGAGCGCATGTCCTGCCATTGGCAAGGAGCACATGTGGAACCCTGTATCAATGCTCGGTATGCAGGCCAGAACGTTGACATGATCGACAGCCTTTTCACTGGAGGTTACCTTGGTACTCAGTCAGACATAGCGGATGGCAGCTTGCGGAACGAGGAATTCAGGCAAGTTCAAAGCATTGTGCAGCCCAGCATTAGGCTCAAGCAGCAATCACAAACCGATGCCGCATTATCAACAATTCTCTAGATGTGACAAATGCATACAGTTTTGTTGCTTCAAAAAAAAATGTTATTAATGATAAGTGCATGCTGAATCATGAGAAAGATTTAAGCACGTCCTACACAAGACAGTATGGGCTACTTGGCCAAGCTTCTGCTCCTGTGAAAATTCTACATAGATCATTTTCTAACCTGCAGGACATTCAATCACTTTGTTGGTGACTACTATGTGGCTCCAGCATTCCTTGACAAAATAGCGGTGAGAAGTCAGTGAGCACTTACACTGAGATTGGCACAAGGATTTGCAATGCAAGCTCAAGGGCAACCTTGCACATGTATGCTTGCCTGATATGCTCTACTGTCCTGAGCACAAACACACGAACATGCGAATTGCTTGGTTCTGTGATCCATTTTGGCTACTAATGCTAGAAAGGTGCTCACAATGCCATGAAGTACCTTTGCATGCAATTTTTCTTGTATTTTCCACCACAAATGGTCTTGCAGATCCACATTGCCAAGAACTATTTGGCAGACCTTGGGATGATTGACAAGAAAGTCAAGGTATAATGTGCTTGCTAGCCTTTGTCTTCTGATTCGGCTGCATTTATTGGATACCGATCAATAGGTTTTATTAGATGCCTTGCTGGCTGGCAAACATATTGCACCTCACTGACTCATCGGGGGCTAGTAGAAAATACGGACATATGCAAATGCGCCAGTGCAAGAACGCATGGACACATGCACACTTCATTTTAGTGTGCAAGCCTTGGACTTTTTAATTTGAAGCTTCAGGCTGGAAGCCTGGAATAAAGGCTTTCAAAATACCACACAGTCTGCGACATCATGTTGTTGTGATACAACCTTTTTCATTATGTGCGATTGACATCATGGGTTTGAACGTCGGCACTTTTGTAGGTGCCTTTGATCCTTGGTATTTGGGGTGAGAAAGGGTGAGTGACTCTCTTCACTGTAAAAAATCTAAAGGTTTGAGCCCCTTAAGAACTCTTTGCTGTTCCTTCTACTGAAGGATACCTTTGGAGAGCTTGTCCATGTCCTATCCTGTCCTTTCCTGCCCTCCATGTCCTCTCCTGTCATCCATGTCCCTTATTGGAGGATGCCTTCAGAGGGCTTGCCCATGACTGCAAGCTCACCTCACTCTCTCGCAATTGTCAGCAGCACTACTGACCCATTCCGCTTTAATTGCTCCTGCTACACCTGACAATCAAAGGATGGGCAAGACCTTCCAGACAGAGCTTGCTCTGAAGAAGCTTGGCGCAGAGGCTGTGGTCATGTCAGCAGGTGTGTGTGGGATCCATGAAGGAGCTCCTAAGCACATCCCTGGTTGCTTGTCGTGTATTCATCACAAACGCTTGCTGCATACTTCCTATTTTGTGGTGTAAAGCTGTCTCCCAAGACCGTAAGCTCCTGCCCCCAACTGCTTTGCTGCGCAGGCGAGCTTGAGCATGAGTGGGCGGGGACGCCGGGCAAGCTCATCCGGGAGAGGTACAAGAAGGTGTGTCGCATGCATTATAGTCAATGATGAAAAGAGGTACAAGAAGGTGTGTCGCATGCATTATAGTCGATGATGAAAAAAGACAGAAAGAGAGAAGGAAGGAGAGAAACAAAGGAGATACAAAGTAAACATAAAGTGCATGACAGAAAGAGATATGAGGCAGGGTGCATCAGTGGCTATGCCCCAGGGACAGGCGTACTATTGAGCCAAAGCTGAGTATGAAGTGTGTTGGCCCGCGTGCATGGTGGTTGAGGGAGGTGAAGTGCTTGAAAGGAAGGCCTGGGATGCTTGAGTATGGGCCTGTATTGCCCTCTCTCATGTGCTCATGGTGTCCATCCATATGGCTGCACACTTTCCTCAAAAAGCGGATGGCAAATGCACATGTGTGGAAGCACCACCTGCACAGTACCAGCTGAAAGGCATGGCCCGCCTCATGACTGGCTTTCAGACCAGAACCAGCAGCCCAGCATGAGACGCCAGGCCCTGGAGTACCCCTGGAGGCCTTCATCCTGCTGTCAGCACTGTCAAGGTTGACGTGGCTGCACGCGTTCACCTTATGCAGGCTGGAGAGTTGTCAAAGAACAGAGGCAAGCTCAGCGTGTTGCTCATCAATGACATTGATGCGGGCTTAGGTGCGGCTGGTGTCCTGTGGCATGCTGCGCGCTGGTGATGTGATGCATGCTAGACTACAGATGATGTGCGCTGGTGACGTGACTACAGATGCTGCGCGCTGGTGACGTGATGCATGCTAGACTACAGATGCGGGCATGGAGCCATGCAAGGTACACACGTACGACCATGCTGGACATTTGTATGCGAGCGCACTGTCAGAAATTGCATTGCCACGGAAAGCGCGCCCTCTACTGAGGTCTTGGAGAGGGAGTACAAATTAGTGGGGGCGTTCTCACTGGCGCTTCTCCTCTCTGGCTAGTCAGTGCACCAAGGAGCATCCGGCCAAGGAGGCATGCTCCTTGGAAAGGTCTCTGGGCATTGGGAGATGGGGAAGAGCACCAGGGCCTTGCGTTCTATTTGCACTGGTTTGTTGGCCAGGCCTTCAGCTTTTGGACAAACAGGTATACCTCAGACTTGATTGCTCCATCCTCCCCATCTCCCCTCCCCTTTACAGGACACTTTGCCGACACCCAGGTCACTGTCAACAACCAAATGGTCGTGGGAACCCTGTGAGTACTTGGGTGCTCTGTTCTCCTGGCTTGCGTGCACATTTTGTGGCAAGATATTTGCCATGGGTTGTGTGGATGTTGCCTAGGGGAAAGGATACAGATGCAATGGGCATGGCAGGGCTCTGCCGCTGCATTTCACACACTTGATTCAAAGGAGCCGTGGGGCCAAAGCCACGCTCCAGCTTTGTGAGGTGCGCCACAGAGTTCAAGGTTTGAATGTGGCAGGCGATGGATCCCTCTATTTGCCTGGCAAGCACGGACCCCTCCTACATGGATGCCTCGCCTCCTACATGGCAATGGATCCCTCCTACATGCCAGACACCTGAGGCAAATTCCTGGGAATGTCCACTCTTCACTGGCAGGATGAACCTCTGTGATCACCCAAACACAGTCTCTGTGGGTGCGGACTGGAAAGAGGACAATTACGTCCGTCGTACTCCAATCATTGTGAGTTGTGACAAGCACACGCCAATCATTAGCAGCTTTTGTTGCCGCAAAGATTGATTCTCTGTCTATTCTTTTGCACAGCAGCTGCACAATCCTCAGCAATGGGTTGCCGATGAAGATTGTCTGTGTGGCATGCTTATGAAAAGTACAAATCTTAGCCTATAGATCCTGGCTAATCTAGGGTGGTCAACTTCTGGAAGGTTCACCTCATGAAAGGCAATGCTGCTGCAGCTGCTGCTGCTGCTGCTGCTGCTGCTGCTTCAATCTTCCTTCTCTGATCTCACACAGTTGATGGATACTGGAAGTGCTCTGATGTCAGCATTATTTCCTAATGCGTTGCAATGAGCAGGTGACAGGAAATGACTTCACAAAGATGTTTGCGCCCTTGATCAGAGATGGCAGGTGAGCTACAGAAGCAGTGGCATGGAGCGATATGATAAAGATTTTCTTGTATTGCGGCCAGAGGTAAAAGCGTCTGGTGGATATCCTGATTGACTTATTGGGTGGTAAAGAAGAAATCACTTGTGTAGGACCTATTCATGCTGAAGGATATAATGATAAAAAGAAATGGGTTTCCACTTTATGCTCAGTTTGATGCATACATGTATGCAGCTGCCTAGATGCACATGTGTTTTGAAAATGAAAAAGATATCAGATCATTCCCACCAATGAAACCCCCCAAATGTGGCCATTTTGCTTTCCCGCCCCAATGCTCGCCCGCCCACTGCCAGCCCCAACCATTCATAGCATGTGCATACGTCATAAACAGGCTGGTGAAAAAAAATGTGGAGGCGCGCCATTGGCCATTCTGGCACCGTTCTGCACCATTTTGGCAGGATAATGGCACTTTCCCAAACTTGCTCCAAGCCTGCTGCTCTCCAGGACTAAAGTTGCGCTTGAATGATGCTTTGATGCTGCAAAGTCGGATTTGTGGGAGGGGGGTCAGGAAGAGGTGTGTCCCATGCGCAACCAGCTGTGGGTGCTGACACAGGAAATGCGATATCTCCGCAACCAGCTGTGCATGCTGACACAGGAAATGCGATATCTCTGCAACCCCTGCATGCTCTGAAGCCGGAACAAACCTGAGGGTAGCGGGGAATCATAAGTAACAAACATTCTGTAATGAAGCTGATCAAGGGCATGCGTGGGAAGTGGTGTGCCCAAATGTCTGTTCACATCTGCCTCTCCTGAGCGCATAGCGTAGCAGTCGAGTGTTCCTGCGTAAATCCAGCAGGGGATGCGGAGGAATTTTACACGTGAGGCATCTCAAGGTTGGAGTTTGGGGCTGTGTGCGGGGAATGGTGTGCGCTGTTCAATGTTCACACTCTGTTTTCTGAAATTTCCTTCCATCCACTGCATCAGTTTGTTATCTAAGGCCTTTAATCCAAGGAACCAGGTATGGATTGAGGACCCTATTTGGCCATCTTTGCCTGAGACAGGGATGCCCTTGTGGTGGGGACGACCAGCACTTGCTATGCCTCAGATGGAAATCAATGAAAGCGATAGTGCATGTGTCTACTGCTAGGATGTGAGGACTCCATATCGTGTACACAGACATTTCAGGCACAAATTGGCTGCAGGTTTGAGAAATTTATGTGGAAGCCATCCATTGATGATTTGGTGAATATTGTGCACTCCATGTACCAGGTAAGTGCATTCCTGGCTAGCTTGAATTATCTAATATGGTATTTAAAAGTCAGCAAAGCAGAGAGATGGCACACCTCTTGGCTTTCCTCTGACCCCAAAGCTTGTGGAGGGGATTAAAAAGGTTACAATGTGGATGATTAAGGATAAGTGGGGCTCCTGCTGTAAATTGAGAGGACAATTCCTTATTTTATGTCATGTGGGCACCATGGCACACTCAGCCGGTATCTGTGCTAGTTTGCTGCATTACCAAAGTCTCCATCCAAGCATGTTGCCTCCTGAACTATCCTTACCAGAGCGCATGAACCGCCTGCTTTGCGTACCCTCTGATCCAGCGTTAGTTGCCACACCACCACGACCTGCATCATTTCTTTATTTGCTGAATCATCTTGGCAAGTGTGTGTTCACTGCGCCAGCTCACGTGGCATAAATTCTTGTGCAGAACTTTAGAAGGCGAAGGTTTTGGAAAAAGCGCGCCAAAACAATAAACAGGAATAATGCCAGGCTTGAGAAATGATCCCATTCGCTCTTGCTCGCAATAGATAGGCATAATGTTTCAGCATTCAAGAAGATTATGATGGTATATTGCCTGGGTGCCGTGAATGGCTTGTGAAAGGCAGAGTACCATCCATACTGATCCATCAAACAATTCTCGGCTTGAATAAGGGTGTATGTTGCACACCTAGTCTTATCCACAACTGCAAGCATAACCTTAAATAAGGGTGTATATTGCACACCTTATCCGACCTGCAACTGCGGGCATACCTGCGTGTCCTCTTTGTCATTCACCAAGAGCTCAGGGCCCTTGAAATGCACTAACATATTACCAGTATCCATGTACTCAGGATGATGGGCTGAGCATGGATGATGTGTACCACTTGATCAAGCGCTTCCCTAAGCAACCACTGGACTTCTTTGGGGCATTGCGGTCTTCTCACTATGACAATCAGATTCGAGAGTGGATAGAGAACGATATATTAGGTGAGCACCCAAGCGATGACAATATTTAATGTGTTCCAATAAAGGCTTGATGAAAAAATGATGAATAAAGACGATGAATTAAATCGTCCCCATGAATGGCTCACCCCCCACCAAGCCATCTCTTTCACTTATTCATTTTTTCCAACTTCACCTGCAACCTCTGTGCCATTCCTTGCTCTAAAAGCGCACAAGAAAACTATCTTGTTTTAAGAAAGTGGAAGGTTATGCAGGCTCTTATTGGGAAATCTGATCTGAGAATCTTTAGGTTTACACAACTGGTCTCCTAAACTCCCACCCTGAACCAAGCTGGGAGGTAAGAGGAAAGAGGCTCGAAAATTTTGCATTGCTTGGATTTTCATTGTACTTGGAATTGGAACCCAATTGGGTGTAAAAGCTTTGGAAAGTAAAAAGGTAGACACTTTCAAAGCCACTCTTATGCCCACAACTTCTCACTTGGGCCATCAATTTACCTCTTTTTTAAAGGTGCGATACATGAGTGTGCCCTCGACCTGCTGCCCCAAATGTTAGGAGCGGTGCTAAATCAAAGGCCTTAGCTGAGTGGGATGGCTTTGGGGAGGCCGTTTGTAGGGACAACCTGAGGTCATAGGTTCTAAATCAAAGAAGTTGATTGCCCATATGCTTAAGATATGGATAAGCTGATATGTTGCTTTTGCAATGTGTAGATGCTACGAGCGCAGGTGCTGGACCGGGTGCTTGAAGTAACGTACGCTCCCTGGATGCATGCATGACTCGTACAGAGTAATATAAAGCACGGCAGTCTGGGTTGCTCTCTATGGCTTGCCTTCATGGCAGCATTGCATTATACCCCACTTCATTATTGCACCTTGTCTTTGAGTTGTGCTGGTATGCACTTAAATGGCTGCTTCATCCGGCAATGCAAGTGCTTTGGGCTAAATAGTGAAGATGCTCTGGGCCCCATGGGGTATAGCAATGCACAGAATGCAAGCTCTTTTAAATGGCATCAACATGTGTCCTTGATTGGAAACATCGGCTTTCTTGTAGCTCTCTCCATAAAGGATGCATGATGGGTATTTGTAGATATTTTGCTGGCTTTTGTTTCAAACCAGATGCGTTGCTGCTCTGGTGGTGGCCACCCATGGGCCAATATTAGGAGCTGCAGCTAGCTTAGCCGCATGGCGGAGGCTGGAAACATACATGCTGAGTTCTGAAAGCTGATTTTGTGACACCAAAGAAGTTTGCAAGCTGCTCTCGTGAGTTGCTAGCTTTGAAGCAAGGAGAATTGCCATGGAGAACTACGCTGGATTTCTCTGCTGCACTAGGACCTCCTTGTTTGTGTCCAGGCTCTTGATCAAACAGACACTGCACTTAACGTATAGCATCAAGGGTTCGGGGAACACCTGCCTTGCCTACGATTAACTCTCCCCAATCTGCTTCCTATCTCCTATTTCACGAGTTAATCAAGTTGATTGTGTGTGGGCCAGCAGAACGAGAGGCCAGGGCACGGATAGGAGGTCACATCTGAAGCCTTGTAGTCCTTTAAAACCTACAGCCACGCTATGAAAGGGCTCTGCAGCACGATAGTGTGCAACCCTGACAGCAGTCCACTCGATGCTTCACAGCGCCCAGGATCTCCTGAATGTGCTTTCAAGCCTGGATGCCTTAATTGAGGCTGCAGTTGGCTGGATCTTATGGTTTGAGTTGCAGTTGTCTCTTGCTTTCATCAATTCTTTGCTACATGGGCCCTCTCTTCACCCTTACACCTTAATGCCGGAGTTTTCATCACGCATCCACAGAAAAATCCAGGGTTGCTTTATACTTGAGAATGGATTATTACATGAAAAGGAGTGCAAAAGAAGTGCTTAGCTATGCATATGCTGCATTGAAATGATCCTTTGATATCAAAATTGGATCTGGGTTTTTTGGTACTCGAGATGTTGGGCTCCTTTATGCAATTGCGTTGGACATATGACGTTTTGTGATAACCTCGAAACAACTGAAATACCTCAAATTTTAGCAATCTGGTGATTCAAGAGGCTTCCATAATGTCCCTAAAGCTCACTTTTGTGTGAATAGTTTGAAATGCAGAGACCTGTAATATGGATATATTTCCATAACTTTATTAGTGGATATATTTCCCTAACTTTCATTAGTGGATAACAATTAATCTACTTCTCATGAAAATGGAGCCCTTACTATACTACATGTATGATATAAGGAAAGATTACATTCCAATACTTTTGCATATAATAGCGCCCGGACCCTTTTCTGCAGATGTCTGCGAATTTCAGACACAGCTTCAGCTGAGCTGATGTCATTGTTGCCACTAAGACTGCAACTGCTTTAATTTGAACGCAGGGGGTCAACAACTTTCACATGAAAGCTGCAACATGTCAGCCTTGTCCCAGCGGCTAGTACAGAAGAACGAGCTGCCCAATTTTGAGCCTATGCAGCTAACACTGGAGGTCAGCAAGTGTGCAAGCGTGCGTATGCTTGTGGTGCAGGTCCATCGTTTTTTATTGTCACTTTGTCAGCATGTATGATAATGTACAACTTTGCACAAATTGAAACCGTGCAGGATACCCTCTGTCTCTCACATTATAATATTACCCACAATTCAAAATCACCTTTCAGGCAAAGTCCTGAAACCACACCTGGGCACAGCATGCACTTAGAGTCGGTCTGAGCTAACAAAAAATTGCGCCCTAAGCAATCATCCTGGTGGCATGCATTAAGGGAGAGGCATGTGTCTTGTCTCGGGAAACATGAAAATATGTGTTAAACAAACTAATTAAGCAACATACGTGAGGCAAATATATTTTGATAATGCTTGATCATGACCTGGTAGGGTTGCACCATGTGTGCAGACTTCCAGTGTTGTAACAATCTCAATCATGGTTGTGCAAATACTGTAGGCGGTGCGCTGTATGATTAGGAGGTGACGATACTGTCCTTCAACTTAAACCGTACTTCTCAGATTTTGGACCGTCTCGATGGAAAGATACAGAGCGGTGTACATGTCGCTACGGGGATTCTGCACCAAAAGCAGCCTTTGTACCCCTCTCTTGCCAGAAATCGCCCCATCCCGCTGCACCATGCATAGCACAAGCACCAGTGACCTCTCCATGGTGCCATGCCAAGCTGCAGGAGCCAAGGGATGCCCCTGGATGGCAAGAGTGGCCTCCTTACTTGCATGCGTACGAGCTTGCATGCCCGTCTTGCTGCATGCCTGTTTCACCCTTGCTTCACCCGTCGTTGTCTCCAGAATTCTCACTTGTGCGTGTGTGGATACTCCAAGCCGCTTTATGCAGCTAGGGGCCTAAGGAGCCCTAACACACAGACTCAACTTGCATGCTCTCACATAAGCATTGCTCATTTGCTCAAAAAATGATCTTATGAAACATTGTAAAATAGTACCTGGAAACCTAAGTGCAAATGCAAGCGATCGTGTGGTCAAGGGCCAAGGCGTTGCCATCGTACTGGTTGATTTGCCGCCGTATCTCTTCTGACCAGGTTTTAACAAATCTTTAATGTTACCATACCGTTTAGACGGTCAGGATTCTCAAAGATGGTGTGGGTACACAACCCTGATCTCAATGCACTGAGCGTGTACTTTTTGTGTGCAAACATATTCATGCAGGATGTGGTTAGGGAGGGCGAGCGCTTAGAGCGAGAGCAGGAGTATGTCATGAACAACAAGTTGTCCAAAGAGTACATGAAGGATACTGGTAAAGTAAAAGGAAGGCTGGTCGGTTTTGGGGGCTGATGAATGGAGCTACTTCTGGTAATTAATTAGCATTGCATTATCTTTTATATAAGATTTTGGTTCGTTGAGTAGGATGAGCGATCAGAGAGACAGCTTGGGTCAGCTACAATCTCCATGGATGCACCTAAAACTGAGAAGCCCAACGAGAAGAGTAATCCAATGCCTGAACTAATCAAGGAACCCTGGCTGGGTCTCCATCCTCAGACAGATCTATGCATATCAGAGGCCACTCTGATAGAGTCACCCTTGTACTATCCCAAATCTCATACAAGTGATGCTCACTACAGACAAATAAGAGACCCACGTTCCGTCAAGGGACAGGAAAACTGACATGTGTTGCACGTGGGGTGCACCTTATTCAGAAATACGTCAAAGGCACAAAATCTTAGAGTGAGGCTTACATAATTGAACATGCTGAGCGGGAGCAGCTTAGCTGAAGTCAAAACCAAAACAAGGACTCTTTAGGAGAAGACCATCAGGCAAGACCCAGCTCACCCCCAAAAAAGCCCTCAAGTCAGGCAAAAGTTCGTGCTGTATGCTTGACTTTATTGATTTAGCCATTTCCTTGTTTTTAACTTAACTATTGTAAATTGTATACAAATTATATTTGTCGCGTATCGAACTGTGTGTGCGTTGATGTCAAGCGCAAACTTTTGACAAGGTTAGGTTAGGTAAGGTTACAAAGCTGTACCTGCCAGACGAGGGCAGCTTAGCTGAAGCCAAACAGGCGTGCAACCAAAACCAATTAAGGCAAGCTAGGTCGTGACCTGAAGTCAAGGCACAGCACTCCAAGCACTCATGCACATACAAGGCTAGACCTTTGGTGTCTGGTTGGTTTATGAAATATCTAAGCCTGCTTGAACCACTAAAAAGGGTGCGGAAGAGATGGTGATGCTTGATGCGCAATTCTGCCAAGTCTGCACTCGGGCAGTCTAAGAGGACATGTTCTTCATCTTGTAGACAGTGCCGTATGCATTTAGTGCAAATTCTCAGCTTGTAAGGGACTCTGCGTTG
>LFCJ01000706.1_pt1 | contig 21749 bp, 21 predicted proteins | sample 643141 | NCBI WGS metagenome assembly LFCJ01 (sample SAMN03766243, study PRJNA286221) | soda lake metagenome | biome: soda lake; feature: Kulunda steppe; material: water; isolation source: sample B1-Br-g2 brine of Lake Bitter-1 | place: Russia: Kulunda steppe | collected 2010-07
CGGCGGGCGGGAGGAACCGCGCGAGCCCCGCGGGCATCAGTCGCTCGGGCGCGTGGCGTGGATGGATCCAGATCACGGGCGCGCGCGCCCGTGCGGCGGCAAGGACCCGCGCGCCGGGGCCGCAGGCCTCATGGGTGCGCCCGCGCTTCAGTTCGGGGAGAATCGGTGCCATGCCGGCAGTCTATCCCGGCATGAACGAAACGGAAACAAGCGCGTCAGCGCGCCGGCCGCGCCAGCTCCGGCAGCCAGGTCGCGAGCCCCGGCTCCGCCACGATCAGCCCCATCACCGCAAGCTGCAACAGCACGAAGGGAAACGCCGCGCGGTAGATCTGCGCAAGCCGGATCTCGGGCGGCGCCACCCCCTTCATCACGAAAATGAGCAACCCGAAGGGCGGCGTCATGAAGCTGATCTCCATGCAGATCAGCATCAGCACGCCGAGCCACAAGAGGTCGATCCCCACCGCGTTCGCCAGCGGCACGAAGAAGGGCAGGGTGACCATGATCATGCTGATCTGGTCCATGAAGGCGCCGAGGATCAGCAGCGTGATCAGCATGATCAGCAGAACCTGGAACGGCCCCAGCCCCAGATCGCCCACGAGCCCGAGAATCCCGCGCGTGGCCCCCGAAAAGGACAGAAGCTGCGAGAAGGTCGAGGAGGCGGCGATGATGAACAGAATCATCACCGCGATCTTGAGTGTCTCCATCAGCGCGGTGCGCATCGCCGCGAGCGTGAGGCTGCGATAGGCCGCCGCCGCCAGCGTCGAGGCCGCGCAGCCGATCGCGGCGGCTTCCGTCGGCGTCGCCCAGCCGAGCAGCATCGCCCCGATCACCACCACGAAGATGCCCATCAGCGGCAGAACATGGACGAGGAAGGGCCGCACCCGCTCCCAGCCATGCACCTCGCCCGCGTCGTCGTCGCCATGCGCCGGGGCGAGCGCCGGGTTCATCCAGCAGCGCAGCAGGATATAACCCAGAAACACCGCCGCCATCATCAGCCCCGGGATCACCCCCGCGATCAGGAGCTGCGAGATCGAGATCCCCGCGAGCGAACCCAGCAGCACCGCCAGCGCCGAGGGCGGGATCAGCATCGCGATGCCGCCCGTGGCCATGATCGGCCCCATCGCCATCGAGGGATGATAGCCCCGCCGCAGCATCTCCGGCAGCATCGTCGAGCCGAGCATCGCGGTGTTGGCCACCGACGAGCCCGACAGCGTAGAAAACAGCGTCCCGCCGGCCACCGACACCACCGAAAGCCGTCCCGGCACGCGGCTGATGAGGCGGTTCGTCGCCTCGATGGCACGGTAGGCCAGCCCGGTGTGAAACAGGATCTCGCCCATGAGCAGAAACAGCGGGATCGGCACGAGCGAGAAGCTCGTCAGCGACGAGACCGCGTTGCGCGCAAGCTGCGCCAGCCCCGACTCGCCGCCCAGAAACACGATGGCGCCGACGATGTTGACGCCGAGGAACGCGAACGCCACGGGCAGCCCCGTGCCCATCAGCAGCACCAGCACCCCGAGCAGCAGCGTCAGGCTCAGCCACCATTCCATGTCAGGCGGCTCCGTCCATCACACGCCCTCGCGAAAGCCGGGATCGCGCCCCGCGAGAAGCCGCAGCGCATCCCGCGCGAAGCCCGCCGCCAGCACCGCCATCACCGCGGGCAACAGCACGAACAGCCACCACTCGGGAAACACCAGCGTCTGCAGGATCAGGCTGCCGCGTGCCTGCGATGTCAGCGTGACCACCGCGCCGTAATAACCCACCACGGCGCAGATCGCCGCTCCGAGCGCGCAGACCGCGACATGCACGCCGCGCCGCGCGCGCTCGGGCAGCTGGCCGACGAACAGATCCATGCGCACATGCCCGCCCCGGATCAGCACCCAGGGCGCGCCGAGCAGCGTCATCGCGTAGAGCGCGTATTCCGACAGCTCGTTGGCGCCGGGGATGCTGCCGAATCCGAGATTACGCATAGCGATGTTGACGCAGATCATCACCGCGAGCCCGCCGCCGATGGCGGCGGCGAACGCCGCCATCGCGCCGACGAGGGCGTCGTAGCCCCGGCTGAGCCCGCGCAGCATCGGCTCAGCGATCGCCGATCAGCTCGCGCAGGGTGCGGGCGTTGTCGGCGCTGATCTCCTCGGCCTCGGCCCAGCCGGCCTCATAGGCGGTCTCTACCCAGGTCTCGGCGACGTCATCGGGCAGGGTGATCGTCTCGATCCCGGCCTCTTCCTGCGCGGCGTATTCCTCCTCGTTGATCGCGGCGTTGTCGTCATTGAGCGATTCGACCCAGATCGCCTGCTCCTCGAGGAAGTCGCGCTGTTCGTCGCTCAGGCTGTTCCAGGTGTCGAGATTCACGAGAAACGACACATCGACATTGTAGAAACCGGGGTCGACCCGGTACGCCGTCTGTTCGTCCCAGCCCAGATCGAGAATGCCCTGCGCCGGCCAGCCATAGCCGTCCACCACCCCGCGTTCGAGCGCGGTATAGACCTCGCCCGGTGCGGTCTGCACCGGGTTGCCGCCGAGCGCGTCGATGAAGGCGCGGTAGGTGGAGGTGGTGCGGATGTCGAGCCCGGACAGGTCCGCCTCCTCGATGGGCTCGTTGAGGTAGATGTGGAAGGGGATGCCGATGCCGGTGCGGGCGAGGTACTGCACGTTCATCTGCTCGTTGTGCAGCTCGTTGATGAACTCCCACGCGCCGTCCTCGCGCATTTCCGCCGCGCTCTTCTCGGCCAGCTTGAGCGCATCGCCGAGCGGCAGCACATTGGTGTAGAAGGCGCCGCTGGCATTGGCGAAGTCGATCACCCCGTCGGAGACGGCGTTGCCGATCTCGAAGGGCGGGATCGAATCGGGCCCGCCGACGAAGTCGATCTGCACGAGCCCCTCGCCCTCCTCGTTGACCCGCTCGACGAAGCGCTCGAATTCGCGCGTGAAGGTGGTGCCCTCGGCAAAGGCGCTGCCCGCGCGCAGCGTCACCTCGTCCGCCGCGGCGCTGCCCGCGCCGAGCCCGGCGGCCGCGCCGCCCAGAACCAGCGCCCCGGTCGCCATCGCTTTCGCAGTCGCGTGCATTTGTTGTCTCCCTGTTGCTTGCATTTGCATTGATCAGGTGCGTCCGGCTCTTGTCAAGGCGATGCAACCGGGGCGGGGCTTCTCGTGGCCGGGCGCGCGCGCTATGCAGGCGCCGTCTGCCGAAAGGCCTGCAATGCCGCATCCGCCCCTGTCGCTGCGCCTCGCGCTCCTCGCCTACCGGGCGGGGTGGTATGCGGCGTTGCCTGTGGTCGGCGTCTATCTGTGGCGGCGCGGGCGACGCGATCCGGCCTATGCGCGCCACTGGGACGAGCGGCTCGGCGGCGGGCCCGGCATGGGCGGCGCGGTCTGGGTCCATGCCGTGTCGCTGGGGGAGATGCGCTCGGCGGTGCCGCTGGTGCGCGCGCTACTTGATCGCGGCGAGCGGGTGGTGACCACGCATCTGACCCCGGCGGGGCGCGGGGCGGCGCAGGCGGCCTTCGGCCCCGAGATCGCGGAGGGCCGCGTGACGGTGCGGTATCTGCCGGTCGAGACGGGCGCGGCGTGGCGGCGGCTGTGGCGCAAGGGGCGGCCCAAGCTCGGCCTCGTGCTCGAGATCGAGATCTGGCCGGTGATGATCGCCGAGGCCGCGCGCGCGGGGGTGCCGCTGTGGCTCATCAACAGCCAGGTTCCGGCGCGCAGCCTGCCGCGCGCGCGCCGGCTGGCGCGGCTCCTCGGTCATCCGGTCGCGGCGGTGTCCGGCGTGCTCGCCAAGTCCGAGCGCCACGCCGCGCGGTTTCGCGAACTCGGCGCGCCGGAAGTGCGGGTGAGCGGTGAGCTTCGCTTCGATCAGCCGGTCCCGCAAGCGCAGCTCGACGCCGCCGCCGCCCTTTCCCCGGCGCTCGACGGGCGCGGCGTCGTCACCTTCGCGAGCGTCGTGGCCGGGGAGGATGACACCTATCTCGCCGCCATCGCCAGGCTGCGCGCCCTGCCCGCGCCGCCGCTCGCGATCCATGTCCCCCGCGCGCCGGAGCGTTTCGACGAGAGCGCCGCGCGGCTCGAGGCGACCGGTCTGAGGGTGCTGCGCCGGTCCGAATGGCTCGACGCGGCGCTTGCGGGCGACGGCGCGGCGCTTGCCGGCGCCGATGTGCTCCTCGGCGACAGCATGGGCGAGATGTGGTTCTATCTCGCGCTCGCGCAGGTGGTCGTGGTGGGGGGCGGCTTCGTGGAGAAGGGGGCGCATAACGTGATTGAGCCGCTCGCGCTGGCGCGGCCGGTTCTGGTGGGGCCGCATGTCTGGACCATCGAGTATCCCGGCGTCGAGGCCGAGGCCGCCGGGGTCATGGAGATCTGCGCCGATGCGCGCGCGCTGGGCGACCGGCTCGCCGCGCTTCTGGCCGATCCGCAGGCCGGCACGGCCGCCCGCGCCCGCGCAGCGGCTTTTCACGCGGAGCATTCCGGCGCCACCGCGCGCAGCCTCGCCGTACTGGCGCCCATCCTCGACGGAGAAAACGATGGCTGATGCCCCGCTCCTCGCCCTGATCCCGGCGCGCGCCGGCTCGAAGGGGCTTCCCGGCAAGAACCTGATGCCGCTCGGGGGTGTGCCGCTTTATCGCCGCGCGCTCGATCAGGGGCTGGCGGCGGGCGCGCGCTGCCTGCTCTCGACGGATAGTGCCGAGCTGGTCGCTGCCGATCACGGCCCCGGCGTTCAGGCCCTCGCGCGCCCGGCGGAGATCGCGGGGGATGATGCGCCCATGGATGCGGTGATCGCGCATGCGCTCGCGCAGGTGCCGGGGCCGGCGACGGTGCTGCTGTTTCATCCGACCTCGCCGCTGCGCAGCGGGGCCGACATCGCCGCGGCGCTGGCGCTGCATGCGACGGGCCGGTTCGGGCTGGTAATGTCCGTGACCGTGACGCCGGCGCCGGTCCTCAAATACGGCACGCTCGCGGATGGTGTCTTCACCCCGCTGCGGCGTCCCGAATACTGCTTCATGAACCGCCAGGCGCTTCCGCCGGTGCACCGGCCCGACGGCGCGATCTATGTCTTCGACGCCGACGCCTTCCGCGCGCGCGGAAGGCTCGCCACGGACGCCATCGGCGCTGTCGAGACCCCGCCCGAGCGCGCCATTGACATCGACAGCGCCGATGATCTCGCCCGCGCCGAAGCCCTGCTCGCCGGCACCGGAACGCCGCGCCCGGGCTGACCGGGGCGCGATGCATCCCCTGCACCGGCACGATCCCAGGGATGCGCGCCACCTGGCAGACCGGGCAGCAGCGATGATCCGCCGCTGCGCCGCGACTCAGCCGGCCGGTGCCGCGGTGAGCCGCGCCAGGAGCGCGCCGTGCAGCTCGGGCGCCGCGGTGACCAGCCCCGCGCTCAGCGGACGCGGCGTGTTGAAACCGAGCGGCGCGCCGAAGCGGTCCGTGATCGCCGCCCCCGCCTCGGCGGCGATCAGGCTGCCCGGCGCGATGTCCCAGTGCCACGCGTCGCGCAGCGTCAGCGCGGCGTCGAACGCCCCCTCGGCCACGAGGCACAGCCGCCAGGCGAGGGCCGGGCGCTGATGCGCGATCACGGGCGGCGCCCCGCCCGGCCAGTGCTCCGGCGCGAGCTGTGCGCGCCCGGTGAGCACCCGCGCGCCGCCGAGCGCCGCCCCCTGCGGTACCCACAGCCGCCGCCCGTTGAGCCAGGCTCCGCTGCCGCGCGACGCCGCATAAGTCAGCCCCAGGAGCGGCAGATGCACCACCCCCGCGGTGATCCGCCCCTCCTGAGCAACGGCGAGCGCATGCGCGAATTGCTTCTGCCCGGCGAGAAAGGCGCGCGTGCCGTCGATGGGATCGACGATGAAGACCGATCCGGAGGCCAGCCGCGCCGCGTCGTCCGGCGTCTCCTCGGACAGCCAGCCGTAATCGGGCCGCGCCGCGAGCAGGCGCAAGCGCAGCATCGTGTCGATCTCGATATCCGCGTCGGAGACCGGCCCCTGCCCCGCGCCCTTGTCCCAGCGCCGCGGGGCCTGCCCGAAATGCCGCGCCGCGATGCCTCCGGCCGCCTCGGCCGCGGCGATCAGCAGCGCGAGGTCACTCTCCGGCAAGGGTGAGGCCTTCGACGAGCAGGCTGGGCACCATGTGGCTGCGATGCGCGCGCGCGTCATTGGCCGGGGTCAGCCGCATCAGCATGTCGCGCAGATTGCCCGCCAGCGTGCATTCATTGACCGGGTAGGCCACTTCGCCGTTCTCCACCCAGACCCCCGATGCCCCGCGCGAATAGTCGCCTGTCGTTGGGTTGATCGACGCCCCCATCAGCGAAGTCACCAGAAAGCCCGTGCCCATCTCGCGCATCAGCCCATCGAGACCCTGCGCGCCCTGCGTCAGCGCGATGTTGGAGACCGACGGCGACGGCGGCGCGGCGGCCGAACGCGCGGCGTTGGCAGTGCTCTCGAGCCCCAGCTTGCGCGCCGTCGCGAGATCGAGCACCCAGCCCTGCAGCACCCCGCCGCGCACGATGTCGCGCCGCGCGGTCGCAAGCCCCTCGCCATCGAAAGGCCGCGAGCCGCCGATGCGCCGGCGGTGCGGATCCTCCGTGAGCGTCAGCCCCGCGGGCAGAACCGGCTCGCCCATCGCGTCGCGCAGCCAGCTCGCCCCGCGCGCGACCGCCGTGCCGTTGACCGCCGCGAGCAGATGCCCGATGAGCCCCGCGGCGATACGCTCGTCATAGATCACCGGCCAGGCCCCGGTCTTCGGCCGCCTTGCCCCCGCGCGGGCCACGGCCCGCTCCCCGGCGATGCGGCCGATCTCCGAGGCGCCGGGCATGTCGGCCTGATGGACGCGCGATTCGCCGTAGCCGTCGCGCTCCATCGCGGTGCCCTCGCCGGTGATCGCCACGCAGGAGGTCATCCGCGAGCTGCGCGCATAGCCGCCCGAAAAGCCGTTCGTCGCCGCGAGATGCATGACCTGCCGGCCCTGCGCCGCCGAGGCCGACTGCACCTGCGACACCCCCGCGACGGCCTGCGCGGCCGCCTCCGCCGCACGGGCCTCGGCCTCGAGGGCCGCGGGCGCCGGGTCGCCCTCGGGATCGTCAAGCTCGAGCGCGGCAATGTCGAGGTCGCGAACGAGCTGGCCGGGATCGGCGAGCCCGGCATGCGGGTCCTCCGGCGCCTCGCGCGCCATCGCGACCGCGCGCTCGGCCATCGTCTCGAGCGTCTGCCGCCGCGCATCCGATGCCGACACGCAGGCCTGCCGCCGCCCGATTAGCACCCGCAGCCCGAGATCGATCGCCTCGGCGCGCTCCGCCTGCTCCAGCGCGCCCTCGCGCACATCGATCGAGATCGATTGCCCCGTCACCGCGAGGGCGTCCGCCGCCTCCGCGCCCGCCGCCCGCGCCGCGTGCAAGAGCGCCGCCGTCAGTGCCTCGAGATCCTGTTGCATGTCGCCACCCGCGCTTGTTCGGTCTGCAGGTAGAGCCTGCATGGGGCCGGTGCAAGCGCGTGGGCGGTGCGCCCGATTGCCGGGGGCGCGCAGCGCATCGGCACGCGGCGTCGCGGCGCGCCGCAAGGCGCGCCGCCCGGCCCAACGCGCCGGGGTGCGGGACGCATCCCGGCGGGGCGGGAGCCCTGCCCTGCTGGCCGATCCGTCAGCGCAGGCGCTGGCCGTTGGCGATCACCCCGCCATCGGCATCGATCTCGAGCGTGGTGGTCAGCGAGTCCTCGGTCTCGCCCGGCTGTGCGAACATCGACATCATCATCATCGCGCCCATCGCGTCCTCCTGGCGGATCGCGCCCGTGGCGATGAGCTCGTCGATGAGCGACTCCGCCCCTTCGAGCAGGAGCGTCAGGCTGCCTTCGGGCCGCGGCATGCCCTCGAAGGTTTCGAGATCCTCGTTGTCGAAGGTGAAGGCACCATCGCCGCTCAGATGCGCACCGAGAAGTTCCAGCGACAGCGCGTTCAGGTTGAGCTCGTGCAGCGCGCCCATTTGCGCGGGCGACTGCGTCAGGAAGCTGCGCGGCCCCGCCGCCGCGGTGTCGAGCGGGCTGCTCTCCCAGTTGGCGCTGCCATCGATATCGATGAGCAGCGTCGCCGGATCGCGCGGCAGCGCCCCGTCCGGGTCCACCATCGCCCACAATTCGTCGCCCACCTTGAGCCCGTCGAGGCGCAGGAGCGTGCCGAAGCCCTGTGGTTCGTCCGACTCCACAACCGGCAGCAGCGTTTCGAAATGCAGCTCCTCAATCATCAGTTCCATCACCGGGACCGGCATGTTGTCGTTGACGATGCGATACACCGCGTCGCGCGAGGTCGCGTCATAGCTCAGCCCCTCGGCCGACAGCCCGAAGCCCGCGCTGCCCTCCGCGGCGCTGCCCTCGATGGTGCCCTCCTCGCGCGGCTGGTCCTCGAGATCGTCCATGATCTCGGCGCTGTATTGCGAGCCGGAGTGGCCGACGGCCCCTTCGATGACCAGCCCCGCCGCGAGCGCGGCCTGCATCGTCTCCTCCTGCATCGCGGCGAGGCCCGTGGCGCTGTAGGTCAGTCCCGCCTCCTCGGCCGACCAGTCGAGGATCGTGCTGTGCGAGCCGTCACGCTCGACATAGCGCATCGCCAGCTCGATGCTGCCGGCTTCGATGAAGGCCTCGTGGCTGTCGGCCGGCTCGGCGTCATAGGCGTCCTGCGCGACGAAATCCGTCAGCACGATGGTGAGCTCGGAGTCGAAATCCTCCGTATCCGGCCCCTCGAGCTGCTCCAGCTCGAGCATGATGCGCGCGGCGGTGCTGTCGTATTGCAGCTGCTCGGCGGTCCCGGTGGCATGGATTTCCAGATCTTCTTGGCCGACCGCGAACTCCATGCGCGCCGGATCGTCGTCGCCTTCGCTGAACTCGACGACCAGCATCATCTCTTCGGGCAGCCGGATCGACACGCGCCCGTCGCCCGTCTCCTCGAGCACGACCTCGCGCATCCGGTGCTCGAGCGAGCCCTGATCCTCGGAGACTTCATACACCACGTCGCGCAGCACCAGGCGGCCGTCCTCCTCGGTGGTCTCGGCGGCCGTCACGCTGGCACCCCAGCGCTCGGCCGATTCCTGCCAGCCCTGCCAGACCTGTCCGGCCGTCAGATCCGCCAGCGCCGCCGTCGTCCCCAGAAGCGAGACCATCGTCGCTCCACCCAGGCCCTTGGCAATTGCTCGCATGCTGCGCTCCTCGTCGCTTTGACATTTCGCCGCAACCATCCGCGCTGCGCCGGGCGCGGTCAAGGCCGCATGCAGGTGCTGGCGTGGCGCGGCGTGCTCGGGTATCAATCGCGCGTCGGATCACGCCATCGGGGGCCGCATGACACAACCAGACCTTCGCGAACTTCAGGGCAAGTCCGTCCTGATCACCGGGGCGAGCCGGGGTATCGGCGCAGCCGCCGCGCGGCTCTTCGCGGATGCGGGCGCGCATCTCGGGCTCGTCGCGCGCAGCGGCAACGTGTTGAGTGCGCTCGCCGCCGAGACGGGTGGCCTCGCCCTGCCCGCCGATGTCGCCGATCCCGCCGCGATGGCCGATGCCGTGGCGCGGATGCATGCGCGACACGACCGCATCGACGTGCTCATCAACAATGCCGGCGTGATCGACCCGATCGCGATGCTGCGCGCTGCCGATCCCGCCGAGTGGGGCCGCGCCATCGACATCAACCTGAAGGGCGTGTTTCACGGCATGCGCGCCGTGCTGCCGCATATGCGCGCCCAGGGCGCGGGCGTCGTAATCACGGTCAGCTCCGGCGCCGCGCACAACCCGCTGGAGGGCTGGAGCGCCTATTGCGCCTCCAAGGCCGGTGCGGCGATGCTCACCCGCGTCGCCGATCAGGAGGCGCGCGCGGCGGGCGTGCGGGTGATGGGGCTGTCGCCCGGCACCGTGGCCACCGACATGCAGCGCTCCATCCGCGACAGCGGCGTCAACCCGGTCAGCCAGCTCGACTGGTCCGAACACATCCCCGCCGACTGGCCCGCGCGCGCGCTTTGCTGGATGTGCACGGCGGATGCGGCGGAGTTCGCGGGCGAGGAGCTGCGGCTGCGCGATCCCGATATCCTGCGCCGGATCGGTCTGTCGCAATGATCTGCAGCGCGCTCGCCGACGGGATCTGCACCCTGACCATCGACCGCCCCGAGCGCGCCAACGCCCTCACCCGCGCCATGCTCGAGGATCTCGAGAGCGCCGTCGCCCGCGCCGAGGCCGAGGAGACGCGCGTGCTCGTCATCACCGGGGCGGGTCGGCTCTTCAGCGCCGGAGCCGATCTCGAGGAGGCGCAGGCCGGGCTCGCCACCGACGGCATCTGGGAGCGGCTTTCGGGGCGCATCGCGGCGCTGCCCTGCCTGACGATCGCCGCGCTTCCGGGCACGGCGGCGGGGGGCGCGCTCGGTATGGTGCTGGCCTGTGATCTGCGCATCGCCGCGCGCGAGGCCGACATCTTCTATCCGGTCATGCGGCTCGGCTTCCTGCCGCAGCCCTCCGATCCGGCGCGGCTCACGGCGCTGGTCGGGCCGGCGCGCGCCAAGCTGCTGCTGATGGGCGGGGCGCGCATCGACGCGCAGGAGGCGCTGGCATGGGGGCTCGTGGACCGGGTCGTCGCCAAGGGCGGGCTGGCCGACGCCGTCGATGACGTCAGCGCCGATGCCCTTGCCGCCTCGGGCACCCATGTCGCCGCGCTCAAGCGCTTCTGGAACGCTTAAGTTACGTGCTGTCGGGCATCGATCCGCGACGGTCGCAGAGGACCCCGAATCGGTTTGGTCGCCGCGGAAAAGCCCTGTGCGCGCAATCGCAAGTTGTAGGCCCGGGCACGCGCGATGAAGCGGTGGCGCGCGCCGGCTTTGGCGTCGCACTGTGTCGCGGCATCCGCTACACTCCCGCGCAGCAGAGAGGAAACGCATCATGGAAATACGCCCCTGCGGCACGACGCCCGCGCTTGCCGCGCCCGAGGATTACTTCACCGGCACGGTCTGGCAGGAGGCGATCTGCGATCCGCCCGCGACGCGCAGCCTGCGTTCGCTGCTCGTGACCTTCGCGCCCGGCGCGCGGACCCATTGGCACACCCATCCGCTTGGTCAGACGCTGGTCGTCACGGCGGGCTGCGGGCTGGCCCAGAGCCGGGGCGGCCCGGTGCAGACGATCCGCGCCGGCGATGTCGTCTGGATCCCGCCCGGCGAAGAGCACTGGCACGGCGCCGGGCCCGACACGCTGATGCGCCATGTCGCGATGCAGGAGGCCGAGGGCGGCGTCGGCGCGCACTGGCTCGAGCCGGTCAGCAACGCGCAGTATCGCGGCGCCGACTGACCCGCCTCAGGGGTTGAAGGCGCGCTCCCGCGATCGGGCGGCCCGCGCGCCCTCGACCCGCCCGCGGGCTCAGATCACCGGCCAGACCAGGATCAGCGCGATCGCCGCCGCGAGCAGCACCAGCGTCTCGAGCGTGACCACCGCGATATGCCCGCCGCCGACCTCGGTCATCGCCCGAAGCGAGGTCTTGATCCCGAGCGCCGCGATTGCGGTCACCAGCAGCACCCGCGAGACGGTGTCCAGCGCCGCGATCACCATCGCGGGCAGAAGATCGAAGCTGACCAGCGCCGAGAGGATCAGAAACAGCACCATGAACCAGGGCAGCAGCGGAACCTTCGCCCCCTCGCGCCCGGCCCCGCTGGCGCGCAGCACGAGGACGATCGCCATGAGCACCACCGGCAGCAGCGCGACGCGAAACAGTTTCGTCATCGTCGCCGTGTCGCCCGCCGCCTCGGACACCGAGTAGCCCGCCCCCACGACCTGGGCGACATCGTGGATCGTCGCCCCGATGAGGAAACCCGCCTGCAGGTCGCTGAAATCGAGCGCGCCGAACAGGATCGGATAGGCCACCATCGCCACCGTCGACAGCGACGTGACCGCGACCACGGTGAACAGGGTGTTGCGCTCGGTCTTGTCATTATGCGGGATCACCGCGGCGATGGCGAGCGCCGCCGAGGCGCCGCAGATCGCCACCGCGCCGCCGGTCAGCAGCGCGAAGCGCCACTGCCGCGCAAAGAGCCGTGCCGCGACGAAACCCGTCGCGATGGTGAGCGCCATCAGCCCCGCCAGCGCCGCGAGCCCGGCGAAGCCGAAGGCGGCGATGTCGTCGAGCACCACCCGCACCCCGAGCAGCCCCACGCCGAGCCGCAGCAGGATCTTCGCCGACAGATCGACCCCCGGCTGGCAGTTCGCATCGGTTGCGAGGAAATTGAACGCGATGCCGAGCAGCAGCGCGAAGAGCATCACCGGCGCGCCGTAATGATTGCCCAGAAAGCTCGCCGCCGCCCCGATCGTGGCGCAAAGGAGCACGCCCGGAAACCAGCGCCGCGCCGATGCGCGCAGGTCGTCGATCGAGGGCAGGCTGGCGGGCATCATGCGCTCCCATGCAAGGGCCGCGCACCTCCCGGCGCGCGGCCCCCGATGCAACAATGTACCGGCCGATCAGGCCGAGCGGTAGAGCTTGGTCATCGAGAACTCGCGATGCCCCAGCGCCTCGGCGGCGGTGACGCGGCCATTGGCGGTGCGCGACACCATCTCGATGAGCGCGTCGCCGGCCTGGTCGATGGTCATCTCGCGCGAGAGCACCCCGGTGACATCCACGTCGATATGCTCGGCCATGGTGCGCAGGGTGCGCGGATTGCCCGAGATCTTGATCACCGGCACGATCGGGTTGCCGACCACATTGCCCTGCCCGGTGGGGAAGGTGTGGATGACATAACCCGCCGCCGCCATCAGCGTCACACACTCCGCCGCCGCCGACGAGGTGTCCATGTAGTAGAGCCCCGGCCCCTGCGCGGGCGCCTCGGCGGGCTCGAGCACGTCGATATAGCTCGAGGTCCGGCCGATCTTCTCGAGATTGCCGAGCGCCTTCTCCTCGATCGTGGTCAGCCCGCCGAGGATGTTGCCCTTGGTGGGCTGGCTGTCGGAGAGATCCGAGGTCTTGAACGGCTCGATGACCTCGTCCTGGTAGGCCTGGAAGGTCTTCATGAACTTCTCGCCGGCCTCCGGCGTCGCCGCGCGGCTCTTGCAGATATGCTCGGCCCCGGTGATCTCCGAGGTCTCGCCGAACACCCCGTAGAGCCCGTGCGGCAGGAGCTTGTCATACATGTTGCCCACCGTGGGGCAGGACGACAGCCCCGTCGTGGTGTCGGACTCGCCGCATTTGGTGGAGACCCACAGATCGGTGAGCGGGACCTCCTCCTTTTGCAGCTCCGTCGCCCAGTGGACGAATTCCTTGGCCTTCCAGCTCGCCTTGCGGATGGTCTCGAAATCGCCGTTCTGCTCGATCCAGAAGCCCTCGACGGGCTTGCCGGTCTTGGCGATGCCATCGACCATCTGCTTGGTCCATTCGGGCTCGATGCCGATGACGATCACCGCGGCGACATTGGGGTTGGCACCGGTGCCGATCATGGTGCGGAAATGCAGGTCGAGATCCTCGCCGAACTGCAGCCGCCCGTAAGCGTGCGGGATCGCCATCGTTCCCTTGACGTTGTTGGCCACCGCCTCGCAAGCGGCGTTGGAGATGTCGTCCACCGGCAGGATGACGACATGGTTGCGCACGCCGACGCGGCCATTCTCGCGGCGCCAGGCATTGACGGTAGCTTGCTTGAAATCGAAGGGCATGTTGGGCCTCACCAGCGCTTGGTCTTGCAGTTGTGGGTGTGCACATGGCCACCCGTCTCGGCGGGCGCGACCATGCGGCCGATATCCTCGCCGTATTTGATCACCGTGTCGCCCTCGGACAGATCCTTGAGCGCGACCTTGTGGCCGATCGGGATGTCGGCCTTGGCGGTGAGGCGGAAATCGGAATTGTCCTCGGTGCACACGACGAGCATGTCGGTACCTGCCGCGAGGCTCTCGACCACGACGACGCCGACATTGTCGGCCTTGTCGTGAACGAGCAGTTGCGGTTGTTTCGTCATCGGCTCCTCCTGGGGTTCGGTGCGGGGTTCAGCCGCGCGCGAGGGTTTCGAGATCCTCGGCGAGGGCTTCAGGAATCGTTATCGTCTCGGCGGCTGCACGAGCCTCGAAGCGGCGCGCGCCGGGCAGGCGCACCCCCTCCTGCGCGGCCATCGCCGCGAACATCGTCTCGGCGCGGGCGGCGAAATCGCCCGCGAACCGCGCCGGGTCGAGCACGAGCAGGAAATGCGCCAGCGCCGGCGGCGGCCCCTTGTCGTCGAACATCGAGCTCGCCTCGAAGGCATAGTTCGCCCCCGCGAGCCCCGCCGTGAGCAACTCCACCATCAGCGCGAGCGCCGCGCCCTTGGCCGCGCCCGCCGGCACCATCGTTCCCGCCATCGCGGCGTCGGGGTCCGTCGTCGGCGCGCCCGCGGCATCGAGCGCCCAGCCCTCGGGGATCGGCTCGCCCTTCTTCTGGGCGATCATCACCTTGCCGCGCGCGACATGGCTCAGCGACAGGTCGATCAGCAGCGGATCGGCCCCCGCGCGCGGCGCGGCGAAGGCGATCGGGTTGGTGCCGTAGAGCGGCGTCGCGCCCCCCCAGGGCGCCATCGCCGCGGGCGAATTCGACAGCGCCATCGCGATCAGCCCGTCGCGCGCGAGGCGCTCGACCGGCTGGCCGGCGACACCGAAATGATGCGAGCGCGTCACCGACACCACCGCGACACCCTGTTCGCGCGCCGTCGCGGCGCCCGCATCGCAGCCCGCCGCGACCGCCGGAAAGGACAGCCCGTGCGCCGCGTCCACCCGCACCACCGCGCCGTCGCGCTCGACTTTCGGCGTCGCATCGGCGGCCACCTTGCCGCTGCGGATCTGGGCGAGGTAGTAGGGCAGGCGCGCCAGCCCGTGCGAGGCCAGCCCGTCGCGATCAGCGCCCACCAGCGCCTCGGCGGTTGGGCGCGCCAGCGCGGCGCCGACCCCTTGCGCGACGAGCGCGGCCTCGGCGAGCTGCTCAGCGGCGGCGAGGTCGAGGGTCCGGCTCATGGCTTCTCCTCCAGCGCGCCGGCCACGTTCTCGACCGTGATCCAGCTGATGCGGGTATTGGATTCGTGCGTGACCCCGGCAACATGCGGCGTCGCGATCAGCCCCGGCGCCCCCTCGAGCGGCGAGCCCGCCGGGAGCGGCTCCGCGGCGAACACGTCGAGCGCCGCCCCGGCGATCCGCCCCGCGCGCAGCGCCTCGGCCAGCGCGGTCTCATCCACGATACCGCCGCGCGCCGTGTTGATGAGCACGGCGCCCGGTTTCATCGCCCGGAGCGCGGCGGCGTCGATGAGGTTGCGCGTCGCGTCGGTGAGCGGCACATGCAGGCTGACGGCATCCGCCTCGGCCAGCAGCTCGCCGATCCCGGCGCAGCGCATCACCCCTTGCCATGCCGGGTCCTGATCGCCGAGAAACGGATCATGCGCGCGGATTTCAATGCCGAAGGCGCGCGCGCGCGCCGCGACGGCCTGCGCGATCGCGCCGAAGCCCACGAGGCCGAGTGTCGCCCCGAAAACCTCGCGCCCCATCATCTCCTGGCGGGGCCATTCGCCGCCGAGCACCCGCGCGCTGCCCATCCATGCCCCGCGGCGCAGCACCAGCATCGCGGTGATGACGTATTCGGCGACCGAGATGGTATTCCCGCCGGTCGCCGGGAAGACCCGCACGCCGGCGTTCTCGCAGCTTTCGGTGTCGATGTTGTCGAGCCCGACGCCGAGCCGGCCGACCGCTTCGAGGCGCGGGTACCGGCCGAGAAGTTCCGCATTGACCCGTGTTCGATTGCGCACGATCAGCCCTCGCGCATCGACGCCCGCGGCAAGCAGCGCGGCGCGGTCATCCACGAGTTCGGGATCGTAGCGCAGGTCGAAGCGCGCGCGCAGCCAGTCCACCGCCTTGTCGTCCATGAATTCCGGGATCACGATGTCGGCCATGTCGATCCTGTCATTGAGGGTTTGCCTCGGCCGTTCGACAAATTACTATAAAGGATATAGTTTATATGACAAGCCATGGTCAAGCCGTAATCGCACCGGAGAGCTCATGACCACGCCGCGCCGTCCCGTCGCCCAGCCTCTGCACCGGCAGATTCACGGCCTCATCCTCGAGCGCATCGACTCCGGCGAATGGCCGCCCGGCACCTATCTGCCCAGCGAGACGCGCCTTGCCGAGGACTACGCCGTCAGTGTGGGCACGCTGCGCAAGGCGTTGCAGGATCTCGCCCAGGAGGGGGTGGTGCAGCGCCGGCAGGGGCGCGGCACCGTGGTCGCCACCCATGACGGCGACGAGGTGCTGTTTCGGTTTCTCAATCTTCGCCGCGCGGATGGCAGCCGGGTGCGCCCCGAATCGCGAGTGCTCGACCGGCGCCGCCGCCCCGCCGACGCCGGTGAGTGCGCCGATCTCGATCTGGGGGAGGGGGCCGAGGTCATTCATGTCGAGCGGCTGCGCGAGATCGACGGGCACGCCGTCATCCACGAGACGATCGCCCTGCCGGCGGAACGCTTCGCCGCGCTCGCCGAGACGCCCGCGACCCTGCCCAACACGCTCTACCAGCTCTACCAGCGCGACTTCGCCGCGACCGTCCACCAGGCCGAGGAGCGGCTGACCGCGATCGCCGCGCCGGCCGATCAGGCCGCATGGCTCGGCATCGCCCCGGGCACGCCGATGCTGCGCATCCTGCGCATCGCCGCCGACTACCAGGGCCACCCGCTCGAACGCCGGCTCTCCTGCCTGGCCACGGACGGGCTCTACTACACCGCGCGCCTCTGACCGCGCCGGCACCGGCGGCGTGCAGCACGCGCGTTGACATGGCCTCAATGCTATATACTATAGAGTTATTAGGGAGGCTGCGGCGGCACGCGCCGTGCAAGGCCGCTTTCGGGCGGCGACGGGGAATCGTCCGACACGGCGATGCCGGACGGCGGAGGCGCTGCCGCAACACTGATCGAAACCGGGAGGAGACGACGATGACGAACAACACGACGACGCGAATCGTGGCCGGGCTGGCCGCAGGTGCGGCCGCCACGGCGCTCGGCGTGGGCGCGGCCGCCGCCGACTTTCCCGACCGCCCGATCGACTATGTGATCCCCTTCGATCCGGGCGGCGAGTCGGATGTCACCGCGCGGATGCAGGAGCCGCATCTGGAGGAGATGCTCGGCGTTTCGGTCAATGTCAGCCATCAGCCCGGCGGCGGCGGCGCGGTCGCCTGGAGCGAGTTCCAGGGCAACGCCGAGCCCGACGGCCACGAGATCATCGGCATCAACATCCCGCATATCGTCGGCCAGCCGCTGCAGCGTGACGATGCCGGCTACGAGACCGACGGCTTCGAGATCGTCACCTGGTTCCACTTCACGCCCAACACGCTCATCGTGCCCGCCGACAGCCCCTACGAGTCGGTCGACGACCTCGTGGAGTTCGCGCAGGAAAACCCGCAGGCGCTGACCATCGGCGGCAGCGGCACCTATAGCGGCAACCATCTCGAGGTGCTGCGCATGGAGGAGGTGGCCGATATCGACGTCACCTATATCCCCTTCACCGGCACGGGCCCGCTGCCCGCGGCGATCCTCGGCGGGCATGTCGGCGCGCTGATGACCAATTCGATGCTCGGCGTGCAGATGGAGGGCGAGATCCGCACCCTCGCGGTGGCCTCCGAGGAGCGCGTGCCCGCGCTGCCCGACGTGCCGACCTTCAAGGAACTCGGCTATGACATCGTCGGCGGGACCTATCGCGGCATCGCGGTGCCCGAGGGCACGCCGCAGGACCGCATCGACCGGCTGCGCGAGGCCTTCTCCGAGGTCAACCAGATCATCGGCGAGGAGCAGGAGCCGCTCGGCTTCATCATGACCGATTACGGCGGTGACGAGGCCTGGGAGATCGTCGATCAGGTCTTCAACAACTACGCGCCGTTCCTCGAAGGCGCCGACGACTGAGGCCGACGCCGCGCGCCGCCCCCATCCGGGGCGGCGTCCCTGCCGCCGCATGGTGATGCGGCCGCCATCGCGCGGCGCGCCCGCGCGCAACTGGTCGAGGCTCCCTCATGGATTTGCTTCTCGCGGCGATCCCGCAGATCCTGCAGCCGCACATGCTGATCACCATCTTCGTCGGCGTCGCCGCGGGGCTGCTGATCGGCTCGCTTCCGGGGCTGACCGCGACGATGGCGCTCGCGGTGCTTCTGCCCTTCACATTCAACATGGACGCGCTTCAGGGGCTCGCGGCCCTCGGCGCGATCTACATGGGCACGATCTATGGCGGGGCGTTCACCGCGATCCTGATCAACACGCCGGGCACGCCCTCCTCCATCGCGACCACCTTCGACGGCTACCCGATGGCCAAGCAGGGCCGCGCCCTCGAGGCGATCAGCGCGGCCACGATCGCCTCGGTGATCGGCGGGCTGGTCGGGGTGACGGCGCTTCTGGTGCTCGCGCCGCCGCTGGCGCGGCTGGCGGTGACGTTCGGGCCGGCGGAAATGTTCTGGGTGGCGGTCCTGGGGCTGACGCTGATCGCGAGCCTGTCGAGCGACTCGCTGCTCAAGGGGGCGCTCGGCGGCTGCATCGGGCTGATGCTCGGCACGATCGGGGTCTCGCCGGTGGGCGGCGAGACACGCTTTACCTTCGGCATCCCCGCGATGCAGGGTGGGGTCTCGCTGATCGTGGCGCTGATCGGGCTGTTCGTGATCCCCGAGATCCTGTCGATGGCCGCGCGCGGGCGCGCCGCGCTCACCGCGCCGGCCGACATGTCGCTCGAGCGGTTCAACTTCCTGCCGGTGCTGCGCAAGGTGATCTCGAAGCCGGTCAACATCATCCGCTCCTGCGTGATCGGGCAGATCGTGGCGATCATTCCCGGCGCGGGCGGCAACATCACCAGCCTCGTCGCCTACAACGAGTCGCGCCGCGCCTCGAAGGACCCGGAAAGCTATGGCAAGGGCAATGTCGACGGGCTCGTGGCCTCCGAGTCGAGCAACAACGTGATGGTGGCGGGGTCGATGATCCCGCTCTTGACGCTGGGCATCCCCGGTGCGCCGCCGGACGCGGTGATCCTCGGGGTGCTGATGCTGCACGGCCTGCGCCCCGGCATCGAGCTGTTCACGGAATCGGGCGTGCTGACCAACGGTTTCATCCTGTCGATGGGCCTTGCGGCGCTTATGATGCTGCCGGTGGGGCTTCTCGGCGGGCGGCTGGTCTATCGCTCGATCCTCAAGACGCCGCATTATTTCCTGATCCCGACGATCCTGATCGTCACGATCCTGGGCACCTATGCGCTGCGCAACAATGTCACCGACGTTCTGATCATGCTGGGCATGGGGGTGGCGGGGTATTTCCTGCGCATCATCGGGATATATGCCGCGCCGATCGTGCTCGGCCTGATCCTCGGGACGATCGCCGAGCAGGGCTACACCCAGACGATCCTCGGCGGCATGGCCGACGCGGTGCCGCAGCTGCGCCTGCTCGACAATGTGCTCTCGCAGATCCTGTTCGCGCTGGTGATACTGGCGCTGATCTCCACGCTGCTGCCGCGCTGGCTGGGGCGCAAGCGTGGCACCACCGGACCGGGCACGCCGCCGCCCGGCAACGAATGAGGTCGCCATGATTCAGCGCATCAATTCGGATCTCGTCGCGGGCGCGCTCGGCGTGGTCGTGTGCGCCGTGTTCTGGTTCAATCGCGGGACGCTGTCGCCGCTGAGCGGGGCGTTTCCCGAGGCGGTGCTGGTGGTGATGCTGGCGGTTTCCGGCGCGCTCCTTGTGAAGGGGGTGATCAGCGCCGATATCCGCCCGGCCTTTCCCGACGGCAATGCCGGGCGTGTCATGGCGATGATCGCGGGGCTCGGGCTGTGGTGGCTGGGCATCCGCTATGTCGGCTTTCTGGTGACCAGCACGACGATGTTCTTCGTCATAGCCCTGAGCCTCGCCGCAGCCGTCGAGACGCTCAGCCTGCGTCGCGCGCTGTTCTTCGCGGCGGTGGCCATCGTGATCGTGGGCGGGTTCTACCTCGTCTTCACGCAGATCCTCTATATCCGCCCGTTCCGAACTCCGCTGCCCTGATCAGCCGAGCTCGCGGCGAAACAGCGCCATGAGCTCGGCCTTGTCCTCGAAGCCGATGCCGGGGATTTCGGGCAGGGCGACGCGGCCGCCCGAGACGGGGGTGCTGTCGGCGAAGCCGCCGAAGGGCTTGAAGATACCCGGATAGGACTCGTTGCCCCCGAGCCCCAGCCCCGCCGCGATGCTCAGGGCGAACTGGTGGCCGCCATGCGGCACGCACTGACGCGGCGACCAGCCCTCGGTGCGCAATGCCCCGAGGATGCGCATGTATTCCACCAGCCCGTAGGACAGCACCGGGTCCATCTGCAGGATGTCGCGGTCGGGGCGCATCCCGGCATAGCGCAACAGATTGCGCGCATCCTGCATGGAAAACAGGTTCTCGCCGGTCGCCATCGGCGGGGCATAGACCTTCGAAAGCTCCGCCTGCAGCGCGTAATCGAGCGGATCGCCCGCCTCCTCGTACCACTTCAGCGCGTAGGGCGCGAGCGCCTCGCCGTAAGCCAGCGCGGTGTCGAGATCGAAGCGGCCATTGGCGTCGACGGCGAGCCGCGCACCGTCGCCCACGACCTCGAGCACCGCCTCGATGCGCGCGATGTCGTCGGCGAGCGGCGCGCCCCCGATCTTCATCTTCACCGCGTCGTAGCCCATCTCGAGATAGCCGCGCATCTCGTCCTGAAGCGCCGTGTTGTCCTTGTCCGGGTAATAGTAGCCGCCCGCCGCATAGACCGGGACATCCGCCGCCGGCGTGCCCGTCCCGTAGGTTTCGGCGAGGTAGCGGTGCAGCGGCTGGCCCGCGATCTTGGCGACCGCGTCCCACACGGCCATGTCCACGACCCCGACGGCCACCGAGCGTTCGCCATGCCCGCCGGGTTTCTCATTGGACATCATCACGTCCCAGATCCGGAACGGATCGAGATTGTCGCCCGCATCGGTGAGCAGCTGCGCCGGTTCGGCCGCGCGCATCCGCGGCAGGAAGCGGTGCCGCAGCAGCCCGCTCTGCGCGTAGCGGCCATTGGAGTTGAACCCGTATCCGATCACCGGCGCACCGTCGCGCACCACATCGGTGACCACCGCGACGATGGAGACATCCATCTTCGAGAAGTCGATATAGGCGTTTCGAATGTCCGACCCGATCGAGGCCGTGGCCTCGCGAATTTCCACGATCCGCATGCTTGCCTCCCCGCAATGCTCCGGCGCCTGCCCCCCGCGGTATCGGTCCCGCCGACCTGCACCACTGCATGCGCACCATGTCACATGTCTCGGCTTCGTGCACGGGATGTCAACGTCGAACAGGTGCCGACGCCCGAAGCCGCCCGCGCCAAAGCCACCCTGCGCCGGCCCGGCAGCGATGGCGGCCAATACCCCCGATGCAGCTCGCGCCCATGATTGCGTGCGCCGCGGTAGCGTCAAGGCTTCCCGGATCGAGCGCCTGTTGATACTATATCGCAGGGACGAATCTCCGTCGGGCGCACATTGGAGGATCGGGTCGGTGCCGTTTGCTCTTCTGTTTGCCGCCGTCATGTTCGTCCTCAGCGCAGCGCCCGCCGAAGCTCTCTCCAACGCCGCGCGATACCTGATCGACCAGCAGATCGCGCTAGCCTGCGACGGGCGCGAAGGTGGCATCGACCCTTCGGCGGGGCTTTTTTGTACAAATGGGGTGTTGGGGGATTCATCTCCTGAATCCAGGATGCTAGCTGGAGGGTATGAGCAGACCCATCCCGCCGACCTACAAGACCAAGAACTGGCAGGCTTACAACGAAGCGCTCAA
>LFCJ01000709.1_pt1 | contig 21696 bp, 19 predicted proteins | sample 643141 | NCBI WGS metagenome assembly LFCJ01 (sample SAMN03766243, study PRJNA286221) | soda lake metagenome | biome: soda lake; feature: Kulunda steppe; material: water; isolation source: sample B1-Br-g2 brine of Lake Bitter-1 | place: Russia: Kulunda steppe | collected 2010-07
CTTGAAGATGTATTTGATAAAGCGGTTATTGACCGCACCTTACTCATACTTGAAATTTTTGCGAAAAAAGCGAAAACGAAAGAAGCCATGCTTCAAGTGGAAATTGCACAACTCAAATATCTAAAACCACGCCTCAGTGCCATGCGCAATTCCTTCGAACAACAACAAGGGGGCATCGGTCAAAAAGGACCCGGTGAGAAGAAACTGGAACTGGACCGACGTAAGATTGAAAAAGAAATTTCCACACTTGAACGTCAGCTTAAAAATATTGTTACCGTAAGACAAACGAACCGTAAACAGCGGCGTGAGGGCCATATCAAGAATGTCGCGATTGTAGGCTACACCAATGCAGGCAAAAGCACGTTACTCAACACATTACTTGAATATGACCAAAGCGAAAACCCACAAACCACCCTAACAAAAGACCAAGTATTTTCCACGCTTGAAACGACAACTCGGCGTATTCAATTAAAAGATAAACGCCCCTTTACCATCACCGATACCATCGGGTTCATAGCGAACTTACCGCATGACTTGGTTGAATCATTCAAATCAACTTTAGAAGAAATCAGGGAAGCGGACCTGATCGTCCATGTCATTGATTTTTCGCATCCTTACTATCTCGATCAGATACATACAACCGACAAGGTTTTAAAAGAACTTGGCGCGGACGAAATAGAAACGCTTTATGTTTTTAACAAAAGTGATCTAACCAGTGATATTATTCCGCACAACCTAAATCCTTCGGTAAAAGTGTCCTTAAAAGAAGGGACCAATGTCAAAGGCCTTGTGGATATGATTCCCAAACTTCTGTTCAAGCATGATACTACCGTTGTTTACAAGATTCCACATTCTGAAGGGGACATTATCAATCTCCTCAATGAAGCGTCTGAAATCATTACGACTGATTATGAAAACGACTCCGTCAAAATTAAAGCACGCGTTGATACGCACATAAAGGGTCGATTAAAAAACTACGAAGTATAAAAAAAGCCTGCATGCAGGCTTTTTTTACTGTCGATAACGCTTTTGCTTTGTAGACGCTTCAAACAATTGACTCAATGGTTTATCCATAATTATGTTTAAAATGCTTTGTCCGATAAGATTAGCCACGCTCAACTGTTTGACCTTATCCGATTTTTGTTCTGGACTCAATTCAATTGTATTTGTCGTAACAATTTCTTCTATTGCACTTTCATCAATGCGTTCTTTGGCGGGTGGAGAAAAAATCGCGTGTGTACACGCAGCATAAACGGTTTTGGCACCTGCATCCTTAAGTGCGTGTGAGGCGCTACTGATTGTGCCGGCAGTGTCAATCAAGTCATCAATAATAATTGCGATTCGGTCGCTAACATCACCGACAATACCCATCATTTCAACCTCATTGGCCTCTGGACGGCTCTTATCGATAATCGCTATCGGCGCGCCCATGGCATTTCCCATCGTGCGTGCACGGACTGCACCACCATGATCAGGCGAGACGATGACCAAGTCTTCATTTGGAAACTTGTCCTTAAAGTGATCAACAATGAGCGGCATTGCAAGCAAGTTATCAATCGGGATGTCGAAAAAGCCTTGGATCTGACCAGCATGTAAGTCCATGCTGATGACACGGTCGGCACCGGCAGTTTCTAACAAATTGGCGACAAGTTTTGCCGAGATTGGTTGGCGCGATGCACTTTTACGGTCCTGCCGTGAGTATCCGTAATATGGCATGACCACATTTACGCTTTTACTTGAGGCCCGTTTCACTGCGTCAATCATGATTAAAAGTTCCATGTAATGTTCATTGACCGGTGCATGGGTTGGTTGAATTATAAATACGTGATGGCCGCGAACCGTCTCTTCAATGTTGACACCTATTTCACCGTCCGCAAAACGCTTCACCTCACATTTACTGAGGGGAATATTTGTGAAATCAGAGATTTCCTGTGCCAACTGTTTGTTGGCGCTTAATGACAAAAGTTTAACTTTTTGATTATCTAATGTTGCCATATGACCCTCCCGATTAATTTATTGGTCTTATTCCAAATCATATTATAACAAAATCCATACAAAATAAAATGCAACTTTTATAAGTTGCATTTTAAATCAAAATTATTCTTGTTCTTCAGATTCTTCATCCTCAGACGCATCTGAAGCACTGCTCGGTTGGTCTGTTGGTTCTTCTTCCAAATTATTATATGCCTCAATTACAACAGATTCAATCATGTTGCGTGTTTCTTGGTTGATTGGGTGTGCAACATCTTTGAATTCACCATTTGGCATTTTTCGTGATGGCATCGCAACGAATAATCCGTCTTTTCCATCAATAATTCGAAGTTCGTGAACCACAAAACATTCATCAATAGTAATCGCCGCAATTGCTTTTAAACGGTTATCACTATTAAGTTTTTTAACCCGAACATCAGTAATTTCCATTTTTCCACCCCGCATTATATTCTGTCTCATATTTCATATTCTGTATTTTATCATAATGATAAAACGTTTTCAAATAATTAAAGGCAAATATAGCCCTTTATTACGTGATTTTGCTTAAGTGGACTTGGAAATCTTCCTGATATTTTAAAGAAACATCCCTTAATTTTTTCTTGTCTTTATCAATCGCTACAACAGTTGGTCCGCTCCCACTCATGACGACACCGTCCAGTTGTTCAGATTCCAAATGGCGTTTAAGGCTCTCAATTTCAGGATATTTTTGAAACGCAAACGGTTCAAGCGCATTATAAAGAGCCTGCGCAATCAGATCGTAATTCTTATTATAAATGGCATTGGTCATGGTTGTAATCTTAACGTTCTTTATGTCCTTCATATCCACAAGAGAAAAAATCTCTTTCGTGGATACACGCAAGTTAGGCGTCACTAACAACAAAGGAATATTGAGCTTTCCTTTTAAGAAAAAGAGTTGTTCACCTTTACCTCTTGCAATGCATAAGCGTGAATGCACACAAAAAGGAATATCGGCGCCGAATTTTTCACCAATATCAGCAAGTTGTTCTAAGGTCATTTTAAGTTTAAACAACTTGTTCATCCCTCGGAGAGTAGCGGCCGCATCAGCACTTCCCCCAGCCAAACCAGCAGCTATGGGGATATGTTTTTCAATATGGATGTGTATGCCTTTTTTAATGTTAAACGTCTCTTTAAGATAGTTTGCGACCTTATAGGCAATATTATCCTCCGGCGTATCACATGTTTGCACTGACTCAGTGATTTTAATCGTATCTTCATTTAGTCTTTTAAAAGTCAGTACATCATGAAGTGCAAGGGGCGCCATCACCATTTCCAAATCATGGTAGTTGTCCACCCGTCGTTTTAAGACATCTAAATGAAAATTCACTTTTGCCCACGCTTTTTCTTTCATGTTCCCCTCCTATGTTTCATGTGTAACATATAGTGTTGTGTAGAATGCTTCTGATAATTTTATAAACCCTTTGACATCTATGCCTTCTGCACGAATATTGGTCGCAAAACCCTCTGCTTCCAATAAAGCATTGACACGTGCTTTATCAACGTTATATCCGGCCGAAATATTATTGGCCAATGTTTTCCGTTTTTGTTTAAATGCACGTTGAACAAAATCCAGAAAAAATGCTTCATTTTCGATTTTGGGCGGTTTTTTAGTTGTCAGGGTAATAATTGCACTGTCCACATTGGGTGGTGGCATAAAGACGTTTTTAGATACTTTAAACGCAAATGAGGGCGTTGTTTTATAATGCATGAGTACACTGAGCGCATTATAGTCTTTTGTGTTGGTATCAGCAGTTAGACGTCGAGCCACTTCATACTGGGCCATCAGGGTATAGCGATTGATCATCGTGGATTCTTCCAATAGCTTTGTCAGAATCGGCGTGGTAATGTAATAAGGCAAATTGGCCACGACAACAATCGGGTCTTGCTTTGTTAGACCAAGCGCCTTTAAGTCTTCATCAATCGATGTTTTCAAGATATCCTGATGTTTAAGAATAAAATGCGGTGACTCAGAGAATTCACGGTTTAACACCGGAATCAACGTTGCATCAATTTCATACGCAATGACTTGCTTGCTTTTTTCAAGCAGTTTCTGAGTCAGTGCGCCAAGACCCGGACCAATCTCTATGACCGTTGTGCTTTCATCCACTTGACTGGTATCGACAATTCGTTCAATAACGTTGGCATCGGTCAAATAATTTTGACCATATTTCTTTTTAGCCTGTAAATTATTGGAACTGAGTAAACGATGTGTGCGTTTTTGTAATGATTCTTTCATTCCATCACCCTGTCAATGGTTGTTAAGTCTATGTTAAACATATTGAGTTTATTTAACAATGTTTTTCCGTTTGCTAGGCCTATGCCGAGTGCGTCACAAACTTTTTGTCGGCGTGCGCTTGAATCTCTTTGACCGATCAGCCCTCGAGTATGTAAGTCCGCATTTGTGATAGAGCCTTGATTGGTTTGATTTAAAACGTGGACGCTGAGCGCTTTTTTAATTTCACTTAAGGGCGCATGTTCAATGCCGACTTTGCCTTTTTGCCGGTCAGTGCACATTGATTTAGGTAAAAACACATGTTCAGTTGGTCCGACCCAGTCGTTTACGGTTTTTCGGATTTTTTCCCCTGGAACATCAGGATCAAGCATTAAAACCAACCCGCGGGTACGGTTTAAATGCAATAAATCTTGAAGGGTGTCAACAGAAATTTCTCGGCCATTGGTAATGACGATATCAACATCAGGAAATATAGATTGTATGCGTGCTTTATCGTGATTGCCTTCAACAACAATCACTTTGTTTTGATTTGGTTTCATGCTTAACCTTCTTACTGATTAGGAAAATATTTTAAACGGTCTTTTGCGACGATGATTGGTAGGCGCTTGGGAATGACTTTGATTTGCAATTCCCCCACCTGCGCCTTTTCACCGTCTTGATTCCACGGAATGCGCGTTTGTGGGATAAAACGCCCTGAGTGCATTTTAAACCAGTGTGTCCTCGGGAGTATCTTTTTGCCGAAAATAAAGGAAAACAAAAAGAGAATATTGTTTAAAAATGGTGTGTAACGATACAAGAGTACATCTAAATACCCATCATCCAAAATGGGCCGCTTCATCATGGTAAAACTGGCGACACGCTTAGTGTTTAAGATCAGCGCCAATGAAAACGTCCCACTAATTTCTGATGTTTCTGTCTTAATTTGCATTGGAATTTTCGGAATGGTAAAGAATGATTTAACCCCGATGATTATATAGGCAAAAAACCCTAAAAAGCGTTTAAGTTTGCTTGGGGTTTTATATGAGATATCTATATAGCTTCCTATAGCAGAAACATAAGTAAAATACCCTTGATTGGACCATACAACATCCATATGGACCAAGTGATTGGCTTCAATAACACTTAAGGCTTTATCAATATTTTTAGAAATACCAAGTGATTTCCCAATGTCACAACTTGTACCAGTAGGAATATAAGCTACAGAAGGTAATGTATCAAACGACATTAACCCATTAAGCACTTCATTAAAGGTACCATCACCCCCAGAAACAACAAGCATGTCTACAGGTGACTTAAGAATTTCTTTAACCAAGGTTTCTGCATGCCCTGCATAAGCCGTCTCATACACGTTACACGTGTAACCTAATGCGGTCAGTCGCTTTTCTACCTCCGGTAGGTGATTTTTAAAGGTTTTCTTTCCGCTTGCTGGATTGTATAAAACTGCGCATGTCGCCATAAACCTTCCCCCCACCAACTTTGATAAATCCATTGTAGCATGTTTTAGCGGTTAAAGGGATGGGAAGACTAAAAAAAGATGTTGATACGCATCATCTGGCGTATCAACATCTGGTCGTTTAAATTTATTTGTTTTCTAAACTTTGCGCAGCGGTAATAATGGCTGTGTTGTATGCATCGTCACTGCTACAACCACGCGATAGGTCATTAACAGGTTTATTCAAACCGGCAAGTACAGGACCCATGGCTTCAAAATTGCCTAAGCGCTGTACCATCTTATACCCAATATTTCCACTGTTCAAATCAGGGAAAATGAAGGTGTTGGCTTGTCCTGCAACCTCACTGCCGGGGAATTTCTTTTCCCCAACATGCTTGACAACTGCTGCGTCGAATTGCATTTCACCATCAATCGCAAGCTCAGGTGCTTTTTTCTTTGCAAGGGCTACGGCATCACGCACTTTTTTGCTTTCGTCAGTATCGGCTGAGCCATTGGTTGAAAAACTTAACATAGCGACCTTCGGATCAATATCAAACATCTTAGCGGCATTTGCGCTTTCAACCGCAAACTCTGCCAAAGCTTCGCTGTCAGGATTCGGGTTGATCGCACAATCTCCCATAATGTATTTTTCTTCACCACGCACCATTAAAAAGAATCCAAATGTGCGGCTGATGCCCGGTTTTGTCTTAATGATCTGAAGGGCAGGACGCACCGTATCCCCAGTTGAATGGGCAGCCCCACTGACAAGACCATCCGCAGCATTCATATAGACCATCATCGTCCCAAAATAGTTTGGTGTCTTTAAAAGTTCTTGTGCTTGTTCATAGGTTGCTTTGCCATTACGGCGTTCTACAAACGCTTGAACATATTCATTAAAGTGTGGTGAGGTTTCTGGGTTGATCACTTCACACATGGAAACATCCGCTTGAATCTTATCGGGGTTTCCAATCAACACGGGTTTGATCAATCCTTCTTTCCCAAGTCTCTGTGCAGCTTCCAAAATACGCTGGTCTTCTGATTCAGGAAATACAATGCGTTTTTCTTTTCCTTTAATTTTAGTTTTTAAGTTTGTCATTATGTCTGACATGTAATCACTCCTATCAACACACATTATAGTAAATTTGGCTAAAAACTACAATTATTTTGAGATGACGCCTCATGTTAAAAGTGTTACAATACATTTGGTGATATTATGAAGAAATTAAATACAATACTTTTTGACTTGGATGGAACCCTCATTGATACCAACCAAATTATTTTAGAAAGTTACAAGCACAGTTTTCAAACCCTCATGCCCACATCCATGCCAGATGAAAATGAAATATTCAATTTAATAGGCGCACCACTTAAAGACGTCTTTGCCCGCTACGCATCTAACGAGAGCGAAGTGAACACCATGATTGAAACATATCTTTCTTTTTATGAAACGCATGAACATGAGTATTTTTATTTTTATGAAGGCATAGAAGCCATGCTTCAAACCTTAAAGCAACAAGGATATAACCTTGCGATTGTGACCACGAAGTATTTATCAAGCGCACAGCCAAGCATTGAGCATTTTGAACTTAAACGCTTTTTCGACGTCATTGTAACACTTGAAGATACTGAACATGCGAAACCGGATAAAGCACCTGTTTTACATGCTCTGAAACAATTCAAGCATGTTGAAAAATCCATCATGATTGGTGATAACACATGGGACATTATGGCTGGAAATAATGCCGGTATTCTCAGTGCCGGTGTTGCATGGAGCATTAAAGGCGAAGAAACACTATTAAAAGCCAACCCTGATTACATGTTGCAACATCCAAACGATATCTTTAAAATAATCGAAAAAGTGTCACAAGGAGAGGATGAATGAATCATGGAAGATTGTGTATTTTGTAAAATTGTCTCAGGCGACATCCCTTCATACAAGGTGTATGAAGATGACCATGTCCTGGCATTCTTGGATTTAACCCAGGGAACCAAAGGGCACACGCTGGTCATCCCTAAACATCACGTAAAAAATATTTATGAACTTGATCAAAGCACTGCCACACAGGTTTTCACTGCGGTTCCAAAGATTGCTAAGGCGCTTAAAGACGCATTTAGTCCAATAGGACTCAATGTTGTGCAAAACAACGACAAACCGCTTCAAAGTGTTTTCCATTTTCATGTGCATCTGTTGCCACGCTATGAAAACGACGGCATGGTGCTTCGAACCTTGAATTTACAAGATGATCTTGAACAAGAAGACTATCAAAACATTCAAGCGGCTATTAAAAAAGCTCTTTAACGATAAAACACACACAATTCAAGGTTCGAATTGTGTGTGTTTTTTTATTCAAACAGTTTAGCCATTGTTTTAACCATAGGTCCTTTGGCTCCTTGGGTTGAATCAAACGCTGTTCCTGCGATATCAAGATGAATCCATGGGGTCTTTTCATCCACAAAGTGCTCTAAGAATGCCGCAGCAATCGATGCGCCACCTTTACGGCCCCCTGAGTTTTTAATGTCCGCAAACGGGGTTTCTATGGACTTTCGGTGTTCATCTCCAATTGGGAGTCGCCAGACAAGTTCCCCCGCCTCATTGGCAGTTTTTTCAAATGTTTGATAAAACTCCGAATGATTGGAGAACGCCCCTGTAATCGTATCACCAAGCGCACCGATCACGGACCCAGTCAAGGTGGCGATATCAACGATACGGGTTGCGCCTTCTTGTTGCGCATACCATAGTGCATCCGCTAGTGTGAGGCGACCTTCTGCATCAGTTGATATGATTTCAATCGTTTTTCCGTTGGCGGATGTCAGGATATCATCTGGCAAGATTGCATCATCACCAATACGGTTGTCCGTCGCCGCAACAATGGCTGAAATATTCGCTTTATATCCTAGTGTGGCGGCGGCTTTAATGGCACCGAGTACACTGGCCGCACCACCCATGTCCATTTTCATGCTCGGCATGGACTGCACACCTTTTAACGAATATCCGCCAGTATCAAACATGATGCCTTTACCGACCAGAGCGGTTTTTTCTTGGTTGGATGCATCGCCTTCATACGTAACATGAATAAGTTTTGGTTCATCGGTGGATCCTTTATTGACTCCCAAAAAGGCACCCATTTCCATTTTCTCGATATCCTTTTTGCCTAGAACTTTAACACTAACGTTATCAATTGATTCTAATTCCTTGGCGATATCTCCTAATTTTTCTGCATTTAATGCATTGTAAGGACGATTGACAAGGTCTTTGGTAAAGTTGGTTGCATCAGCCATCACGAGGCCATTTTCAAAGGCGGCCGCGTCCGATGCAGTGTGATAATAGACAGTGCCTTTTTCCGTCTTTTTGGTTTTAAATTCATCAAACGTATATTGACTAAGACCAATCGCTTCACCGAGTAATTCCATGTTTGCTTCGTCAAACGCATCAAGCAATACAATGGCATCCTCTTTGAAAACCCCTAAACCATTAATGAGCTCAGGACGTTTTTTATGGTCATTGAGCGCCTGTTCATCAATCAATACCACTTTTTTACTGGGCAATTTCCCTAGGGTATGTAAGGTTTTTGTATGGCTACCCTCCAGTGCACTTGCGTCAATGTTCAGCCCTTCAAAAACCTTGCCTACAATATTGTTTTGAATGGCGGTTCCGATAATCAGGGTTTTCGTTTCATCGTTCAAGGTAAATGATGTTTGTTTCTTAAACATAATACACTCTCCTTTATTTGATTACATCAGTTTTTAAATACGGTTTTAACACGGTTGGTACTTTCACAGAACCATCAGCTTGTTGGTAATTTTCCAAAATGGCGACGACCGTGCGCCCTACTGCTAGGCCTGAACCGTTGAGCGTATGGACAAACTCCGCTTTAGAATCCTTATCGCGCTTAAAACGAATATTCCCTCGACGCGCCTGGTAGTCCTCTGCATTGGATAGACTTCCTATTTCTCGGTATGTCTCATAGGCTGGCAAGTATACTTCTATGTCATAGGTTTTTGCCATAGCAAATCCCAAGTCGCCACTACAAATCTCAACAACGCGGTAAGGAATGTCGAGATCCTTAAGAATTTGTTCACTGTTGGAAACCATTTTTTCAAGTTCTTTGTAAGAATCTTCTGGTTTGGTGAATTTGATGAGTTCAACTTTATTAAACTGATGCTGGCGTAAGATGCCTCTCGTGTCGCGACCGGCACTTCCGGCTTCCTGGCGGAAGGCTGTGGTAAATGCCACATAGTGTTTGGGCATATTGCGTACATCCAGTATTTCGTCTCGATGTAAATTAATGCTTGGCACTTCCGCAGTCGGATTTAAATAAAGGTCGCGGTCATCTTTTAATGCGAAGGCATCTTCTTTAAATTTCGGAAATTGCCCGCTTGCAAGCATGCTTTGGCCATTGACAATGTATGGAAGCATCACTTCTTCATAACCGTGTTTTTCTATGTGGGTATCGATCATGTAGTTAATGAGTGCACGCTCTAAACGCGCCCCCAACCCTTTATAGACTACAAACCGGCTGCTTGCGATTTTTGCTGCACGATCAAAGTCCAATATATCAAGGGATTCTGCCAAGTCCCAGTGTGCCTTGGCTTCAAAATCAAAAGCGGGCACTTCACCATAATGTCTTAGTACAATATTTTCAGTATCATCTTTTCCCACCGGAATGTCTTTATGTGGTAAATTCGGGGTGTTTAACAATGCGTCGTTAATTTTTGATTCAAGGGTCTTGAGTGTCTCATTCATCTCATTGATTTTTGCTTTATCGTTTTCAATGGAATTTAGGATATCGGTGACGTCCTTGCCTTGTCGCTTGTACTCACCAATCTTTTTGCTTATTTTGTTGCGGTTGGCCTTGGTTTGTTCAATTTTACTGATCAGTTCACGGCGTCGCTCATCATCTTTTAAAACATCATAAAGATAATTGAAATCCCCGCCACGTACGTTTAAGCGCTTAATAACATCTTCTAAATTGTCTCGAATGGTTTTTAAATCGAGCATAGTTGTTGCCTCCTTTTGCATTAGATTAAAAAAACCCGTCCCCACAAAGGGACGGGATAAATGACCCGTGTTGCCACCCTAGTTAGTGCGTAAACGCACTCACTTTGGCAAATAACGGCTGAGAACCGGGAGGGATTAGCTCCACTCAGAGGTGGATTTCATTGGGTGTAATTACCAGTTCACAGCACCACTGGCTCTCTTGAAATTACAATCCAACTACTTCTCCTCATCATCGTATTAATGTAATTAGAGTGTAGCAAACCATTTAAGGTTTGTCAATTCTCTACTCATCGTCAAATAACTTTAGTTGTGGCGTTTGCACGTCTTCATCATCATTTGTTTCTTGCGTGGTTTTTTCATCTTCAGGTTCAGTATCGTTTGATTCAGTTTTGGGTGATGCTTCGCTTTCGCTTGGTGATTCACTGGCTTTTTTGGCCCTCTCGGGTTCAAGCATCTCACTATCTTCTGTTTCTTTAATCTCATTGGCCTGTGAATCTTTTGTTTTTTCATTGTCTTCATTTAGAGACGGATTATCTGGAGTTTCTTCATCCTCAACATCATTTGCAGGCACAAGCGCAGTTGCGGCAACGTGATGATCATTATTCAGACGCATGAGACGCACGCCCTGGGTGACGCGTGATAGCAAGGCAACTTGATCGATTGGAATGCGGATCATGGTTCCCTTGTTGGAAAGTATAATCAGATCTTCGTCACCACTTACACTGGAGAGGCGGACCAATCCACCGTTTTTATCGGTGATATTGACCGTTTTAACGCCTTTACCGCCACGATTTTGTAGTCGGTATTCATCTGCTTTGGTCCGTTTGCCATAACCTTTGTTGGTTACGATTAAGATTTCATCTTGAACATCATCGACCACAGCTGTTCCAATAACCTTATGGGAGGGTGCGAGTTCAATTCCCTTAACACCACTGGCTGTGCGTCCCATGGAACGGACATCATTTTCATTGAAACGAAGCGCTTTTCCATTGGTTGTTCCGATAATGATATCATTGTTGCCGTTGGTTAGTTTAACATCATGAAGCTCATCGTCCTCACGTAAAGTAATTGCGCGTATGCCGGATGTGCGAATGTTTTGATAAGCGTTCACCGGTGTGCGTTTAACAATACCGTTGGTGGTTATGAAGATGAAATATTTTTCACTTTCAAATTCGTCGATATGGGAGACGGTTTGGAGTTTTTCTCCTTCAGACATTTCAAGGAAATTCACCAAAGGCAACCCTTTTGACGTGCGAGAAAATTCAGGAACACGGTAAGCTTTCGTTTTATATACCCTGCCTTCATTAGTGAAAAAGAGTAAGTAATCATGCGTGGATGTATAAATGATATGTTCCACACTGTCTTCTTCGTTCATTTTCATCCCTGTCATGCCTTTACCACCGCGATTTTGGGTTTTATAAGCTTCAGCGTTCATGCGCTTAGTATAGCCATCTTTTGTAATGGTGATAATGACATCTTCACGTGGGATTAAGTCTTCATCTTCCAAATCTAAATCATTGGACAATGATATTTCAGTTTGTCGCGCATCGCCGTAAGTATCTTTAATGGTGATGAGTTGTTCTTTAATGACTTCAAGTTTCTTTTCATCCGATGCAAGAATAGTCTCTAGTTCATCAATTTTAGCTTTCAACCCATCAAGCTCATCGTTGATCTTCTCACGTTCAAGACCACTAAGACGACGTAGGCGCATCTCAAGGATGGCCTTGGCTTGTGCTTCAGAAAGGTCAAACGCTTCGATAAGCTGTGCTTCGGCATCATCATAAGCATTTTTGATTACTTCAATAACCGCATCGATATCACCAAGCGCTTTAAGCAGTCCTTCTAAAATATGAGCGCGCGCTTTAGCCTTTTCTAAATCATATTCACTACGACGGGTCAAGACATCGATCTGATGATTAACGTAATGTTGAATGGTATCTTTAAGCGGCAACACTTTTGGCGTATTGTTCACAAGTGCAAGCATATTGATACCAAAAGACGTTTGAAGCGGTGAAAACTTATATAAGTTATTGAGCGTGACTTCCGCACTGGTTGCTTTGCTTAGTTCAATAATGATTTTTATGCCGTTACGGTTCGATTCATCACGTAAGTCGGTAATGCCTTCTATCCGTTTTTCTTTGGCAAGCTCCGCAATTTTTTCAATGAGCCTCGTCTTATTGACCTGATATGGTATTTCTGTAACTGTTATGGTCTTTTTCCCACTTGGGTGTTCTTCAACCGTACTTTTGGCACGGACTTTAAACGAGCCATTCCCGGTTTCATAGGCTTGTCTTAAGCCGCTAAGACCCAAAATGGTCCCTCCGGTTGGGAAGTCCGGTCCTTTAATATAGTGCATCAGACCATCCAGGGATATCTCAGGGTCATCAACATACGCCAAAATTGCATCCACAACTTCACTCAAGTTGTGCGGTGGAATATTGGTGGCCATCCCAACCGCAATTCCCGTTGCACCGTTAACAAGCAGGTTCGGAAATTTGGCTGGAAGGGCTGACGGCTCATGTTCTGTGCCATCATAGTTTTCTACAAAATCTACAGTGTTCTTGTGAAGATCTTTAAGCATTTCCGCAGAAATCTTCATCATCTTCGCTTCAGTATAACGCATTGCCGCGGCACCATCACCGTCAATGGAACCAAAGTTTCCATGGCCATTCACAAGCGGATAACGATAAGAAAATTCCTGTGCCATGCGGACCATGGCATCATAAATGGCGGAGTCTCCGTGGGGATGGTATTTACCCATGACATCCCCGACAATCCGGGCCGACTTCTTAAACGCCGAACCGGGCGTAACCCCCAGTTCATCCATGCCATATAAAATACGCCGGTGAACAGGCTTCAACCCATCGCGAACATCGGGAAGGGCACGAGAAACAATGACGCTCATTGCGTAAGAAAGAAAAGACGTACGCATTTCAGAAGCGATATTAATGTCGGTAATTTTATCAAACGTGGTCGGTTTCATGGTCTCCATAGTCATAACTTAACGCTCCTAAATATCAAGATTTTTAGCGTATGCGGCATTTTGTTGGATAAAATCACGGCGCGGTTCAACCTCATCACCCATAAGCATACTGAATAATTTATCGGCTTCCATTGCATCTTCCATCGACACTTTGAGCAGTGTACGATTTTCTGGGTTCATCGTTGTTTCCCACAGCTGTTCAGGATTCATCTCACCAAGACCCTTGTAGCGTTGTGTATTGGCACGTTTGGAAAGTTGTTGTTGTTTGGCTTCCATTTCATCTTCGGTGAAGGCATAATCAACCCATTTCCCCTGTTGCAACTTATAAAGGGGGGGGTGAGCAATATAGACATACCCACGTTCAATGAGTGGTTTCATATACCGGAAGAGGAACGTTAGTAGCAACGTGCGAATGTGGGCGCCATCCACATCGGCATCCGTCATGATAACAATCTTATGATACCGGACAAGGTCGGCATTGAACTCATCACCGATCCCCGTCCCAAATGCTTGAATCATGGAAAGAATTTCTTTATTCGCCAAAATCTTATCGAGTCTGGCTTTTTCGACATTGAGCACTTTACCTCTCAAAGGTAAAATTGCTTGAAAACCTGACTCACGGCCTTGTTTGGCAGAACCACCCGCGCTGTCACCCTCAACGATGTATATCTCAGCTTTTGAGGGATCTTTCGCCCGGCAATCCGCTAGTTTTGACGCAAATCCAAGGCCATCAAGCGGGCTTTTGCGGCGTGTCGCTTCGCGGGCTTTTTTCGCCGCAATACGTGCTCTTGATGCAAGCAATGCTTTTTCAATGATAATTTTCGCATCATTGGGATTTTCAAGCAAATGTCTTTCAAGGCCTTCACTAAGAACCTGGGCGACCACACGGCGAACCTCAGTACTTCCAAGTTTGCTTTTGGTCTGGCCTTCAAACTGAGGATCAGGGTGTTTAACACTGATAATGGCCGTTAAGCCTTCACGTGTATCATCACCAAGCAGTCCTTCGTCTTTTTTAAACAAATTGTTGTTTTTACCATACGTGTTAAGGACACGGGTCAATGTCATCTTGAAGCCTTCTTCGTGTGTACCGCCTTCTAAATTATGAATGTTGTTGGTAAATGGGAATATATTTTGTGAGAAGGCATTGTTGTATTGCATGGCAATCTCTACAATGATTTCACCGCTTTGACCTTCCGCATAAATCACATTTTCATGTAGGGTTTCTTTATTTTTATTCAAATATTCAACATACTCTTTGATGCCCCCATCATAACGATAAGTTACTGTTTGATTGGGTTCAACACGTAAATCGGTGAGTTTAAACGTGATGCCTTTATTTAAAAACGCCATCTGCTGGATACGAAGACGCAAGGTCTCATAATCATATGCATTGCTCTCGGTAAAAACGAGATTATCCGCTTTGAAACGAATACGCGTTCCCGTTTTTTCTGTGTCTCCGCGATTTTCAAGAGATGTCTTCGTAATGCCACGTTCATAACGTTGATAATATTCAACACCATCCCGGTGAATGTTGACTTCAAACCATTCACTAAGCGCATTGACAACACTGGCACCCACACCATGCAAACCTCCAGAAACCTTATAGGAATCGTTATCAAATTTACCGCCGGCATGCAAGGTCGTCAAAATGGTCTCAACAGCGGGCAAATTGGTTTTTGGATGGGTATCTACGGGAATGCCACGCCCATTATCGACCACTTCAATGATATTGTCTGGCAAAATACGGATATCAATTTCTGAAGCGTAACCGGCTAAGGCTTCATCAACAGAGTTATCCACAATTTCCCATACAAGATGGTGAAGGCCTTTTGGACCTGTAGACCCAATGTACATGCCCGGACGTTTTTTAACGGCTTCCAGGCCCTCTAGAATTTGAATGTTTTTAGAATCATACGTTTTATTCATGTATGTTCACTCCTTTTATGGTGCCATTTTCAATGTGCATAATTTTGGTTGATTGTTTGGTTTTATCATCCAAGGCCGACAATGTAGTCGCTGTAATGAATACTTGGGCCTTGTCATCAAGGTGATTGAGGATGTTTTGTTGGCGTGAACTGTCTAGCTCACTGAAAACATCATCAAGCAAAATAATAGGGGTCGTCTTTCGCGATTGTTTTAGCCATTCGATAACCGCTAATTTAATGGCAAGGGCAACCGTACGCATTTGTCCCTGAGATGCGACTTTTTTAAGGGGTTGATCGTTCAAGGTAAACTCAAAGTCATCTCGGTGCGGGCCGATTGTTGTGGTCCCCATCAGTATATCGGTTTTGATTTTTTTCTTGAATGCTTCAAACGTTGCTTCATGCATTGAGGGTGCATACGTGATATCAAAGCCATCTTCCCCACTCAAGGCTTTAATTGTTTTTTTGAATAGTGGGCGAATGGTTTCAATGAATGTTTCACGTGTAACAATCAATTTTTTAGCATAATGAATTGCCTGTTCGGTTAAAACTTCCAATAATGTATAATCGGTTGAACGCTGTTTTTGAAGTGCTTTAAGATGTTCATTACGCTCTTTGAGAAGTTTTTTATACTGTCCTAAATGATATAAGTAGTGCCTGTCTGCCTGACCAAGTTCCAAATCCACAAACCGTCTTCGTTCTGAGGGAGACCCTTTGACCATAATCAGATCCTCAGGCGCAAACATAACCACTTTAAGCAGTCCTATGTAATCCGAAAGCCTTTTGTATTCAACGTGATTATATTTTGCTTTTTTGCCGTCGCCTGAAAGGATGATTTCAAATTGGGCGGCTTTACCACCTGAAAGACCATGAGCTTCTATCTTAGCAAATTTAGCGCCCTCACGAATGAGGGCGTAATCAAGCGGTGTACGATGCGATTTAGTTAAAGCCAATAAATAAATCGCTTCGATAAGCGATGTTTTCCCTTGAGCGTTATCACCTGTAATGACGTGCACACCATCGCCGAAGGTCACTTCCAAGGACGAATATAGCCTAAAGTCCTTAAGTTTAAGGGAATCAAGCCTGTGCATTGGCCACCTCATATTTGCCATGGCCGGCAATCTCTACCTGGTCGCCAACACTCAATTTTCTTCCTCGACGTGTATCCACTTCCCCATTAACACTTACCATACCTTCTTTTAATAGCTGTTTAGCCTCACCGCCACTGCCGACAAGATTGATAAATTTCAAAAATTGTCCCAGTGTAATTGGATGATGATGTACAGAAATGGATTCCATTGTTGCACGCTCCTCACGTCGATTAAAAGTAGCCGCTCTTTCTTATATATATACTAGCTATATTATAGTATATTTCTGGGTAATTAACAAGGTTACCACAAAAAAACTACGTATTTATATACGCAGTCTTTAAAAGTTATTTAATGCTGTTTATTTCAAAATTTTCAGTCGGTTTTAACAGGCAGAATCAACTGCAACATATCATCATCATACTCACCAGTTATGATGAATGGGCGTATTTCTCCTGTGAACTTTACTGTAACTTCACTGGAGTTAAAAACTTTAAGTGCTTCAAGAACATATTTTGAGCTGAACGCGATTTTTATAGGTGACCCTTGAATCTCATCGGCCGGATGGACTTCTTCAAGCACGCGTCCAATTTCGGGGGAATTAGAGGAGATTTCAACCACATCGTCATTGCGAACATTCAATTTGACAATCGCATTTTGCCCATCACGACTTGAAAGTAAGCTTGCACGTTCAATGGCAGTAATTAACTGCTCTTTATTGAATGTGATTTGCACTGGAAACTCTGCCGGAATCAGTTTGCTGGTTTCAGGATAGTTTCCTTCAAGCAGGCGGGAGTGGAACAATACATTCTCATACTTGAAAAGTACACGGTTTTGATCAAAATGGACCTCAACATCCGATTGGTTGTTTTCAAGAATTTTCATCAATTCTTCCAAACTGCGGCCCGGAATAATGACATTCATTTTTTCATAACTGTCTTCAAGTGGTATTTCTTTTTGACTCAACCGATAAGAGTCGGTCGCAACCCCGCTTAAACGGTCCCCATCAATGGTAAAGTTAACACCAGTTAAAATCGGGCGGTTTTCAATGCTTGAGGTCGCAAACGCCGTTTGACGGATAATTGTTTTAAGCGTCCGTACATTAACTTTGATCGATTGGTCTGTCTCTTTAAACTGAAGTTCAGGATAGTCATCCAAATCAAGCATGTTAAGTGTAATGTCGGAATGATCCGCCTCAATGCGAAGCAAGTTGTCTTCTACTTGTGAGAATGTCACACTTTGACCATCAAGCTTGCGAATGATTTCAATGAAATATTTGCCCGGAATCAACGTAGAGCCCGTTGACTCAACATCCAATGATGCATCCTCAAGCATCACTTTAATGGAAATGTCGGAGTTTGATGTTGTCATCACGAGCTTATCGGCTTCAACATCAATTTTAATGCCTTGCAGTGCGGGATTTGGGGTCTTAGTGGAAAGCGCTTTTTGGGCAATCAAAAGGTGGTATAGAAGCTTGTCCTTGTTTATTTTGAAACGCATCGGCTTCACCTCTTAAATAATTATTAGTTATTTGTTATTAGTTATTAGGCTGTGTGGATATGTGGATAACACTTGCATATAATATTATTATACCATAAATTAAGCCATTTTGTGGCCTTTTTTTATGAGTTTTCTCCACATTTTTGTTTAAGTTTCTCCACATCTTTTTTAACATCACTGTCGACTTGCAAATCACTGCTTATTTTCTCAACAGAATGCATCACTGTAGAATGGTCACGCCCTGAGAAATACCCGCCAATGCGTTTGTAAGGCAATGCGTAAAGGTCTTTAATTAAATACATGGCAACTTGTCTGGGAAATAGATACATGCGTTTTCGCTTTTTGCTTGTTAAATCGGTTGTAGTAATATTGTAGTATTCACTAACGACGCTTAAACAGTTTTGTATTTTATCTTTAATGATATCTTTACTGTTTTGTTTAGGCTTAATCAGGTTTTCTAAAGCAGATTCCACAGTTTCGATGGTGAAGTCATAATTGAATGCCGTGCAATAAAACATCACACGCTTCAAGGCGCCTTCAAGTTCACGCACATTGTTATCAAAGACACTCGCAATATATTCCATGACATGGTGAGGGACGAGGTCTGTCTCTGAGGTTTCGGCCATCAATTTTTTCTCAAGAATCTTTATGCGGTGTTCAAGATCTGGACGATTAATATCAACGGTTACGCCCCATGCAAAGCGGGATGTTAAACGGTTCATGATGTCTTTTAGATCACTGGCTTTGCGATCAGACGTAATGACAATTTGTTTTTGCTGATTGTGAAGTTGTTCAAACAACTTGAAAAATTCTTCCTGTGACTTTTCCTTTTTCGCCAAAAATTGAATGTCATCCACCAATAAAACATCGACATCACGGTATATTTTATTAAATTCGTTGAATTTTTTCTTGGCCGCATAGCGGACATAATCTTCTACAAACTGATCTGCCTTGACATATAGGACGCGCTTATTGATGTCGCCTTCTAAGACATAATTCCCAACCGACTGCATCAAATGAGTTTTACCCAGTCCAACATCCCCAAAAATATAAAGGGGATTGGCAACAATGCCAGGCTGATCAGCAACTTTAATGCTTGAGGTGTAGGCTAAACGATTCGAGTTTCCCACCACAAAGTTATTGAATGTATAAGTTGGGTTTAGGTTGGCCTGGTGATAAATTTGTGACTTTGTGGCCATTTCATCAGGAGAACTGATTGAAAAAGCCTTTTCTTGGGCCAGCGCATTTTCAGCTTGTTCACGGGTAATCAGGCGGTATTCATGTTTTTCTTCAACATGCCGTTGAAGTTCACGGTTCATACGTGGCAAATAAAGCATTTCAATACGCTTTTTTATAAACTCATTGTCTACAATTAAATAGATGTAGTTGTTTTTCACTTTAAAGATTGAATCCACGGATTCAAAAATTTCTTGGAAAGTATTATGTTCAAGCTGCATTTCTAGTTGTCCTTTGACCTCTTGCCAGATGTCAAAGTGTTGGTCTTCGAGTTGCATTGTTTCACCCCCCTGGATTCATCCTTAAGTTTAGCACAGTAAAACCGACAAAAAAACAATATTTTATCCACCAAAAATGTGGAAAACTTATTTATCCACACTGCTGTTTCATCAATTGTCTAATATATGATATCGCCTTATTTAAACGTCATGAGCGTTATAGACATTTCCACATTATGGGGTTTTCCCCAGTTCCACATTTCCACATTGGTCATTGTTAACTTTGCGAAATCATGCGATTATCATATGTGGAAAACTTTTAAATTTCTTTATGTTTTATCACGTCAGAAATTAGTTGTTGACACATTGTTTCGAATTGATTATAATTCAGTAGAATGGTTTCAAAAAGAACTAGGAGGTGTTGATTGTGAAACGCACATATCAACCGAACACACGTAGAAAATCAAAGAAACATGGATTCCGTCAACGGATGAGTTCGCCCACCGGCCGCCGCGTGCTTTCAAGACGCCGTGCCAAAGGTAGAAAAAATCTTAGCGCCTAAACAATTGAATCGTTGAAAAACACATCTTTAAAAAACCTGCCAAACACCTGAAAAAGATACTTTTTAGGTGTTTTTTTATTGAGGGGTGAAGCCGCATGAAAAAACAATTCCGTATTAAAAAAAATGAAACCATCAAAGCGGTTTTAAATAAGCGTGATGCTAGAAAAGATGGGTTTTTCAGTGTTTTCAAGAAGAAAAATAATTTGACACATTTTCGTTATGCAATCAGTGTTCCATCGAAATATGGCACTGCTGTTAAACGCAACCGCATTAAACGACAGTTGCGCATGATTCTTCAATCATTGCATATCGAGGATTCCGTTGATATCTTCATTATCGTCCATCAAAAAGCGGACACACTGAATTACTGGCAACAAAAAACAAAAATTCAACATTTATTGAAACGCCATGGCATCGCCATGAATAATTCTCAAGAGGTGAAAACAAATGAAACGTAATTTTAAATTGATCATGCTGGCTATAACATTGTTTATGGTTTTAAATATTGCCGCATGTGATGTTTCTCACTACGAACAAGGCATTGACGCTGAAGGCGGATTTGGCTGGATGCAAGCAATTGTTGGCTTTTTGGCTGACATGGTTTACCAGATTTCTGATTTCTTTGGTGGACACTACATTGTTGGTTTGATCATCATTACCCTGCTTGTTCGTGTTCTGGGGTGGCCGATTTATTCCAAATCAAGTGCAATGAGTGCCAACATGCAGCTTGCACAACCTGACTTGGCAAAACTTCAGGAAAAATATCAAGGCAAGAAAGACGAAGCATCGCAACGTGCTTATCAACAAGAAATGATGAGTATTTATCGCAAGTATAACATTAATCCTTTAGGGTGCTTGTTTCCATTCTTGCAAATGCCTATTTTTATTGCAATGTACCAAGTCGTTCGTCGTCTACCATTAACGGACCGTTACAGCGATCTTGATTTCGAGTTTGCCTTTATTGACTTCCAAGCAGCGTCTCCTGTACTGGATACTGGTTTCAATATTGGAGACCACTGGATTAATATCGTCCTTGCACTTATTGTAGGGGCAACCATGTATTTCTATCAGCAATACGCAATGAAAAAACCGGATTATCTACAAAACAAGAAATATGGTAAAACTCAGCAACAAAAACAATCCGAACAAACCATGAAATTTATGACTTACTTTATGGTTATCATGTTAACAAGTGTTGCATTTACTAACCTCGGGATTGCGCTTTACTGGATCATTGGTAACATGTTCCAATTCTTACAAACGTATGTGAACCGTAAGCAAATGTACAAAAAACATTTTGCCGATCAACAGTCTTAAGGGGGAAAACCAATGAAAACCATCACCTTCGAAGCAAAAAATCTAGAGGAAGCCAAAACGTATGCTGAACAAAGTTTACGTTTACACCGTGATTACATTTCTTTTAGTACCGAAGAAAAACGATCCATGCTAGGGTTTAAAAAATCATTAAGTGTGACGGCATCCATAGATATTGATTTTGAATCATTTGGTAAAA
>LFCJ01000710.1_pt1 | contig 21685 bp, 27 predicted proteins | sample 643141 | NCBI WGS metagenome assembly LFCJ01 (sample SAMN03766243, study PRJNA286221) | soda lake metagenome | biome: soda lake; feature: Kulunda steppe; material: water; isolation source: sample B1-Br-g2 brine of Lake Bitter-1 | place: Russia: Kulunda steppe | collected 2010-07
CACACACACACACACACACACACACACACACACACACACACACACACACACACACGCGCGCGCGCGCTTGCGCTTTTGCACGCACATGTGCACGAACACGTTCATGCATCACATACAAAAGCACACCTGGATATTGATATGTCGTCGAACTCAGAATCGCTGGGCCAGAGGACTCTTTGCTTCTTTTTCTCCATGATCTGCCACAGATGCAGCAGGCTTGCATAAGTCTTGGCAATCAACTGCTTCGATCCATTTTGATACCAATAGAGCATGCTTCATCTGGAGCAGTGCACATCCTATCCCAAACCCGTCAATCTCAGCAGCTCCGCTCTTGACTAACGTTTTAGATCAAATTGATGCAGGCCAAGATTGTGAGAGACTACACAACTTCCGTGCAGCCAAACTTTGCATCAGTACTCTTATCAAGAAAAGATCAAGTGGTGCCATATTTTTGGACTCACCGCGTCCAACCGCCTTCGAGCCTCAGCCCGAAGCTCAGCTTTCCTGGCCTGGAAGTCCTCCTCGCTTTTTATCTGGTTCTGGTAGAACCATGATACTGGGTCAGTGTCAAAGTCAAAGCGGTCCTGGAAATGCAGGAGTGCATCATTGGAATGAAGGGCCTGATTCAAGAAGATGTGAAGCATGTCTTGTCTTGGTCCTACAGCTTTGAGACCTGGATCCTTTTTCACTGATAGTTGAGTGCAGATGCGGCAGCTCAGAGATCTAAAAATCAAAAAATCCTGCTTGCACACATATTTGATGCCTAATGGCTGCATGGAAGTAGCACTCAACAATCTGAAGCGGATATCTGCTGTTTATAGTCCACCTATTGACTTGGAACAAGAAAGCAACCACTTGCCAGGCCGCACCTTCTCATTCTTGCCCTGGCTGCTAGTGCCCTTGCTCTTCTTAGACCTTCCCTTGGACACAGCTCCTCCCGTGGTATCTTCCTCAGCTCCTGCTTGCCCTTCCGCGACCTCTCCGGCACAAAACATGGGGACATTTCCCGGGAGCTCAGCCTCTTCCTCTCCGCTGGAGTCCTCTCCACTGGCTTCCGCACCATCTACTGCCGATGCACTGAACCCAAAAGGGCACGGCATTCCTTCCTTCAAGTTTAGGTGCAATAAACCAGTGATGCGAATTCCTTAGTAAATGTGCTTTAACAATTTAAACATTGGACTAGGCTCTAGTTGGCATTTGGTAGTGTGACTGGGTTTTGTGTTGAATGAGGCCGTTCGTTGGCCTCCTGCTTTGCCTTATCTCCAGTCAAGCTTCTGGATACACCACAGAAGAATGCAGAAACAAGGGGTGAGATACATGTGCCTCCCCACGAACACATGTGGGACCATGGAGTATGGAAATGATCAAGGACATGACTTCTTGTGTGTTGATCCATCCTGTGGCAGGTTTTTAACTGAAGCGCTGACGTGCAATAGCTGCAGCCTTCTGAAAGATGAAGAACTGAATGCAGAGTGCCATGAATGCTGCCAGAGGTTGACGAGGTATTCAAGTGCCACGCTTGAAGTGAGCCCACTGGCATTGAGGTAAGTGCTCAAGGCACTGCTTAAATGCATTATCCCCCTCAGGCCACTGGTATAACACGCTCTAACTCTGTGCCAGGGGACACTGCTCCCTTGCTGTGGGGTACATCCAACATGGCCTCCCAGGAACATTAATTTTTGTTTCCAATTGGAAAGGCTATCCATGCCCACAACAGCACAGCTGGGATTTGCTTGCTTGTTGTACTTTGTTGCAGCCATAATCAAGAGATCAAGGCTTTTGTTGACGCAGCTCCCAAGGTTAAGGGCTTCAAGATAAGGAATGTGTTGAGAGCACAATCAAGGTTGCGTTTGGTCCAAGAGGACGGTTCGTCAGAGACAATTTATGTGGATCAATGGAGTCGAACAGACTTTCAGGAGTTTTTGCGGGACCGCATGCTGCACTGATTTTCCTTGCATTAGGATGAATGTTATCATTGCTGGAGCTGGATGGTAGCTTAGGTGAAAAAGGAATGCTTTGTATGCAATTTATAAACATCGGGCAGATTTAGCTGGTGAGTAGCTTCTGTTGAAATCAGAGTAAAACACAGAGGCCATGGCTTACTAGGCTGCTTGCAGACTTGAAGGGCTAAGGAATGGAAAAGGAGAGGCTATGATCTTGCATGCCTTGCCAAGTCGGACTGTCTTTGATTTCCTTTCTCAATGGCACAACAAAGTTTGCATTTCATTATGGATTACTGTTAAGCTGGCAAAGACCAGCCACAAGCCGACAAGCCTAACGGCCAGGCTGGCATTTAATTCTACCTTGTTATCTTGTTAGTGACAAACTTGTGAACTTGCAATGCTCTCAAAGCATGCACGCAAGTTGAATATGGACCAGGTAGGGCTCGCATGTCACGTACAGTATGAGTCTCTCACTTCCTGACTTCAAGTTGCACATGTTGTGGGCCTACGTGTAAGTGCATCACAAGAGCATTTTGACAACATGATTGCAAGAAAGGAGTCCGAACTGCTCTGCACTAAGGTCTTTGGGCGGAGGCATGATATGACAATGAAAGCTGCTGAAACACAAGTTGCCAATAAGGAATGATACGTAGCTGTATCTGCTGATTATTGGGAGCCCTCCTCCAGTACCCACCTGGAAGGGCGCATCATATTATGATAATAAACAATTGATTTACCAACAGTGGTGCGCTCCACCTACAATCACAGGCAGGGCCTTGGTGCTGCAATCTCCTTACACTCTTCCAAAATTTATGTTTCTTGATCTGCCCCAAGATGTCATTTGTAGCGTGGTGCGATTTAGACTCTGTGTTCGCCCTCTTTGCTATGAGACAGCCACTTGGAATTACAGGCCTTCCATGAGTTGAGAATGTTGCAAATGATTATATTCAGGATTAGCAACGTGCCATCTTTAATTGTTCACACCCCCAGGATCTGTTCCGGATAGTCGAGCAGGCGGCGGGGCACCTGAGATGGGAAGTCGATTATCCACCCTCGCAACCTGTGGGTTCAGGGTTCGAACCTCACTGGAGGCCACAACCGGCTAAGCTGCCCTCGTTCGGCGGATACAGCCTTGAAACCTTACCTTACCTTACCTAGGCCCTGGCAGGAGTCCTGGCAGGTGGTCTCTCTCCGCAGGAATATGCCCACCTGTTCTCTTAGACACTGGCAGGGGCATCCTGTCAAGAGATGATCTCCTGATGTGTCTGCTTAATTAAATCAAAACAGCAATAAACTTATGTTTTTCCTTCATAAATCACTTGCATTCCACGAGCAGGCTAGCAGCCGCACTTCTTGACTGAAGGCCTAATCCTTGTCATTTTTTAAATCCTTGTATCTGCTAAACAAGGGCAGCCCATCTGATGCCTCAGCAAACAGGCCTGCAAACTCCTTTTAGTTAAGCCAAGGGAAATACATGTGTACAGAGGCAAGCTAAGTGCAGTTGCCGTTGCACAAAAGGCCAATCATAAAACCTGTCACACGGTCATGCTGGAACACTGTCATGAAGGAGTAAGCGCCTTGGATCTACATCCCTCTTCTTCAACATCTCTCTTCATGCTGCAATGCCAAAGGTCAAGCGAAAGCAAAACCATGTCACGACGAATTGTAGTCAGCGATGAATCGTAGATTGTAGTCAGCGATGAATCGTAGATTTGGCGTGACAACCAGACTTGCATGCAGAGGGACCTAGAGCCATGCAGAGCCTCTGCCTACTGAGCAGGCACGGGCCAAGCAGTTTTGAAAATGTCAGTTGAACATCAGGAAGCACGTCAAGTCAGACGATTGATTTGAGGAGCAGCCCAACCGCCAAATTTGACTCAAACCACTGTCCCTCAAGGCATCATAGAGAGGAAACCTGTCACATTGTGACTTCAAATAGTTCATCTTTAATGTGCCTGAGTAGCTTTTCTATCTTTCTTTCTTTCTTTCTTTCTTTCTTTCTTTCTTTCTTTCTTTCTCTCTTTCTCTCTTTCTTTCTTTCTTTCATCTTTCTTTCATCCTTTCTTTTTTTAGAACATGAAGCCTAGGTGTCCTAAAATAGTTTGTCTGATTAGCTCCCTTACTTCTCTTCAACAGTGACCATGGGCATGCCATGCCTGTCCTATTTCATGAGCAATGCTAATGGCGAGAGGTGATGCGCAGTGGTACAGTCTCTGGACGTAGTGTTATCAAAGGCTTTGGAACAGGAAAGGATGCTTGTGCTGGTGAGAGGCGGTACCGTTGCAATACTATTGCAATCACCAGGATTGCCTCTTGCATTGCGAAGAAAGTCCCGATGCAATTCCTGCAAGGCACAGACAGCAGTTTCAAGCCGTATATGTAAGACCTTTCAAATGACAAAATAAGCGCAAATCAGCCAGCATCACTCATTTCTTTTAATTCTAGGCCCACTTACCTAGGACCACCTCCAAAAGGTAGGAATGAGCCGTTGGGTCCTAGCCCACTAAGAATGGCCATGAAGCCTCCACCCTTGGCTTCATCTTGCCAAAGTTGCCACCGCTCGGGCTTGAACAAGGCTGCATCAGCACCCCACACTGCAGGGTCCCGGTGCAGGAGGTATGGACTGCATGCATGGTGAAAGTAAGCTTGGTGGAAACGTCACAGCTTGCTTCAGGCACGACGTTCTGCATGCTTATCTCAACAGTTTTACCTCAACTCAGTTCTGTCTGTCGAGAAATATTCACCTCTGCTCTGCAGCATCCTGTGCAAAGCTGAAGACTAGGCACTGAGCTTAAGACACAGAAGATAGCTCTTAATGCAGCAGGCTGGCGCAAAACAAGTGGAGCATGCCTCGCATTTGGAAGAAGCTTACAGACAAGCGCAGCAGGGGGTATTCAGGAACAAAGAAACACAGCCCCACCTCACCAACACTGTCGTCCCTGCTTGCAAGGGCCAGCCATTTAATAAAGTGTCTCTTTGTGCACATCGCCCCACCCTGCATTTAGACACAATAAGAGCGAGCAGTTTAACCTAGCAGCGGTGAGCAGAGCTTGCATACACTTGAATTGTTCCTGCATACCAGCAAGAATGCACAGTTTCATCTTTTAGTAACTTCAATGGTAGATCCTGGTTGCATACAGGCTGCAGAACTCCACAAGCAGCGGGGCTTAAAAGAAGCTAGGGGTGGGACATATTAGCTCACATGTAGGCTGGTGAATAGAGGCGCAGGGCCTCCAGTACCACTGCCTCAATAAAAGGCAGGGCCCGCGCGTCAGCTGCTTCCAGCATTCGCCCTTTGAGCACTGCTGCGACTTCAGCTGCTGCTTTCTCCTGCAAAATTGAGCACGTGAACGCAGCAGCACGGCAACCAGGAGCATCTGTGCTTAGGCAGGCAGGAGTACAAGCTGCATAACTTGAGCGTAAGTACCTGGCTGCTGTGTGCAGTCACATGGTTAGCTTACATTACACCTCAGGCGGTGGGGGCCATGGGCAAAAGCACTAGCATGCATGCGTCTTTGTTGTATAGCTTCCCAGACCTGACCACACAACTGATTGAGCAGCTTGCCTCCTTGCCTCACAACAGGTGGTGCCTGCAGGCGAACTCACTTGAACTTCTGGATTGTGAGCCAGCAGTGCACTCGCCCAACCCTGCGGATCCAAGCAAGCAGAGGGGCAAGCGTGTGGCAACTGCTGTATGTCTGTGAGTGCGTGCCATTGGCTCAGTGTGCAGAAGCAAGGATAAGGGTGAGGTTGACTCAGGTACACCGACCAGACAGGGGTAACTCACATGAAGCCTGAACAAGCCTGAACGCACACCTTCACTTAAAGATCGAAATGCAGGTGCCCTGAGACAAGCCTAAAAGCAAATCAGCCACGTCTAGGAATTGCTGCCTCCCACACACAGTGTTGCAGGACTGAGTGAGAGCCTTTCATGTGCCAGAATGCATTTACTGTGCTGCGTAGGTAGACGGGGTCATAGCAAGCGTACCAGCAAAATGCCGCTGGTCTCCTGCCCAGCCACGAGGAGGGTCATGAGTTCAGAGCGCAAGGCCTCGTCAGTCATGCCTGTTGCAATGGTCATTTAAAGGTCATTTGCCGTATGGAGTGAGGCTGGAGGTTTGCATGGTGTGGCGAGGCCCGAGGGTGCCACTTTAGTAAGGCACACCAGTGCAGGCATTGCTCCTCCCTTGCTCAATTGGATGAGGGCAGGCGCCATCCATGCAATGCAGAGATAGGCTGTGTGCGCACGCGCGTGTGTGTATGTATGTGTGTGTGTGCGCGCTTCCAGCCAGTGCAGCTGCATGCGCCTTGAGCCACACCATGCATACGGCCTATCATTGTGAGGAAGCTCCTGGTCTTGCCCACTTGATTCCCTTGAGTTGGAAGACAGTGCCAAAGCGGGCCGCACCTTGCCCGTCCTCATCCACGCTGGTAAGCAATGAATTGAGGAGGTCTGTACGCTTGGATGCGCCAGTTCCTTGGCCTGCAGCAAGTTCCCGCCGCCGATCGCCTATCAAGCTGTACACAACCTAAAGCACAAGACAGGTTTGCAGTGCACATGTGTTGACACTTGGGGCCTCCTTCATCATTCGAGCTTGCCATAAAGCTTGCTAAGCTGTTTACGCTGGAAGGGCTATCCCTCACAATAAAGGCCTCGCCGCCAGCTCGAAGGCAGGACATCTCTTGTTCTCAATCTTTTGGTTGTGCTCTCACACACTGCACCAGCCCTTCCCCCTTGCTTCCCCTTGCCAATCCCTGAGGCCACACACACCCGGTCGAGGCGAGTGACGGCCGACGCAAATTGCAGATTGTCCCACGTGGGGATGTTTTCAGGGATGGGGATGCCTCCTGCCCGGCGTGTGAAGAACTCGAAGGCCATGGCCACTGCGTCAACAATCTCTTCCGCATCAGTCCCACGCCCGGATTGCTCTGCATTCACCAACGCATCCACAACCTCTTCCACATCTGTCACAAGTCCGGTTAGCTCTGCATCCAAAGCACCAGGAAGCCTGGCGGCCCATGTCATGGTGGCTGCGATCGGGTGCCTGGCACACCACTGAAGCTCCGCGCAGTCCAGTAGCAGCAATGCCTATTGCAAGATAAAGTGAAGCACTGAAGGCCATGCTCAGAGGGTGATCTGGGTTGGGGGATGAGCTGCGGACAACAGTGCGCTGAGAGGAAATGTGCATTCAGTCAGGGTCCCTGGCAAAGTCATAAGGAACCTTGCAAAGTGCTGTGGTGGATCAGCTCCATTGTTGGGCCTCAAGGGTGCCACTGCGGGGCGCCTACACAAGGGACAGAAAGGAGGCACGTCCTTTCTGGACATCACTCAATCCCATCAACGTCAGTTAGGAAGGGAACGGAGATGAGGGAGGGTAGGAGGGAAGGGATGATTGAAGGTGATGTGACACATCAGCCGACCTTGCCACACTATGGTCTACCACGCTTGCTAAGGTGCAAGCAGGCCCTCACATGACTTTTTGCTGGGACAGTGTGCAAGACGGCCATCCCTGTGCCCTCCAGGAGAGCTTTCAACCCTGTTTACCAGACAGGCGAGGAGGCATGCGCACCAGCATCTGAGGACGACTGGATGCCAAACAGCGCTTCTAATGTGATCTCCAGGGTGAGTTCGTTGAAGTCAGCATACACATCTCGGACGCCCCCTGCCACAAAGCAAGGAGCTAATGGTTTTGTGAGCAGGAGGCCAAGACTTTCTACCAAATGGTTTGGGCTAATCCTGGATGCAGCACACAGGCTCAGCTCGTGCCCTGCCCAGAGGTGAAGATTTCAGTGTCCAAGCAAATTGTCCTGGGTCCAGCAACCAACCAAGCAGGTTTGCTTAGCTGCAAGGTCAATCAATTCCTGGCCACGTTACCAACATACCGGTCTGCCAACGGTTGTCCAGAGTGCTTAGGGTTGCTGATACCATTGCCGCAGCGTATGTCTCGACCGCTGCTTTACGGAAAGCAGGATTTGACAGGCGCCGCTGTCGCTTGTGCACCTCGCCATCGCTCACAAGCAGCCCATTGCCTGTGAGGCTGCTCCCTGTTGGGTGCATGTGCCCATGCATTTATAGCCCAATATGATCTGAAACTAATGCCAGACAAGGCTTCAAAAATGCAAAGAGGTGCCTGTGCGCCAAAAGCACTTGGCAGAAGCGCCAGAAAGCTGACAAAGCGCTCGAGGCGTATTACCAAGGAATCCGCCTTATCAACGAGAGATCACCAACGCCAGAGATCACGATCAGATGCGGGGGAGCAAGCTGCCTGGTCACCCCCAGCAAATTTCCCGCACAATATCCTCAGTTTGCCACGGGTACCTGGGAAAAAAGCTGTTCCCTCCTTGCCAAAAATTGACGCATCATCAATCAGCACCTGCAGCACCCAAGCACCAGGACAAGACATTGTTGCTGCTCCGAGCACCAGCCAGCAAGCAGCCAGGGCCTGCTGCCACGCCCCTGCGCCTCACCGTTTTAGCTGCGGCTGGATCCGCGACAAGCACCACTCGCTCCCCTCCAAGAAGGAGCCCCACCACTGGCCCATACTGCTGCTTCGTTCGCTCCAGGAAGTCTGCAAGCGAGGCAGTGCAATATTGCCATGCTGAGTTTTGCAATAGGCTTGTAAGATCCATGCGAAAGAAATAAACCTAGCACTGAGCGCCAACTTTGCCTCAGGCGTAAGGGCCTTGTGGCCTCGTGACTGCTTGTCATGTCGAGGAGTTTAGAGGCTACACAATGTTAAAAGCTGTCACGCAGACAAAGTCCTTCTGCGTAGCACATTCTGTCAGAGCAGGGCATGCCATGTCCCTGAAGCAAGTGCATGCTGATCAAGATGCTAGGGAACCCCACGCACCGAGCGGCGCACTTATCAGAGAGACTGCACTGTCGCCTTGCGGTCCGGGTGGGAATCCTGCATACCAAACAAAACACACAATTTTTCAAAAGCCAGAGTAGACCCAGGCGATCAAAGCATGGACACGAGCATGCTTGGCAGCTTGGCAGCCCACCTGCTGGTGGCGGTTGGAATAGCCTCTGTACTCTTGAGAGTCCAAATGCCAGACCCTCAACACCATCATTCCTGTGATTTGGATGTGGTGATACGAGAATGAAGCAGTAAAATGTTGCAAGGTGTGGGGCTCAGAACCTCAGGCCCGACACATTTAACTACAATGCATCACACACACCAGCAGGAACAGGCATTACAAGATCAGAAAAAAGCAGCACCCCATACTTATGGATCAATCACCATGGGCTGTAGTCTGCCACGAACAAGGAATCAGGCCACTATTTTTGAGGCGCCCACTCACACAGAGCGCTGCGCGGTCTTTGCACCAGCTTCTAGTAAAGATACCAACAGGTCCCTCCGTAGCTCTTGCTCATCCCTTTGAATAGCCCTAAGACTAGAGCATGGCCTTGAATGGCCTTGTCTTCTCCTGCTGGCGCGTGAAGTCAGCCGCGATGGCACAACTACCTGCCTTTGTAAACATACGTAATCATACGAATTCATTCTCAGCAGCATAAATTCTCTTATTTAGTGTATGAAAATGTGCAATACAGCTTTTTGTCATCACTTGTGCGATAGTGCCGCAATGCAGAAGTTTTCATAAATAAAGCTGCTCAATCATGCTGCACTGAGGCCCCACCGGGCTTGCCTCGGGGATGTCCTGCCTGACGAGGCGAGCGAGCAGGCCCCCTTTTCGACTACTTTAGAGGAGAATCTCTTCACTGCAAGGGTAAAAGAAAGATACCTGGCACCATGGATGAGCCAAAGCAGTACACCATGGAGGACGTGCACCCTGGCCTGTCAGGCATCAAGCTGCAGATTGGGGGCACAGGCTATGAGACTCCCCAAAAGCAGGCCCCAACCACTCCGCCAGATGCCTCCTATCCATCACCCAACGGTAGGCTCCCTGGGGTGAAAAGGATCAACGCGCCTCGAATGCACTGGAGAACCAGATTCCCTAGCTTCAGTCATCTTCTGCCAGGCGCCAGGCTGCAGGGGGCAATAAGCACACAAAAAAACTTTTCTATATGAAAAATGGAGCATATGCAGCATGCACTTATGGATTGTGTGCGTGCAAGCAAGCGCACGCTCAGCACACGTCTGGGGGTATGCATTTGTTATGCGTGCATGTGCACATGTGTGTGTGCGCGAGTGCGCTTTGTGTAAGCCCTTTCTTGTTATTGTTGCACACACGCGTGCACGCTTAAGCATCGAGGCTGGACCGCACGCCAAATCACTGGAGTTGGACTCCCAGGACATGACAATGTGTGGCAGCGTGTGGGCACTGCACAACTGCCCACCCTCGCCCACTGCACACTGCACGCATGGTCACCCACACCCACTGCACACCGCACGACCATCCTCCCTCACCTGCAGCCGCAACAGCATTGTAGCAGGCTCGCTGCTTGTCTGCCCCACGTGCAAGCAAGCACACTGCTGCACCTGCCCTCATCACTCAGGGCTCAGCACGCCAGGCCAGAACCCCAGCTACGCCCCATCACCCGTCACGCCCTCCATGCACAAGCCGTCCACACCCATCGCCACCCCCCTCGACGATGCGGCCACATCCCTGCTGGAGTCATACCAGCAGTCCAGCTGGGCCTTTGCGCGCCTCAGCCCTGCGGTTGGCCCGGAGGAGAAGGACAAGGCCGGTGCCACAGGTGCGCGCCGACCCATCATGCTGCCCCAGAGGAAGGGGGAGGGTGTGATGCATGCTTGCGAGCAGGGAGGCACTGCCTGCTCTGGCTGGCATGCAGCCATGTGCATGCACATACCGTGCCCAAGCATATTCGCGAGCACATGGTGCGCATGCGCCAGCAGGCACGCGCAAACACCCACTTGCGTGCTCAGCACGCATCTGTACAGGCAATCCTACATGCATGCTCACGCAAAAATCTCCAAGACCACCACGCCCTCGTGCACCACGCACCAAAGCACACACAGTCACGTGCATGTCCTTTTGCATGGCTTTTCAAGGCTTTCAAGGGTCAAGTTAGCAGACGCTGTCCCCGTGGTTAGCTGGGCGCTCGCATTGACCTCCCATGTGCACGCATGTCTGCAGGCATGGTGAACGGTATGGCAGCTGCAGGCATTCCCCCCGACCTGTACACTGCTGCACTGCGGGCCGTGCTCGTGGAATGGGCAGCGCTTCCGGGGGCGTCCCTGGCTTCTCGTCTGCAAGCGGCGGATGCGCTGTGCACCATCTTTGGTATGCACAGGGACTTACACGAGCAGGTGCGTGTGCGCGTGTGTGCTTGCGTGTGCGTTGGGTATGCGTGCGTGTGCGCATGCAATTTGTCCTGTTCTCTTTGCTTTGGGAGGCAGTCACTGTATGGATGCGCTTTGCCAAGCAAGAGCGATGCCGTCATCGGCAGGTGGTTTCCTCATACAAAGTGGGTGAGGGGTAAGCCTTCCATACTGGCGTGCAGCCCTGCAGAAGCAAAGCAGGCCCGGGATGGGTTAGACAGACCCTGGGCCTCATGGCCACCGACACTGCCTGGATGGCTGCTCGATGTCATCCCTGGCCAGGCTTGGGAGTAACCATGACACCATCCGTTTCCATTGGTGTGCGTGTGTGTGTGTGTGTGTGTGTGTGTGTGTGTGTGTCATTTGATGTGTGTCGGGTGTGCTGTGTGCTGCGTGTGTTGTGTGTGTGCTCAAGTGGGCCGCCGTACTAAGCTGTCAGCAGGAACGAGCGGAGCGTGCTCAGCAACTGTCCTCATGCCCCATCTGTTGGCCCCCACTTATGCATGTTGCAGCTGCTGTACCGCGCGCTCTCAGCCAACGAGCAGGTCGTGCCGGAGCTATTCAAGCAGGCCCAGGCCATCCTCCACAATCGCTTTGGCATTGCGCGCACAGACTTCTCCAGCAAGGTGGGGCGCGAGGCACGGGAGGGCGCGCATGCGTGGGTGCACGCGCATGGGCTTGTGCGTGCAAGCATACATGCGTACACACACGTGGTGTGTGTGTGTGTGTGTGCAGGCGTGCATGTGTGTGTGATTTGCGGGCCATGTGGCTTGACTCTGCTCCATCCAGGCACCAGCTGTATGCATGAGCACTACTCGGTTCCTTCCAGCCGTCCTCATGCGCACACGGCTGCAAGACACTCCCATCATGGATCCTTTGATGCCTGTGTTCACCACACTCTGCACGAACCCCAGGCTGCGTACCGCGCATGGCGTCGCGCCGCGCTTGTGGAGACCCTGGCCGCGCTGACGGCCTTGCAGCAGCTGCCGGAGTTCAATGCCCTGCTGGAGGTAGGCAGGGGGGTGGATGCTGGCTTGGGTGCATGTGGCTGCTTGCACGCGTGTCAGCGGTGTGGCAGAGATCTGGAAGGGACGGATGGAGACGCAAGCTCCCTTGGCTGGCAGCTAGGTGTGAGAGGGGCTGGGGATGTGGGCTCCCTTGGCTGGCAGTTCTGAGAGAGCAGCCCCAGCGGGCGGCTTGATGGGACCGCACGTCCTCGGCCGTCAGCGCAGAGCAGGCGCCCCCCGAGGGCAGCTTTGGGAAGGCGCCTGTGCCCCCCACTGCCATGGGCATTGTTATCCAGGGGCTGTAGCAAGGAGTGGCTTTGGGGCGTCCGCACCTCACAGGTGCTGCCTGGGGTGGTGAGGCTGCTAGTCAGGGGGGGCTGATGCTAGCGCTTCGTTTTGCAACAAGGCGTGGGCCTGCGTAGGGAGGCACCAACTTGATGCCCTGTAGGGACGGAATGGAGGCCTCCTGTGTTGAGGAATTGTTGGCGGTTGGTGGTCGGTGTGAGCCCTGCTTCCAGGGGGAAGGAGGGGTGGCGGAGGACGCTCGCTCGCCCGCACAGCACGTCCTCATTCACATGGGGCGCGCTGCCGCTCTATCAACCTCGAGGTGCTGGGCATTGCAGAGGCGTGCACAAGCCTGTGCTTCACTATGAGCCTAGGCGCTGGATGACTGTGAGCCCAGGTGATGGATAAACAAAAGTGGGCATGGCAGCCCTCGCATGCGCTGGCAGGCTGCAGCGCCATGCTTGGCCCATGGCAAGCCTGCGCTGCCGTGCAATACTGCGCAGGTCACCGTCCTTGGCGCGCGAGACCTGTCGCGCTCCCAACGAAAGGGAGGCAGCTTCTGGTGCGTGTGGGCAGGGCCTTGCTATCTCTTAGGGCAGGGAGTGCCTTCGTGGCTGCCTCAGTGATTGGTGTGCTAAAAAACACAACCAGAGGCCTACAAGCGCAATCTCACTCATTGGAGCGCACGCTTGCAGCTGCGCACAGGCTTGCCGGCACAACAGTGGCACCCAGGCGCACGCACGTGCACATAAGGATGCACGTGCACATAAGGATACACGTGCACACAACGATACACGTGCACATAAGGATATACATGCACATAAGGATACACGTGCACATGAGCCACAGCTCCTGCGCTGAGCAACTGCTCCGCATTCCAATCCAACCCACGCAGGCCGCCCGCATCTGTCGCCTGCACTCGTATGTGCACTCCCCAGTTGTGCAGCCAGGCAGGAAAATGAGCGCTCCTGGCCAGCGACTGCTCACAGCATGCATATGTTCTGTGTGTGTATGTAGTAATAGTACTCTTGTGCTGTACGTGCATGTGCGTGTGTGTGTATGTGTGTGTATGTGCGCGTGCGTGTGTGCATGTGTGTGTGCATATGTGCAAGTGTGCTCAAGCAGGCTCGCACTGCCCCCTTATGCACGCGCCCCCCTCTGCCGCGCAGGTGCTGCGGCGCACCCGACGCTGAGCACATCAGCCCCTACACCTGTGCTTGGCTGGACGAGTCAAAGGGCGCGCATGCGCACCGCGTGATGCCTAGCGGGGGCAGCGCCTCCACCAAAGGGCGCGGCCACCACGCTGCGCACCAGCTTGCCACTCCCCCCCCTGGTGCCACGCTCTCTGTGCAGCACCAGCACCAGCCGCAGCAGGGCCAGGGCGCCAAGCACAGGCCCCAGGGCCACAGCCAGCAACATCACCTGGCTTGGCAGCCCACCATGCCCGAGCAGCACACCCAGGTGCGCGGGCAGGGCGTGTGTGGGTGTATGAGTGAAGCGCAGCAGCCGCAGCACTGCACGTGCATGCGCTGCATGGGCGCGCCCCGTTGGTTGCATGCGAGGGCTGCATGCGGGGTCGGGCGGGGAATGGAGCGCCATGGGTGCTGGCTGGCCTGCAGGCCTGGTCAGCAGCCACAGGCCTTGGGGTGAACCGCTCCGCTGGCTGTCGGATGTTGTGCTGCTTCGCTGGCGGGGCCTTGTTGTCCTCTGGAGAGGGGGCGTGCTGGAGAGGGTTGGAGAGTGGAGGTGCTGGAGGCCGTTGGCTGGTGAGGTACCAACTCTGAATGTGTGGCACATGCAAACTCAGATGGTGTGCCTGTGCCAACTCTGATAGTGTGGGGCCGCCCTGCCCTCCCCCCTTGCCCTCGCCTTTTGCATGCGCGGTACCCGTCCGCACGCTTTTCAAGACAACCAGAGAACTGTTGCACAGACGGCAGGGCCTGCGCATGGCGCCCAGCGGGCGCAGCACGGTTTACAACACATGCACGGCAAGGCATGTGCGCGCGTCCTGTTGGCGGCACTTGCGCGTGCAGGTGGCGCTGGGCGCCGGCCCCAACCCCTTTTGGCACGCAAAGCTGCAGGACCTGCCGCTGGCCTCGGAGGCTTTGGAGCTGCGCTTCAAGGTGCGCGGGTGGCATTTGTGCGGCGCGTGGGTGGTGCAGGGGGATGCCTGCACCACCACTTGGCGCAGGTATGCACACGTATGTTGCAGCTCCTTGCTTGCTTGTGTGTCCATAAATGTGTGTGTATGCGTGCACGTGTGTTGGAGCTCGTTGCTTGCTTGTGTGTCCTCAAATGTGTGTGTTTGCGTGCACGTGTGTTGCAGCTCCTTGCTTGCTTGTGTGTCCATAAATGTGTGTGTATGCGTGCACGTGTGTTGGAGCTCCTTGCTTGCTTGCATGTGCATAAATGTGTGCATGTGAGTTGGAGCTCCTTGCTTGCTTGCTTGTACATTTGTGTATGCGTGCATGCGTGTTGAAGCTCCTTGCGCGCGTCTGCTTGTGCGTTCACGTGGGCTTCATTGCGCGTACCCCTGCATGCCTGCCACAAGCGGCCGAGCAGCTCCAGGCTGCATTGTGGGGCTCCTTGCTCGCTAGACACACGCAAGCTGGGGGGATGCATGCGCTAGCCAGGCACCTGCTGTGCACCTGCACGCGAGTGTGCCTGGTGACCTCGCCACAGAGCGTGCTGCTGTCCCCGCGCCCTGCGCCCTGAGCTCATGCACCACATGCCCTGCAGCGCTGCCGCTCCAGCCCTGTCCTGCCCATCCCTGCCCTGCCCTGCACCCGCATACCATGCGCTGCTTGTCCTGAGGCGCTCAAGCTGGGTGCTGCCCCTGCCCCATGCGCCCTGAGCTCATGCACCGCATGCCCTGCAGCGCTGCCACTCCAGCCCTGTCCTGCCCATCCCTGCCCTGCCTTGCCCACTGCGCGCAGGTCAAGCACTGCCTGGACCAGCGCGGCAACCACCTGTCCACGCGGGACAGGCTGCTGGGGCGGAACAGCATACGCATAAGGGGCTTGAAGGTGGGGCGGAACAGCATACGCATAAGGGGCTTGAAGGTGGGGCAGAACAGCATACACATAAGGGGCTTGAAGGTGGGGCGGAACAGCATACGCATAAGGGGCTTGGAGGTGGTGCTTGAAGGCAGGGCAGGGGCACGCAGCTTGCGGCGACTGCTGTGAGGAGGTTATGCCGTGCCTGCGATGGCCTGGGCTGTAGCGAGCCGAGCATGCTGCTGGCCAAACATGCGGCGGGCATGACATGCATCCTGCCAAGCATGCAGATGCCCCAAAAAGTCCATCCGGCCAAGCTTGCAGCGGGCATGACATGCATCCTGCCGAGCATGCAGATGCCTTAAAAATTCCATCCGGCCAAGCTTGCAGCGGGCATGACATGCATCCTGCCAAGCATGCAGATGCCCCGAAAATTCCATCCAGCCAAGCTTGCGGCGGGCATGACATGCATCCTGCCAAGCATGCAGATGCCCCAAGAATTCCATCTGGCCAAGCTTGCAGCGGGCATAACATGCATCCTGCCAAGCATGCGGGTGCCCCAATAATTTCATTCGGCCAAGCAAACGTGGTGCTACCCAAACATGCAGCTGGCCAAACAAGCACCTCGCCAATGCCTGGGCTGGCCTGTGCCAGTCAAGCACGCGAGAAGCGGGCAACCCCCGGCGCACCACACTCCATATGCCCCTCGAGGCTTGCACTACCAGTGCATGCCAAACATGGGCAAACCTGGCGCACCGCCCCCAGGAGCGTGGACGCTGGTGCTGCCTGTGCCGCGGGCGCCTCAACAGCTGCCCGCAAAGCAGCTCGGGGGGGCACATTGCGGCTGAGGCTCGCAGCAGACAGCGTCAGGTGCATGCAGGCTGCGCTGAACCAGCACGGCCACAGCTGAGGGCTTCTTTGGACAGGCCCACAGGCGCGGCAGCTTGGTTCCTCCTGGCCTCATCCTGGCCTCATGCTTGCAGCAGCTGGAAGGGCTTGCTTGCAGCAGCTGACAAGGCTCGCTTGCAGGGCGGCCGAACTCTCTAGCAGAGTGGCTGGCCTCAGGCTTGCAGCAGCTGGCAGAGCTTTCTTGCAGGACGGCAGGGCTCGCTTGCAGGGTGCCAGGGCTTGCGTGTAGGATGGCCGCTGCGGCTTGCACGGACCACTCTGTGTGGCCTAGGTGCTGGCGAGGACGTACCTGCTGCAGCATTCATATTAAACCTGAAAGAGGCGGATGAGGCGGCTACTCAGTGTGGCTAGGAAACTTTGCTCTGAGGCGCTCACATATGCGCACCCTTGCATGTGTGCTTCCTGCTGCGGCCTCCCCTGCGCAGCCGGGCCTGGCGCAGCACCTGACCATCCCTCTGTTTGGCAGCCGGCCCTCCAAAAAAGGCAACGCCCACAGCAACGCCAGGGACGGAGAGGGGGAGGAGGATGACGTGGATGACGTAGACAGCCAGTACCACGCGGGTTCTGCAGCAGGAAAGAGTGGGGGCAGCAGGTGGGCGGGTTTGGGGGGGCGCGGGGTGCTGCGGCTGCGGTGGCGGCGGCCGCTGGCTGCTCTGGGCAAGGGCAGAGCTCTGTCTGGGCCAGGCTGTGTGCATGGAAGAAAGCTGGGGGTGCAGCAGCGGCGAGAGAGCTGCCGTGTGTGCAGGCGTGCACAGGGGCAGGTGCACAATCGCGAGGGAAGGTCTGGCGGCCCTGTGGGACAACGCGGTGCAGGAGCATCTGGCTGCAACCTACATTTGCTGCCCGCCCGTCCTGTGCCGCACACCCCATTTCATGATGTGTGTGCGCTTTTCAGCTTGCCTGTTGGTTTGGGTGTTGCAGCCCAAGCTACAAGCATGTGTGTGTGCGCTCTGTGTGTGTGCTCTGTGTGCTTTGGTTGACACATTTTGTTTCTGCAGACCGCCCGCTCAGCAGTGCAAGTTGCATGCCAGAGGGAGGCAGCCTTGATTGCATGCCCTGTCCACTCTGATATTGCTGGTGATGGTAATCCTGCAGCTCGCAATCTGCGCGCCCATGGCAGCCGTGCTCTACGCAGGCTGCCCGCTTTGGTAGTGCCACCTGCGCGCCTCCGAGGGGCAGAGCCTTTCAGCCACAGACTGCCCATGTCTTGTTGCTTGGTTGCCACCGGGACAGCGCTGCACCCACAGCCAGCGTCGCCTGTGGCTCTGCCTGCGCAGGATCGTGTACGACCCTGAGACCGACGCCATACACGGCTCGGCGCACCTGCCCGCGCGCGGCAAGCTGATGCTGCACTTGAGGTACATCGTGGAGCGCCGGCTGCGCACGCCCTCTGCAGGTCTGCAGCTCCCCTGCCCGCGTGCCCTCCTGTTGCTCCACCCCTTGCGCGTGCCCTCCTGTTGCTCCTTCCCCCTGCGCGCGCCCTCCTGTTGCTCCTCCCCCTGCGCGCGCCCTCCTGTTACTCCACCCCCTGCGCGCGCCCTCCTGTTGCTCCTCCCCCTTAGCGCGCCCTCCTGTTGCTCCTCCCCCTGCGCGCGCCCTCCTGTTGCTCCACCCCTTGCGCGCGCCCTCCTATTGCTTCCCCCCCTCCTGCGCGCTCCTTCCTGTTGCTTCCCCCCCTTGCGCGCGCGCTGCCGCCGCCCCCTTGCCATCCCCTTTTGTGCGTGTGTGTGACGATTGCACCTCCCTGCTCGTGCGCAGTCCGTGCTGCACCTCAACACCCTCTCTCGCGCGCGCGTGTAGCTTGACCTTTTGTTGGGTTTTTGATCCTGTTGCCGCCTGTTGTTGCTTGAAGTGCTTGAGGTGCTCTTGCCTTTGAGTCCCTGTGCCACACACACCTGTGCAAGCAAGAGCGCTAGAGCCTGGTCAGTCCAGCAAAAGTTTGCCCACCCACTGTCCGTCCATGCCCCCAACCCCCACCCTCGCCCGCCTGTCAACACCCACGCATCACTACACGCCCGTATGAGCGCAGCCGCGGTTTCCTTGGACGGCGCTGCTTCCAGCGAGGACGACGATGGTGTGCCCACGCAGGCCAATAAGCGCAGCAGCCCCTTCACCAGCCACCTGAACGAGGTGCGTGGCAGGGGCAACTGCTTAGGGCTGATGCCCGCGCGTCTGCAGCGCAGCTGCAGGCCCTTTGTAGGGTGTCCGTGAGTTCTTTGCTTGCTTTCCCCGAAATTTGGCCTGGTTGTGGTCCCGGGAGGCAGACAGGCTGTGGTAAAGCCTGTGCAGGGTTTTGTGGGATAACTGGCGGGCTTCAGGGCGTAGGGCGTGCGCCTGCTTTACAGCAGCAGGCCTGCTGCCCTGCCAGACATGCAGGCGCTTGGAGGAATTGGGCTGCAGTGGCTGCTGACAGCGGCCGCCGCAACCATGTGCAGAGCACTGTTGGCGCTGCTTGTGCGTGCAGGCCTTTGATGCTGCTGCAGCACAGGCCAAACAAGGGAGCAGCGCCCACCAGAATTTGGCAAGCAGGAGCTTGAACAGGCACTCCCAGGATCCTGAGGTGCGGGTTGCCCCTGCGCGCCGCCTGCGTCTGTGCTCCTCAGCTGCTTGCCAGGGACATGGATTGCTTTGTTGCTGCTTCTTGAGCAAGGGCTTGAATAGAGGCACTCCCAGGACCCTGAGGTGCGGGATGAGCCTGCGCGCTGCCTGCATGCACGCAACTTGATAAAGCTGATGGATCCCAGCTGCGACTTTATGAGCTTTTGAAGGGGGGTGCGCGAGGAGCGTGGCCGCGGGGGGAGGTGGAGGCTCAGGAAGTGGAGGTCCCCTCTGCCTGCGCCCTGTCAGTGTTGGCCTGTGCACGGCCCCTCTGCCGCAAAGGCTCTGCTGTCCTGCTGCCTCCGTGCGTGGGGCGCTGCCACCGTGCGTGGGGCGCTGCTCAAGCTCTGCTCACAGAGGGTCTCTCGCTGACCCATTGCTTCCTTCCCGAGGGGGGTGGGGGGGCGTTACAGACCTTCCGTAGCACCGGTGGCGCGCTGTTCCACCGCACTGACGCGTGCATGCCCCAGAACACCCTCTGTTCCAATGATCATGCTCGCGCATGCGTCAGGGCCTTGAGGTCCCATGTGCTGTGCTCTCCTCTTGTGCTGGAGCGCGCCTGCCCTTTTCACGCATGCTTGCCAGCCACTGCTGCCGAGCACCGCGCAGGACGCAGAGCGCGGGTCCGGCAACCTCGTGCGCCCCGTGGGCCGCATCATCTCCAAGCTGGGCCATGGCGGCGAGAGCCTGCTGCGGCGCGTGAACCCGCTCAGCCTGCTGCCCGGCCACGAGCACGGTAGGGCGTGTGTGTGTGCGTGTGCGTGTGTGTGTTTGTGTATGCGCGCGCGCGCCGGTCTGGCCTGCCTGCAATGCGCCTTGCTGCTGCCCGCCTGCCATGTCGCGGCTGTTCATGAGATCCCCAGCCCAGGGCTCTGCGAGCGCGCGCTCGTGTGCCGCGTAGGATGCTTGGCCCTGCAGCAGCTCGATCTTGATTCCTACAGGCAGGGCTTGCTTGCCTGGTGCTGATCCCCTCCACCCCCTTGCCGCTACCTGATCCTGGCTTGCGTGCGTCATGGCCCTGCGTGGCGGCTGGCTAACCGTGTGTGCAGGGGAGCGCGAGCAGTCCTCGCCTGTGCATGGCGACGCAGAGGACTACCTGCACCACGTGTTTGCCTCCCTGACCACGGTGAGTGGCTGCCTGCACCACGTGTTTGCCTCCCTGACCACGGTGAGTGGCTGCCTGCACCACGTGTTTGCCTCCCTGACCACGGTGAGTGGCTGCATGTGTGGGACAGCGGGCAGCGCGCAAGCTGTGTCCAAGATCTGGTTGCGCTCGAGTGTGAAGAGTTCAGGGGTGGACATGCAGCCGGCGCGAAGCCCACTGCAAACTGCAAAAACACACGGCCTGACTCAGGCGCCTGCGTGGTTAGGGCCGCACATGGTGGAAGCGCTGGAGCTCGTAGCCGCCTTTCCTCTGGGGGGATGTCCGGCGTGCACCTCATGCTGGGCCGTTGTAGGCTGCCTGAGACGGGGAGCGCCTTGGCAAGCTGTGCTGCCTGCACGTGGCACTCGGGCGCAAGCTAGCCTAGCATGTGCCCACCCCATGCGTCTCCAAAACAGATTGCTGGCTGGGCGGTTGGTCGCCCTGATGCGCAGCCACAGCCTGCCACGTACTTGCTGCGCCGCTATTCACGCGCGGCTGGGATTCCATGTGGGGTGGTGGCTCCGGAAAGAAGCCCTCCTTAGTCTGGGCTTGGTGCAGGCAGGGAGCGCATGCAGCCACACATGGGTGGTCAGATCAAGAAGAGGGCCCTGGCACCCCTCTGTTGCTTTTGTGTATCACCCCCCAGCAGAAGGGCTGGGCGGGTGCTGCGCCCTTGGCCAGTCATGCCCTAGGACTCTGATGGGGCTGCCACCGGTGTGCTTGCAGCTTGGGCAGCCGCCACTGCCTGCCGCCTGCAAGACCCTCATGGCTCTAGCTGTGTGCGGGCTTTTGTCAGTGTGTGGTTGCTCAAGGGCATGTGCGGCGCGTGTGGGGCACGTGGGGGCATGGACGCCCATGACGGCGCAGTGCATGCTGGATGGACCACATGCGGCCCTCAGAATGGCGGTGACGCCTGTGGCCCGCACATTGGACCTGCGGAACACCCTCCACACACCTACAAAACACCCTCTGCAACCATCACACACCCTGCTCAACACATGGGGCACCCTGAAAATCCATCGGGCACCCCTCTGCATCCATCACACACCCTGCTCAACACACTGACCACCCTGAAAACCCATCGGCCACCCGCCCGCACCCACTGAGCACACCCATGTGACCACTGCCCCTCAGGATGGTGACGACAACCCCCTCGCGTCTGGGTCATCGAAAGCCGCGTTCCTGAGCAGGTGCGGCCTCTGGACACACCCACGCCCCTGCATCAGTGCTTGCCCTCCCTGGCTCAGTTGGTTGACCGTCAGTTGGTGCGGGCGTGCAAGCTGCGGCCCATGCCTTTGCGTCGGTGCCCGCTTTGTCGCCCAAGTAGCGCCGGCAAGCCATGATCCACACACCTGCATCGGTGCCTGCCCCCCCGCTTTTGCTCGAGCAGCGCTCCCAAAAGGGCTGCAGGAGCACTACTCGGCGCGGTCTTTGTGCCTTTTCGCCCCGGCTTCTTGTGGAGAGGGAGGCTGCCAGGCTGTTCAAGTCACCTGCTGCAGACTGGCTTTCTCTCCCCTCTCTTCTCCTAGGCAATGCCCACCCCACACTAGCAACC
>LFCJ01000712.1_pt1 | contig 21680 bp, 20 predicted proteins | sample 643141 | NCBI WGS metagenome assembly LFCJ01 (sample SAMN03766243, study PRJNA286221) | soda lake metagenome | biome: soda lake; feature: Kulunda steppe; material: water; isolation source: sample B1-Br-g2 brine of Lake Bitter-1 | place: Russia: Kulunda steppe | collected 2010-07
CACACACACACACACACACACACACACACACACACACACACACACACACACACACACACACACACAACACACACATATACACACATTTAAGCGCACATCAGTTCACATTCAAAGTAAGGGTGCACACGCCTGCACTCGTACAACCATACACAATGAGTAGCATGCTGGTGTGTCAGCCATCTTATGCTGCTGTTCTTGATTCCCCGATTGTGGAGATAGAGTTCAGGGACCCGCACATTCAAGCTCCTCAACAGCAAGACCCCTTCCCTGCCGCTGCGGAGGAGAAGTTAGCCATAGCAGAGACGCAGAGACGCATGGGAGCAGCGTTTGTAAAATATAGTAAGTTCCCCGCTGCGATCTTGAGCATGACCTCGGGCAGCTTCCTTATGATTCCTTATGAATTTTGTACACCCTCAATTTGCTACCAGGAATAATGCCGCTGCACGCACATCCACAGCACAGATCAAAGATCTGAATGACTACTTCCATGCGCATGTACAAGCTACAGCAGTGTTTGGTGCCTTTCCTTGGCTCCAGGCATGTGGGCAGGTGGGGCAGCTGTGGCCTATACATTTTTATCTGGCTTTCGAGCACTCTGGCAGGTATGGCGTTTGTGTTAGGCTGAGCACGTGCCATTAGAGTGAACTCTTGAGCACAAGCCTCGTGAGCAAACTCCGCGTACGCTTGAACACGCACCGCAAATGCTTGAGCAACACTGCTACAGCTTGAACGCCAAGCTAGCAGCCATGCTGGGTCCATATCAGCACATTCCCTTAGATGCCACTGCATTTCTTTGAGAAGAGCAAGGTACAATGGCAAGTGTAGATCCAACAGCCGAGCAAACGCTTGAGTTTCTATTGGCACTCCGGCCTATGAAAACCTGTGCATCCCTGGCGCAGCAGCAGCAGATCAATTCTGTCATGAGCGGACAGACTGGCACTAGCTGACCCCACCAATGCAATGCACAGAAAGATAGAGTGGCATGATCCGACCATTGCAATGGCACAGAAGGATAGAGTGTCACAAGCACAGACTGACTGGCATTTGCTGACCCCACCATTGCAATGGCACAGAAGGATAGAGTGGCATGACCCGACCATTGCAATGCACAGAAAGATAGAGTGGCATGACCCGACCATTGCAATGGCACAGAAGGATAGAGTGTCACAAGCACAGACTGACTGGCATTCGCTGACCCCACCATTGCAATGGCACAGAAGGATAGAGTGGCATTTCAGGGCACTTTTCGCCAGCGTGTGGTCATCATGGTAAGTGCTTTCACATGAATCTTAAATTGTTCTGTCGCTGCTTTCGATGGAATGCAGCAGCTTAGGTGGTAGAGCAATACCTTTTGTCGAGATCTTTAGCCTGATTACCTATGTTCAGAAGTACGCAAGCCTCTCTGATGACTTAAACATGCCACTAGGGCTTTCCCTCAGGACATGGCTTTCAACCTTTCCCCCCTGGCGTAATGCTTGTTAGGGCTGAGGGACATTGTGGAGGTCTGGCGCCTCTGCATGATGGCAAACTCCTGTATGAGCGGACATGCGAGCTCTTCCCTATGCCCTTACAAGCAATTGTGCTTCATGCACAAACTACTTGCTAATTTGGGAAATTGTATGAACTGAAGGATCAAAATGCAGTTGAGCAGGGTTAAGTCATGCATCAGTATGCTTGGACCAATGCGCATGTGATACAACTAATGTGTAAGGGTGGGTAGCCGACTCGCCAAGGCTCGCCAAGGGTAAGCTCGGATGAGCCTCGGGGAGCCTCTTTGCCAAAAGTGCCAAGCCTCCGTGAGCCTCTTTCACTGGTGCAGCACTTAGACACGCTCGAAACAATCATGAATCTGATCATTTCAATTATTTATACATAAGGAAATGCCCTTATATTTATTTTGATAACACTGAAAGGGATGCAAAGTTAATCATGGTAGATGTGGGGGACAGATGGCTCGGCTCACAAAGATTTGCTGGGCAGGAATAAGTGATGGGCGGTGCTGTTTTCATAATCAGTGAAAACTAGTAGGCCAAAGGGAAGTCTTGGTGGTGGCAAATGCACTAGTGTGGTGCTTGTCACTGAGTCAGATGCAGAACCCATCCTCTGCAAGCTACAGTGCAAGCTGAGCAAGCAGCTGCTCAGCCCATCTAAACCACCTGATGCTTGGAAAGCGCATTATAAAAGCACAGTGTGCAATGCTCAGCACGGGAGTGAAGGAGGGTCTGATTCCCAAAGAGCACCAGGCAGCAGCAGGCAGCAGCAGCACCGGGTAGACAGGAGGCAGCAGCAGCAGCAGCAGCAGCATGAGCTTCAAACGCCAGGCGACGCTATCGCAAGGTCAGCTGCACAGTTGGCAGGAGACGCAGGCACAACCCTCAAGAAGAAGCTCGGGTGAGAGGGGAGACTTGCTCATGAATGGAAACTTGTGTGCATACATGTGCATGTATGTGTTGCGTGTGCATGAAAACAAGTGAAAGGGTGTGTTTGTGCACCTTTACCAAGTGGCTGTTGCCTGTGTGGGCTCCATGCGTATAAGGAGGGTGTTATGCGGCCGCGGTCCATGCAGGCGTGCCAAGCTGACACCCTTTGTGAAGATCTTGAGTGAGCTCGCCGCTGGGCTCCTCCCCAAAAGAAGATGGCAGCTTGCAACCTATCATTGAGCTTCCCAGCTTTGGCAGGAGTAGCAGTGCTCTTGCTGTGGCGAGCACTGAACAGCCTGTGCCAGCGGGGACGACTGGTCAGCTTGGGGGCTGATGTACACACCAAAACCCACTCTGGAGTGAGCAAGGAAACTAACCTACGTGCGTTGCACCAGCAGGCAGTGCAGCAAGAGCAGGGAGGCAGACTTGCAGGCACCTGGCAAGCAACCTGCAGCTCTTCGAGGAGGACAACCAGGAAGAGCGTAAAGAAAATGTGGAATTTTAGACCGAGCAGAGATGTATAGTGGGGTAGTTTTGGGCCAGAGATGTATAGTGGGGGTGCTGACCAGCTGCTCGGGTTTCTGCTGACTCATTCAAGCCTCCAAGAGGGCCAGTCCAACTATATTTGTTTGTTTTTAATATTATTAAACTCTCATGAAAAGCCTTGGTGCGTATGACCGCATCTGTGAAAAGCTTTTTCTTACGATAGTGTACCACCGAGGCCCTCTCTGGGCAAGCCGAGGCTCTGCAGAGGCTCAACGGTCCTCTTTGGAATTGTGAGACACCCTATTTACCCATCCTTACCAATGTGTGAATTGTATGCTAGTCCGTCTGCGCATTCAGCGGTCTGAACTTTGAAGGGTGGGGTTGGGGGAGGCAGGACCAGGTCCGGGGCCCCCAATTGCCTACCCAGCACCCTATTCACCTGTTTGCATTTGCTCTGACGGTTCCATAGCTCATACTTACAATTGAGAGGGAATGAAACCATGTCACAAGCAAGAGCCACATCCATACATGGTGGGCACTGGAGCATGTCTTCGTGAGTGGTGCCTCCTGCATCCGCGAGCACTTCCTACTCTGAAAACCTAACCTGATTGTTGGGAATGTAAAGGAGCTGGTGAAGAGCCATGCAGCCTGTCTTGGAAGAGAGAGGCGTAGGCGAGCTTGAAGAGAAGCAGCAGCAGCAGCAGCAGCAGTAGGAGCAACAGTGAGACATTTGCAGCATTGGTCGATACTCAAGTTACAAGTCGAAACTCAAGGAGCTGAGAAGACAGTGATAAGGCTAGGGCGGGGGAATCACGGGGCATGGGGGATCACAGTGCAACAAATTGAGTGTTTTGCATTGGGCAAGTCACAAGCATTTTTTGTTGCTAAGAATTTGATGGAATGCTGTCTAACCCAGCTTTACAGCTCAGTATTTGCTGCTTTAACTCATGATTGATCTTAGATTTGCTATCTTCCGTACCGCTCCTGGTAATCTTGCGACTAATTAATTAATTCCAGCCCCCTCTCGCAACCTGCTAGGAATAAAATAATCTACTTTTTTTGAGAGCTCGCAAGGTATGCTAGTTTAGCCACTGCCCTGCCTGGCCCCTCCCTATGGACCCGCCCCAAACGGGCAAAGGACACTTTTCGATGTGGGTTGCTAAAAACGGAAGCGCTCAGAGGGCGATGGGCAGCCCGGGGAGCTGCGCATCCGCCAAAACCCCACCCTGGCCCAGAGAGTTGCTGAGCGCGTGAGGATGCTAGCCGCTGCTATTGCTGCCAAGCCCCCTCCTCCTCCACCTAGGCCTGTGGGCAGGCCAAGGCTGGAGAGGCCAGCTTGCTGAAATGCTGCTGATGCTGGAGCACAAAGCACAGAGAGGGGCAGGGGCAGGGGGAGGAAGAGGGCTCGGGAGGAGTCGGAGGAAATTGGCTCTGAGACCTCAGAGTCCTCAGATGGAGAAATGGAGGAGGGGGAGTGAGCTCTTACTGGTCTAGACAAGACAGACGCAACAACCTGAAGCTCACAGAATCTGGCTTATAATCTGGAGCCTCGCAACCTTGTAATACTCGCAAATAAATCATTGTAATTATTTTGGGTTCTCGCAAGATAAAGGATTCGCAAGATCAAGCGAGAAGTACGGTAACGTTAAGATTGTGAGTTACCATCAATTCCGCAACCCTCTCACAATCCGCCAGGAGTAAAATGAATACAATTTTTTTAAAAACGCTCGCGAGGTACTGTAGTTGAGCTACTGCCCCACCAGGTTCCCCCCATGGACCCGCACGCCCGATGGGCATAGGATTTCATTTTCCGTGTGGCAAGTGCACAGAGGACAATGCGTGGCCCCTGGAGCTGCATATCCGCCAAGACCCCACCCTGGCTCAGAGACATGCTGAGCGTGAGAAGGTGCTAGCCGCTGCTATTGCTGCCAATCCCTCCTCCTCCACCTAGGCCTGTGGTCAGGCCTACGCTGGAGAGACCAGCTTCAGTTATCCCCAAAGAGAAGTAGGGTTGGGTCATTCATCCCTTTTTATTGATAATTTGCAGTTGGAATGCATTTGTAAATTTCATGGGCGTCACACCCATTATTTCCCTGTTTCGCCTCATTTACCCCCAAAGTTCCTGATAAGTTGATATCTTACTCGAATTTAATAGTATGCAATTAACACTGAACATTGTCACTAGCATTTTCATGCAATGTCAGCTGGCTCCCAACTTGTTGCTATGCATCATTTTCCACCAAAAAAGCTCCAACCAGCCATTCTTTGTCTTGTTGCAGAATTATACGCAGTGAGCTTCAGCAGATTGTACACGAATAAAAGAAGAGGGACCTGAACCAGATGAAATTGGCAGAATTGCCGAGGAGAGGGCCCTCCTGAGCTTATCCCCAAAATTGGACGGAAAAGCGACCAAATAATTTGTGAATGACGAATTTCGTTTTTAATCAGATGGTTTCTGCTTGCTTAAGGTGAAATACTTGAAATATCCTCATGGCACTACTCTTTTGACAAGCCCGTGGTGTGGAATAGCTGTCTTTGCGGCCGCCCAGCCATCAGGTGCACGTGAGTTTGCGCCTGCTCTTCTCAAGCCCAGCAGCAGAGGCAAAACAAGCAGCTGAACAGACAAAGCAGCAACGGGCTTGGCTCAAGCTGGAGGTTGGAAGCTGAGGGTATGTGCATTTTCAGCAATGGGCCTCACCTTTCCCCAAGCTTAAGCAATGCAAAAAGGAGTTAAGTTCTGCACTCGGCATGGCAGAGTGGTTTCGAAGGGGTGGGAAGAGGCTCTGGCTCAAATGAAAATGCTGCTGATGCAGGAGCACAAAGCACGGAGAGGGGAAGGGGGGGGGGCAAAGATAGGGACAGGGGAAGGGGATGGAATAGGGCTCGTTTGAAGTTGGCGATTGACTGTGAGACCTCAGGAGTTCTCAGATGAAGTAAAAAGGGGAGTGAGCCCTTACTGTACTGAACAAGCAGGTGATTGCTGACACAAAAGGCTGAAGTTTGCATTATATGGTCTAAATCTGTAGCTTTGTGACCCTGTAATTCTTGAAAATTGATTAGAATTACTTATTTGTATTCAAAAGTGAGTAATTGTACGACGAAGGACTCCAAGGTTAAGACGAGCAGTACGGTAGCTAAACCCAAAGTAAGTCACAAGATATGTCAGTCTGTCACACATCTAAAGATACACCTAGCGCTTGGAGCTCCTGGGTCCAGCCCCATGTCTGTCAGCCGTCCCGCACGCTTACCAGTGTGTTTTCTCTCTGACAGAGTCAAATGACTAGAGTGCAATAGTGAATAAAGAGGAAAGCCAATAACAGGCTTACAAGATAAGGGTTGACTGCCAGTCAGGATGTAATGATGTTGATCTGTGACTCGTTGTTGCCAGCTAATAAGTCATCCGAATGTCTGAGATGAAATAGTTAGCTTTGGCATTGAGAAGAATTTGGGAAACTCCAATCAGGATGATTAGGTAAGGCATGCAGTAAGATGCGCATGGGGATGAGAAGATACACTTTTTTCTTTCTGAGGTGAATTATTGGATACTGACAATTGGGAAGACATGTACCTCATTCATTCTGCAGTGCAGCGCACAAGCATATGTCACACTATTCATCTCCAACCTGCCATGCAGAGTATTCCACTGCATTTGAATTATGCTAACATTCCTCATGACATGCTTAGGGAGGTCTAAATTCAAGTTACTTGCAAAGGAAAAGCAACCCTTCCGCTTCATGCATTCAATTCAGCTTGTAAATCTATAATGAAAGGAGGCAGACTTTGACTGAACGGTGGCAAGGGTCCAGGCCCGCATGTCTCTTCACACTCCCCAAGCCAGTTAATAGTGCTATAAGGGTTGGGGTTAGGGTTAGGGATTGGTATTGTTATTTGAAATCCTGTTTATTACTCTGTTCAGGGTAGATGACTGGGCGCTGATGCACTTTAATTTCTTCAATCTTTTGCTGCAGGCTCCAATCTTTACAATGTATGCTGCTGGGGCAGGGCTCATTCCAGTTCCCTTTCGACGCAGTATAGAATCTGCCCTGGGACGCCCTGCAATAACGCTTTTGGACATCGATAAGGTTGTTACCCGAGCATCTCCAGATGTCACATTTGCATGTGGCTGTGTCTGATTGCTTTTGCAACACTTGTGAGGCACAATAGAGCTTGCTCATGGCTTAGCGCGCCCCTTCTTCAAGCAATCCAAATGGCTTTTTCTTGAATCAAGCTGATTTGGTTAAGCCTCTGATTCCTTTTCCAGCTGACTTTCAATTTGCTACTTGCCATTGATGCAGGTTCGCAAAAAGCAGGCAGAAGAAATAAGGGCAGCCAAAGAAGCCAAAGAAAGAGTAAACGCTGAGGCATTCGCTGATGCCCAAACATGAATTGTAGGGTCCCTCCTCTGCAAACTTGCATCCAACATATGTTCCAATCCACTCTTGCAGCAAAGCTACACGCTCTTGCTTGTCAACACAAGCCAACCACACACATCTGTCCAGATGGGATCCCAGTATGCGACAGGTGGCATAGAGGATGCTTGATCATCTTTACTAGTATTGCCCTGCTCCTGTTGAATACATTTGCCTGACTTGCTCCCTTCAATGTTACCAGTTGTGTTTAAACATGTTTCCATTAATTTCAAATTGTACTGGCATGAAATCCTCTATTGTAGGCTGCCCTCCTTGTATCCGCTGGTTTCCTATAAGTAATGATAAACTTCATACGCTTTCCCTAGACAGATCAGACTACTTTTAGAACTACTAGCCACCTCTTTTGAAATATGCTTAGTGAAGGTGCCATGAGGGACGTGTTTGAGGCTGACAGGGGAAGACTGCCTAGTGCTTGCAGCAAACGCGCGCCCTTCCCTCAATATATACCACACAGGGGATCCCAGAGAGAGTGCCAGAAGTCTCAATTTTGCCTGTTTGGATCTTTTTAGGTTGTTGTAGAATGTGCTTACAAGAGATTAACAAGGGTGTTCACAAGAAAAGGCCTTCTGTCAAGAAGTGCGACTGCTAGCTTGCTCTAAAATAGCAATGAGTGCATGAAGGAAGGATTCAAGCCTTGAGCTTATTCTTGTTCTGGCTCAGAAAAGCAGACACATTGTGGAAACCTGCAGGATGAAATAGAGACGCATAAGTCCTGCGGAGAGAAACCACCTTTGGAAGGGTGCAGTGAAAAAGGACGTGCAGCTCATATTTCATGTCATGAACATTGCACGAGCCACAAGTGAGGGAGGTGAAATGAGACCAGGTCACAGTTTCAACTTGTAGGGTGAGGGCACAACTTTACAAGTTTACACGTTTACAAGCTTGACCTTGTAGGGTGAGGGCACGAAGTCTGAAGCATGCCACGCTGCGGATATCGTCACGAGGAAGGTCAAGAAACATGTATCTGGGAAGGGTGTGATGGCAAATGTGTGACCAGGCCTGGTTACACCCTAGGGCCCTCTTTTTAGGGAGGGCGCACAACTGATGATAAATGCCACTCCAATGGAGTGTTTGCTGTTGCGCTCTTGTGGATACGTATCAGAATAAGGTGCCAAATAATCCAAGTGCCTCACCCTGAGGTCCACAACTTGTTGAACAAAAAGACCAATGGGATGGCAATTCAGTAGCCTTTCTTCGACCATGTAGGTTTGTGTCAGACCATTTATAGCAGATAAAATGTGGGATGACCAGCAATCATGGCACTGTGAGGCCCTCTGAGCTCAGTTGCATGTCAGCTTGTAAGATCTTTCTCGCAGTGAAGCTATTGCTTTGAGTTGAACTTCACAGTGGAGGCCTCTTATATTTTGCATGCCTTGCCTACTAGGCAAAGAGTAGTCAGACTGTCTTTGATTTCCTTTCTCGACAGCTGATAATTTCTTATCAGCAGGCTAGCAGTCGCACTACTTGACTGAAGGCCTTTTTTCTTGTAACCTGTCAGACGCTTGGTGACGACCTTGAGGTCCTTGTAACCTGTCAGGTGGTCCTGACTACAGGAATCTGAGTACACGGATAGGTCAGCCGGAGGACTAGAGTGTGAGCTTGGGATAATGAACCAGGGGGGAACCTAGCCTACGGAATAATACTTTATCATGAAGATGAGGTGTGTCTGGGAATTAAACCCAGCCAATTTGGCTCCAGTCACCCTTGCTCACACTTTCGATCCTCACTTGTCAGTGAGACTATGGACAGCGTGACATCACCCCTGTAACCTGTCTCAATGGCACAACAAACTCTACCATTTCATCTCGGACATTACGGACTATTTTTTTGGCTGGCAAAGCCAGCAGCGAACTAATCACTAATGACCAGGCTGGCGGTCAACTCTAACTCAACACGCAGCACATACTCCATTTCACAATAAACATGACAAATACAAGTAGAAGGCCGAAGCAGCAAAACTCCGAGAAAGCACAAAACTCAATCCAGTTCCCTGCTGACCCTTCCTGCTTGCAAGCAGGGTTTGACAGGTGCTTGCACCAGCCGTGAACCTCTCAATTCACACTGGTCCCTCCTGGTGTAGTCTCTGTATTAAACTTGCACATCTCATCCAGATAAGCCAAGGTAAGCGAGAGTGAAATGAAACTCAATTTAAAAATCAAACAGTGACACTAGCTATCTAATGATAAGTATGACACACAGTAATTGGAGATTGGAGCGGACCACACATGTTGCAGGTTCTCGATCTTGTATCAAACTCCTCTTCTTGCTGGAGATCCCTTTATATGTATTTGATCGTCGCCTGAGACTACTTTTACGCAGTAAATCTTGGTGAACAAACACCAGCGAGTACAGAGATGGGTGTCCATGCCCCTAAATTACATGATTAGGTATGCATCTGTACCTCAGTTGTGTGCGACAGACAGACTGATTTCACGTGTACCCAACACTTGAGCTTATACATATTAATGATCTAAGACTATCAGGAGTCTTGCAAGATGATTTTGCTCATGCCTCTCAACACGCTCACCTATCTGTACACCCTCTCGTCATTTTTGCCATAGCACATGTGCATAACCTTCTCATATTTACACTCCCGGCACGTGGCCTAACTAGCAGTCGCACTTCTTTGACTGAAGGCCTTCACCTTGAAATCCTTATCTTTACACCCCAGGCATGCAACATCACCTCTTGTCGATATCAGGCTATGGCCTTCAGCTTGGCGTACATTTCTGTTATGGCTTCTTGGTACCTCTTCTGCAGCTGCGGTCTGCGCAGCTTGAAGCTGGGAGTAATCATATCATTGTCAACAGTGAACGGCTCCGTGTCAAGGTGCACAGCCTTGATAATCTCGAACCCCTGCAGGTGTGACAATGGCAAAAAGAAAGAGGGACAGATTATTTTAACAATCAACTTGCATGCTTTTTGAATAGCTTGGTTAGCGTGCTTTAATGATATTCCATGCCTTTGTTCTTGCACCATCCAAGCACGGTTCTAGTAATGAAGCTCTCATTATTAGCAGGCTAACCTTACAAAAGGATTCATCCAAGAATTGCATTTGCCATATGGGGATACAGTGACAGGCTCAGAGAGAGCAAGCCACCTGCCCTTAGCTCCATCCTCCATTGCATACCTTCAGTTTTGACCTTTTTCCAGTTTCCTGTAGCATCTTAAGCACAACCTCTTGTGCCTCAGGTTGCCCCACCAGCAACTGCAAGCAAAAACCAAAATCGATTACCCCAATTTTTGGATCAAAATTTGAATAAGAGCTTGAAATCCTGATGCAAGAGCATCACCTTTAATTGTGTTACCATGTGTTACTAAGCAGATTTGGTCAAAGGTGTTTTGTTTAACTAAGGGGAAATCGGCCTAGTCCAACCACCTGCTGTGAGTCAAGGGATGAAATGATCCTCTAAGGCAGACATGCCTGTATAGCAGCTTACAGCTAACCCTCCAAGGGACAGACAATAAACGCACCTGCAAGTCCATGGTTGAGGCGTCGGCAATACCCCGTTGGAGCACGGCTTGCCTGAGGTGCTCTTCTTTTGGGATGACAACAGCCACAAGGGAGTTCTCAAAGCTGCTGCCATAGATCCACAGCTGCAAGCCAGTTTGCAAGCAATCCCAGAAGCAAATTGTATGCAGCTTGTGTAAACGCATCAAATTTTGCTACAGGCTTGTCTTAATTGCAGACCGCTCCTGCAAGGTTCCCTCAGGCACTTTCATTCATGTCTGTGACCAACTTGACCAAGGCTGTAAATAGAGGCGCAAGGCCATGCCAATACCAGGATCTCTGTGATGCCTGTCAGTGTCTCATATTATCTGCATGAAACACACTTCAGGGGTGCTCAGACATAAGATGAAACCCCTCCACATCAGATATTTTGCTTTTCCCCCTGACAATGGGAGGGGTAACAGAGTCCATGCCCTTCTGCTGCAGCAGCTTTGCCCTTCCATTTGGAAGGCTGGGATTATTAGGTGTATGCAAGCGAATCAAATGGAGGCAGAGGAAGTTTTCCCTTGAGGCTGTTAACCAACCTGGTCAACAACAGGGCACATCTTGTATGAGTTCTCCACCCGCTCCACAGCAACATATTCGCCTGCAAGGTTTTTGGCAAGCCGGGTAAACATTTGCATATTATATCTCTGCCAAGCTACCCATTCCTTGATGCTTGTGCCTGGCTAGTGGGCTCATACCTCCATACACAAATCATCTGCCATGTCTCAGCTTATTTTGCATCATGCCTTAACAGGCGAGCTCATCACAAATGTCCTCAATACAAACAACAAACGAGCATGCAACCACTGTTTTGCTGTAATGATGATTTTGGGCGTGCATGCGAACGTGCATGTAGTTGTGCTCTAGCAGCTTTCATGACTCACCCTGCGCAAGCTTAAATATGTTTTTTATCCTGTCTATGATGCGCAACGAGCCCCAAGGCAGCAGCTCCCCCACATCTCCAGTATGAAAGAAGCCGTCCTCATCTGTATTTTGTTCAGCATGGATAATCGTGGATAAGTCTAATAATGGTGGCACAGGAAGGGCAAAACCAGGTCCACCAGAATGACAGGCAGTTGTGTGGACAGCCAAGTTCGGAGATCAGTCTGCAAAAGCTGCTGTTGCCCTACACGTCTGCTGAGCCTTTCTGAGAATCATCAACAAGTCTGTACACACAAAGTGCACAGTGCATGCTAGGTGTTAAGGCCAATCCAGACCACTGTGATGATCTCCCTGTACAGTGTCCAGCGATCTTGCCATGCAAAATCCATTCAGCATCGGGACCCAGAGCATACCTCATCAGGATCAGCCCTCTTGTCATGTGCACCGAACACACACTGAATTTGGCGCTTAACTTCGATGATGGCAGCCTTGGCACAAACAGACACACAAACACAGACACACCCTTATCTTTCAGGGTGTGCCCTGTGACATTCACCGCACAGATCTCTTTCCCAAAGCCTCAACTCCCAGGCCGTCCGCTCCCCACCACTTACCCATCACTTCCTGCGTCATGCCCTCTGCCCGATAGTAGCCTTGGAACACCCCCGGGCCACGGATGAGAATCTCGCCGCGGGGGGGGCTGCCATCAGTGGGCGTGGCATTGTACCTGCATGGTATGCAAGAAGCCATGTGAATACTTGCATGGTGCATGCCATGGGGGAGCAGCAGAGGATGACGTAGACAGCCGAGCCAAGCCAAGCTGCGTAGGGCTGGGTGTACTCCTTTTGCAACAGTGGCCAAGGGTAGAAGCCGTCTGGGCATGATTGCATGCAAAGCCTTTCAGATGCTCCAGGTGATGAAGGGGTGTGGGGCATTACGAGGAGGGGCCCGATTCTGGGTAGAAGCGTCATCCCTGGTCCACACTTTTGTATTGACCCTGTTGAGGTGGCTGTGTCGACACTGTCACCGTGGATCTTGAAAGGAGCACCCCCCCTCCCCCTTGTCCTCGCTCCGTTTGGATGGGCACATGTCCTGGTGATTTGGTGACATACATGTAGCTCAGAAAATCTGGAGGATGGCCAAATGTCCCGGTAATTTGATGACCCATGCATGTAGCATCATTAAAAATCAGGATGATGGGCACACCCCCCCCGTAAATTGGTGACCCATGCATGTTGCATCGCCAAGTATCTGCACTCCATGTAATTTGGTGACCAATGCATGCAGCATTGCCATGCGTCTCAACTCCATCTCCGAGTAATTTGGTGACCCATGTATGCAGCATCACCATACACCTGCATTCCATCTCCCAAGTAATTTGGTGACATGCATGCAGCATTGCCATACGCCTGCACTCCCCAATTCGGACTGTTTTGGACCTGTCACAGCCTTTTCCACCTAAAACAATGATGAAGACAAATCTTGTTAACCCCTCTGAAGCACCCAAATGCCCCAAACCCAGTACCACATCTCCCACATGCCCAACCAACACACCCACCTCCTATGAGCCCTACCACAATGCCCCCCAAAGCCTTCCCTCCTGCCCGCCCAAGGCAGCCCATCCCAAACTCACCCCATCTCAGGCACTGCCTGCAGCCGCAGATCGGTGTGCGCCAGCGGCGCCCCCACTGTGCCTGTGTGCCTGTTGTCAAATGGGTTGGAGATGAAGGATGCTGCGCATGTCTCCGTCAGGCCATAGCCCTGCAGATAGTGACACCATACACAAACTCAGGCCAGCAATGCCGCCAGTGCCCATAAAAAATTCAACAACAGTAGCGAGCAAAGCATTGCCCATCGAGAGCAATGCTTACCTTTGCCTGCATGTGGCGCAGGTCTTCACATATCGTGTCCACCATCACACACAGCGCGTACCACACACAGCCCTTATGTAGGCCCCACAGTCTTCTCGCACCTTGGCCTGGCCTGTCTGCCTGCTCACATTCAATAGACACCTGTCCATAATGAAGGGCTTGTGCCCGGATTGCCAAGCCAGTTCAAAGCAGGCTATTCTGGCAGAGCATGATCTGTTGGGTCCTTTTTAAAGACATAAGCACAGGGAGGTCACCCATCGCAGAAGGCCACACCCTGCACGCACATGCAAACACATGCGCACTCATGCACACACACGCGCATGCACACACACACACACGAACATGCACGCATATGCACGCATACGAGCGCACACACGCGCACACACGGGCGTACACACACATGCTCCACACATCTGCACACACACGCGTGCACACACACGCACACACAACCCACGCAACTTACTGGGCACAAGCAGGATGTGCTTCCAGGGCTCACCTGGACCACTGGCGCGCACATGGCAACTTTGAGGAAGTCCTCAGCTTGCTCAGGAAGCGGAGCGCCACCAGAGACAATGACGCGCACGCGCCCACCCAGCTTGGCCTTGATCTTGTTGAACACCAGCATGTCACTGACGGGCGAGGCCTGTGCGTCATTAGTCACGCGTGTACCATGTGCGTGTTTGCGTGAGGGGAAGTGACGTGTGTGTTTGCGCGAGGGGAAGTGACGTTTGTGTTTGCGCGAGGGGGAGTGACGTTTGTGTTTGCGCGAGGGGGAGTGACGTTTGTGTTTGCGTGAGGGGAAGTGACGTGTGTGTTTGCGTGAGGGGAAGTGACGTGTGTTTGCGTGAGGGGAAGCAGCCTGTGGGCGCAGGTGACCCGAGTGTCTGCCCACCTCTGAGACACTGAGGAACAGGAGGAATGTAGGTGCTACTGCAGTCAAGAATGTTGAACATGAAGATCCTTTTGTCTGGCTCATTGTGGCATGATTCTGGAAATGGAGCTGAACTCCGGAAACTCCACCATGCTTCCACGTGTGTGTGTGTGTGTGTGTGTGTGTGTGTGTGTGTGCGTGTCGGCATACGACATGGCATGCGGATGCATCTCCATGAGACTGCACACCACTGGTGGACTGAGCGCATCCGCACGTCGCAGAAATATGCGTCTCCGAGAACAGGACTCGGTATTTGTGGTGTCTTTGTGGCAAGAAGCAGGGTTGGGGGACAGCGGAGGACAAGGGCTTACCTTGTGCTGGCGGAAGCCTTTGCGAGGGCGGTTGCGCTTGGACTTCTTGTTGTTGGCCTTGTACTCGTGGAAGTCGGCCTCCATGGCAGGCACACTCTGCAAGAGTGGAAGGGGAAAAAGCTTTAGCAAGTTTGGCAACTGACATGCTGGCCAACATGCGTCGACTGCTTCAACTGTGCACAGCATACACAGCAGCTGCCACGCACATGCGGCTCAAGCTAGGGTTTGGTTGAAAGGCAGGCAAAAGAAAGCACAGGCAGTGTACACGCAAGGCGCGTTCCAGCATGTAGGAGCTTGAAGATGTGTGCCGGGCACCATGCTGCGGGTTCCAGGCGCATCTCTAGGTAGCTGGCTGCATCTTGTGTGGGGCAAGGGACGGGCAGCAAGGTTGCACTTGCCTGGTCAGAGCGGAAGCCGCGGTCCATGAAGAAATGCTTGCGAGCGTATGCGTATCTGAAGATGGCGCGCCTGATCTTGCTGCTCTTGCCCACCTGCATTGCATGGCACCCAGTCCCAAATACAGAAAACATTCTGGCTGCCGAGCATCATATGCAGCTGTGATTCCAATTGAGAGCAGCCTGCGCCACTGAGCTCAAATCAGCTACTATGTTGAGCTATTTAGGCCCACTGGATGGGTCCATCTGGTTCAAATGCTGAGCCAGGCCACCCTGCACTAATGCTCACCAGGTCATTGATGCCCCCACAGATGCGCTCAAACACACGTGGCACGCCCACAAACACGGTCGGTCGTAGCGCAGCGATGTCGTCCATCAGCTTCTTCACGTCGCCTTGCCAGTACCCAATGGAGCCGCCCACGTGAAGCATGTACTCTTCAACGACCCTGCATTGCCAAACCATTCCACCCCGGTAGCACCAGGAGCTTGGCATGCTTTGCAGGAGGGGTTTATTTTCACAGGCTTGCCAGCAGATGGAGCTCGTTTGAGCAGCTGCTTTTTTTGACCCACCCCACCACGGCTGAAACATCCAGAACAAACACTTGCTGCGCAGCGCCAAATCCGCTGCCCAACCCACCCCACCACAGCTGCAACACCTAAACACGTCAGCTGTGCGGTCCGGCTTGATGCACTTGGATGGCATGCGCATGCTTCCAGGCAATACCCTTATATTTGTCACGCTTGTACTAGCAAGGAATATTGCCGGGAGCATACAACAAAAGGGCAAAAATGATTCGAGGCACTTACTGTGCATCCATGCAGCCAGTACTCAGCCCAAATGTGACAAGCCAATTGTGACTTACAACCCCCTTGCACCATGGAGGCCCGCAGTTTTTGCCAACCAGGCAAGGCCTGCACACAGCACACTAGAGGATTCTGCACCGCATGCATCAAAGGCACAGCCCCTGCCCAACCTATATCACGCACCGGTCAAAGATGTGGGCAAGAGGAAGGTAGGACAGGAACACGTCATCAGGCCCCAAGCTCTCCCCTTGCTGCACACAGTGAGCAGCATCGTCAAGCCAACGACTCAGGACCGGTCAGCACACACGAAGTGCTGCACACAGTGAGCTGCGTTGTCAGGTCAACAGCTCAGCACCGGTCAGCACAATTTAAGTGCTGCGCACCGGTCAGCACACACGTGGTGCTGCACACAGTGAGCAGCGTTGTCAGGTCAACAGCTCAGGCCCAGGACCGGCCAGCACAAACTTACAGGTCTAACCTGTAAGGCTAGGCTCAGTCTTGCGGCCACTGCCTAGCAATGTCAGAGCTGTGCAGCTTTTTGTTGGCACTGGTCCTTGGGCGCGAGCAAGAGTGTGTGTGAGACCCCGCAAGCCTAAGCACTTTGCTGTGCTTGCTTTTGTGCTCATGAAACGCACAGCCATGAGCACTGCAACTCACGTGTTCCATGAACTGCTTGACACCAGAGATGGTGTACACCATGGAGTTGTGGGAGATCATGACGCCCTTAGGCAGACCTGCGCAGAGGGATTTGGGATCGGCATTATCTTACCCACTCTTCTCTGCGTGTACAAAGTAGGCCCTGTGCAGTTCAGGGAGGCCCTCTATAGGACAGCTGGGGATGATCACCCAGGACACACTTCCCACTGTCAAAAGCAGCCTGTGATCACTCAGGACACACTTCCCACCGTCAAAAGCAGCCTGTGATCACTCAGGACACACTTCCCACTGTCAAAAGTAGCCTGTGATCAGGAAAAATGCTGGCCTGATGTTGGGAATGCAGCGGGGCAGAGGTGCATGCTTGCTTGCTTGCATCCATTCCTCCATCTCTGCATCACACACACACACACCTGTGGTGCCACTGGTGTACAAGATGGTGCACACACACAACTGTGGTGCCACTGGTGTACATGATGGTGCACACACACACACACACACACACCTGTGGTGCCACTGGTGTACATGATGGTGCACAGGTCCTCAGGCTGGGGTGGGTAGGGCTTGGGGGTGGGCTGCTTGCGCCCGCAGCGCAGCATGTCCTCCCATGCCATGACCGGTACACCCATCGCTTGGATGCCCTGCATCACCGCAGCGCGGCACACATGTGAGCGCGGGCGCGGAGGACGCGTGCGGGTACCCTGAAGCCAGGCGCGGCGTTGGCCTGCCAGGCCCTCATGCGGGCGCTTATGAGCTTCTGAAAGTGCAAGGGGGTGCGCAGGCGCCCTGCGTCTGCATGCGTTTGCAAGCCTCATTGGCCACGGGTGCGGCACAGATATAGTGACACCCCACAAGGTGCTGAACTAGCCGCGTCGACCAAGCTGAGCGCGCGCCTTTTGGGTGTGGACATTATTGCGTGTGTGACCAGCGCCTGAGAGACCACATGCAGACCACGTGCAGACGCCCTGGCTTCTGACCAATGACCGAGTGGGGTGCACCTCAAGGATTTAGGCCTAAAGCTGCTTCAACCGAACCCTCCGCCATATGTCATTTGACAGATGAGCAGGTGGGGTGAAACTGGAACCGTATCCAGGCCTCTACCAGACGGCTGAGAAGGGTGCACCCTCAACCAAACCCATGGCTTCTGACAGATGACCGAGTGGGGTCTACGTCATAGCCAAGCCATGAGATGTCCCTGAGAAATAACCGTCTCAGCCGTGGACAACTTTGGAAGTTGGGCCATGGGCGGTGACAGAGGCACCCTGCCTACCCCTCACCCACCTGCATGTCTTTGGGGTTTGCAGCGCCCCAGAACACCACGCCACTGGTGACCACGTCCTTGGCGCCCTTGGACAGCGCAATGGAGATGGCGCGTAGCTTGCTGCCCTGAAAACACCCAAGCAGCACCCAGCTTGTGAGCAGCTTTGCGCTGCAAGTACGTTTTGAACACAGGCAGGGAGAGCCAGCGCGCATGAGGTTAGACACTGGGGAGCCGGCCTGCAATGTGCTGCACTAGACAAGAGAGAGCTGCTGTGATGGCCGTGTGCCATGTAGGAAAGATCTGGTGCCCTTACTATCTTTTGGGCCACATGTAACGATCCCATGCTATCTTTTGGGTCCCTCACTATGTTGTGCTTTGTTTTCAAGAGGCAAAATGACAAAGCAAGCTGGCGTTAATCCAATCCGGTGCTCAGGCCATGGCACGATCACAACGGGCGGCAACACTATCCTGCCATCGTGTTCCATGGCAAGAGCCCTGTGGCGCTTTGGCTTTGTAATGTATGCAGCTCTCCCATCCCTTGTGCATATGTGTGTATGTGTGCAAGTGCGCGCGTGAGCGTGAGCGTGCGTGCGAGCATGTGTGGTGTTCGTGTGTGTTGTCTGTATGTGTGCCCGTGTGTGCAAGCTGACTGATAAGAACAAACACCAAATAGCTTGATTTGGGCATGCATTCACACTAAGTTCTATACGGCATACCTCCAAAGACCAAACCATGAGCACAGCATATACCAAAGGCCGACCAAGAGCGAGAGTGCTGGTGGCAGCAACTGGCAGCCACCTGCAGCGTGCAAGGTGCGTGCCAGCCTCCTGCGCTACCGTGCATAGCTTGCGCGGCTGCGCTGCCTACAACACTCTGATGAGCAGCACTGTTCAGTGTCATGTACAATGTTTCACAGACAAATTGGCGCACATGGCCACACCGCCACCCCATACACCCGCGCAGACACCAGCTTGGTGCTGGTTGGCCTGCACGGCTGCACCACCGCCACCCCACGCACCTGCGCGAACACCAGCTTGGTTGCCGCGTGGCTCACAATGTACTCTATGGCGTTGTCACCCAGTGACTCGTATAGCGGCACACACACTGCGCTCATGCGGTTCATGGCCTGCGGGCAACAGTCAGGGGGGGCGGCAATAGCATCAGAAGCGAGTTGGTGCACATCCTACCTGCCAGCACAGCATGCTGACTGAGCTGAAGGGTACAGTTGCCCTCAGGCCCTGGAGCTGGCCTATAATGGCAGGCCCTGGAGCCTAACAAGGGCATCTCAATTAAGAGGGGCCCTCCAGAACATGCAAGCCGACAAAACCCCCACTGGCACAGGCTTTTCCGTACACACACCAACAGGTACAGCTGCATGAATCTAGTGATGCTGTTGCGCCATGCGCTTGCTGGTGCATAGCAATAATGCACGCAAGAGCAGCGCCAGGCTCACATGCAACATATGGGCCGGACAAGAGGGCAGCCGCGCGCCCTTCGAGAAGGCTTAAGGGATGACTTGGGCTTTCAAGCCCTCCAAGGCTAAGCAGGATAACAGCATGGAAGGCATCCAAGGCTCAAGCACCAGGTCATGCCCCAAGGATTTGCCTTTAGGGGCCAGGGCTTCCCAGCCAGGAGCCAGCCCTCCAGCTCTTGCCCTAGCATCCCTCTGGCGCACGCAGGCCAGGCTGTGCGAGCTGGAAGATGAGCACACCAGCAGAAATGTGTGAGGGACTTGCCTGCATTGCCAAGGGCCACTCGGGGCAATTCATGCCAATGATGCCCACGTGGTCGTGCGGCCGGACACCCAGCTGCTGCATGGCTCCATGGATCTCCGCCACAGTTTGGGAGACCTGGGGGACGTCAAAATGAGCATACCGGGGAGAATGTCATTTTGGGGACTCGAAATTGGGCTAGTGTTTACAAATTGTGCTCCCTTTTGGGGTTGCAAGGTGCGGAGGTGGACAGGCGCGGAGGTCAATACTGGGACTTGCGGGCAGCTCCTGCTGTTGAGCAGCCCATGGTGCGCTGACCATGATGTGCGTGCAGGAATGTTTGTGCGTGCATGGATCGTGTCTGGGCGTGCACAGGTGTGCGTACTGGTGCTGGTGAGGTGAGCGAAGGTACACCTCGAAGGTGTGAAAGCTTCCCAGCTTCCTTCAGGTTCTTTTGCGAACACATGACTCTTGGATCATCCGATGTACATCCAATGTTGAACCTACTTCCACCGACAGGGGCTTTTCAGCTCCCAGAAGTGTAATTCAAGTGAGCCCAACATGTGGTAAGTACCTCAGCGTACGTCAGGAACTCATAAGGAAGAGCCTGCTCAGGGTCGGCAGGGTCACTCCTGCGGAAGCCGAGGCAGGGGCGGTCTGGGTGCTTGCAGGCACTGGACCTGCGTAGGGAAAAATAAGGTGCCACAAATGCAGGGGGTGATCAGGGGAGCCCTGTTTGCAGGCAGCAGGATCCGGTGCTGACCGTGAACAACACCAGGAGCACTGACTTGAGGCTTGAATTGCCACAGCACGATTCATGAAGCTGTAAAAGCGATGTGTAAGCAGACAAGTAGGAGGGGTATGTACAGGGCTCGCAGCCTGAGCTTGCAGCCTGGACGGAGATGCTTTCGTCCCTGAGCTGAGAGGCAAGCACAATCGCACCCACAAGAAGATTTCGTAGCAGGTTTTGGCCGGCGGAGGCAGGGCGCCGTCTGGAGCATAGTTTGCACGGTACACAGGGGATTGGGAGGGTGTCTTGCTGTCCTGCACAGCCACCACACCGCAATATTGCCCTGGCATCAGCGCAACAGCGCTCGTTCTTTGAAAATCAATCCATGCAATTGTTAATATAAATAATGTAGAGAACGTGTCGGCGATCGGATAAGTTCTCACCGAGGTTCACCCACATTTCATGTGAAACGTCAGGGTGAAACCATGGAACGCTTGTCAATTTCGGATTAATCCCGAATACTCACTATGCTGGCAGGTTCAAAGGCCCGAGGCTCAAGGTGAATGCTAGAGCACCTGATCTAATCTAGGATTTACAAGAAAGAAGCAAGCAAAAAAGAGAAGGAACCTAACAAAAGATGTACCAGGATTCAACACGCTAGCTAAGCAAATCAAAGCCGCCCGAGGGAGGCGGCGGGTTCAAGGTTGGAGGTCTACTCGCCGCGCCCGGTTGCTGCTGCTGCTGCTGCTGCAGACTCGGCATGGAGCTCAGGCTTGCAAAAGGGTCAAAGCCTGTGCCAGCCTTGTACAGGCCCTGCACAGCTCCTGTGCAGGCGCCTGTACCCACTCCTCCATCAATGGCACCGCTGGCACCCACCCCTGGCCCAGCGGCCCCTGCCCATCCATTGCTACACATAGAGCTTGCGGCATCTCCTGGCCTCGCATCATGACGCATCCTGTTGGGTCTGGCCATGGTGCCATGCCCTAGTACGTGGCCAAGACCCTGCTGCGTGGCGGGCCACTCAAGCGGTTGCACAAAAGCATTAGTGGCTGAGCCACCGTCGCCCGAACCGCCCTTGTCCCCCGACCTAACGTCAAGGCGGTTCCCACCCACGCTGTTACCAGCTGCTGATTGCCCTCCTCCCCTGAGGGGACCTGCCCCCACCCTCCTGCTGCTGCTGCTGCTGCTGCTGCTGCCATGAAGTCCATCCTCCCACCCATCAAAGTCCCCCCACCCGCCCTCCCCCCCTCCAACTGAGGCTCCCTGCCCCCAGCCCATGCCACCCCCCTGCTGCCCC
>LFCJ01000713.1_pt1 | contig 21658 bp, 8 predicted proteins | sample 643141 | NCBI WGS metagenome assembly LFCJ01 (sample SAMN03766243, study PRJNA286221) | soda lake metagenome | biome: soda lake; feature: Kulunda steppe; material: water; isolation source: sample B1-Br-g2 brine of Lake Bitter-1 | place: Russia: Kulunda steppe | collected 2010-07
AGGCTTCGAGATCGTCGAGTTCCTCCTGTGTTTCTTCGTGTCTCCGCTCCTGGAGATCCTCTCGAAGCAACGAGAGTTGCTGGCTGATATATTGATCAGCAGCTGATCGCATCTCATCTTCGTGTTCCAGCAGGCCACGTACTGTACCCTCATCAGGTGAGCCTTTGATCGTGTCTCCTTCGATGACCCGTCGACCAAGCCGTTGTTGTGGATCTTGATGCGTTAGGTCGACAAACACGGAGATGATCTCTTCACGGATGACTTCCCCCTTCCCGTCTTCAAATGTCACGCGGTAGCTGTAGGTAATCCCAGGTTCGTCGACGAAGGGGAGTAGTTTGAGCCCGACAGTACCTTGCTCGCTGTCCAGAACCTGGCGCATGAGTTTTTGGACGAGCTCAGCATCGGGTGAGATGTACTCGATTCCATCGTGATCCATCGCGAACTCACGATTGAATGTGAATGGACCGTACTGATCGGAACTCGCCGACTGCTGGAGGGATTCAGGAAGATCTGCACGGAAGAGGTTGTCACCGGCCTTTTCGACATTGCCACCGAGCACTGATATTCCTTGTTCGAAAAAGGCCCGAATGTCGGCCTCAGTCCCGTAGACATCCTCTGACTGATCCATCACGTTCTGGATTTTGCGGCGACTCTCTTCATCGAACGTCGTCGTATCAATGAGGCTTCGCTCGTACCACTCCGAGAGTGTTTGTTGTCGTTCGTCGATTAGTTCTTCGAGTTCTTCCTTCGTGGCACTCGCTGGCTCGTCGTTCTGGATCGACTCCATAATGAGCGAGTCGACGTTGATGTCGTCGAGCATCCCAAGGACATCAGCAGTGTTGCCCAGTTTCCCGCGGATGGCCTCAACCTTGTTTTGCAGCATCTCGAAGATCTCGCCCTCGCGGGTATCCTCGAACGAGAAGTTCCAGACCTTGACCTCCTTGTCTTGGCCGTAGCGGTGGAGTCGACCGATACGCTGTTCGAGGCGATTGGGGTTCCATGGTAGCTCGTAGTTGATCATGATGTGGCAGCTGTGCTGGAGGTCAATCCCCTCACTCGCTGCGTCCGTTGCGAAGAGGAGTCTTGATTGGCCGTGATTGAATTCATCTTCGATACGAGCCCGGTCTTCCTTGTCGACGCCGCCGTGGATCACGAGAATCTCATCGGCCCACGGTTCGTCTTTCACGAGGTCGAGGATATAATCGAGCGTGTCGCGGTACTCGGTAAAGAGCAGCACCTTCTCGTTTGGCTGTTCTTCGAGGAGTTGCTGGATATACCGCCGAATTTTCTGGGCCTTGGAGTCGACTGGGATACCCTCGGCAAGCGAGACAAGATCTCTGAGCGTCTCGATTTCCTCTTCGAGTTGGGCATCGCTTTCAGCAATTGTGAGGGCCCCGAGTTCGGATTCGGCCTGCTGTTTGTCGTCTTCATCGAGATCTTCGCCGTCAAGATAGGCCTTCGCCTCCTCGGAGAGGGTCGTAGATGTCGACTGCTCGTTCACGATGTCGGCAAGACGACGACTCAGTGTGGCTTTGATCGCTCCGATACTGCTGACGAGGCGTTTCTGCATGAGTGCCATCGCGAACCCAACGGCGGGTTCGTTAAGCTTCTCTGAGCGGTTGTAGACGTTTTTGACGTAATCGGTGACCGCACGGTAGAACTGCCGTTCCTCGTGGGTCATTTCAATCGAGGTCGTTCGCACGTCTCGGTTCGGGAAAATACGATCCCCATTGTCGTCATAGATGGTCTGCTTGCCGCGACGCATCATGACACGGTCGACTGCGTCCTTCGAGAGATCCTGATCTTCGGCAACGAGGAACGGATCGATGTACTCGACCAGCGAGCGGAAGGCTTCTCCCTTCCCGTCGTGGGGGGTTGCACTCAGTAGAAGCAACGAATCGGAGTTGTCGGCCACCTTCTCGACCATTTTCGACGTTTGGCTTGGGGATTCACCACGCTTGGCTGCCTTGTGAGCTTCGTCGACAACGACAACATCCCAGAATGCGTCATCGAGTTCATCCTGGAATTCATCTTGACGAAGGAAGGCCATGCTGGTGACGAGCCGCTGGTGATCCTGATCCCAGATGTTTGCTTCCTCACCGAGGCGGCGGCGTTCGCCCTCGACCCATTGTCGGTCGGCTGGTGTGAGTCTGATGTCGAAGAAGCGATCCATATCTCGAATCCACTTCTTCTGGAGATGGGCTGGGACGACGAACAGGACCCGGTCTGCACGGTTACGTGCAGTGAGTTCTTTGAGAATGAGCCCTGCTTCGATAGTTTTCCCGAGTCCGACATCATCAGCGATGAGAGCCCGTTGACGGAGCTTCTGCATCACCCAGTTGACGCAGGCCAATTGGTAGGGTTCGAGCCGTACCAGCGAATTCGAAATACTGAGTAGTTGACCTTGTTCGTGGGCGATCTGCAGTTGGAGGGCTTGCGAACGGAGATCGAACCAGTCAGCAGACACTGCTTCGTGGTCAGGATGAAGTTGGTTGGCAGTTGCTGGTTCTAACGCACTGACAGAGTCTTGTTTTGCTTCTATGTCGACGTCGTCGATACAAACGGTTTTGACACCGACATCTTCGATGTAGGCCCGAAGGTAGTCAAGATCGCCGACAGAGTATGTCTTGATGACCTCTGCGGGGGTACCATTGAGGAGGATCTCGTCTCCAGATTCGGGGGGTTCCATATGGTGTTACTCCTGGGTGATTGTGACGAAGTTGAGGATGAACTCTTGGGGAAGTACCCCGCCATGTGTGAACCGGGCGTCGCCAAGTCCCTGATTCCGGAACCGTTGGATCGGGTCCGCGAGGCTGCTGATCTTGGTGTCACCGTCGATATACCCGAGGTGTGCATCTTCGTCGAGCAACACACCTGGGTCAGAGTCCTCAAGATCTCTCCCAGCAACCCACCGCCGAGTGACGTGTTCTGCGGTATCCGGTGGATAGAGGTCGTCGCTGTCGAATCCTTGTGGGAGTGAGACAAACCCGTGATCGGAGAGGATGTAGGCCCGGTCCCACTCGCCTTTGTCCAGTTTGTCACAGATGATACTCGAAATCGTCTCAATACGGTCGCTAAACACCTTCTCAAAGTCTGTGAGTTCCTTTTCACCACTCTTATCGATATCATTCCAGTAGTAGGCGACACGGGTACTGTTCCATCCAACTTCCTCGTCATCGTTTTGGGTGATGTAGCTCCACCCATCGTTTTCGAGGAGAGTCTTTCGACGATGATGCGTGATCTTGCGACCGTTCCGTTCAGGGACTAACTCTCCATCCTGGAGTTCGATATTGAAACTGAACCTACTGCCTGGTGTGAGTGCGGCCTTGCCAAAGTCGGTTTCAGAGGGGAGGGTTCCCACCCAGGTGTTCTCGTCGACTTCGAGATCGGTAAGCTCTCGCCGAATGGACTCCGCAAGTTCATGAGCCAGATCGAAGCGTAGTGCGTCGATGATGAAGAGGGCGACACTCTGGCCACTCTGAAGATGTTCCTGTTCTTCGGCGAAAAATTGGTGGGCGTGGTTCTCACCAACAAATGGTGATCCCCCGTCGATCTGGTCGACCACGAGGTCTCCAAGATCACTGAGGTACTCAAGATACTGCGACTCAACCAAGGAGGTCCGTAGGTCCCCGAGTGTCGCGGTCGCCGGGTGTTCCTCGGGAAGATCCTCTTCAGGCTCGCCGGAGACGATCAGTTTGTAGACGGCATGGTCGATCTGCCAAGTCCCGGTTTTGGTGTCGCCGTAGAGGTCGACGACATCGTCGGTATCTCCGCGGTCTTCCCAGCTGTCGAGTTCTGCTGCGAGGGTCGCCACGTCGGTGGCCTGCTCCCAGACCCCTGTCCACGGGACATCGCCATAGATCTCTGAGAGGCGGTTATATCGTTTCGTTGCTCGTGTCGCACACGTCTCGAAGTCGCCATCGTTGAACGACTGGGTCCAGTCGTCAAACAGTCGGTGTTCGAGCGAAGCGTCGACGGGGCAGTCGACGAGCTCCCAGGGATCATCGTGGCTGCGGAGGATATCATGCCAGAACTGTTCAGATGGATCGAGATAGGTACTGGCGAGTGTCGCCCTCTCTGTGGTCTTGCTGAGTAGGGAACGGAGTTCTGGTCGTGAAATCCCAAACCCAGAGTCTGGCTGGGACTGGTACTCCGCTGGGAGCAGTGATTTAGCGAGTCCTTCGTCGACAAGCCACTCGGCGACTGCCCAGCGGCGGGTCCGGTCGACGAGGGTCTGGGCGTCAGTAACTCCCGAGACGGCGTCGACACCAGCGTCGACCAGCAGGTCCCGGATTTGAACGAAGTCGTCGGTATCGTCGTCGGGGTTGGGGAGAGCCTGCGCATCGTTTTCGAGTACGTACTGAATGGAATCCTCGTGGCCATCCAGGACGATTTTCGTCTGTAGGGCCTTGAGTGAGGGAAGCCCGCCCTCACCGTCGAGGCCCTCATAGAGTGTGTGGGCGACCTGTGTTCGATCCTCTCCAGTGGCCGCTTCGTAGGCGGTTCGGATCGTCCCTGATTGGAGGCGGTCCTGTTCGAAACAGCGGGCTGCGAGTTTGCCGATGTGTTGGTCGATGACGTAGCCGGAGCTTTCGACGTCTTTGAACCAGTCGGCGTCGTCGGGGCGCTGCTGGGGAACGTACCAGAGGGTCTGGCTGCGTGGGGCTTCGGAGCGTAGTTCGAGGGGTGTCGTCTTGGCAGCCCGGAAGCGACAGCTAGCCTGGGTGGCAGCTTCTTCCACGAGCGGTTCGAGGTAGCCGCCGTCGTCCCACCAGAGGATGACTGGTTCGTCGTCGACGGCCTCACTGATGGCATTCTCGATAGCGTCGTGGGCCGCTTTGTAGAGCGTTGTCGTTGCGGGCATAGTTAGAGCACCTTGTCGTCGACCGTTTTCGGCACGATCTCGGCCTCGGCGAGTGGCGTAATGTTGATTTCGACGCCATGCTTGCGGTTAGGATCATACCCAGTGGTGGTGATCTCCGAGAGGGCACGGTCGGCCCAGTCAGAGGATACGTCTTTTGAGAGCCCATTACAGGCATCCGAAATTTTGTCAGCGAGTTCTTTGTACTCATCAAGATCGCGTGCTAACTCTGAACAGAGGCGTTCTCGCTTCGAGATCCCACTGTTGCTGAGCTCTGCCTGCCCAGCATCCTCGAACTTATCGAAGTAGTAGGTCATGAATAGGATTCCATTGCTTGCGAAGTGTGTCGACCCAATGAGGTCGTCGTAGTACTCGAAGAGGTCGTAGAGGTGGGCTTCAACTGGTTCGGAGCCGTCGGCGGCGTAGGCTTCAAGTGCGGCCTCCAGATCAGCAAGGGCGTCCAGCCATTCGTCCTGGTTCTCCTGGACGGTCTCGTAGAACGACGGTGTGAACAGCTCCTCCATGTCGACATCATCCAGTGCAGCCAGTTCTTCGAGTGTCTCCAACCGTGAGGCGGTCTGTTCTCTAAACTCCGTTACAGGTTCGATGGCGTCCTGTGCAGTCTGTTGCTCTTCAGTGGACCACTCACGGGGTGTCGGTTGGGCCAGTTCGGCGAGTCGGTCCTCGAAGACACCGATCTGTTCGAGTCCGCTTTCACAGCGGTCGTACTCTTCGGCGGCAGTGGCCTTCTCGCTGGTCGACAGCGAGTCGTCGCTCCGGCGGCGGTTGGCCGCACTGCGTCGCTCTCTGAGCAGTGCCTTCCGCGGTTCGAGATAGCGGTTCTGGAGGCGGTCGAACACACCGGCGTCGAGTTGGTGGTAGTCGACCAAACAGGCGAAGCCTTCACCCTCCGGATCGGAAACGAGGCGGCTGGTGGTGAGCCGCCACAGGATTGGGGTTCGGTCGAATTTCGAGACGTGGTAGTCGAAGAGGTCATTTTTGAGCCACTCACGGAGGTTCGGGTAGGCTTCCTCGTCGGCGGTCTTCGAGCCGAGTAGTTGGTCGACCTCCGCGAGCCGGTCGGTGGCGTGGTCGCCCCAAATACGCTCGAATTCGGCTTCAAGTCGGGTGAGGAGATTGGGTTCTCCGTCGATAGGTGAGAGTGGGATGATGCCATCGTCGTCCTCCTGAACAATCTCCATACTCAACTGGAGGAGAAGGTCCTTGACTATATTTCCCGTTGTGAGCTTTGTTTCTCGGGACGATGATGATTGAGAATCGTTTTGCTCTTTTTGAGTGAGCGGATCGTCGATTGTCCGCAGTTGGACCTCCTGTAGGATTTTCCTTTGTTGTTTCTCGGGAATTCCAACATAGTCAAAGAGCATTTGATCTGTCTCTCGTGCAACTTTTTCAAGGCTCTCCTCGATTTCGAATAGATACTGCTCAGCTATTTCGGTTATCTCCTCGAAACTCGTATCTGGACTTGTCTTAGGAGGTGCTCTCCAATCTACCTCATTTAAAAGAGACCTGTGTGGATGTTCTGGTGGATGGCGCTGGGCGTACCCGACTATTTGGGCAGCTAAACAACCAGAAAAATGGGGTGATGTGAAATTGTGACTTCGTTGCGCTATTACGTTGGCTACTTGTTTTTTGGCTGCTTCCGTAAGTTCGGCTTTATGTTTGAAAAACGCATCAATTACTGGAAGACGTGATACAGTCCCAGTCTCCCACTTACGTTCGAATGTTTGAGCGAGTTTTAAATAGGTGATAAGTCGGCTATTTAAGTAGCCGATAACCGGCCATGGCTCAATTTCGTCGGGGAATATAGCAGTCCCAGATTCTGTGAAAATAGATTTTGAATGCATATAACCAAAGTGGCGACCACTCCGCTTCCTTCTATTAAATGTGATTCCCTCCGAGAAATATAATTGTGGGCTACGAAGATACGATCCAGCATATCGGCGGACTTCAGTTCCGTCATTACCCCAGTTAATAGTCTGTGAGTTTTTAGGGAGTAACCACGTATCTGATCCTCCATTTGAAACTGGAGGGAACGAGTCTACATCCTCCTGAATTTCCCAAAAATACGGGAGGAAACGGCTGTCGTCACCGCTCTGTAGGCCTACTTTGACATCGCCAACGCTTTTCCGATCTGGAAGTTCGGCATTATCAGAATCTAGAACAGTCTCGGCTTCATAGAGCTTTCTGAGTTCTTTGGGCACCCAATACGAAACCGGTGCCCCCGGTATAATTGAAAACTCGGACATGTCTCGCTGGAAACGGCGTTTTATTGATCCATCATATGGTGTTTCAAATGCAGATATGGCGAATTTCTCTTCTTTTTTGTCTTTGGGAACGTCGTGAAGACGAATGAAATCGCCCTCTCCTTTTCCAGAGGTATCTACACGAACTACTGTTCCAACTGTTCCAACAGTTGCATTATCAAGGACACCGTAGCCAAATTCAGCAAGGAAATCAAAGCGTCGATCACTGCTAACAAAATCAGTCCGGAAGCTCTCGAAGACTTTGCGAAACATGAATGACCATGGAATCAACATCCCAACTCTGCCATTCGTTTTTGAGAGATTTTCACAGGCCTCAAAAAAGTTCACATAATATTCTTGATAGTATTCATAGTTCTCTTTAACATATTTTTTCACATTGTTTGGCATGCGACCTCGCATTCCATACGGCGGATTCATAAGGGCCACATCGTAGTCCTGGGTCAACACCACAAGCAGATTCAAAAAGCTCCTAAGGTTCTGCTCACCGAAGGAATCAGATGCCCGTTCGTCGACCGCCTCACGCAACTCTTTCAAAAACCCGTGAAGCGTGTGGGGGCCTTCACCGCTCCACTCCATCACATCAGATTGGGCTTCCATGAACTCTTCGGAGAGCGTCCCCTGAACATCCAGAAGGCTCCCGAGTGCTTCGGTCGACTGAAACTCTTCGATAATCCCATCAAGTGCCTCCCGGACCTCAGTCCCGTCGCTGGCGATCTGATCGAGAACGTCGACGGCCTCCTCGACTTCGGCAACGCGAGCGTTCGCACAGACGATCCCAATGTTCGGCATCTCGAATGAGGGGTTGTCCTCAGCCTCAGCTCGCGTCCGGGCTTTTAGATAGAGGTTAAACGCCGAGAGTTGGCAGGATCGGAGGTCGATGTCGACGCCATACAGATTGTGTTCTAGAATCTTCGCCGGGATCACAGCCCGGTCGAGATCGGTTTCGGCCCACCAGATACGTTCGAGAATGTCAAAGGCATACAACAGAAAGTGCCCGCTCCCACAGGCAGGATCAATGACTCGAAGTTCTGAAGGGTGGTCGAACTTCGGGGCCTCCTGTTTATCATCGTCGGGAATCAAATAGGTACACAATTCCGCGACGCTGGGTGCGTCCTCCGGCGTTACGAGACGTTCCTTTCGATCCTCGACGGAGAGCGATTCAGCCACTGCGACGGTCGACTCCTGATTAGTGGCTTCGAGATATAGTTTCCCAAGCGAATTGTCGGTAAGCATCCGCACGACCCAGTGGGGCGTATAGAACTGATTGGCCGGTCCAACGTCTTCGGGTTCGAGTGTATTTTTTGTATCGAGTGCTTCGACAACAGAGCGGTTGTAGTACTCGTAGACCCACCCAAGCACGTCATCAGCCCGCCAGACTTCGTCGGGCACCTCGTCGAGCATTCCACATAGTTCCTCAAAGGTGTCGTCGTCAGGATCGACTAGACTGTAGGCCGTTGAGCGATCAAACAGTATCTCGATTTCCGCAGCAAGTTCGTCGCAGGTATTGTGGTAGGCCGCTAAAATCGCTTCATCCTCAAGCAAGAACTCCTCGTGAACAAGCGTCTCGGCGGCAGGTGTCAGGCCGTTTTGCTTGAATACAGTAACCTCCTGATCAATGAAATCTCGGACCTCCATACAGCGCAGTGCAGCCAGCCGATTGACGATGGTGTAGCCAACGCCATCGATGTACTCCTCGAAAGCTTCGTCCCAGTCGGTGTCGTCGACAGCTTCGAGTTCGATAGCGTCGACTAGCTGTTGGGTCTCATCATCCAGTGTCTCGTCGTCGCTCGGTCCTGTATCGAGATTAGATTGTGTGAGCTGGAATCGTACGTTGTCTTCAACACGCTCACGCATTTCGGCAATGACGTCTTCGAGATGTTCGCGTTCGGCTTTATCGAGTTGGGCTTTCTGTTGGGAGAGAGAATTACCAGACATGAGTTTGATGGCGTATGCTATTACCAACCCAGAGTGGGGACTTCAAACTTGTTGACTGATTACAATTCGAACCTTTCGATAAAATCGGTACAAACATACAGCGGGTGTCTGAACGCATACATATAGATTAATCAAATATAGATAGTTCACAGAATCAACCACAAGGAGCATATTGTTGGCTCTAAAGACGATTGTTTCGATATATTTCGGTGGCGTGTCCCAAGCGAGTATGTTATTGACGTATTGAATGATGGAGCAGTGCTGGATGTCGATACTATTAGATGAACTCAAAATGCTGTTCTAGGTCCAAATAAATCTGAAAATTGTATATTAGGTTATTATATAAAAAGTCACCAATCGTGGCGGAGAGAATGCCATTGCAAACCTTACTGCGGTAGATTCAATTGTCTGGTTTCCTCCTCTTCAAGTATATGTCATCAGAGTCTTTGGAGGTCGTCAATATTTCTGGGGGTGGTGAGTTTGACAGGGAAATTGATGTCGAAGAAGTCGCAGCAAATTCAACGCTTCCCGTTGCTTATTATAACCCAAACCACGGCGCAGGTTATTTTCGGTTGAATACCGACGAAGAACTATTGATACTTTTCAGGTCGGGTAAATTTATTTTCCGTGGTGGTGACAATTTTGAGGACATGTATTCCGCTTACGACCAGTTTCTCTCCCATTTCACTGAAATAGAAGTGAACCACAACAATCCAGAACTAGCCGTGAATAACGTGGTTGCCGTTGGTAAGCTTGATCGATATCTAGATCTTAATGCTTTTTCTATCGGGCTAGGGTTTGAAAATATTGAATACGAACCGGAACAATTCCCCGGCCTTATTTACCGTCCAGAAGGGTCAAATTGTGTTCTTTTGATATTTACAAGTGGGAAAGTAGTCATAACAGGTGGTAAATCACTTGATGAGAATGTAGATGCTTTCAACCAGCTCCAGAACTCAGCTGAGAATATATTTTCCTAACAAATATTGGATAAATATGAATAGTTAGTGCGGCTTCAACGGTGAATAGACAGAACCATCATATACGGGGTCTATTGATTGCTTCTAGCAGATCAGATCGGAAAGAAGACTAGTCTATAATTCCTAGTCTGTGCTGTCTGTTGCTGATCATACTTTCCCCATGCTACTCTTCGATTATCACAATAGTCTCATGTTCTGTATTATCGAACTGCTTTTTCATCTCCCGAATGCGTGCTAGCAGTGTTTCTGCCTCCTCAAGGAGTTCTGTCGCTTGGTCTTCTGGCGGACGATCATCTTCGTCGTCGACCAACTGTGTTATCTCGTCCGTGACTGTCGCATTGGGAAGCTCTTGTTGGAGATCTCCAGCGATAGCTTTGAGATCCGCCCAGACATCGCCACCTGTCCGGGGATCGTCTGCTTCTTCGATAAGCTGCTGAATACGACGCAGGGATGGCGGTCTCGATGCAGTGAGTACTGTCTGGACGGACTCAGTTGTCGGTGAATCCGGATACTCTGCCTGCAGAGGGTCAAGCGTTGATTCTAGCTGCGACCACGGGCTTGGATCGCCAACGAGAATATCCCGAGCCGTCGCATAGGTCTCGGCCTGTTGTTGAACGGTGGAATCGACAAGGGTAGCCTCATCGATCTGCTCACCGTCCCATGCCTTCTCGAACACTGAACCCAGACTGTCGAATGACACAGCGTCGAACGTGGCTGTTGCATCTTCAACCAGCTGTGTAATCTCCGACTCAGTAGTCCGAACCCACTCCGAAAGGGCCCTACATATCTCGGCAGGCCCCGATTCACTCGCACCCTCTCCGGTGAGTCGTCGATACTGCTCCGAGAGGACGTCGACACGGTGTCCAGTAGCATCCGAAATCCGAGTTGTCACCGTCTGTTTCGTCGGAACAGAGCCATTCTCGGCAGTGGTCTGCATCCTGGATGTGACTGTTGCACTGCCATACAGTGTCTCCATCTGCGCTAGTGCGTCGGTAAACTGGTCCCACAGGGCTGTCTCCCCATCTTCGGAAACAAGCAGCTCACGAGCCGTTACAAACGTCTCAGTCTCTGTTTTGACGCTATCAGTAACCAACTCTTCGCCAGAAATCTTTTCACCTCTGAATGCCGGTGAGAGTGCTTCTTCGAGTGCATCCAGCGTAATATCAAACTCTTGTGAGACTCGTTTAAGAGTCTGTTTTACCGACACGCTATTATCAGTGACCCATCTACCGAGCTCAGCAATCCATTCGTCTGGATCGTCTCCAGTGGGATCACGTCCAAGCAGTGTCGAGACTACACTCTTAATCTCAGTCGAGGGGACGACTTCAACATCAAATCGCACTTGGAGTGACGTGAGACCACCTTTAGTTCGCACTTCACGACCGATTTCAGCAGGGTCGGTCACGTAGTCGGTATCTTTCTTGAGTGCCACTCTCTCGTTGGATGTTGCAAGCGTAATGAGCAGGGCAGCTATCGATTCCTGTGGTGTTCCTCGGTAGTCACCGTTAGCGGTCCGAGTTTGCTGAAGGAGTGTCTCCACGTCGACGGCGGTCTGCGGGGCATACTCATCAATAACTTCCTGACACCACCCATCGTCCGTGAGTTCTGCAGTCGACATATCGACACCGAGCATGACGGCATCACTATCCCCAAGCGGCCAGTCACCGCTGCCACGGAAGAATGCCGAGAGATCCTTGGCGTCATCGACCTCGACAAGGGGCCGTGAAAGCGTCTTTCGCGTTGGGCCAAAGACGGACCGCACCTGTTCTTCAACGACCCGTTCGAGTGCAGTTGGTCGCGTACCCGCATACTCTTTGACAGTGTAGACTGAGGCCTCCTCGACGAGGGTGCTCATTGAAGCCTCCAGTTTCCGCTTGTCCGTTCGGTGTTCGCGACGGAGCTCTTCGTGGTTCTCCGTCTCTTTGTCGAGGACCTGGCCCATCCCGATCACAGTACGAATCCGATCAAGAGTTGGCTCAGGAACGTCGATAGCAATGAGGATGTGTTCACCGCCTGTCTTGCTATCGTTCACGTCCTGCCAGACCGAGACTTGCTCAGACACTGCTTCCTCTTCATCGGCCAGCACACGAACTCTCACTGCGTCGTATTCGGTATTCGGTGTTCGTCCAACCGAATCGAGAATCGAGTACTCGTATCGGAGTGGCACAAGCCGCTCACTGCCGATATCAGCCTGTTGCAGACTGTTATCGCTCCGGAGGAAGCTGTCGTTTTCACGAAGCCGTGTTTCGAGCCATGCAGACAGTTGATGTGGTGAGACCTGCTCGGCCTTTGTTTGTGCCCGGCTCAGAACGCTTTCTTGATCCTCCGAAACCAGTGTGTATACCTCGTCACCCTGGTCGTTTGTCTCAGTGAGTACCTTCCGTTTGTCGACAAGCGTGTTGAGATCCGTGCGGGCATCCTCAATGGCTGATTCAAGAGAGGCTTCAACACTACCCAGCATGAGTCGACCCACGTTCTCAGGTGTTGCAGGGACTGCTGGTGCCTGATTCAGGAGATAGAGTGCTTTTGAAACCCTAACCTCACGAGCATCTTCATTCCCATCGAAGGTCGGAATCAGGGTGTTGTCCAGCATTTCCTGGACCCACAATGGAACATAGGTCGTTTCCTCGACAAGGAGATCAAACAACTCATCCCACGTGACCAATTCACCTTCTTCAGCTGAGGCCCAATCGAATTTGGTGAATAGGGACCGGACCAGCACAAGGAGTGCTCGCCCCTGAATATACTCTTTATCCGTATCTCTCCCTTGTGTGATCAGCTCCTGCATGATCTGTCTGAGGAGGGGCAAGTCATACTCACGGAAGGGATAGGATTCTACTGGGTCTGGGTCAGCACTTTCGACTGGCCGATACGTCTCCAATGAGAGATCCGGCAGCGAGGAGAGAAGTTCTGCCACTCGCTGTTCCTGCGTGGGATCTTTCTGCAGCCACCGCTTTCGGACAATGATCTCTGTATCTGCCCCCTCAAGCAGTACTTGTTGGTGTGTCCAGTGATCGTCCGGTGGTTCGCCGATGAGCTGCTCGCGTGTTAGTGGTAGCGAGTACTGTCCTGTCGTAACCACGACCGGGTTCGGGCCGTGCTGGAGTGCTTCTATCGTTTCTTCGAATTTGCGATATCGCTTTGGGCTATCACCGACGAACAGTGCCACCTCATCAAGCCCCAGTAGAAGTTCGGTTCGTGGTCCGTCTTCGTTCAGAGCTGCTGTGACCGTTTCAACCCGACTGACCAATTCGTCTGCGTCGAATGAATCCGGATCTACATCAGCCACCGCCTGCTCAATTGACTCCTTCACCCGTTGTTTTGTATCCAGATCTGTCCCCGTGGTTTCAGCCATTGCGGGGAGTGCCTCGTAGAGCCAGCGGCGAAGGGTAGCCCGCTCTTCGAGGACATCGTCGAACGTCTGTCCATCGTGCTCGAACTCACGAACTGCCTCCCAGATCCCATCGTAGTTCATATCGACAGTCCAGGCCCACTCAAGCAGCCAGTTGGGATCTGTCGGATACCCCAACTCCCGCCCAATGGCCTCAAAAATGACGAACGGGATCGGTGGCTCTTTCGAGGCATCTCGGTCGAGCAGATTCAGGAACACTGGCTTCAGTCGGTCGACGTGTGAGTCATCAATCGACTGGGAGAGGGTATCGAATCCGGGCCACTGTTTGGCGAGTTGTGTTCCGAAATGAACGAACTCAGATTCACTGTCGGCGACGAGGCCGATCAATTTCAGCAGGTGAGTCTTCCCTGACCCGAAGGTTGCATGCAGGTAAAGAAATCGCCCTGCTTCGCCTGGGTGTGTCTTGATTGTCTCTCCGAGTTCAGTAAGGACACGTCTTGCACTCTCGGTCTCGTGGAACTCTACGACATCGGTCTCGGTCCGCTGTCGTGCGTTGACCTTCTGGACTTCTTCGAGCTGTCGCGTCGGATCGCTGCGGAATAGGTTTGTGATACTCATTGTTGGAAGTAGTTTTTCGTGATCTGACCGTCGATCTGGTGTGCTGGGTAGTAGTGTCGTGAATCGCCGCCGAAGAAGTTGAGATTCCCACCGACGGCCTCTCCTGGGAATGGAATCCCAATCGTTGATTTCACGTTACGACGATCAAGTTCGTCAAGAAGCTCGGATGCCCGTGTGAAGGGGTAGAGACTGCCGAGGTTGAGTAGGAGAACGATATGTTGCTGGCTCTGGAGTTTGTCCTTATCAATCTCGTTGGAAAGCATCTCTGAGACAAGCTCCTCGGCGAGGCGATCCTGCATCGTGTCTTCGATCCGTTTGGTGGTCGTTTCGCTGCCAAGAGCGACCGAGAGGTTGTAAACAGTGGTCTTTGGAAGCAACTCATCGAGCCAAATTGGTTGGATGGTCACCCCCTCATCTGGTTCGGGATTCCCTTCGTCACCCGCTGCCCAGCTACTGAGCCGCTCTGTCATCCGATGTTCGTACGCTGGATCGACAGCGGCGATCACAAACGGATTTCGAATACCGGCCTGACCGGTTGCGAACGTACACAACTTCTTTTTGAACTTGTTATACGGTGAGACGCTCATTGGATAATCACCCCCTCTTCGATTGCCTCGATGTCCAACTCACGGTCTTCTACAAGCCGCTCAAGTCGTTGATCGATGGCCTGCCGATCCTCGGGTAGGACACCAATCTGGTCGATATCATCCGGCGTACGGTCGCCAACTAGTCTGGTAAGTCGGTCCAGTCGTGACACTAGTTCTTCCATCTTGCAGTCAGTCGCTTCGGAAAGCGAATCTCTATCGGCAATCCGGTTTGTGGCCGAAACCAACGTATCTGCGCTGTCCGAATCAAGTACAGCTACTGTTTCGTGTATGTCGTTGTACCACTGCTGTACCTTTCGAATCGGCGTAATGTAGGTCCGCTCGAACCCGTTGAGGACATGAGCAGGAAGGTCTGTACTGGAGACAATCCAGGGATGGTCGCCAATCCGATCAGTAAACTCAGCAAGCCCCTGTTCGTCGACGAAGGTTTCCCAAGAGGCCTGAATCTCCGCAGCCAGTCCTGTCTCAGTTTCGCTGATGAGGACGTTCCAGCCATCCGTTGTCCACCAGTCACTATCGAAGGTTTCGAGCGTCTCACATTGTGCCTCAACAGCCGACAAGACATCTTGATTGACCCACCCAAATCGGCTGTCACTGGCAGCGAGTTCGAGATCAAATTGATAGAGCGAGGTGAGTCGACGGTTCCACACATCTACTACCTCTTCGTACCACTCTCGGGCTTGGTTCGTCCCCTCGATCGCCTCACCAAGATCATCACCCTGTGATTTGATAACTGTGAGTCTTTCATCAGTCGCATCAATTCGGCCCGATAACGCTTCGATAAGCGAATCAAGCAATCCAGCGACAGCGTCTGTCTGGATATCTGTGTCTGAAACTAGTTGGACGTCCTCTTGGAGGCCTCTGAGCGATGCTCGAAGTTGTTGATTCGCCTCCTGGAGATTGATGAGCCCATCAGCAACGGTCTCTGTCGTCTCTTTGAACCCACCTTCTTGAAGCAGTTTCCCGATAGACTCTCGTGGAAGCAGTTTGAGCCGGATTGTCGACAGGCGGCTCTGATCGAGTACAGCCGAATTTTCCAATGTATTTCCGTCTTCGTCCACTGGAACTAACCGACCTTTCTGACAGAAGCCCCATAGAATTGCACAGAGTGCTGGCCGAGCCTCGTCATAGAACGGCTTCTCTGAAACAATCTCATCGAGAACAGTGTGCAGGTTGAGTCCCTTGTCACGACCTTTCAATTGTCGACCGGCAAGCGATAGAACATTCCGCTGAATTGTTTTCTGTCCTTGGCTTGCCGCAGAATCAGACAAGGGAACCTGGATGGTCTGAGCCCACGTTGGAAGTGGGTCAGACGGCGACAGCGAGGCAAGCTCTTGGAGACGGTCCTCGGTCACCTGAAGCATCATCGGATGGAAGTCATCGGGATACGACACATCCACAGCAGTCTGTACGGCTGTTGAGAGCCCGCGAATGTCTGTTCTATCTTTGACGGTGTAGGTCCCTCGTTGCAGCGAGCTCACGAGCTTACTCCGAACAGCACGGGCTCGCTCTTCGAGATCACGGTCGACAGCAGGTGGGGCAGTCTGTGTCGAGATCGCATCTCTCAGTGCCCACCACTCGATGATGTGTTTCCGAAGGTCATCGAGCCCGTCCGTGTCGATCGTCCAATACAGCGTCTCTTCGTCAGTCTGCTCGGGTGTGTGATCTGGCCGGATTCCGTGCGCCTCAATTTCGATCTCAAGCCCATCCTCGGCGTCGACGGTGGTTCCAAATTCTGTGCCGTCTATACTGAAGCGATACCCCACAGGATACTCCTCACCGGATTCGCCATACGGAACTGATTGCGGAAGGGAGAGATCCTGGACAATCTGATCCCAGAGATGCTCGTCGAGTGCGTGTAAGATCTCATCCCAGTCTGGATTTGCTTCGCTCGCTTCGGTATCGTCGTAGATGATCCGCTCTTCTTGTGTTGCAAATCGGTACCGAGCCTTTGTTTCGTCGTCCGTTGGTCGGATGTATTTCTGGAGTCGATCAAGCGATTCCTCGACTCGGTTTTGGGTACTGATCCAGGATCGACCGTTCAGATCCGACATGACAGACACAGCGATGTTGCCCTCATTGAGCGGAATAATGTCGTGGACATGCTGTAGTAGCAGTACAGCTTTCGCAACATCGAGATCAAACTCGGTTAGTGTCCCATTGTCGACTTCGTCGGCGATTCCATTGGCTGCGTCTAACTCACCATCTCCGTCTGAATCATCGTCACCCGCATTTGAGCCTTCGATGACCCGCATATCGGAGGTGAGAATCTCTCTGAGTTCTGGCTCGATTTGTTCGTAGAAATCGACGAGGGTGACGATCTGGTCTGGATCTCCCTCCTCGACTTTCTCCTGCAGTAGGTTGTGCATGAGTGCAAGGATTGCTCGGGCAGTCCCCGAGAAGATCGATTTTGCGGGATCAGGGGCCTCCTGGCGGAGATTGAATAGGATTTCGAGGAATAGTGGGGCGTGATACGGTAGGAACGGGTAGAAGTCGACGAGCTGCTCGTCGTCAATGCGATCAAGTTCTGGTTGCGTATTCTGCTTGATCTCGTTATAGACAAGGGATTCTGTTGGTTTGACCGATGCCTCATCAAGCAGTTGTTGAACGGCCTTCTTTCCGTCACGAGACTTTTCGAAGAGTCGCCGTTTTGCGATATCACCGACGTGTTTGCTTGGGAGTTGATATCGGTGTGGGAACCGGTCCTTGACGATACTGAAGTCTGCCCCATGAGCTGCAAACTTCGGTTGGACGTCTTCGATTTTGGCCTGTGCAGTTGCCACTAACTGAATGTCACCATCGCCTACATCATCGATATTCTCTGCAAGCGTTTGGAGCTCTGTGAGCCGCTCGAAATCCGTCTCAATGAAGAGGCTCACTTCATCAAGAAGCAACACAAGCTTGACCGGCTTATCCAGTTGCTCCTCTCGTGCTGATCGGAGTTCTTCTAATCGGTGGACAACCTCCTCCGGATCGATATCCGAGGGTTGGAGATCTGTATACCCATCCTGGGTTCCATTGACTTCTTCGAAGAGTCTCGGCAGCACGGCGTCAGCCAAGACACCATACTGTTGGATATCTTCCCAGAGCTCATCCGAGGACCATTCATGCCCATTCGATCGTGTTGTGATGTCCTCCAGGATGTCTTCGGCACGACTCTGTCGCTCAGGCCAGACATCGGTCGTCCGAAGCCATTTCTCGAAGTAGGCGACATCGAGTTGTGGTGAGAGTCCGGATGAGATTCCATCGTCGACACCAGTGAGATCGGCGTTCTGGTGAGCGTACTTGAGGACAATCTCGCTGAAGCTTCGCTGCTTTTGGCCTTGGTACTTCAGGAGATTGACTGAGACAGGGATGATGTAGAACTCATCATGCAGTGTCTTCCAGTCGTCGCCTAACTCATCCAATCCATTGGTAGACGATGGGGCGAGATCGTTCCAGATCTCGTCTTGATGGCCGTCGACCCAGTCGGAATCTAAGAGCCCATCGAGTACAGTGAGGAGGTGACTCTTTCCGCTTCCATAGTAGCCGTAGAGCCAATAATTCGAGCCACTCCGCATGTCATCTGCTTGGCCGAGCATTCGGTCAGTGAAGTCCCCAACGAACCGCTGGGAATCTTTGGTCATATGGTACGACTGAATCGCCTGCTCACGGTGGTCCGATTCAGCTCGATCAATCCGGACGGATTCCTCAAAATCGTCCGGGAGATCCTCAAACCAGCTTGCTTCGACCATTAGTTCTCGCCCCCATTGTCGATCCAGGAATATGGTTCGTTAGTTGGACGTAACTCAAGATCACCGGGTAGTTCGAGATACTTCCAAGCATCCGTATTCGCGCTTCGGTCAAAGAGCTCCTCCCACCGATTTTCCGGTTGGAACAGGTAGAGTAGCCCACGTGGTGCGGTGAGCCACTCATCGTCTGTTTCGTACGAGTAGTCCATCGCAACGAGGAGTGGGATGTCACCTACTGATGGGGATTCACCGACTGTCGACTGTGTGTCACTGAGTACTCCACACGCGCGCATGACTGACCTGAAACCTACACACCATCGTTCAATCGTGGAGTCCGCATACTCAAACGAGGTTCCGTCGGAATACTCCAGCTGTGAGAGGATGTCTGTGAGTTCCTCATCAGAGAAATCAAGCGGTTCTTGTCGGTCGTCAGTAAGCCGTGAGACGTATTCATGAACGACATACTGGACGAGGGGATCGTCAGCGACAAGATAGAGATAGAGGATCTGAGCCTTGTCACGCTCTGTTTGGCACATATCGAATAGGGTGGGCAATACACTTGGGTTAGGAAGAGAGCTGGGTGCGTTTTTGAACCGTGATGTTAGGACACGATAGATCTTCTGAGCACTCCCCCGTGTGCTTCGATTCGAAAGTCGCTCATCAAACCAGACGTCTTTGACGTCGTTCCAATTTCCTTTCTCTGCGTAGAGATTGGCGAGTTGCTCGGCCCGCTCAACGAGAAGGCCACACATGGTCAAGTCCATATTGATTGCATCTGGAGAGAACTGCCCAGATAAGGACGGTAACGGAGGCCCAGATCCGTCGGCTAGGAGTGTCATGTATCGATAGACAAAACCAGTCTACTTTATATTTTGTTTACAGCACTTGAGTAAGCATGTCATGTAACCGTACCTAAAGAAGTTTATTAGATGTCTACCATCCGCCTATAATTACGGATTCAGTCGACACTCTCGTAATCTTGCTTCCAAGTCGACGAACTCTTAGTATCCCACGGGCAGTTTGATGGGTATAAAAAAGAACTTCACACATATCATGCCAGGGTTCTCTTGATAAGGGATAGATATTTCCAATCTTAGATATAACACAATCGGTAATGGCTAGGGTCCGTGCAGAGGCGTTAGATCGGGCTTATAGTAAGATTACCAATGATCGTAAGAATATCCATATTTCTGGTGAGCCAGGGATTGGAAAGTCGGAGTTTCTGCAGCATTTGATAGGAGACCTGTCGGACGATTTTAATGTGCTACAAAAGGATGTACGAGTTCATCACACTACTGAAAAACTCGAACGTGACTTGCTTCACTTGGCAAGAAGTGCTGCACCAGAAAGTCAGTCAAAACGTAGTGAACTTGTGAGTGTTTCAGGCGGAGTGGCAGGGATTAGTGGTGGAGGTACAGTAGATGATCGGGTCAGAGATCTTCACAAATTAGGCGATTTGACCGCAAATTGGTCGGGAGAACCGCTGATACTATGTATTGACGATATTCATAAAATCGATGATGATGAGAAGGTCATAAGGGATGTAATTGGAGAAATCTCGTCTGTTTTGGGTAATGATGTTCATTTAGTGACCGTAGGTCAGATTTCCGGTATTCACGATAAAGAAGTAGAGGAAATTCATCTCAACTTGTTCACGATATCTGAAACAAAAGTGTTTTTGCATGATGAGTTTGGCCAGTTGGAAGAAGAAACTGTGAGCAATGTTCATTCAGCGGTTGATGGTCATCCGTTGTATCTTAGTCTATTGACGGAGTCAACTGATTCTGAAGAGGATCTTGTTCTTCCGGAAGACGAGGTTTTGGACAGTATTGAGGAGAACTATATTGACGGATTGTCCCCAGAGGAGTATCGATTTCTACGTCAGGTGGCACCTTTACCGGAACTAGATGAAAAAACCTGCAGCGGTGTCACCGAGGACTGGTCGTCGGTTGAGATCGACAGGCTTCTTCGAGGTTTGAATCGTCGAACAATCGTGCAAGAGGTGAATCGAACAGATGATGGTCATAAAATTTATAAGATTCACGAAGTTTTCCGTGATCTTCTGACTCGTAAGCACCGAAATCAGAAAGAAGTGTGTAGACAGGCATTGCATCATCACTTAGAAGAAATCTCTTATCACGTGACGGAGGGTGGTGAAGATTCATTACTAGAGTCGCTTCCACACTCTTTCTATGTAAAGTATCATCTGCAGGTAGTATATGGCGAGGATGCGGGGGTTGACAAACTCTTAGAAGAGATCAACCAGACTGAATTGGAGTACCCGCATAGAGGGTTCGTTGTAGTCTATAGCGGATTTAGTGTATTACCACAAGATATTGTAGATTTGTGGCAACAAGAGCTCAGCCATTTTCAAGACTGGATCTTTGAGAATACGGAGAACGAAATCCAGGCAGAATTGGTATGTCGTATTATAGAGTGGGTTCTCAGCCAATTCGGCGACGAAGACCCGATGGTGCTCTCAGATATCAATATAGAGGGTAGCTTAAATGACATCCCTGAAGCTGAACAGCCTATTCAGGACATGGAGCTGAGTGACCAGCATGCAAAAAGAATGCAAAAAGCTTGGCTTGATATTCTCCGCTTTTTCTTGACTAAGGAGCCATATAAGACAAAAATGCATCGCCAGCAGGTGGACAAAACTTTCGAGATATATGGTATTAGTGAGGAGCTGATTTTTGAGTTCCGTGACCAATGTAAATCTACTCTAAGTAACAGCGATTTAGGTGACGAATTTGAAAGTTTCTTAGAAGGCTCTGTTAGTTCAATGGGGGAAGAATTCAAGCGGAGTACAAAGAGCAGTATTGATTTTTACGAAGTCAGGGACCAGGCAATAGAAATGGGTCAAAAAATATTTGATGATCTTCATTACCAAATATTGGTGAATTCTGGAGTTCTTGCTGATGTGGCAGAGGAAGGCGGAGAGGTTCTGCAGAAGGCCGAGAATCCAGTGTTCGCGATGTTCTGGTATAGTCTGTTCACAGTCTACTTCAGGGATAAAACACCAGACTCAGAGGATTTCGATCAATTCAAAGAATTGTATTTGAACCAGTTAGAGAAACGTCGAGAATATGAGAAACAGATACAGGATCCAATTATTAGAGCTAAGAATTCTGCTGAGTCACTTGGTTTAGAAGAAGCAGAAATAAACTAATCGCGTTATGCTAGAACTCGATTGGAATTTCCCTATTGCAGCCGGTATTTGATCTATTCAGAGGTCGACACGCCGCTTTATGATCGAAAAACCCTATCTATCTGTTCATGGTTCGTATC
>LFCJ01000715.1_pt1 | contig 21626 bp, 19 predicted proteins | sample 643141 | NCBI WGS metagenome assembly LFCJ01 (sample SAMN03766243, study PRJNA286221) | soda lake metagenome | biome: soda lake; feature: Kulunda steppe; material: water; isolation source: sample B1-Br-g2 brine of Lake Bitter-1 | place: Russia: Kulunda steppe | collected 2010-07
ATTATCCACTACAGCGAATCACGGCGGCTTCATGAGGGCGATTCGTCAGTTTCGCCACGAAACCACTCTGATTTCATTCGAGGACCGATCCACCTGTTCGGCAACAGCGTCGATGTAATGATCGAAGCAAAAATGAAAGAACAGGCGCTCTTGGAGTACCGCAGCCGCCATTCCGTCTGAGTTCGTTACTGGCTGCTGGATGTAAGCGGGCTCGATGGGTCGCTGTCAACCGCTTCAGTGGCGTCGACAGCCTCACTTTCGGCCGGTTCGGTGGCGTCAACAGACTCACCGTCGACCGGTTCGGAAACACTGCTCTCGTTGGCGGTACCGTCGGCAGAAGCCCCACCCGCGTCTGAATCGGACATCGCAGAAAGCGACTCACCGTCGATGGCAGTCGGCCCACCAATGAACTGTTTGGTGCGGTCGGCCTGTGGGTTCTCGAAGAAACCCTTAGCGTCGTTGGTTTCGACGACATCACCGAGATACAGGAACACGACTTGGTCGGCCAGCCGCCGGGCTTGAGCCATGCTGTGTGTGACCATGACGATTGTGTACTCCGATTTGAGATCTTCCAGCGTCTCTTCGACGGTTTCGGCCGAAACCGGATCGAGCGCCGAAGTCACCTCATCACAGAGCAGTACCTCGGGTTCGACCGCCAGCGAGCGAGCCAAACAGAGCCGCTGGATCTGGCCGGTAGACAGTTCGGCACCTGGCGTCTCGAGGCGGTCTTTGACCTCATCCCAGAGGTTGACCTTTCTGAGATAGCTTTCGACCTTCGCGTCGAGGTCGGCTTTCGAGTCGTACGCACCGTGGATTCGCAAGCCGTAGGCGACGTTTTCGTAGATCGACACCGGCAGCGCAGTCGGCGTCTGGGGGACGTAGCCGATTCGCTTGCGGATCTCGGGGGCTGGCTCGCCGGTGTCATAGACTGACTCGCCTGACAGCAACACGTCGCCCGAAATCTCGACGTTCGGCTGGATTTCGTGAAGTCGGTTGAGTGATTTCAACAGCGTGGATTTCCCACAGCCCGATGGGCCGATAATTGCGGTGAGTTGGTTCGCCGGAAACTCGAGTGAAACGCCTTTGACGGCTTCGACAGGCTGGTCTCCGGTGTACGTTACCGACAGGTTCTGTGTGGAAAGTGGTGTCTGTGACATGGCGTTAGGAGTGTCTACCCGCAGGTGTATAGCGAGCATAGCGGCCCGCAAGCAGTTTCGAGATGATGATCAATCCAAGGACGACGACGATCAACACGAACGACGCTGCATACGCGTGTGAACGAATTTCGGGGTTGAACGACATCGCCTGATCGAAGATCATCACCGGCAGCGTCGTCGCCGAATCGAACAGCCCACCAGGCATGTTCGACGACCGGCCAGTCGTAAACAGGACGGTCGCCGCATCGCCAATGCCGCGGGCAAAGCCCATAATGAGCCCCGCGATCACGCCGGGGGCGGCCGCCCGGACGGTCATGCGGGCCGTCTCGAACCGTGTGGCCCCGAGGCCGTAGGTTGATTCTCTGACCGTCTCGGGAGCCGACCGCAGGGCTTCGTCAGTGTAGCGAGTCATAATCGGATACTGGAAGATGGCGATGGCGACGATCCCGAAAAACAGGCTCGTCTGGGCACCGACCGCGATGATGATCGTTAGCACGAACACGCCATAGACGATGGGTGGGGTCGCCCACAACACATTGAGAAACATGTTGACCGCATCAGAAAACCGCTCGCTGGAGTAGTCGCTCTGCAGGTAAATCGCCGTCGAGACCGCCAACACCATCGCGATAGCGGTCGCTGGCCCGACAATGAAGATGCTTCCCAACACCGCATGCAGAAAGCCGCCGTTGGCCTCGAGCATGTATCGCGAGCCGGGCGGTGTCAGGAAGATCGTCGGATCGGCCAACAGCACGCGGCCGCCACGAGCAACCGTGACGCCGACGACCAACAGCATAACGCTGACCAGCAGCGCGGTCGCGGCGCGAACAGCCCCACCGAACAGTCGCTGTTTCGTGTAGCGGTTCATTGGTACTGCCACCTCCGTTTGAGCCGTCGACGAATCAACATTGCCCCGAAGTTGAACAGCCAGACGACGACCACGAGCATCAGCCCGACGAAGATCAGCGCCGACTGCGTCAGCGGCAGCGACATCAACTCACCGAAATCACTGACGATCAACGTCGGTAGTGTCTGGCCGGTCGCAAAGATCGAATCCGGGATCTGTGTTTGGCCACCGATCAACAGCGCGGGAACGATTGTCGCGCCGAACACCCGACCAAAGCCCAGCAGGATCGCCGAAAAGATCCCCGGCCCGGCCGCCCGCAACAGCACGTGGCGGATCGTCTCGAACTTTGTCGCGCCGACGCCGAGTGAGCTTTCGCGAAGCTCGTCAGGAAGGGCTTCCAGCGATTCGACTGTCAGTGAGATCATAAACGGGGTGACGACGATCGCCATCACTAGGCTGACCGTAAAGATGCCGACGCCCGCCGAGGAGCCTCCGAACACGGGGGAAACGTAGCTGCCGACAAAGGGGACAACCACGACGAGTGCGACCAGTCCGAAAATCACGCTCGGAATCGCCGCCAGCACGTCGACGAACGACGAAACGACCGTTTTGAGCCGCCCCGTCGCATACTCGGCGATGTAGATCGCCGCGAGCAGCGCGATGGGAACCCCCATTGCCATCGCCAGCACCGCGACGTAGACGGTGCCGACGATCGCCGGCAGAAATCCGAACTGGTTCTGTGCGGGATCCCAGTTGGCAGAGGTCAGCATCGCGACCAGCGAGAACTCCGAGAGCACCGGCAGCGACTCATAGAGCAACAACAGCACGATCAGTGCGAACAGCCCGACGGCGAAATAGCCCGCCGCCGTCAGCCAGTAGGCGCTGAGCTGGTCGATGCGATACCGGCCCACAGACTGTCCGCGCGTGTGACTATTCTCGCTGCTCACGAATGGGCACCATCATCGAGGCCGTTTTGGGCCTCAGCAAGTCGGTCTTCCTCGAGCGGGACATAGCCGTTGTCGGAGACGTACTCCTGGCCGTCCGAAAGCACCCAGTCGACGAACTCGCGGGCCTCGTCCTCGAAGGGGCCGTTCGAAGCCAGCCACATCTCGCGGGCCGGCGGCGCTGGGTACTCGCCGCGTTCGACGGCCGCGAGGAACTCATCGCGGGTCTCATAGAAGTCTTCGTCTTCCGAGAGGCCTTCACCGTCGCTGTCAAGCGGAATCGGGCGGATGTCGCCTTCGAGTTCGCCGCTTTCGAGCGAATAGACGTAGTTGATGTTGTTCATCGAGATGGCGTTTTCGTTCTGGCCGAGTGCTTGGGCGACCGGCTGGTCGCCGTCGTGGTTGCCATCCGAGAGGCCTTCGAGTTCGCTTTCGGTGTAGGCGTCATCCTCGCCGCCGAGGAAATCGCCCCACTGCTCGTAGGCCGCCGAGGCGTCCGAGCGGCCGTAGACGACGATCTCCTCGTCGACGTCAGCATCGAACAGCTCCGGTGAGCCCCAGTTGGTGATTTCGCGGCTGAAAATCGCCTCGAGTTGCTCACGAGAGAGTCCCTCCGATTGGATCTCGTCGATAACCGGGTTGTTTTCGTTGACCGTTCCGACGACGGTATCAATCAACATTGGCACCGCGACCAGATCGTCGTCGACCTCTTCGGTGCGCGGATCACGGCCCATCATTGCGATGTCGACCTGATTGTTGAACAGATCCGAGACACCGACGCCGGTGCCGCCACCGGAGATGTCGAACTGGACATCCGTCTGTTGTTCGTACAGGTCGGCCCAGACTTCGACCATCGGTAGCGGGCCGACTCCGCCCGAAATCCGGACGGTATCGCCACCGCCACCGAGACAGCCAGCCAACCCGACCGCCGAGCCGGCCGCAGTCAGTTCAAGCATGCCACGTCGTGAATATAGCTCGCTCATGAACCGGGCTACACTCTAATGACGTATAATCGCACGTCTGGACGCAAGACTCCGGGATTCAGCCAAAAACCAGCAATATCCTCTGCTTTTTTGGATGGTAGTTCATCACATGACACGGGACGGTCGTCTCGAGAAAACAACGGTTGTGCGGCCTACAACAGACGATTTCGTGCCGAATCGACCGACAACCGAGACAGCCGTTGCAGAAAACGACAGAATCTGTCACCGATAGCGGCAAGAGCGTTTGCTACCATCGACAACAGACATCAGCGTTCGAACAGCTAAGAAATGGGCTGAAGCCCAAACAGGCAAGCCGATGTCCCGAGAGAGGCCCTCAGTCTGGCAGTCCCGCTTGGAGTCGTAGATGGCCTGTGTGGCAGTCGGGTTCGCCGATAGGTTTCGGCCGATTACGACCAGACAGTCAGTACGGACACGCAACTTGGCCTGCCGACTCGAGTAATTGTTGATCGGGCGGACGATCATGACCGTGTCGTGATCGGGAGCCACAGCCGCGATCTCAATGCGCGGCTCCTGCTCGGCAATGTCGCCGCAGAAGTGACACGACGTGCGCCCGTCTCGGTCGTGGTGGTTGGATAAAACGGATATCGCAAACGCACGCTGCTCGCAGCGCCATACCGGGCCCGTATCGGTGCTGTTGAGACCCACAACTACTTTCGACTGACAACCGTACTGTACGGCAATGTGTCCACAGTTCGATGATCACTCACAACGGGTCGTCTCAACAGGGACGGAAACTCGAGCGGTGATCGCGCCGGCAACCGGCGAGCCGCTTGGATCCGTTCCTGAATCAACAGCCCAGGATGTAACGGCGGCCGTCGAAACCGCCCGCAAGAGACAGGCCCAGTGGGCCGAAGTCCCCCTCGAGACGCGAGGTGCGGTTATCGAACAGTTTGCTGAGTTGGTCTTAACACACCGCAAATCGTTTTTGGACACGCTACAGGCCGAAACCGGCAAATCTCGACAAACTGCACTCGAAGAGTTGCTCGATATTCAATCGACCTGTGAGCATGCGGTCGATCGCGGCCCGGCGGCGCTCGCCGACGAGCCCAGAAAACCAGCGTTCTCACTGCTTTCGATAGCAACGGTAACCTACGAGCCCGTCGGCGTCGTGGGTGTGATCTCGCCGTGGAACTATCCGCTGAATCTCGCGATGGTGGATACGATTCCGGCGCTGCTGGCGGGCAACGCAGTTGTCTTGAAACCAGACGAAAAGACGCCATACGGTGCGCTGTTGCTGGCAGCGCTGCTCGAGCAGGCGGGGCTTCCGGACGGACTATTTCAGATCGTCGCCGGCGACGGCGAGACCGTCGGCGGGAGGCTGATCGAGACCGTCGATTACGTTTCGTTTACTGGCGGTACCGAAACTGGCCGGGCGATCGCCGAACAGGCAGGCCGGAACCTGATCGACTGCTCGCTGGAGTTAGGCGGTAACAACCCGCTGGTCGTTTTGGATGATGCGGACATCCAGCAGGCCGCCGGCGGTGCGGCGAGCGCCTGTTTTTCGAATGTGGGCCAGTTGTGTCTGTCAGCTGAACGTATCTATGTAGAACGCTCCATATACGATACGTTCGTCCGTGCGTTCGTCGAAGAAACCGAGCGGCTCACGCTCGGAACCGACCAGTCGTTTGGGGCCGATCTCGGCTCGCTGATCAACGAGACCCAACTGCAAAAAGTCCAATCCCATGTCGATTCGGCCCGCGAGTCGGGCGCAACCGTCCAGACAGGCGGCCGGCCCCGCCCCGATGTTGGGCCCTACTGTTATGAGCCAACTGTGCTGACCGACGTTGCGCCGGACTCACGAGTGGCCTGCGAAGAGACGTTCGGCCCCGTGGTGTCGGTAACGCCAGTCGACTCCGAAGCCGAGGCCATCGAGCGTGCCAACGACTCGCCGTACGGTCTCAACGCCAGCGTCTGGAGTGGCGATCTCGAGCGTGGCGAACACATAGCCCGGCAGATCAACTGTGGAACCGTCTGTGTCAACGACGGCTTTACGGTCGCCTGGAGTGCCACCGACGCGCCGATGGGCGGGATGGGCGAATCGGGCATCGGCCGACGCCACGGCCCCGAGGGAATCAGACGCTACACCGAGAGCCGAACCGTTGCGGTCTCTCGAGTCGGCCCCCTAGAGTTTCCCGATCAGTTGCCAACCGAGTGGCTCGTCACTGGCTTTGTCGGGATCAGCCGGCTTCGCCGACGGCTTAAACGGACGATTCGAACGGTTCGAGACTGACCCGGACGAACAGCGTTTCCCGTTCTTATCAGCTTGCCAATGATTCCAGCGTTGCGTTCGGCCAACACAACTGAACCTTTTTGCCCCGGTGTGACAATGAGGATTCTATGAACTATCGCGAGGTCACAACCACCGGCGAGTATGTCGCCCGACTCGAAACCGGGGCCGACTGGCGCGAAGAGATCGAAACGTTTGCGGCCGACGTTGGCGCTGCTGCGGGATGGTTTAGCGCCATTGGCTCGGTCGAAGACGCCGAAATCTGGTTTTACGATCAAGACGACAAGGAGTACCAATCTGTCGCGTTTGACGAACCCCTCGAGGTGGCCGCCTGCGTTGGCAACGTCAGCCACCTTGATGACGAGTTGTTCGCGCACACGCACGCGGTGCTGTCGCGGGCCAGCGGCCAGGCGCTTGCGGGACATATCAACGCCGGAACTGTCTTTGCCGGTGAGTTGTACTTCCGGGCGTTCGAACAACCGTTGGACAGAACTCGAGACGAGACAACCGAGTTGGATCTCTGGCTGTGAGCGAGACGAGCGACCACCCGCCGAAAAGCGACTCCGAAGCAAGCGAGATGCGGACGCCAATGGGCGACGACGACCGGCAGTATTTCGGCCGGATCGAAACACGGCTTGATGAAGCGATGGCGGTCGCCAAACGCGCCAAAAGCCAGGGCAAAGACCCCGAACCCGAAGTCGAGATTCCGATTGCCCAGGATATGGCCGACCGCGTCGAAAACATCTTGGGCATTCCCAACGTCGCCGAGCGCGTCCGCGAGTTGGAAGGCCAGATGTCACGCGAAGAGGCTGCCCTTGAGCTTGCCAAGGATTTCGCAGAGGGGCGTGTCGGCGAGTACGACAGCAAGGCCGGTAAAATCGAAGGCGCGGTCAGAACCGCTGTCGCACTGCTGACAGAGGGTGTCGTCGCCGCCCCCATCGAGGGGATCGATCGGGTCGAACTGCTCGAGAACGACGACGGCACGCAGTTTGTCAACGTCTACTACGCCGGGCCAATTCGGTCGGCGGGTGGGACTGCCCAGGCACTGTCGGTGTTGGTCGCCGACTACACCCGGAGTATTCTCGGGCTTGCGGAGTACAAGGGCCGAGACGAAGAGATCGAACGCTACGTCGAAGAGATCAATCTCTACGACAAAGACACCGGCCTGCAGTATTCACCAAAGGACAAAGAAACGCGCTTTATCGCAACCAACATGCCGATCATGCTGGACGGCGAGGCGACCGGAGACCTGGAAGTCTCGGGATACCGAGATCTCGACCGGGTTGATACCAACTCTTCACGAGGAGGAATGTGTCTGGTGATGGCCGAAGGGATCGCGCTCAAAGCCCCCAAAATCCAGCGTTATACCCGTCAACTCGATGAAGTCGACTGGCCATGGCTCCAAGATCTGATCGACGGCACCATCGACGGCGACAAAAGCGACGCCGCCGAGTCGGCTGGGGCCGACTCGAGCGACGACAGCGACGCCGACGGTGACAATGAGACGGACGCCAGCGAACCCACCGAACCGGCCGGCCCCCCGCGAGTTAAACCTAAATCGAAGTATCTACTTGATCTGATCGCAGGTCGGCCCGTCTTTGGACATCCCTCCGAATCTGGTGGCTTTCGGCTCCGCTACGGCCGCGCGCGGAACCTCGGGTTTGCGACCGCCGGTGTGCATCCGGCGACAATGCACATCATCGACGACTTTCTGGCGACAGGCACCCAGATCAAAACCGAACGGCCGGGGAAAGCCGCCGGCATTATTCCAGTCGACTCCATCGAAGGCCCGACGGTCCGGTTGGCAACCGGAGAGGTTCGGCGGATCGACGACCCAAAAGAGGCTCGCGAACTGCGCAACGGGGTCGAAGAGATCCTAGATATTGGTGAATATCTCGTCAACTACGGCGAGTTCGTCGAAAACAACCATCCGCTGGCTCCGGCGTCGTACGCCCCCGAATGGTGGGTCTTGGAGTTCGAGGCTGCCGGCGCAGACATCCAAGCCTACCGCGATGACCCACATATCGATCTCGAGGCACCGACTGCCCAAAAGGCCCTCGAGTGGGCCACCGACTACGAGTGTCCGCTGCATCCGAAATACACCTACGTCTGGCACGACATCTCCGTCGAAGCCTTCGAGGAGTTGGCCGAGGCGGTCGCTGACGGCGAGGTTATCGACGACCCCGAGCGTGGTGAGTTACTCGTCGTCGAATCCAGCGAATCAGTCAGACGGAGCCTCGAGACGCTGCTTGTCGAACACCACCAGACCGACGGGACGTGTGAGATTGACGACTGGCTGCCGTTGGCTCGTTCGCTCGGCGTAAGCAAAACGCTCACCAAATCATGGGACGAGCTGTCGGCGGCCGCCCGAGCCTGGGGAGATGGCGAAAACGCGATCAAAGCTGCCAACGAGGTAGCCCCGTTCAGCCTTCGAGAGCGTGCGCCCACCCGGATCGGTGCGCGGATGGGCCGGCCGGAAAAATCCGAAAAACGGGATCTCTCGCCGGCAGTCCATACCCTGTTTCCGATTACTGATGCAGGTGGCAACCAGCGAGATGTGGCTGCGGCCGCCCGGACGATGGACGAACAGGGTCGGCGTGGAATCCACTCGATGCAGATCAACCAGCGGGTCTGTCCGGACTGTGAGACGAGGACGTTCAAAGCTCAGTGTCCGGGCTGTGGAACCCACACAGAGCCACACTACGAATGCGGAGAGTGTGAAATCGTCTGTGAACCCGACGAGGCCGGCCGGGTTGTCTGTCCAAGTTGTGAGCGGGATGTGACTGCCGCCGAATGGCAACAACTCGACCTTCGTAGTGAGTACCGCGGTGCCCTCGAGTCAATCAGCGAACGTGAAGGGAACTTCAAGATCCTCAAAGGCGTCAAGGGACTCACCTCGGCGAACAAGACACCCGAAGCAATCGAAAAAGGTATTCTGCGTGCCAAACACGGCGTCTCGTCGTTCAAAGACGGAACGGTGCGGTACGATATGACGGATCTACCGGTGACAGCGGTCAAACCCGAAGAACTCGATGTGACCGCTGACCACTTCCGCGGGCTGGGGTACGAAACCGATATCAACGGCGATCCGTTGCGGCACGACGACCAGCTAATCGAGCTCAAAGTCCAGGATATTGTGCTCTCAGATGGGGCAGCCGAACATATGATCCGGACGGCAAATTTCGTCGATGACCTCTTAGAGCGGTTTTACGGCCTGCCGGCGTTTTACGATATCGAAGAACGCGATGAGTTGGTCGGCGAGTTGGTCTTCGGGATGGCTCCGCACACAAGCGCCGCAGTTGTCGGGAGAGTCATAGGGTTTACGAGCGCAGCAGTCGGATACGCTCATCCGTACTTTCACGCCGCTAAACGACGGAATTGCGACGGTGACGAAGACTGCGTGATGCTGCTTATGGATGGGCTTTTAAACTTTAGCCGACAGTTTTTACCCGACAAGCGTGGCGGTCGGATGGATGCGCCGTTGGTAATGTCTTCACGTATTGATCCCGCCGAAATCGACGACGAAGCCCACAACATGGATATCGTCTCGAGGTATCCACGGGAGTTCTATGAGGCGACTCTCGAGATGGCCGACCCCGAGTCAGTCGATATTACGACGGGCGAAGACACGCTCGGAACGAAAGACCAGTATCGCGGGTTTGCTCATACCCATTCGACCACAAACATTCACATGGGCCCCAGCCTCTCGGCGTACAAAACGCTGGATTCGATGATGGACAAAATGGATGCCCAACTCGAGTTGGCTCGCAAACTCCGGGCGGTCGAGGAAACCGACGTCGCCGAACGCGTCATTGAGTATCACTTTCTGCCGGATCTCATCGGTAACCTGCGGGCGTTTTCGAGCCAAAAAACGCGATGTCTCGGCTGTGAGACAAAATTCCGCCGGATGCCACTGTCGGGAGAGTGTCCCGAGTGTGGCGGTCGTGTAAATCTCACCGTCCACGAAGGGTCGGTCAACAAGTACATGGATACGGCTCTCGAGGTCGCCGAGCGGTTCGGCTGCCGAGAGTACACCAAACAACGGCTCCGGATTCTCGACCGCTCGCTGGAGTCTATGTTCGAAGACGACACGAACAAACAGAGCGGAATTGCCGATTTTATGTGAGAGTGGCCCGACAGCCGAGACAGTCGTCTCGTCTCGAGAATCACGAAACACTAGCAGTTGACACATTTATGCGCCGTGGTACCGTATGGGTAGTCATGAACAACCCGAGCCCATCAAACACAGACCGAGCGTCTGCGGTCGGAATCGGCAAGACAGTCTTTGACAGCGAGGGCGAACCGCTCGGGGTAGTCTGCGAACAGACCAGTGGTGGCTTTGTCGTTTCGGCGAGTATCGGCCGACCAGACCACCAGCGTTCGACAAGCGGCGAGTTCGGTGAAGCGTATCTGATGTGGCAGTGCATGGAGTGCGGTGAAATGGGGAGTATCGAATCGCTCCCGGAGGCGTGTCCAAACTGTGGAGCGACTCGAGAATTATTGTACTACCGAACGGAAGACTAACAGCGATTCAAAAACAACAACACAAACAGGTCAACACCACTCTGCGAGCACCGGCGCATCAGTAGCTTGTACCGAAACCCACGCGTCGTCACAGCTAATGTCGGCGATGATATACGATGGACTGCTTGCGGGGCCATCGATTGAGGCCATCACCTCGGCGTCGCCGTCGGCAACAGGTGTGTGTTCCTGTGGCATGGTTCACAGTCACATCCTGATGCATATAAACGTGTCGAAAGGGAGTACAGACTAAATCGCCTGGAGGTCGATGGCGTTCGGATGATACAAGAGGCTGGCCGACGGTACGCGAACTATGCACGTAGTCGAAGCGATGACACCGCGGACGGAGTTGGTGACCGTTGAGTTGCCAGGCACCCGCGACGACGTTCTGGAGTACCTACAGGAACACGGCTTTTCGTCAGTCCCAGTGGTCAAAGAAACCGACGGCAACGAGGTCTACCGGGGGCTGGTCTCTCGAGACGACCTGATCGACCGACCAGACGAAGATCAGTTGGCACTCCTTATGCGAGAAGTCCCAACGATCACCACCGATGCCGACATTCATGAGGCGGCCGAACTCATGGCCGAGCAGACAGCCCGTCGGCTCCCAGTCGTCGAAAGCGACGAGGAAACCGCACTCGCCGGCATTCTCACGCTGACCGATATCGTTCGGGCGATTGCCCGCGAAGAAATCAACGGCGAGCGGTCGGTCGGCGAGTTGGCAACGAAGGAAGTCAACACCACCTACCTCGAGACGCCGCTGCCGGCGGCCGAACGCGAGATCTACTTTGCGAACGTCCCGTATACGATCGTTCTCGACGAACACGGCGATATGGCAGGCGTCCTCACCGAAGTCGACATTGTCGAAGTCGCCCGCGTTGTCGAAGGCGAAGACGACACCGGCGAGTCGATTGCCGAACAGGACTCCGAGTGGGCCTGGGAAGGAATCAAAGCCGTCGGCAACAGCTACTTTCCGACCCGAAACGTCGAGATCCCACTCGAGCCGATCAGTGAGTTCATGACGAACGATGTCGTGACGATCTCGAAACAAAAAACGGCGACAGAAGCCGCCCAGGCGATGATTACGAACGATATCGAACAGATTCCGCTTGTGGCCGGTGGCGAACTCGTCGGTATCGTCCGGGATATGGATCTCCTCGAGGGGTTGTAATGGCTGATCAAAACGAGTTGATGGAACTGGCCAAACGTCGTGGCTTTTTTTTCGGCTCAAACGGAGCCTACGGCGGGACGGCCGGTTTCTACACCTTTGGCCCGGAGGGCGCATCGCTCAAACACAACGTCGAGGCCGCCTGGCGTGATCAGTTTACCATCCGACTCGGCAACGACGAAATCGAAGCACCAACAATCATGCCCGAGGCCGTCTTCGAGGCCTCAGGGCACCTCGATGGCTTCGATGATATGCTCGTCGAGTGTGCCGAATGCGGCGCAAGCCACCGGGCAGACCACCTGATCGAAGAGGCCCTCGAGGAGATCGAAGACGCCGAAGCCCTCGGCATCGAGCGCGTCGGCGAACTGATTGAGGAACACGATCTTGCCTGTCCGGCTTGTGGAGCCTCCCTGGCCGGCGAGCCTGTTGAGGATTTCAACCTGATGTTCGAGACCTCGATTGGTCCTGGCTCCGGCGATCCTGGCTACATGCGACCCGAGACAGCCCAGGGAATTTTCGTCGAGTTCCCTCGGCTCAAAGAGTACGCCCGCGGCCAACTACCGTTTGGGGTCACTCAGATCGGGCCGGCCTACCGCAACGAGATCAGTCCTCGACGCGGGATTATTCGCGTCCGAGAGTTCACCCAGGCCGAACTCGAGCAGTTTATCGACCCTGAGGAAGACGAACCGCCGCTCGAAGAGGTCGAAGACGTCGAAGTCACCCTGTATCCGGTAACCGAACAGGATGCAGACGACGGCGAGTACCTCGAGACTACCATTGGCGAGGCAGTCGAAACAGCGGTTATCGGCTCACCGTGGGTGGCCTACTATCTCGGTATCGCCCAACAGTGGTACGAGCGTGTAGGCGTCGATATGGATCGGTTCCGGTTCCGCCAGCATCTCTCTGGAGAGCGGGCACACTACGCCGACGACTGTTGGGATGCCGAAAGCGAAATCGGCGGCAACTGGATCGAGATCGCCGGCTTTGCCTACCGCGGCTGTTATGATCTGACCAAACACGCTGAATACTCCGGAGATCGCTTTACGGTCTTCAAGCGGTACGACGAGCCAGTGACGGTCGAAACAGCGACTGTCGATCCCGATATGTCCGCACTCGGGCCGAAGTTCGGTGGGGCGGCTGCCGAGGTGGCCGAAGCGCTGCAGGAACGCGCCAAAACAGACCCCGAGGCCTTCGAGAGCGACGAGGTGACACTCGAGATCGACGGCGAAAGCTACACCGTCGAGACGGAGGTGGCTAACTTCGCGGTCGAAGAACAGACCGAATCCGGCGAACACATCACACCCCACGTCGTCGAGCCCTCCTTCGGAGTGGGCCGGACGGTCTATACGCTGCTCGAACACGGCTACACCGAAGACGAACTCGACGACGAAACACGGACGTATCTCTCGTTGGCCCCCGAAGTCGCACCCACCAACGTCGCGGTGTTCCCACTTGTCAGCAACGACGACGAGTTGCTCGAGGTTGCGACCGACATCGCCGGATCACTTCGGTCGGCGGGTATTTCGGTGTCGTACGACGATTCGGGCTCGATTGGTCGTCGGTACCGCCGCCAAGACGAGGTCGGCACCCCGTTTTGTGTGACGGTTGATCACGAGGGCCTCGAGGGCGATGCTGAACCAACCGTTACGCTTCGGGAACGAGATTCAGCCAGACAGATCCGCCTGCCGGTTGCGGCTGTGTCCGAGCAGTTAGAGACACTGCTGGCTGGCGAGCGCACGTTTGAGGAGCTAAGCGAGCAGTACGGCGATGTCGAAACTGACCTAACCACGGCGTGAACACTCACAGACGATGAGCGACGCCAGGAGGGCAGTCAGATGAGTGAGTACGGTCGGCGGGCGGTCCACGCCAGTGGCGTTGGATTGCCCCTGTTGTATCTGCTGGGGCTTGTTTCGTGGACTGAACTGCGGTATCTCATGGTCGGAGTGACAGCGGTCGTCTTTTTACTCGAGTTCCTACGCGTGGGCGTTGGGCTCAACCACTGGTTTTACGACAAACTCACCCGCGAGTACGAAGCCGACAGCCTGGCCGGCTATGCCTACTACATGACGAGTATGACCGCAGTCGCGCTGTTGTTCGAGCCAGTAGTGACGATTCCGGCCATCCTGATGCTTGCGTTGGGCGATCCAATCAGTGGTGCACTCGGAAACAACGGTCCGCACGAACATAAGCGACCAGCAGTCATCGCAGCAATGTTCGGCGTCTGTTTCGTCTTTGCTGGAGTGTTTACGATCCCATGGGCTGGCCCCGTTGTAGGTGGGGCCGCTGCCGCGGGTGGTGGGCTGTTGGGAGCGATTGCGGACGGAATCAAGCCGATTATTCGCGGTGTCGCACTCGACGACAACCTGACGATCCCACCGGCTGCTGCGGTTGGGATCGCCGGAGTGTTTTGGCTGTTCGGTGTCGAGACTGGATTTGATCCGCTCGGCTTCTGAGATGTGTGAACAAAAGACACGGTAAGATAAATCACGCAACCGTTTTGTAGCAGACCCCAAATAAACCAATAATGGCAGAGAGTCGTCGACCACAGACGCCAGCGATCCGGCAGCGGCGGCTGCGGCGACTACCGCGAGCGGGGCGGCCACACGTGGCCGACCTCGCCTCGTGCTGACGTTCGGGCACTGTTTTGTCCGCTCGTCAGTTCGTTTCGTTATTCCCGATTTTGGCCGTCTAGCGTGCTGTATGCGACTATTTTCAAAAAATGGAAACGCTGAATTTAAGTTGTCTGTCCCACAGAGCATACGTAATGACAAAACGCGTGGCACTGGCATTCAGCGGCGGCCTGGATACGACCGTCTGCGTCCCAGTTCTCGAAGAGGAGTACGGCTACGACGAAGTAATCGGCGTCACTGTCGATGTCGGCCAGCCGGCCGAAGAGTTCGAGGAGGCTGCCGAAACCGCCGAGGCACTCGATTTGGAGCACCACGTTGTCGACGCCAAAGAGGCGTTCGTGGATCTGTGTTTCGATGCGGTTCGCGCAAACGCGGATTACCAGGGCTACCCACTGGGAACCGCACTGGCCCGCCCGGTGATCGCCAAAGAGATCCTTCAGGTCGCCCAAAAGGAAGGCTGTGAAGGGATCGCCCACGGCTGTACGGGCAAAGGAAACGACCAACTCCGTTTCGAGGCCGTCTGGCGCAGTTCGGATCTCGAGGTCATCGCACCCGTCCGCGAGATGGGCATGACCCGCAACTGGGAGATCGAGTACGCCGCCGAGCGCGATCTGCCCGTCGAGGCCGGCAACGAGGGCACCTGGTCGATTGATACGAACCTCTGGAGTCGCTCTATCGAAGGCGGTAAACTCGAGGAGCCCGACTACGTTCCCGACGAAGAGATTTACAACTGGACGACGGCCCCAAGCGGCGAGACCGAAGAGATCGAACTCACCTTCGAAAACGGCTATCCAGTCGCGCTCAACGGCGAGGCGATGGGCCCAATCGAACTCACCGAACAGCTCAACGAACTGGCAGGAGGCTACGGCGTCGGGCGTACCGACATGATGGAAGACCGCATGCTCGGGCTGAAAGTCCGCGAAAACTACGAACATCCCGCGGCGACGACGCTGCTGAACGCTCACAAAGGCCTCGAGGCGCTTGTACTCACCAAAGAGGAACGTGATTTCAAACAACAAGTCGACAACGAATGGAGCCAGAAAGGCTACGAGGGCCTCGTCGACGGCCCGCTTGTGGCCGCACTGGAAGGGTTCATCGAAGAAACCCAAACCAAAGTGACCGGCACGGTCACCGTTCGGTTTGAGGGAGGCCAAGCCCGCGTTGTCGGCCGCCAAAGTGAGTATGCAGTCTACTCGGCGGATGCCGCCTCGTTCAACACGGAGACAGTCGGTAAGATCACCCAGGAGGATGCGACGGGTGTTGCCAAATACCACGGGTATCAGGATCGCATCGCCGCCCAAAGCAAGAACGCAGCCGACCAAGACGACTAATATGACTGACGACTCGACAGCAGACAATGCGGCAGCCGGCGAAAAGACGGTCGTCCGCCGGGATCGCTTTAGCGGCGGGCCAGCCCGTGAGTTCCTGTCGAGTCTGGCCGGCGACAGCCGAATTTTTGCGGCGGATTTGGCGGTCGATCGTGCACACGTCGTGATGCTTGCCGAACAGGGAATCATCAGCGACGAGGAAGCCGGCTCGATTCTGTCGGCACTCGAGGCCGTCGAAACCGCAGGCCACAGTGCGTTGGCCAGCGGCGAGGACGTTCACGAGGCCATCGAGTCGGCGGTTATCGACCGCATCGGCCCCGACGGCGGGAAAATGCACACCGCCAGAAGCCGCAACGACGAGGTGGCGGCGTGTATTCGGTACCGACTGCGTGGGGATCTGCTGGAAGCCGCAGAAACAACCCTTGGGCTGCGTGAGGTACTGCTCGAGGCGGCCGCCGCCCACACCGAGACGATCATGCCCGGGTACACGCATCTCCAGGCGGCCCAACCGATTACGGTCGGACATTTCCTCATGTCGTACGTCTCGGCTGTCGAACGTGATACTGCTCGCCTGCTCGAGGCCTTCGACCGAACCAACGGCTCGCCACTCGGCGGGGCGGCCTTCGCGGGCACCCCGTTCGATATCGACCGCGAGCGCACAGCCGAGTTGCTTGGGTTTGACCGAGTGGTCGAAAACTCGATGGACGCCTCCTCAGCGCGGGATTTCCTTGCCGAAGCCACGGCCGCACTGGCGATTCACGCCACGACGCTGTCGGGGCTCGCAGAGGACATCATCGTCTATGCGAACAAGGGCTATGTCGATCTGTCGGACGATTACAGTTCGACCTCCTCGATTATGCCACAAAAAAAGAATCCCGACACCCTCGAGTTGACGCGTGCGGTCGCCGGCGATGCGATCGGAGAGCTGACCGGGCTGCTTTCGACGCTCAAAGGACTCCCGCGGGCGTACAACCGCGATCTGCAGCGGGCCCACCCACACACGTTCCGGGCGGTCGATGCGGTTGTCGAGGCCTCGGCGGTCGCCGCAGGAGCGGTCTCGACGGCTAACTGGGACGCCGAGGTGCTGGCCGCCGAAGCCGGCGACGGCTTTTCGACCGCAACCGGAATCGCGGATCTGTTGGCGATGGCTGGCCTGCCGTTCCGGACGGCCCACGAGGTGGTCGCGCGAGCTGCCGAAACCGCCGAAGACGATGAGGCGGCTGTCTCAGCAGCGCTTCTCGAGTCGGCCACCCAAGCGGTACTGGCAGAGTCGCTGTTCGAGTACGTCGAACAGTCTGCTCTCGAGGCGGCGCTCGATCCGGCCCACAGTGTCGCAACTCGCAACTCTCAGGGTGGGCCAGCCCCCGAGGCCCTCGAACAAACTGTCGCAGGCGCACGCAAGACACTGACTGCTGACAGCAACGCGCTGGCAGAACGACAGTCGGCGCTTTCGGAGGCTGAAGAACGGCTACGCACGGAGGTCGAAACGTATGTCTGAACTCGCCTTCGTCCGGCTCCGGCGACCCCCGTTTGGGGGCAACATACTGATATGAAATTTAGCAGTGAATTTCAACACGCGGTTTTGGTCGGGTAATTCGTCCGTAGTGGCCACTCCCATTATTGTAAACTTTCGGATAGGTTCGATGTGTTTAAGTATATAGGTACCCGACGAGTGAGTACGCACATGACAGACGTAGAATGTCCAGAGTGTGGGGCTGAAGTCTCCCTGCACGACGATGTTGAAGTCGGAGAGATCATCGACTGTGGTACCTGTGGTGCCGAACTCGAAGTAATCGCCGTCGATCCACCAGTTCTCGAACCAGCCCCCGAACTCGAAGAAGACTGGGGCGAATAACGCATCCCGCCGCGTCCGTCGGGCGTGGCCCTATTCATATGAACATTGGAATTCTCTACTCGCGGATTCGCAAGGACGAAAAGCTCCTGCTCGGAGAGCTACGAGACCGAGACCACACAGTCGAAAAGATCGACGTCCGAAAACACCAGTTTGGTCTCGAAGGGACGACCGCCACCATCGACGAGCTTGATCTCGTCGTCGACCGCTGTCTGTCGACCAGCCGGTCGCTGTACGCAACCCGGTTTTTCGACCACTACGGCGTAGCCGTGATCAACAGTCCCGAGACCGCCGACATCTGTGCTGATAAGGCCAAAAACAGCCTCGCGCTTGATGCGGCGGGCGTACCCACACCCGAAACGACAGTCGCCTTTACGACCGATACGGCGATGGACGCCATCGAGGAGTTCGGCTACCCCTGTGTCCTGAAACCAGTCGTCGGCTCGTGGGGTCGACTAATGGCCAAAATCGACTCGGAGAGCGCCGCAGAAGCCATCTTGGAGCACAAGAAGGTCTTGGGCCACTACGAGCACAAGGTGTTCTACATCCAGGAGTTCGTTGAGAAGCCGGGCCGCGATATTCGCGTGCTTGCGGCCGACGGCGAGCCAATCGCCGCGATGACCCGAACCTCTGAGCACTGGCTGACCAACGCCGCCAAAGGTGGCGACACTGAGGCGTTCGAGCTTGATGAGACGGCTCTCGAACTGGTCGAAACAGCCAGCGACGCCGTCGGTGGCGGTCTGCTTGGCGTCGACCTGATGGAGGTTGGCGGCGAAGAAAGCGGCGAGTACACCGTCCACGAAATCAACCACAACGTCGAGTTCAAAGCCCTCAACGGCTGTGTTGAGACCGACGTTCCGGCCGCTGTGGTCGACTGGTTGGAATCGAAAGCTACTGAATCTGCGGAGGAAGTTACCACAGCATGAGCGACGAAACCTACACTGCGAGCGTCATTGGCGGCACCGGCTTTACGGGCGGCGAACTGCTTCGGCTGCTGGCGGGCCATCCGAACTTCGAGATCGCCCAGGCGACGAGCCGCTCGAAGGCGAACAAAACGATTGGCCATTCGCATCCAAACCTTCGTGAGCTTGATTTGCGGTTCAGTTCGCCGGATGATCTCGAGTCCGTGGACGTCATTTTTGCGGCCACCCCCCACGGTGTCTCGATGGAACAGATCGATACGTTCTACGAACACGCCGACACTGTCGTCGATCTGTCGGCCGACTTCCGACTCAACACCGAAGCACAGTACGAAGAGTGGTACGACGGCCACAGCGCGCCCGAATACCTCGAGAAAAGCGTTTATGCGCTCCCAGAACTCACACGCGATCAGCTGCCCGGCGCAGAGCTTATTGCAAGCGGTGGCTGCAATGCTACCTCGACGATTCTGGGGCTCAAACCGCTTTTCGACGCCGATATTCTCGATGGCAGCGAACAGATCGTCGTCGACGTGAAAGTCGGCTCCTCTGAAGGCGGTGCGGGCGGCGGTGCGGCCTCGAGTCATCCAGAGCGGTCGGCGGTCGTCCGTCCCTACGCACCGATCAGCCACCGCCATGAGGCTGAAATTGAGCAGTTCCTCGGTCTTTCGGTGTCGTTTACCGTCCATGCGGTTGATATGATCCGTGGCTCCTCAGCGACCTGCCACGTTTTCCCCGGTGTGCCCGTCTCGAAAGGCGATCTCTGGAAGGCCTACCGCGGCAGCTACGAAGACGAGCCGTTTATGCGACTGGTCGCAGGCGGCGGGGGCGTCTATCGCTATCCCGAACCCAAGGCCGTCGCCGGAACCAATATGGGCGAGGTCGGCTTCGAACTTGACCCCTCGAACAAACGCATCGTCGCCGTTTCGGCAATTGACAACATGATGAAAGGCTCGGCGGGCCAGGCAATCCACGGCACGAACGTCGCGCTTGGTCTCGACGAGACCGCAGGCCTCGAGTTCACTGGCCTGCACCCAGTCGGCGCACCCTAACGCCACAGACACAGTACGATGACCGGATACACTCTCACAGACACAGATTCGATTGAATCGGCCGCCCACCAGGCGAACCAGCTTCTCGCAGACGGTGGCTCCCGGCCGCCGGTCGTGGTGAAAATCGGCGGTGCGAAAGCCGTCGATCCCGAAGGTGCAGTAGGCGACATTGCCGCGCTCGTCGAGGATGGCCGCGACGTAGTGGTCGTTCACGGCGGCTCGAGTGCCGTTGATGAGACGCTCGAACGCATGGGGATCGAACCCACGTACGTCGAGACGCCAGGCGGGGTTGCTGGCCGCTTTACTGACGAAGAGACGATCGAAGTCTTCGAGATGGTGATGGCCGGCAAACTCAACACCGAGTTGACCACGCTGTTTCGGAACGCAGGCGTCGATGCGTTGGGACTCTCCGGCGTCGACGGAGGCCTGCTGGCAGGCCCGCGAAAATCCGCAGTTCGTGTGCTTGAGGACGGCAAAAAGAAAATCAAACGCGGCGACCACTCCGGTAAAATCACCGAGGTGAACGGTGAGCTACTGGAGTCAGTGCTGTCGGATGGCTACACTCCAGTGGTGAGCGTCCCAATGCTTGGTGAGAACAAAGACGGCTCAGTAACGCCCGTAAACGCCGACGCAGACCGTTCGGCAGCCGCGATTGCGGGTGCGTTGGGCGGCGAACTTATTATGCTGACAGATGTAACCGGCATCTATGCGGATCCCGACGACCCCGAGACGTTGATTGAGTCGGCCTCAACGTCCAAGGAGTTGGACGCGGTCAAAGATGCGGCTGAAGGATTTATGACAAAGAAAGTGATGGCAGCGACTGAAGCCCTAGAGGGCGGTTCGCCCGCGGTGTACGTTGGAGATGCCAACAGTGAAACGCCAGTCTCCGGCGCACTCGAGGGAACGGGAACAACGATCCACCAAAGCGCCCTAGATGCCGAAAAAACGGAGGCGAGCCAATGAGCGGCTTTGTCTTTTCGGAAAAACCGATCGAAATCGTCGACGGAGATGGCGCATACGTCACCGACACCAGTGGAACCGAGTATCTGGATATGGGCGCGAGCTACGCCTGTGTCCCCTTGGGACATGGCCACGAGGCCGTCCAGCAAGCCGTGAGCGACCAGCTTTCGCGGATCACCTACGTGCAAGCGTCCTACCCGGTCGAGATCCGGACGAAACTGTACGAGTTGCTCGCCGAGACGGCTCCGAAAACAGTCGACAACGTGTGGCTCTGTAACTCTGGGACGGAAGCCAACGAGGCGGCCCTGAAGTTCGCCCGAAGTGCGACGGGCAACTCGAAGATCGTGGCGACAAAACGCGGGTTCCACGGCCGGACAATGGGTGCGCTGGCGACCACCTGGAAGAACAAATACAAGAAACCCTACGAGCCGCTGATCGGTGACGTGGAGTTCGTGCCGTACGGCGACACAGAAGCGATGGCCGAGGCGATCGACGACGAGACTGCCGCAGTAATTATCGAACCAGTACAAGGAGAAGGCGGCATCAACCCCGGCCGCAAAAAGTACCTTCAGCGCGTTCGCGTCGAGACCGCAACCAGCGGGGCGGCGTTGATTTTCGATGAGGTTCAAACCGGGATGGGCCGAACCGGCACACTGTGGGCCTCCGAGTGGGCCGATGTGGTGCCGGATATGATCACGAGCGCGAAGGGCCTCGGCAACGGCGTCCCAATCGGGGCGACGCTGTGTCGAGACTGGATCGCCGAGAACTACGGTTCGCACGCCTCGACGTTCAGCGGTGGGCCGGTTATTTCGGCCGCCGCACACGCAACTGTCTCAACAATCGTCGACGAGGAGATTCCCGCCCACGCCGCCGAGATGGGTGACTACATGATGGCCGAACTCGAGGCCGCCGTCGAGGAACACGACCTGCCGGTTCGTGAGGTCCGCGGAAACGGACTGATGATCGGCGTCGAGGTCAAACGCGGTGCGAACCGTTTGCTGCGTGATTTCGCGCTCAACCAC
>LFCJ01000716.1_pt1 | contig 21617 bp, 12 predicted proteins | sample 643141 | NCBI WGS metagenome assembly LFCJ01 (sample SAMN03766243, study PRJNA286221) | soda lake metagenome | biome: soda lake; feature: Kulunda steppe; material: water; isolation source: sample B1-Br-g2 brine of Lake Bitter-1 | place: Russia: Kulunda steppe | collected 2010-07
CTCCAGTCCCACGTTTTTTACTTTCCTCCTCAGAGCCAGATTCATAACTTTTATAATTACTGGCTTTTTTAGCCTGCTTTATTGTCTCTTTCAAACCTACACTTGAATCTAAACGTTGTCCATTAGGAGTTGTTGAGCCAATCTCATAGGCATTTTTCATTCTTAACTCTATTGGGTCAACCCCTAATTCATTAGCTATTGAATCCATCTGTGATTCATAAGCAAAGGCAGCCTGAGCAGCACCAAAGCCACGCATAGCTCCTGAGTAAGTATTATTAGTATATACAGCATAGGATTGGCCCTTGACATTAGCCACATTATACGGACCTGTACAATGGTATAAAGCTTGGTGTACAACTGCTGGACTACTAGAAGCATAAGCCCCTGCATCACCTACTATCTCTGCCTGCCAAGCAGTCAGAGAACCATCTTTTCTCACCCCAGTTTTGAAATCAAAGGTAATTGGATGTCGCTTTGATTGAGCTATCATTGATTCTTCTCTTGTATAAGTCAATTTTACAGCTTTACCAGTCAATTTAGCTGCCAATGCTAAATAAATCTGGACTGAGAGATCTTCTCGTTTGCCAAAAGCTCCTCCGATTGCAGGCTGAATCAATTCAATCTGATTCTGACTAACTCCTAAGGCATGGGCAATATCAGCCTGACTATCATGTAACCATTGTGTCGCTGCCCAGATGGTATAAACACCTGTCTGTTCATTATATTTAGCTACTCCTGCCTCAGGTTGTAAAGGCAGTTGCTCAATACACTGACTCTTAAATTGATTCTTGATTATTAAATCAGCTGCAGCAAAACCAGCTTCTATATCACCCTTTTCTAACTTATGGCTACATAAGAGATTGCCATCATTATGAATTTTTACTCCACCTTCTTCTAAAGCACGCTCTGGATCTTCTATCACCTCTAATGGTTCATAGTCAACTTCAATCAAATCTAATGCTCTGCTAGCTATCTCTTTACTCTCGGCAACTACCAAAGCTAAGGGATCTCCCATAAATCTAGTCTTTTCTGTAACAAATACCTCTTGATCTTTTGTTATTAAACCGAATTTTTTCAGTTCTGGAAAGTCATCAGCACTAAGAATCATCTCTACTCCTGCTAACTCCTCTGCCTCTGAGGTATCTAAAGCTTTAATTAATGCATGAGGATGAGGAGCACGCAAAATCTTAAGATATAACATCTCAGCAAAATAATAATCAGTAGCAAAGACTGCTTGACCTGTTACTTTATCTCTCGCATCAACTTTATTTATATTTCCTCCTACAATTTCTTGCTTCATTTAGCTCCCCTCCTTGCTGTTAGCCACTGATTTAATGGCTTTTATTATCTTTTTATAACCGGTACAACGACAGATATTGCCTGATATTGCCTCTTTAATTTCAGTTTCACTTGGATTAGGATTTTTATCTAATAAGGCTTTAGCTGATAGAATCATAGCGGGAGTACAAAAACCACACTGTACTGCTCCATGTTCAATAAATGATTTTTGCAGTTGAGTTAGATTGCCTGCTTCTCCTAAACCTTCAATAGTTAATATCTTACTTCCGTTAGCTTGAGCAGCTAGCACCATGCATGATAATACAGTCTCACCATCCATAATCACTGTACAAGCACCACATTCTCCTTCACCACAGCCTTCCTTACTCCCAGTTAAGCCAAACTCATCGCGTAACAAATCTATCAAGCGTAACTTAGGACTAACAAATAGACTATACTTCTTTTGATTTACAATTAATTTTATCGGTATAGATGCCATTTTATAGACTCACCTCCAGTTGAGCAGAAACTTCTGCCAAGGATTGCTCTAACATTTCTGCTGATAAATTAGAACGATAACTGGCTGTAGAGCGGATATCAGTAATCGGCTTAACTTCTGCTTTGACTATCTTTTTTACTCTTTCTATACTCTTGCGACTTATTTTTTTCCCTGTTAAATACTGCTCAGCCTCTTTAATTCTTAACGGAGTTGGAGCTACAGAACCATAACAGATTCTAGCTTTTTCAACTCTTTTTTGGCTATCTAACTTTAAATAAAGGGCCAAATTAACTACTGAAATCGCCAAGGCCTTTCTTTTCCCTAGCTTATTAAAGGCTATTACTTCATTCGCTTGGGGAATATCGAATTTAATCTCAGTAATCAACTCCCCCTGTTCTAAACTAATCTCACCGGGAGCTAAAAATATATCTTCTAATAAGCAGCAGTTACTAGAATTTGGCCCTTGATATTCAATCTCTGCCCCAGCAGCAATTAAGACTGGAACTAAATCAGCCGCTGGTGAAGCATTAGCAATATTACCTCCTATTGTACCACGATGTCTAATCTGTGGTGAGCCAACTTCAGCGGCTGCTTGTTGTAAGCTCGGCAAATATTTAGCGATTAAGGCTGAATCTAAAATATCTTGATGAGTCACCAAAGCACCAATACTTATCTGATTCCCATTCTGCTCAATCTTTTTTAATTCTTCTAATCCTGTTATATCTATAATAAATCCTAATTCATCTAAACGGTTTTTATACTTAACCATTAAATCTGTTCCACCTGCAAAATAACTACAATTCTCAGTTTGATCTCTTTTCTCAATAGCCGCCTCGACAGTTTCAGGATAATAATAATCTAATTTAGTCTCCATCTTTTAACACCTCTCTTTAAAATCTATTCCATAATCTTTCTGCCTGCAGCCTAGCCTGCTGATAGATTTCTTTAGTATCTAAGCCTATAATCTCTCTATCTTTCATTAATACCTCTCCAGCAACCATAGTTAAATCAACCATTGCCCCACTCATTCCACCTAAAATGTGAGCATAATAATTCTCAGCTGTTAAGGGAGTAGTTGGTTTATAATCTAGAGCAATCAAATCAGCTGCTTTTCCTTTAGCTAAGCTACCTAATTCTGTTGGGAAAAATTTATTAGCTATCGCTTGGTTATTTTCAAAGGCCATCTGATAAACCTCAGCCCCACCAGCATTAGGATTAGATAGATTATGTTTATGCAATAAATTTGCCACTTTAAGAGCAGAAAATTGATCTGTAGTCATACCATCAGTTCCTAATCCAACCAGTATTCCTTCTTCTAACATCTTGATTGCTTTAGCATAACCAACAGCATTATTCATATTAGACTGAGGATTATGAATCAGGTTTGCATTATATTCTGCCAATAAATCATAATCTTCTTCAGCTAAATGAACCCCATGAGCAGCAACCAGCTTTTCATTACAGAGTGAAAATTTTTCTAAACGTTCCATTAAACTTAAATCATATTTCTTCTGTGCAGTCCTCTGATCTATTGCTCCTTCTCCTAAATGAATATGAATCCCAGTCTCAGCATCTATTAAATTTCTAGCTACCTTTGCTAAAGTTTCATCATTTAAGGTAAATAAAGCATGTAAGCCTATAGCAGCCGATAAGCGATTGTTGTTTTCTTGCCTACAATAATTTATAAACCGCAAATTCTCTTGAATTCCTGCTTCAGCCTTTTCTGCCCCATCACGATTTGAGACTTCGTAAGATAAATTAGCTCTAATTCCTGTCTCATTAACTGCTTTAGCTATCTCAGTTAATGAGCCTTTAATTGCATTGGGACTAGCATGGTGATCAAAGACTGTTGTAGTTCCATTCTTTATTGCCTCAATTATCGTAACTAATGCACTATAATAGATCATTTTATGGTCTAACTTTTTATCTAAGCACCACCAGAGATTCTCTAAAATATCACTCAAGTCCTTAGCTGGTGAAGTATTTAAGCTTATTCCGCGAGCAAAAGCACTATAAAAATGAAGATGAGTATTTATCATGCCCGGCATGATAATTTTATCGCTAAGATCTATTATTTCTGCTATTTCTTTCTTGTACTCACTCTTTAACTCTTGATAATCCCCTACCTCTTTAATCAGATCCCCATCAACTAAAACTGCACCTTGATCGATTACTTCACCAGCTTGATTTAAAGTTATAACCTTTGCTCCTTTTATTAGCTTCATCTTTACACCTCACTTATTATTTAGCCAATAACTTATCTGCTATCTTCCCTGCCTTATAACTAAGTTTTTCTTCATCTAGATTAACTAATCTTCCTGCTTTAACTACTATCTCACCATTTACCATAGTTAAATCAACTATTTGGCTACTGCCACAAGTAATTAGTGCAGATACTGGATTATGAGTTCCAGCAAAACCTAAGCGATTACTATCTACCATGAATAAATCGGCTGCTTTGCCAACTTCTAAGCTGCCTATATCACTACGATTAAGCAGTTGAGCACTACCTTTAGTTGCTAACTTTAATATATCTCGGGCTGAAACCGCTTTAATTCCTGAGCTAACCCGATGTAATAAAAAGGCTGCCTTTAATTCAGCTAACATATTAGAAGAATCATTACTGGCACTACCATCGACAGCTAAGCCAACTCTGATATCTTTAGCTAACATTTCAGGCACTCTTGCTATTCCTGAAGCTAACTTCTGATTCGAGACTGGACAATGGGCTACACCAGTATTAGTCTCAGCTAAGAGATCAAGTTCCTCCTCTGTAAAATGAACCCCATGCGCAAAAAAGATATCTTCTCCGAGCCAATCTAGCTCTGACATAAATTCTAAGGGCCGTAGTCCAACCTTTTCTTGACAGTAATCTGTCTCATCTTTCGTCTCAGCCAAGTGAGTATGACAACTAACCCCATACTCCCGGGCCAACTCTACCGTCTCGACCATAATCTCTTCAGTCACTGAAAAAGGCGAACAAGGTGCTAAAACTATCTGCCTCATTGCCAGTTTTTCTTGCTGATGATATTTATTAATTAAGCGTTCACTATCGGCTAAAATTTCTGCTTCTGATTGCACTACACTAGCTGGTGGCAAGCCACCATCCTCTACACTTAGTGACATACTACCTCGTGAAGCATGAAAGCGAGCCCCAATATCTGCTGCCCCTTCAAATTGACGATCAATTAATAAGCTACTAGCCGATTGCGGAAAGACATAATGATGATCTAAACTAGTTGTACAGCCTGTCTTTAATAGCTCAGCTAAGGCCAGTTTTGTACTAACATAGACTGCCTCTTCATCTAGGTTGGCCCAGATTGGATAAAGGTATTTTAGCCAATCAAACAATTCTACATTCTGCACCTCTTTGATACAACGAGTTAAGGTCTGATAAAAATGATGATGCGTATTGATCAAACCCGGAAAAACATACTTATCTTTTGCATCTATTACTTGATCTACCTCTTTCTTTTCAATCTCTAAAGCTTGACCTATTTCGATTATCTCACCAGCCTCAATCAAAATCGAGGCATCTTCTAACTCAGTCTCTTGCTGATCCATTGTAATTATTTTTTTAGCATTTTTTATTAATTTCTTGGCCATTTTACTCACTCTCCTCGCTAAAGGCTAAAGCATCCTTAGGACAGATACTAATGCATAAGCCACAACCAAAACATTTATTTTCATCAATCACTAATTCATCTCTTAACTCAATAGCCTGATAAGGGCAACGCATTTCACAAATTCCACATTTTATACATTCTGACTTTAATTTAGGGACTGATTTTGCAAATTTCTTTTCTGCTACTAATTTATCCTGGGCCAAGCCTCTAAACTCAGCCAAGGAATTATAGCCATTATTTAACATGAACTTTCTAATCCCCTCAGCTATCTTCTGATAAACCTTTGGCCCTTCTAACATAGCAGCAGTACAGACTTGAACTGCTTCAGCCCCTGCCATAATCATCTTTACTGCATCCTCTCCTGTGGAAATCCCTCCTACTGCAATCACTGGCAGATCAACACTTTGACATGCTTCAAATACACAACGTAAAGCCAAAGGAAAGATTGCCTTGCCTGATAACCAGCCATAGCCATTAGTATTGCCTAACTTGGCCCCGCCAGTCTCTATATCAATATCTAAACAGGGGCCAAAAGAGTTAATCAATACTATCCCATCTGCTCCAGCTTCTTGGGCTACCTTAGCAAACTTTTCTATATCTACTTGGGGACTTAACTTAACTAAAACTGGTATATCGACCACTTCTTTAGCCGCTTTAACTGCTTCAATAACTGGAGAAGTATCATCTCCTAAATAATGAGTTGATAATTCTAAAAGATCTGCATATTCTGCCGCCTGTGGTGCTAACTTTTTTATCTCATCTCCTGAATAACCAAGTCCAATTACTAACGGTATATCCAACTTTTTAATCTCTGGATACTCAAGCTCAAACCATTTTTCAGGCTCTTTTTCTGACCAGAGCTCTGAATTTAGTAGACCATTTTTAACTCCAGTTATACAAGGTCTTGGTACTTTGGCCCCTTTAGTAGAAATTGTTTTAGTCACAATCGCTGCCGCACCACCTTCTTTTGCTAACAAAGCAGTCTTAGCATCTCTTACTGGTGGTCCAGCCGCTGGCATAACAGGATTATTAAATCTTATATTAAATAATTCTACACTTAGATCAATAGCCATAATTAATCTTCCCTTCTATCAATTATTTGAATCTTTACTTAAAATCTCTTGTAAAGTTGAATTAATTGGAATTTCATTTAGCCTAACTCCTACTGCATTATTAATAGCATTAGTTAGTGCAGGTGCTACAGGTGTGACTGGCAATTCTGACATTCCTTTAGCCTGATAAGGACCATCGGGATGTTCTTCTTCAATTAAGATTGATTCTATTGCAGGAATATCATCAGCCTTTAATAATCCTAACCGGGCCAAATTATTCTGTACTGGCCAGCCATCCTCTAAGTAAAACTCCTCACTTAAAGCATAGCCCAGCCCCATTACTACTCCACCTTCAATTTGGCCCTCTATTCCTTGGAGATTAATCACTCGACCAGTATCATGAGCCGCTAAAACCTTTAATACTTCTAGTTGCCCACTGGAGTTATCTATCTCGACTAAAACAGCATGAGCTGCATAACAGTAGGCAAAATGTAATCTTTTTTCATCACTTATCTCAGTAATCTTTTTCTCTTCTAAAGAAGTAGTTTCAGGTGGCTGATATTTATACTTCACTTTAAAATTATTATCTTTAGACAGCTCTTCTATCAGATCATCTGTTAACTCTAACTGCTCTCCTTGATGATTAGTCTGATTCGCTGCTTCTAATAATAACTTATCTTTAAGCTTCTCTGCTGCACCTTTAACTGCATTACCAGATAAAAATATCATACGCGAACCTGTAGTCACCCCAACATCAGGGGTTTTAGCGGTATCACTAGCTATAACATTTATCCTCTGATAATCAACGCCTAAAGTTTCAGCCGCTATTTGAGCCATTGCTGTATCTGAGCCTTGCCCACTATCAACACAGCCAACGTATAAAGTAAAGCTACCATCTGACTCTAATTCAATTATAGCTTCTGTATCTTCACAAATTCCTGAGCCTAAACCTACATTCTTACAAGCTCCTGCTATTCCCCAGCCAAAACTTTTATTTTCATCCTGTTTATTTATTTTTTCTTTCTCTAAAGCTAATTTTAGCTCTAACAGACATTCCTTAAAGCCATTACCAGCTCCTAAAATTTCTCCAGTAATAGTTGCTTTGCCTTCAGTTAAAGCATTCTTTAACCGCAACTCTAATGGATCAATTTCAAGTTTTGTTGCTAACTTATCCATTTGGCTCTCAGCAGCAAAAGCTACTTGTGGTGAGCCAAAACCACGAAAGGCACCAGCTGGAATGTTATTGCTATAAACCGATTTAATCTCTACTTCTACATTAGGGATTTCATAAGGCCCTAAAGCAAAAGAAGCCGCCCTTAAAGCTACTGGCTCTCCGGCAGAGGCATAAGCTCCTGTATCAAGATAACCACTGACCTTTGCCGCTAATATTTCTCCTTCTTTAGTGGCAGCCAACTTATAATCAAGATAAGCAGCATGTCTTTTAGTCGACATCCGAATCGATTCTTCTCGTGTTAATACTATCTTAACTGCTCGCTGAGTTAATCGGGCTGCTAAAGCAGCTTGAATCTGTACAGTCGGTTCTTCTCGTCCTCCAAATGCTCCACCGGTAGATGTATTAATCACTCTAATTTTATCAACATTTAAATCAAGAGTATTAGCTATCATCTTTTGATACTTATAAGAGTCTTGGCTAGGTGTCCAGACTACAATTTGCTCATTTATCTCCTCTGCTAATACACCTTCCGGCTCTAAATAAGCATGTTCTACAAAAGGAGTCTGATAAGTATCTTCAACCACTATATCAGCTTCAGCAAATCCAGCTTCATAATCCCCTTTACTAATCTTTTTAGTTGCTAATAGATTACCAGCTTGATGGATTTGAGTTGAATTATCAGCTAAAGCAGCTTCAGGTTGATAATATTTTTCTAGCTCCTCGTATTCTACTACTATTTCTTGAGCCCCTTTCTCTGCTGCAGTTTTACTCTCAGCTAGCACAACTGCTATTGGCTCTCCAATATAGCGAACCTTATCATAAGCTAATACAGGCTGATGATTAATAATTAAGCCAAAATCTTTAGCCCCAGGAATATCTTCAGCAGTTATTACCTTAACTACTCCCTCTACTGCTAGAGCCTGATCAATATCTATCTTCTTAATCTTTGCATGGGGACTACTACTTAAGTGTAAACTACCATATAGCATTCCTTCGCGATATAGATCATCAACATAGATATCCTTTCCACTTACTTTTTCTAAGGCATCATTTCTAATAGTCCTTCTCCCAATACCCTGTCTAAAGTCATCTAGCTTAAACTCTTGTTTAGTTTTCATATACTTCGCTGCTAAATTAATCGCCTCTATAATCTTTGTATAACCAGTACAGCGGCAAAGATTATTCTTTAAAGCAGCTTTAATCTCTGCTTTAGAGGGTTTAGGATTCTTATCAAGTAAGGCTTTAGCAGCCATCACCATTCCCGGCGTACAAAAGCCACATTGAATAGCACCGCTTTCAACAAAGGCAATCTGTATTGGATGTAATTTATTATTAGAGCTTAAATTTTCAATTGTCTCTATTTCACTACCCTCTACTAACTCTAACCTCCATAAACAGGCCCTTTGAGCTTGCCCATCAATAATTACAGTACAACTGCCACAATGGCCCTGAGCACAACCATTTTTAGTAGCCAATAATTTTAATTCATCTCTTAAATATTCTAATAATGTTAGCTTTTTATCTTTTGCTTTAATTGAAATCTTTTCTCCATTAATTTTTAAGTTTATTTTAGTATCTGACATATTATTTCCACCTTTCAAACTAGCAACTTATAAAAATAAGCTTATAGAGAATATTCTCTATAAGCTTAAGTAGTTTATGCAGTTTCTGCTGCTGGTGCTGTACTCTCAATATTTTTCGGTAATAATAAATTAAGAGATATTGCTATTAAAGCTCCTAAGGTAACACCATCGGATAATAAAGTAGCCAATAATTCTGGTAGCTGCTCTGTTACTTCAGGCACCATATTAACTCCAACACCAAAGGCTAGAGAAATAGCCAAAATAAATAAATTTCGATCATTTAAACCATTACTAGCAACTATTTTAATTCCCGAAGCAGCAATCATTCCAAACATAGCTATTGTGGCTCCACCTAATACTGGTGCTGGCATTACACTAACTAATGCTCCAATTTTAGGTAATAGGCCTAAAACTACTAAGATAATAGCAGTAGCAACTCCTACTACTTTACTACCGACTTTAGTTATTTGAATCACACCGATATTCTGACTAAAAGTAGTATTAGGCATTGTATTAAAGATTGCTCCAAAGGCACTACCTAGTCCATCAGCTAATATACCGCCACTTAAACGATCTATATGTTTTTGCCCTTTTACTGATTCACCAGAAGCTTTAGCTACAGCAGTTAAATCACCAACTGATTCAATAGTTGTTATAAAATATGCTAAAACCCAAGGTAAAAGATGACTCAGCTCAAATGATAAGCCGTATTCTAATGGCATTGGTATCGTAACCCAACTTGCATCTGCCACTGCAGAAAAATCAATTAATCCTAAAGGTATTGCTGCAATATATCCTGCTACTAATCCAATTGCAATTGCACCAACTCTAATTAAGCCTTTCCCAAAACGATTAGCAATTATAATTGTTAATAATACAAAAGAGCCTAGTAATAAATTTTGAATACTACCAAAATTCTCTGCTCCATTACCACCAGCAAAATCTGTTAAGCCAACATCTACTAAATATAGTCCAATTAAAATAACAACTGTTCCAGTCACAATTGGCGGAAACAACTTTTTCGCCTGCTTGATAAAACGACTAATAATTATCTCTACTGGCGAAGCTATTAAAGCCATACCAAATATTAAAGCCATTCCACCAGTCTGCCCGGCGGCAATCGCCATCGGCACAAAAGTAAAACTGGTTCCTTGAACTGCTAATAATCCTGAACCTACTGGGCCAACTTTTTTAGCCTGGACATAAGAAGTTATTCCTGAAACAATTAATGACATACTAATAAAAAATCCTGTCTCTGCCGCATTCAATCCTACTATTCCTGAAATGATTAACGGCGGTGTTATAATTCCGACAAACATTGCTAACATATGTTGAAACCCTAATAAAAATGTTTTTAATAATTCCGGCTTATCCTCTAGTGCATACTCTACTGTCTGATTATTTTCCATCACTACTCACTCCTCAAATTAGTTTTAATGTCAAGTTTATGTTAAGTATTGAATATATTATAGCTTCATAACATTACGATGTCAAGTATTTTTTGAGCTTTACCCCTATTTTAATAAAACAAGAGCCAAAATGTGAGCTTTTCACATCTTGGCCCTTATTTAAATATCAACAACTAATGTTTTTAGCAAAGCAAAATATTCTCTAATTAAATAATTCAACAAAACAAAGAAGTCTGTATCCGCTCTTAAGGAATGAGTTTTTAACTGATAGGCTTGAGCAATCTTTTCAGCTCTATAAATATGAAAATCACTGCTTAATAAATTAATCTCATAATCCGAGTTGATTTCTGTTAAGATTTCTTTAGTATATTTAATATTCTGATGAGTACTCGTAGCTTGCTCTTCTTTGATAATTCTCTCAGCTTCTATTCCTTGCTCCACTAAAAATCTTTTCATAGCTTCTGCTTCTGTTATCTCAGCCCGTCTGCCTAAACCACCTGAGACTATCACCTTAACCTCTGGATTACTCTTTAAATATCCTACAGACTTATCTAATCTATCCTGCAAAATAGCCGAAGGAGTTTCTCCTCTGACTCCCCCACCAAGAATCAGCAAATAATCTGTTACAACTTCTGTATCAGCTTGATGTAGATTAAAGACTAATATAGCTTCTACAACAATAAAAGAGATTACTCCTAAAATAATTATAACAAGAATTATTTTATATAATAGCTCTACTTTAAAGCCATATTTATTACTTTGATGCAAGTTTTTAAGATAAGATAAAATGATTAGGACTGAGGCTAAAGCAAATATAAATAATGCAGTAAAGCTAATCTTAAAAATAAATAAACTTAATAATATAGCAGCAAATATTAAAAAAATAGCTGTTTTAAATAACATATCTCTTTTTACTGCTACAAATATACTTTGGTTCAGCAAAATTTTTTCTCCTTTCTATTCCTTTACTTCTTTAATTTATCATCTCAGTTTTATCCTTAAGAAAGAATAAAGTTTTCATCTCTCTCCTTCTTTAAGTTGAAAATTTATAATTTAACTAAGAGAAAACTCCATCTGAATTTAAAATTCAGATGGAGTTTTCCACTTTTTAAGCCACTACCTTGCTGGTATTTTTATTTCGTCATCTGGGAAAATAAGATCAGGATTTTCTAGCTCATTAAACTCAGCTAATTCAGGCCACCACATTCTATGATCTACAGCAATATGGCTTAATGTATCACCATAGACAACGATATAGACCTGGTAATCTTCTTTAACTTCATTCTCTATATCCGCTAAACTGTTTTCTTCATCCTCCTCCTTTTCATCATCTTCGTCAACTTCATTTTCTTTCTCTTCCTTCTCTCCTTCAACTTGATTCTCTTCTTGAGAAACTTCCTCTACTTCAATTTCTTCTTCAAGCATTTCTTCTGTAACTACAGGCTCTTCTTCAGGCTGTTCTTCACCTGTAGTCATTACAACTGCTAAAACCACAACTAATACCAACATAGACAATAACCCCACCAACTTTTTCTGATCCATCACAACTCTCCTTCTCACAATAATATAACAAATTTTAAAATTTGTTATTTCTTAGTAATAAAATCACTAACTTGCTGCCCAGAAAGAGTCACCATTGGCATTCCACCTCCTGGATTGACACTGCCTCCAATAAAGAATAAATCATCATACATCTTCTACTATAATATTTTTGTAAAGATTTTACAACCCATTTTTTTAAAAATTTATCCAATAAACTCTTTTTTAACTGCTTATAGTCAGTTTCAGAAAAGAAAAAGTATGGAATATATATTTATAACGACTCATTTAATAATTAATAGTTCTCTATTTTTCTCTTTAATCTAGCTAAGATTATACTAGCCTCTTTATAATTGAAATTATTAACCTCTTTTTTTAACTTTACAAACTCTTCTCTAAGCTCTTCTTTATTAGATAAGGTCTCTTCTATTTCTGTTAAAAAATCTTGCTCCACAAAGTTATTATTAGCTAATTTATCTGCTAGGATCTCTAATATACTTAAAAGTTTCTTGCTATCAAAGGCTTTTTCTGAAGAAGTCTCACTCTTTTCGTCTAAACGATTATACTTTTTAAGTAGCCTATTAATATCTTCTCTAACTCTTATTAACTCTTCCTCCAATTCTTTAACAGCTAGAGTTAAATCATCATGCTCTGCTAACTTTTCAGCTTCTTGACATAACTTCATCAACTTAATTGCAGCAATATTTCCCGCTACCCCTTTTAAGGTATGAATACTTTCTTTAAATAAATCTAATTCATTTTCTGCTAAAGCTAAATTAATATTAGTTAATAATTCTTTGCTATTCTCTAAAAAATTATCTATAATCTCTAAATATAGCTCTCTATTGTAGTTTACTCTCTTTAAAGCCAAATCCAGATCTAAAGCAGATAAATCTTCCTTTAATTCGAATCCTTTTTCTGGATTAAAAGCTCTAGCTTTGACTTCTGTTGGTTTAGCATCTTTTAAAAATTTTTCTAACTTAGATAACAAGACCTGCGGAATAAAAGGTTTTGTTATATAATCATTCATCCCAACTTTTAAACATCTTTCCTTATCTTTATTCATAGCATGAGCTGTTATAGCAATAATAGGAGTCATTTCATTTTTAGAAGATTTTCTGATCATTTTTGTTGCTTGATAACCATCTAATAAAGGCATTTGCAAATCCATTAAAATTAAATCATACTCTTTATTCTTAGATTTTTTAACCGCGATCTCTCCATTTTCAGCTAAATCTATATCTGCTCCAGCACCTTTTAAAATTTCAACCGCAATCTCTTGATTAATGCTATTATCTTCAACAAGCAAAACATCAGCACTGACTAAATTTTCACTAGTAATATTATTATCAGTATCATTTGCTAACGGAAATAAATATTTTTCTTTACCAAAAACCTTAATCATAGTATCAAATAAAGTTGACTGATTAACAGGTTTAGCTAAAATATCTTCTAAAGGAATCTCTTTAGCTTTACTTTTAATCTGCTCTATTTCAGAACCTGTAACCATAATTACAACTGGTATCTTTTTTAACTCTTCTTCTGTTTTAATCCAGCTAGCTATTTCTAAACCATCAAGCTCGGGCAGATTATAATCTAATAAGATTAAATCATAAGCATCAGCTTTATCAGTTTGATTTTTCTCTTTAAGCTCTTTAATTGCCTCTTCTCCAGAATCTACTACTTTATATCGATAATTAAAAGAACTAACTAACTCTTTAAGAACTTTTTGTGAGCTTGATTCATCGTCAACAATTAAAGTGTTCAGCCCCTTTTTAGCTAATAAGTTCTCAACAGCATCTGAATCAGTCTTAATTTTAAAATCAAGTATAAACTTAAAGGTAGAGCCTTTATCTAATTCACTTTCAACTGAAATTTCACCTCCCATTAGCTCTACTAGTTTCTGACTAATTGAAAGCCCTAAACCACTTCCACCAAACTTTCTACTTGTCGAAACATCAGCTTGACTAAACTCTTTAAATAATTGCTCCTGTTTATCAGCAGGTATCCCTATTCCAGTATCTTCAATGGCAAAGAGAAGTTTAGCTCTTTCTTCAGTCCTTTTTAATAAGTTGATTTTAATAATTACTTCTCCTGTCTCAGTAAACTTTATCGCATTACTTACTAAGTTAATTAATACCTGTTTTAACCTAAAAGGATCTCCTTCTACATACATTGGAACATTATCATCAATAATAGTTTTTAAGTTTAAATTTTTATTATTAGCTTTATACTCAAACATCCCTACAATATCATTAATTATCCTATAAATATAAAAATCAGTCTTCTCTAACTTCAAACTATTTGCTTCGATTTTTGAGTAATCTAAGATATCATTTACTATATTTAATAGATCGTTTGAGGCACGTCTTATCTTATCAATATTATTCTTCACTACATTATTTTCAGATTTAGATTTAGCTATATGGCTTAAACCGACTATAGCATTTAAAGGTGTTCGAATTTCATGGCTCATATTAGCTAGAAAACCACTCTTTGCTTTATTAGCTACTTCAGCCTCTTGTTTAGCTTCTTCTAATTTATTTTCTCTTTCTTTTATGACAAAGGTATTAACTATAATCTCACCTACAATCTTTAATAGCGATATCTGCTCTTTTGTCCAATTTCGCTTCTCTTTTACCGCATCAAAGCCCATAAAACCAAATTCAACTCCACTACTTACTAAAGGAATTAGAAGTATAGACTTTATACCTTGAGATTTAAACTCCTGCTTTTCTCTTTTTGCTTCAGGAGGAAGCGAGTCTACATCAGTAATTTTAACTACTTCTAGGTTAAGCAACTTATTATTTAACCATTTATCTTCATGTAAAGGATAATTTTTCATTTTCTCTTGTTGTGCTTCTATCCCTTTTGCAGACCATTCATAAAAGTCAGCCATTAATATCTCACCATCTAGTGTTTGACCTTCTTTAGTATAGATATAACAACGATCAGCTTTATAAAACTGGCCTATCAATTTTACAACTCTATTTAATAGCTCCTCTAAATCTTTTTTATAATTATTAGTCAAATAGGCAGAAATATTAACAACTAGATTTTGAAAGCCTAACTGAAACAATCTATCCTCTCTAATTTTATTACGTTGTAATGTACTACTAAAGATATCTGCTATTATCTCAAAAAGAATAAAATCTTCTTCTCTCCATTGCTTATTCTTAGTGGTTATATCAAAACCCATCAAGCCAATAAGATCTTTCTTCTCTTCTAAAGCTAAGGTAATACTAGATTCCACTCCCTGTTTTGCTAGTAATCTTTTTAATTTATCTGCCTGCGGGCCAACCTTCTCAATATCAGCAATAGTAACTATTTTTTCTCTCTGTAATTTGGTCAACAGCCAAGTAAAATCTTTTAGATTGTTTTCCTCATTATTTACCAGAGTCTCTTCAATCTTAAAGCCTTCTCTCCACCATCTATAATCCTTTTTAACGCTAAAATCATCCTCACTTAATAAGTAAATATAAGCATAATCAGCTCCAAGAAAATCAGCTATCTTTCCTAGCCACCCTTCGATTTTACTTGCAATATTATCTCCTCTATAATGGATAAAGTCTTTTGATAGTTCAATAACTAAAGTCTCTAATACAATCCTGTAATTTAGAGCAAGCTCTTTTTTCTTTCTTTCAGTTATATCTCTATAGCTTTGTAACATCCCCTTTAAATTACCAGCATTGTCTCGATAAGGAACTATATTAATTATAAAATAATGAACCTCATCAGCTAAATTAATCTTAACATCCTCTTGAATAAATTCTTCACCCGCTAAAATTCTTAACATAGAACAGTCTGAATTATTACAGTTCTCCGAACAGAAAGCTTGATAACATTTTACTTTACCAGGCTGAATTTCATCAAAGTCCTTTTTTGAATTCTCTTTTCCAGCAAAATATAGCTTATTTAATCTATCATACTCTTGATTTGATTTAATAATATTAAATTCCTTATCAACATACCTCATTCCTTCAGAAGAGAGATTAAATATAGTATCAAGCATATCATTACTTTGCACCAGCTTATCTTCTAATTTTTTCTTATTATAAATTATTCTACCTTGGCCCAATAAAACTATAATTATAAAGAAAAGAAAAATAATACTCCAAATCCTTAGCGATTGCTCAGCTTGGGCTTTTGCAGTAACATCATAAACTATAGATAATAATAAATTTCTATCCTCATAGGAAATGGGATAAGAATAAACTTCAACATTTTTCTCCTCCCCATCGGCTAAGCGATGGGTAAACTCAAAGTGATTTCTTTCCTCTCTGGCTGCTAGTTGACGCTCTTTTTCTACCTCCTCTGGACTGAGAGTATTAATCTCTTGAATAGTCAGATTAAGTAATTCTTCTCTACTATAGCCATAAAAATCTAAAGCAGCCTGATTAGCAAAATCAATCTCACCAGTTTGATTATCTATTACTAACATTACTGCACCATGTCTATCAAATAATTCATAATCATAGCTCTGTTGAGCCAAAATAGTTCTAGACGGCAAAATCATCATCAATAGAACTAGTAATATATATACTACTCTCTTCATCTTCTTCCCTCCTTAAGCTCTTTTAACCTTTTAAGATAAAGAAAGTAATATCATCTTGGGCAACTAAACCGCCAGAAAACTCCTTGAAATCCTGATTTATCTTTTTTGCAATCAGCTTAGGAGTCAACTTATAATTTTGTGATAATACTTTTTCTACCCTTGCTTGGCCATATTGAGTATCATCCTGTTCAGAAAACTCTTCAATCAGCCCATCAGTAGTTACAAATAATAACTTATCTCTTAAAGAAATTCTTTTTTCCTCATATTCTAATAAATCCAGTTTTTCATAAAGAGCTGATGAAATTGGCAACCCTCTACAAATAACTGAATTTGTTTCCCCAGTTTCGGCTACTACTAAAGGGGGAATTTGAAATCCCGCATTAGCAAAAGTCAGCTCTAAACTCTCAATATCTAAAACTCCTAATAAGAGACAAATAAAATAATCAGCCGGAAAGTCTTCTTTATTATATCTATCTATTACATAAGCCATTAACTCTTTTGGACTTAACTTTTCTCTTTTATAGTCTTTATGTAATAGATAATTATTAATCGTTTCTCTTAAAAATATATTCAGCATCGAACCATCTAGCCCATGACCACTTACATCTGCTAGATATAAAAGCAACTGATTACCAATCTTAATTGCATTATAAAAATCCCCACCCAACCTATCAGCTGGATTAAAATAGGCAGTATAAGAAAGATTTTCAACACAAGGTAAGTCATCAGGTAAAAACTGTTGATGAAGTTTAATTCCTTTTTCAAACTCAGTCTCCAATTTATCATATAGTCTCTCTACTTCACCTTTTTGAATTTCTAGCTCTAACTCTTTTTCTTTCCTTGTTGTTATATCACGATAACTCTGTAAAAATCCTTTTATCTCACCTTGATCATCTTTATAAGGTGCTATTGTAACTATAAAATATTTCTTATCTTCTCCAAAATCAACTTCAGCATCTCTTTGAACTAGACCATCTCCCTGTAATACCTGAACTAAGGAGCAAATAGAACTAGAACAATTATCAGTACACAAAGCATCATAACATTTTAAATTTTCAGTCTTCATTTCATTTAGTGAAATACCTTTATTCTCCAAATAAAGCTTGTTCAGTTTATCATATTCATAATTAGATTTAACAATGTTATAATCTCTATCTACATAACGAATAGCTTCGGTTGATAAATTAAGTATATCATTTAACATTTTTTTAGTATCTTTTAGCTGATTATTTTTAGCTAATAATTCTTTTTCTGCCTCTTTTCTTTTACTTATATTATTTTTTACTGCAATATAATTAATAATCTCGCCCCGCTCATCTGTTATAGGAGAAATTACCGCTTCCTCCCAAAACTTTTGCCCATTATTTCTTTGATTATATAACTCACCCCTCCATTCATTACCAGCCGAAATAGTCTCCCATAAATCTTTATAGTAAGAATCAGGATGATAATCAGTCTTTAATATCCGAGGGTTCTCACCTATAGCCTCTTCAAAGCTATAACCTGTCATTTCTGTAAAAACTGGATTAACATATTCTATAACACCATCAGTATCTGTAATTACTATACTAACAGTACTCTGTTCAACAGCCTGTGATAACTTTCTTAACTCATTTTTTGTTCTTTGATACTCTAAATGATTTTCCACTTTACTTTTAATCAACTTAGGATTAAAAGGTTTTTTTATATAATCAATTGCTCCTAACTCTAAGCCATATACCTCATCCTCTAAGCTATCTTTAGCAGTAATAAAAATTATTGGGATATGCTTAGTAGCAGATGTTGCTTTAAGTCTTTTACAAATTTCAAAACCATCTATATCAGGTAAAATAATATCTAATAAAATAATATCTGGTAGGCTACTTTTGGCAATTGCAAGAGCTGTCTTCCCATTTTTAGCTACTTTGAGATTCCAACCAGCTAATGCTTGGCCCAAAATCTGTAAATTGCTAGCCTCATCATCAACCAGTAATACTGTCTTATCTTTTCCATTGGGCACAACTATCACCTCCAAAATAAGGGAAAATCATACTTAACCCTTTCTACAAAAAAATCTTTATTCCTTTAAAATTCTTCGCATATAGAAATTTTGGGACTAAAAGCCCCAAAAAATTAATCTTTTTTATTTTACTCCGCGATAAAAATGACCAGTAGTATAACCGCTCTTTTTTATATTTAAAACCTCTTGTGTTAAATATCTATCTTCATTTGTAAAAAGATAATCCTTATAAGCTTTAATAAGCTCTATCATTTCTGCTTTGCTTTCTAAGATAAAATCAAGTCGGTAGGTAGATATTTTACTTTCTTTTATCGCTTTAAGCTTATCTAGCAAATATAAAGGTTGACTATTATAAACTTTAGCTCTACAACTATTTTCTTCAGTCTTAATCGGAGCAATCATCTCTTTTCTATCTAAAAGCCCAAAGTCTTTATTTTGACAAATATTTTGGCAATTATTATCTAAATATTGATTTACAGCACCTATAGGACAATACTCTGTAACCATCATTGGCAAATGACCATAGATAATAGCTTCAGTTTTAATTTGATTATAATCAGTCATCCTCTTTATCTCTTTTAAGTTCAATTCCGGAGATAAGATAATAGAATTATAATCTTCATCTTCCCAATGCTTAGCTGTATACTGGTTGAAATTATTAAGTGAATAATCAGCGATTAACTCCTTTTGACTATCCTTTAATAATTGAGCAATCCCAAGCTGTGAAATAAGATAACCTGTAATTTCTAATTCTTCTAACTTAGATAGATTATCTTTAATCTTTATCAACTCAGCCTCTTTAGCTATTCTAGGAAATTTTATAAAACATTCAACCTTGTTATTTTGAGTAAGTTGAAGCTCATCTACTATTAAATCAAGCTCAGTTGTATAATCAAGATAAACCCTATCAATATCTAATTCTACTACATCTTTAAGATGTTTTCTCTCCTTGAGATAAATAGCTAATTCTTCTGAATACTTAGTATTATTTTTAGCTAAATTTAAGACCTCTTTTTTTAATCTTTTATTCTTTTTAGCAGGAGCTCTCTTTTGATTTAATTGATTAATTGCTTCTCTGCGTAATTGATTAACTTTAGAAATGGGAATAAATAGATTATCATCTAAATCAAGTTCTAGCTCAGTAAAATGGTAAGGAGTATTTCCTAAACGATCTATTTGTTCTCTAATCTCATTCTCTGTCAGAGCTTGGTTTTTTGCCTGCTCTGGAATAAAATCACTTTCTGCTGTTACAAACTCTCCACTTCGATTCCAAATGCTTAACTCTAACTTTTCTCCTATCTTAGCTTCTAAGCGACCAAAGACTTCTACTATTTCTTCCTTTCTGTTTTGATAGGTCGCAGCTGCAGCTTCAATAAGCTCTTTACTAAATGTTCTATAGACTGCATCACCTTTTTCTATCCCGCCAGCAATTTCTACTGCAATCTTTTTAGCTGAAACTAGATTAGACTCTTCGACTCTAAAACCTACATTCTCTCCTTTAGAAGTCCAAATCTCTAGCCCATCTCCTATACTAACCTCTTTATCTAATTTTATCTTAGCTCTTTTATTCTGGCGATTATAACTAATTATCTGACCTAGTTTGAGTCCTTGATTTTTAGCTCGCTTATAATTAATCAGCTCTAAATTGCTAAGTTTTTTATAATGGCCAACTGTAAATTCACCACGATTAAAAATTTGTAATAACTCTTCATAATCTTTATCATTTATTTCATACTCGCCTCGATATTCTAAGAAATTATGAATATATTTGCGATATTTACTAGTAACTAAAGCAACATATTCTGCTCGCTTCATCCTCCCTTCTATCTTAAAAGAAGTTATTCCTACCTCAATTAACTGGCCTAAAATCTCTAAAGTATTTATATCTCTAGGACTTAAAAGATATTTTTTAGCTAATTCTGGGCCAACACTCTCCTTGCTATCATAATCTATTAAAGTATATGGCATACGACAAGGTTGAGCACAACGACCTCTATTACCGCTTCGCCCTCCAATCAAGCTGCTCATTAGACATTGGCCCGAATAAGAGATACATAAAGCTCCATGAACAAAGCTCTCAACTTCTAGATTACTCCCCGCAACAATCTCTTTAGTCTCTGCTATAGATAACTCTCTAGCTAAAACAACTCGCGAAAAACCCAACTCTTCTAAGTACTTGGCCCCTGCTAAATTATGTATTGTCATTTGAGTACTAGCATGCAATTCAAAATCAGGAAAGTTCTTTTTCACCAACTTAACTAGTCCTAAATCCTGCACAATCAACCCATCTGCTCCATAATTATAGATCTTTTCTACAAATTTCAACACTTTTTTTATCTCTCTTGGCTTATATAATATATTAGCAGTGATATAGACTCTAACTCCTCTTATTTTGGCATACTCAATTGCTTTTTCTAATTCTTCTAAGCTAAAATTAGCTGCTCCTTTACGAGCATTAAATGACTTACCTCCTAAATAAATAGCATCTGCTCCATTTTCAACAGCAGCTTTTAAACTATCCTTATCTCCTACTGGTGAAAGTAACTCTGGTTTATTTTTCATTTATTAGATTCTCCTCTATTATATATTTTTTTTATTTTATCACGTGAACCTTGCGAAGATTAATCCTCGCAAGGTTAACTATAGTCTTCCCGTATAATTTTATATTAAAACTGGCATATTAGAAAGCCCCATCTGTTAAATCACTATCACTCTTTTCTAGCTTTACTTATATCTTAATACATAGCAAAGCTATTTAAAAGCTAAAACTCTTTTAGTTCGCGTCAATTTTTTATAGGTTACTATGCTTTTTAAGAGCCAGAATCATTAAGAAAATAGATCAAAAGCAGGAGACGCTGATTTTCGCTGATGAATACAAAAGCACGCTGATTAAAACCATTTAA